>Ga0207674_10003484_pt1 | contig 19219 bp, 16 predicted proteins | sample KBSCornC72_FD_184303 | JGI IMG/M metagenome (GOLD analysis project Ga0207674, IMG submission 184303) | Corn rhizosphere microbial communities from Kellogg Biological Station, Michigan, USA - KBS Corn C7-2 (SPAdes) (version 2) | ecosystem: Host-associated > Plants > Roots > Rhizosphere > Soil ... | reverse complement strand
AAGTACCTCACCTTCTCCGTCCACCTCGACGGCCAGAAGGAACACCACGACTTCTCCGTCTGCCGCGAAGGCGGCTACGACCTCGCGGTGGACGGCATGAAAGCCGCCATCGCCAAGGGCTTCCGCGTCACCACCAACAGCACCCTCTTCGACGGCGCCGACCCCGCCAGCGTCCGCGCCTACTTCGACGACATGATGGACCTCGGCGTCGAGGGGATGATGCTCTCCCCCGGCTACTCCTACGACAAGGCCCCCGACCAGGAACACTTCCTCGCCCGCGAGAAAACCCGCGACCTCTTCACCCAGATCCTCAGCAATCGCAAGAAACGCTGGGTCTTCAACCAAAGCCCCCTCTTCCTCGAGTTCCTCATGGGCAAGCAGCACTACGCCTGCACCCCCTGGGGCATGCCCACCTACAACGTCTTCGGCTGGCAAAAGCCCTGCTACCTCCTCCAGGACGGCTACGCCCAGACCTTCGCCGAATTGATGGAATCGACGCACTGGGACAACTACGGCTACGAGTCCGGAAACAAGAAGTGCGCCAACTGCATGGTGCACAGCGGCTACGAGGCCAGCGCCGTCAACGACACGTTCGGCTCAATCAAAGGCTTCGTCCGCACCGCCCGCGCCACCCTCTTCAACAAATACCCCAACAAGGCCGCCTCCGCCGCCCTAGCCACGCCGCGACCGGCAGGCCACGGCCCCTTGGTGCAACTCAACGTCTCCGCGTCAAAATCCGCCAGTCGCGAAGTCGTCGAAAGGGTGTGATCGCCATGTCCCAAAACACCCCCCGCACCGACGTCGAAACCGAAGAGAAAACCATCCAGGGATGGATTCCCTCCCTCGCCACAGACCTCGAGATCCGCGCCGCCCTCGAAAAGGCCTTCGACTACCGCGGCGACGTCACCCTGACCCTCAAGGACGGCAGCACGCTCGAAGGCTACCTCTTCGATCGCCGCAGCGACGCGGCCACCCTCGACCGCTGCACCGTCACCCTCTTCCCCAAAGACCGCGACGAAAAAGTCACCGTCTCCTACGCCGACATCGCCGGCCTGATCTTCAGCGGCAAAGACACCGCCCACGGCAAGAGCTTCGAAACCTGGGTAAGAAAGTACAACGAGCGCAAAGCCGCCGGCGAAACCAACATCGCCCTCGAACCCGAAAAGCTCGACTGATTGACGATTGCGAAAGTAATTATTGCAATTGCTGAGTACGGTACATTACAATTTGGGGGCGTCGCAACTGGGAACGTTTCCGGAGAACCGCCGATTGGGGAAAACAAGGGTGGCTCGATCCAGCAAACAAATCATCGTCGCTATCGCAGCAGCCGTCCTCGCGGCCGGCGTTAGTTCGCCCATCGCCGCCGACACGCTGACCTTCGACGACCTCACCCCCACCGCGCCCGGCGGCACGGCCATCCCCGCCAGCTACGGCGGTCTGAACTGGTCGAACTTTTACTTCCTGAACGCCACCACCGACACCACCTACGGCCTGTTCAACGGTTACCGCCAGGGCCGCGTCTCCGGCGACAACGTCGCCTTCAACGGCTCCGCCACCACCGCCTCACTGACCGGCGGGGGCGCCTTCGACTTCCAATCCGCCTCCCTCACCGCCGCCTGGAACGACGGCCTGACCGTCACCGTCCAGGCCTACCTCGGGGACACCCTCAAATACACCAAAACCCTCACCATCGACAGCACCGCCCCCACCTTGGTGAACTTCAACTTCGCCGCCATCGACCGCCTGACCTTCGACTCCGCCGGCGGCGTCCCCCACGGCTACGGCTTCATCGGCGACCAGTTCGCCCTCGACAACTTCACGTTCGGCGTCTCGCAAACCTCCGTCCCCACCGACCCGACCGGCGTCCCGCTGCCGACGATTGCGTCTACTGGAATTGCACTATTGGGCGGCGCCGCCGTGCTCCGACGCCGACGGCGATGAATCTTTCTGCGTCCACCGCCGCACGCACGCGTTGAGGACCTTCTCCTCCAGTTCCGCCGGCACGCGAACCTTGGGCTGGACATCCACAATGTTGCGCCCGAAACACTCTAAAATCCGCCCGTCCGGCCACCGACAACTCGTAACGTCATCCGTCTCCGATTGCGTGACCTTCGGCTTGTCCGCCCCCGCCGCGGCCATTTCCTGAAAGTCCTTCTTCGCCTGATCGGCGTCGTCGTACGACGACAGCGTCACGGATAGTTCGGCATTCGATTCGTCCGCCGGCTTGGTCAATGCGCTGGTGCGGAGCATGTAGAAGCCGGTCACTGAGTGGTCGCCAAACTGAAGGCTTACGCCACGCTCGGGATCGGCGGGCCGAAGCGGCGGAACGTCGTCGGCCAGGTGCTGAAGGATCGACGGCGGCGCTTCGAACCCGTCCTCGTCCACCGCCTTGATCAGCGAACGCGTCTTGACGTCGATCAGCAACCGGACGTGGTACGCGTAGGTCGGGCTGGCCCATCTCAGGACCAGCGTTTGACCGTGGAACTCCACGGATTCGACGTGCGGATTGCCGCCGGCCGCGGAGCCCGGGAACGCGTCGAAAAACTGGTAGTGGACGAACTCACGAATGTCCGGGTCGGCCGATTGGCTCGGCCAGTCGAGCAAGCGAAGATAGAGCTTCTGCCGTTCGAACTCTCGGGCGAGCGAATCCAAGGTGTCACCCCGGCGAAGAGATTTGATCCCGTTGTCGACGAACTGGACGTCGCCGAAACTCAACCACAAGCCGACAAGTCCGTCAGGTGTGTCGAGATAGTAATCGGTGCGGGGGCCGATCCAGACGTGCCCGGTGGTGGGATTGGTAAATACGACGGCCGCGCAGCGATCGTACGGCGGGCGCGGGGGCGTGTGATACTGATAAACTGCGTCTTTGGCCTCGACGAACTTCACCGCCGCATCGGAAGGATAGAGGAGCGCACTCGATAGAGACCAGACCTGAATGCGCGTGATGGTGGTGTGCCTGGGCCCATCCGGCCAAGCGGCCGGCTCGACCACTTCGCCGGGTGGCGTGACAAGCGCGCGATCGTCGCCTTGCGGTGATCTCGCGCCGCATCCTGACGGGCCGCCCGCAAGCAGGCCGGTTGTAATGATCGCGGTCACGAGACCGCCGATATTGAAGGTGCGGGCGCTCAAGTCACTGATCCCCGTCGTCGCCCGCGTTGGGCTTCTTCTTCGCACCCGCGACCGGCTTGTGCGGCGTCGGCATCGGGGCCTTCATCGTCGTCCGCCAGGCGAGCATTCTCGCGTGTAGTTCCTTGGCCTTGTCGGGCATCTTCGCCGCCAGGTTGTCGCGCTCGCCGAGGTCGTCGTGAAGGTTGTAAAGTTCCAGGCGGCCGTCCTCGAAGAACTCCATCAGCTTCCAGTCGCCGGCCTGGATCGTCGCGACGGGCGTCGTGCGCCAGGTGCCGTTGCCGCCCCCGAGGTAACCGGGGAAATGCTGGTAGATCGCGTCCCGTTTGAGTTTGGCTTTGCCGTCATGCAACAGCGGCATCATGCTCTCGCCGTCGAGCGGGTAGTTCGCCGGCGGCGTCGCGCCGGCGATCTCCAGCAGTGTCGGGTAGAGATCGACGTGGATCGTCGCCTCGTCGCAGGTCGAGCCGGGCGTGACGACGCCGGGCCAGCGGACAATGAAGTCGTCGCGCACGCCGCCCTCGTACAAGCTGCCTTTGCCGCTTCGCAGCGGCGCGTTGTCGGTGAACTCGCCGCCCTTGACGCCCTCGCGGGCGTAGCCGCCCACCCCTCCGTTGTCTCCGGAGAAGATGACGATGGTGTTGTCCGCGAGCTTCAGTTCGTCGAGCACCGCCAGCACGCGGCCGACGCTCTCATCGACGCTGTAGACCATCGCGGCGTAGGTCGCATTGTGCTGTCCGCCGGCGGCGGGTTTGTCCTTGAACTTCGCGATCAGGTCCGCCTTGGCCTGAAGGGGCGCGTGCACCGCGAAGTGCGGCAGGTAGAGGAAGAACGGCCCGTCCTTGTGCCGGCGGATGAAGTCCACGGCATGATCGGTCAGCCAGTCGGCGAGGTACGCGTCCTTGGGGTGTGGCGTCGGTGGCTGGGTCTTGAAGTTGAAGTGCACACCCATCGACGTGATCGCCTCGTCGAAGCCGCGCTGGGACGGGTGATACTGGCCCATCTGCCCGAGGTGCCACTTGCCGAACATGCCGGTGGCGTAGCCGGCGGACTTGAGCGCCTGCGCGATCGTGACCTTGTCGAGGGGCAGCCTGACGACGTTGTCCACGGGCCGCAGCGTTCGCGATTCCCAGCCGAAGCGGTCGATGTTGCCGACGGTGTAGACGCCGGTGCGGGCGGCGTACTGGCCGCTCATCAGCGCGGCGCGCGTCGGCTGGCAGTTCTGGCAATTGTGATAGTTGGTGAACCGCATCCCGGCGGCGGCGAGGCGGTCGATGTTCGGCGTCTCGTAGTACTTGCTGCCGTACGCCGCCGTGTCCGACCAGCCGAGATCGTCGGCGAGGATGAAGACGATGTTGGGCTTGGCTCGATCGCCCGGCGCCGCCGATGTCGTTGTCGTGAAGAGCCCGAGAACGCAGACCGTCCACGCGAAGACGCGATGCCACATGTCAGCTCCCGACGGTTCTGGTCTCACCCTGGGCCGCCGGCGCCGCCGAGCTTTTCCATGCCGGCAGATCCGGATCGAGGAATCCCAGCGCGTGCGGCGGCTTGATGACGCGGACCTTGGCCTCGCGCTGCGCCTCGGCCAGTTCCGCGTGCAACTGCTTCATGTTCGTCCAGTGCGCCCGCGGACGGTAGTGGTGCTCGGCGTGGTAGCCGTTGTTGAACCAGATCCAGTTGTAAAGCCTGTGGTACGAACTGACGCCCCACGCCAGCGGCAGGTTGGGGTTGCCGCCATAGTGCAGGTAATAGCCGTTCAGATAGGAGAGACAATGTCCGAAGTAGTAGAACGGCAGGAAGTAAACGATGAAGTGCCAGTTAAGAATGCCGGCGAGGATGTAGAGCGAGATGAACGACGCGATCTCGAACACGCCGAACCAGGCTTCGAACGGTCCGTAAAGGCGTTTCACGTCGTCGAAGATTTCCTTGGGGTCGTCACGGAAGTAGGAGAAGAAGATGTACGTCCAAGGGTTTTCGGGATGGCCGTCGTGACCGTGCTTGTAGATCGAGAGCGGATCGTCGGTGTGGCCTTGCTCGTCGGGGAGGTCGGCGTTGCCGATGTGGTGGCGGCGGTGGACGGATTCGTAGAAAACCTGCGAAAAGCCGACGGTCAGCGATTCCATCAGCGAATAGAGCTTGTTCAGCGGCGACCATCGAAAGAAGCGGTTGTGCAGGAAGTTGTGACTGACGCCGTTGATGTTCCAGGAGATGCTGATCGAGTAGACCAGACCGAGTGGGATCAGCGCCCACCACGAGAGGTGTGGAAAGGCGAAGAAAAGGAAGAGGACGTAGGCAAAGTGGGCGACGCCGGCGACCGCGGGGATGACGTCCCAGCGGGAATGGGCGAAGAAGCGCGAATCGGACTTGACCTTGCGTGCGGCGGCGACTTCCACGAAAACGATCTCCTGTGAGACGGTGTCGGGCCACAGATTACCCCAAGCCGGTTAACTTCGCGACCGGCGGTTTTGGCAGCACGGGCGGCGGCCGGGCATGAACTCATCCGTTCACCTCAACCTGGACGACGCGTGGGCGGAGCGGCCACTGGGCATGGCGTGCGTGGACGCACGGGCATGGGGAGCGCGTGTGAGGTACTTTGCGCCCGAACGGCTGCTCGCGAGGTTTTACGAAGAGGTTCTGACCTCCCTGCCGCCGTTCGTGCTGTGCGGGTCCGGGGACTTTCATCACCTCGCCGGCTGGTTGGTGCGGCGCGTGACGACGCCGGTGACGGTGGTGTCGTTCGACAATCATCCGGATTGGGACGTTCGCCCGCCGCGCTGGGCGTGCGGGGGGTGGGTGAATCGGGCGCTGGAACTGGCGAACGTGCGGCGGGTCGTGGTGTGGGGGTGTGGGAACTTTGAATTGGAGTGGCCCAGCCGGCTATTCGCTGATCGTCGAGCGCTGCGTGAGGGGCGGCTGGCCGTGCATCCGTGGGCGGAGCGATTGAAGGCAAAGACGGGCGAGCGATTTGATGCGATGACACGATCGAACTGGCGCGACCGCTTTGAGGCGTTCGCGCGCGAGCTTGCGGGCACGGACGTTTACGTCACGATCGACCTGGACTGTCTGGTGGCCGAGGAGGCGGTGACGAATTGGGAGAATGGGATGTTCACCGCGGACGACGTCGCGTGGGCGGTGCGGATGCTGCGCGGCGGCGCGCGAATTATCGCCGGCGATGTCTGCGGCGCGTATTCACTTCCGCGGTTTGAACGATTCGGACAACGGCTCGCCGGCTGGTGGGATCATCCGAAACTCGATGCCCGGAATGTGGCGGACGCGCGGATGGTGAACATGCGGGCAGTCGGGCGGATCTGGCGCGAGCTGACCGAATGCGTGCCCACTTCTACAATTGCGCAATAATCGCCGCGGTTTACCGCGGCTCGGGCGGAGCCTCGCCCTCCCGTTTTGCGCGCTCGGGAAACGAGAACGGGCGGACGCTGTGGCGTCCGCCCGGGCGATAGCAAGTTCAGGAGAATAGTAGTTTCACGCTTCGGCGACGAGTTCGCCGTCCGCTTCGGCGCCGCCGCGCGAGCCGATCTGAATGGTGTAATTTTCGACGGCGAAGTGCAGGGAGTTTTCGGTGGGGGTCTGGAAGCGGCCGTTAATGCCGTAGTAGACCTGCTTTCCGTCACGGCGGTTGCCGATCAGGTTGTTCATTCGTAGCAAACCCAAGTGATGGCTGACCGTGGGTTGCGGGAGGTCGAGTTCCTGACAGAGGCTGGTGACGTTCCGCTCGCCCTGCGAGAGCAGGATGAGGATGTTCAGTCGCGTCTTGTCGGAGAGCAATCGAAACAGCGCGGTGAGTTGATCCAAATCCTGTTCCGAGACGCGGGACGCGGGACGTTTGACCATGGTGGTGGCACTCCGGTGTTGATTCATAAGTGATGGCAGTTTCAACACTATAGGTATTCACTTTCGCCGCCGTCAAAGTGTCTTCATGGAAATTTAATGATGGCAAAAAGTTGGAGCACACCATCGCGCCCAAGGTGAGGGCGGCGATCTTGACGCGAAGTAACCGTTGACTAGAATCCGTCCCGGTTATCCACGGGGCCATGGTCTAACGGGATGACGGCTGAATCGCATTCAGCAAATCAGGGTTCGATTCCCTGTGGCTCCATTCGACTCGCTGCGCACGCTCGCGGCGGGTCATTCACTTGGGGGCGTTTTTCTATTCGGCATATGCCTTTCGGCCGGGCCTGCGCATCTGCCGCACTTCAGAATTAAAGAAATTAGCTATCAGCCCGCCGGGCGTCGCTGACACTTGGGAAGGTCCAGTCGGTGGCTGGCCGTCGGTTGGACAGCGGGTGGGTTGGTTGGCAAACTCTTTACATCGCGGTGCCGGTGCATATCCTCGCTGTTGTCCCGGGCGTATGAAAATCGAGCGTGAACAGTTCGAGTCCCTCGCGCTGGAGCATCTCGACATGCTCTATCGGCTGGCCCGTCGGATGACGTCGGATCCGCACCGGGCGGAAGATCTGGTTCAGGAAACGTACCTCCGGGCGTTTCGGTCGGCGGGGGAATTCGACCTGCAATCGTTCGGGATTCGCCCGTGGCTTTTGCGCATCCTCCACAACGTACACGTCAGCCGCGGGCAGCGCGAAAAACGCCAGCCGATGTCCGTGGACGACGAGCACCTCGAGCCGGCGGCGGTCGTGGCGGAGGCGCCGCCACTCTCCCATTGGGACGGGATGGATCAACAGCTCAAGCGGGCGTTCGAAAGCATGCCGATGGAATACCAGACGGCGATGCACCTTTGGGCAATCGAAGGCCTGGCGTACAAGGACATCGCCGAGGCGCTGGACATCCCACTGGGGACGGTCATGAGCCGGCTGCATCGGGCACGGCATCGGTTATCGGAACAGTTGAAGGAGTTCGCGGTACGGGAAGGAATAATTAGGGAATAGAACGCGTGATAAGCAGGGTTGTGGACATTAGCTGGCAGTACACGTCTCAAGCCTCTCGGCGGTGTCTCTCGGCCGCGACCTCGGCGAACATGAGTTGTAAAACGTACGTTTAAAAGGAATTATGCCAGAGAACCCGGTTCAGTTTCCCGACGACCCCGCCTTAAAATCGGCGTTGCAGCGCGCCTTGGGGAAGGAGGCGGCGCCGGCAATGCTCCGCGCTCGGATCATGCAGCAAGCCGGGCGTTCGGTGGGTGGGGCGGTGGCGACGTCGGCGAAAGCGCCGCGGGGATATCTCTTCCGTTTTGCGGTGGCGGCGGTGGTCGTATTGGGGTTTGGCGGACTCGGATATCAAATCTGGCAGATGAACCGGCCCCCGGTTTACAACCAGCAGTACGTCTTCCCGAATTCGCTGTACAAGGCGATGATCGAGACGCACACGGCGCGGGCGAGTCAGTCGTCGCCCGATGCCGTGACGACCCTGGCGAGCGCGGCGACGCTCGGTTCCCAGATTCAGCGGCCGGTGTTCGTGGCGGACCTGACGCGCGACGGCTGGAGCTTCCAGGGGGCGGCGGTGCGAAACGTGGGGAAGTATCCCGCGGGGCAGTTGTTCTTCACCAAGGGCAACGCGTCGATCTCGGTCTTCTCGCTGCCGTCGTCGGCGGTGACGGGCGCGCGCGACGGGATGGATTACGACACGGTCTTTAACGGGGCGCCGATCGCCGGGTTCACCAAGGGGGACGGGTTGTACTGCATCGTCGGGTCGAGTCCCGACAAGTCGCTGAACGTGGACGAGGTCAAGCGACTGCTGGCGGAGCATCGGGGGGAGATCAGGCAGGGGTAAGCAGTTGGTTGGCGGGGACCGCGAAGCCGCAAGCGGCAGAGGCATGTCATCTTTCGCGGGGGCAATGGTTCGCATACGATAATAGCATCATGGACGACCCGCGTTTTCCCGCGCCGCCGACCGCTTTGTCGGCCGAAGCGCCGCTTCACCCGACCACGCCGACCGAGCCGCCGATCACCACGGGCAAGGGGGTGAAGGAGACGATCGAATCGATCCTGATCGCGTTCATCCTGGCGTTCGTCTTCCGGGCGTTCGTGGTGGAGGCGTTCGTGATCCCGACGGGGTCGATGGCGACGACGCTGCTGGGGGCGCACATGCGGTTCACCTGCAAGGAGTGCGGGTACCAGTTCGACGTGAATTACCCGTCGACGTCGCGGAACGGGGAAGAGGTGGACATCCCGAGTTTCGCCGGGCCGGTGGAAGTGGAGGAGCAGGATCCGCGTACGGGGAAAATCATAAAGAGGAAGGTCGACCGCTCGTACGCGATCTTCTGCCCGAACTGCCGGCACAAGGTGTCGGAGCGGGAGGCGACCAACCCCGCGGTGCGGTACGGCGATCGCATCCTGGTGCTGAAGTATTTGTACATCCCGTGGATCTCGTCGCCGCATCGGTGGGACGTCGTGGTATTCAAGACGCCGACGCCGGTGGAAAACACACCGCTCTACACGACGAACTACATCAAGCGGCTGGTGGGGCTGCCGGGCGAATGGGTGATGGTGCTGGACGGGGACTTGTACATCTGCAACGACCCGGCGTACGCGGGGGTGGCGCCCGAGGAGGCGGCGCGGGAGATTCCACCGGCGGCGTGGCACATCCAGCGCAAGCCGCGGTACGCGCAGGACGCGCTGTGGCGCGTCATTTACGACCACGACTATCGCCCGCTGAATAAGGACCGCACGGACGGCTGGCGGCTGCCGTGGGTTCACACGGCGGGCGACGGCTGGGACACGGGCGACAAGACCCACGCGCGGACCTTTGCGTTCAACGCGACGGAGGGGGGCGGGCGGCTTCGGTTCGATCCGACCACCTTGCCGCATTACTCGCCGGCGGTGGCGGAAGGCGGGTATTTCACGGACTGGCTGGCGTACGACGCCACGATGTGGCAGGGGGGCGGGGATTTCCGCGCGACGGGGGATTACGCGGTCTACACGGTGAGCGACCTGCGCCTCGACTTCACCTACGAGCGGACGAGCGGCACGGCGCCGCTGCGGGCACGCATGACCAAGTACGATCACGAGTTCGTCGTCATGCTGACGCCGACGAAGGTGACGCTGACGCACCGCAAGCCCGACGGGGGAAGCGTCGAAATCCCCGCGCTGGCGGAATTCGATCCGTCCAAGGCCGGCGGGCCGGTGCGGGTGGATTTTCAAAATGTGGATTACCAAGTAAGCGTGCGGGTGAACGACCGGCTGATCTTCCGGACGACGCCGGAGCAGTACGGGCCGGACGTCGCCGGCGTCCTGTCGCGGAACGCGACGCGTCCGCGGAACGGCTATCCGCCGCCGGCGGTGTCGCTGGACGCCCAGGCGCCGCAGCAGGCGACGGTATCACACGTGAGCTTGTGGCGTGACATTTATTACACGCCCGAGGACGCGAATTACCGCCGCGAGATTCCGCACGCCAGCCCGAGCCGGCCGATGAAGCTGGGCGCGGACGAATACTTCGTGATGGGCGATAATTCGGCGGCGAGCTCGGACGCGCGGTATTGGCCGGACGAAGTGCACCTGCCCGACGAGGGCAATCTGAATGTCGAATCCGGGCGGGTGCCCGGACGGTTCATGCTCGGGCGGGCGTTTTTCGTCTACTGGCCGGCGGGGTATCGGCCGCTGGAGCGTGCGCCGGCGCTGGTGCCGAATTTCGGGGACATGCGGTTGATTCATTAGGCTTAGCTTGGAGCCTGCCCGAACAACTTTTGGCGAAGGCCGACGCGCCAAGCCGCGAGCGGCGAAGGCGGCTCGATGGGAATCGATCGGCGACAACGCCAAGTCGTGAACAACTCGTGCGGCAACGTCCATTGTCGCCGCTGGCCAGATCCTACCGCGCCGGCCCGTGCGTGTGGCTCGGATCCGCCAGCGTCTCGTGTTCCACCGGCAGTCGCAGCGTGAACGTCGTCCCCTCGCCCGGCCGGGACTGCACGCTGATCGAGCCCTCGTGTTCCTCGACGATCTTGCGCGCCACCGCCAGGCCGATGCCGGTGCCCCGGTTGCCCTTGGTGCTGTGGAACAGCTCGAACATGTGCTTCTTCATCGTCTCGGGGATGCCGCTGCCGTTGTCGATCACCTCGACGATCGTCTGGCGGTTCTCCGCGTCGTAGTGGCAGACGACGCGGATCAGCCCCTCCTGCGGCGTCACCGCGTCCAGCGCGTTGGAGAGCAAATTCATGATCACCTGGTGCATGCCGTCGGGGTCGAGCGGCACCGCCGGGTGATCCTTGTCCACGTCCGCCACCACCATCACCCCCTTGTCGTTCGCCGGCACCGCGATCAGCTCCACGCACTCGTCCAGCAGCTTCTTCGGGTTCACGAACTCGAGCTGCGGCTTGCGGTCCTTGCTGTAGGCCAGCAGGTTCATGGTGAGGTTGTAAATCTTCTCCATGTTGCGGTCCACGACGCGCCACCCCTTGGTGAGCTGCGGGAGGTTGTTGTTCTTCAGGCCCATCTCGACGACGTCCGCCCCGCCGCGCAGGGCCTGCAGGATGTTCTTGATCGAGTGCGACAGCGCGGCGGTCGTCTCGCCGATGGCCGCCAGACGCTCGGCCTCGATGCCTTGCCGGTAGAGCTTGGCGTTCTGGATCGCCAGGCCCGCCTGCAGGCCGATCGCCGTCAGCAGGCGGAGCTGATCGGGCGAATAGGTGTAGTTCTTCACGGACGAGTCGATGTAGATCACGCCGATGATCTCGTCGCCGTCCTTGCCGTCGATCCGGCGGCACTTGATCGGCACGCACAGCGCGCTGCGGATGCCCAGGTTGTGTACGCTCTTGCCCTTGCTGAAGCGCGCGTCGGTCATCGCGTTGGACGACAGCACGCCTTCGCCCTTTTCGATGACGTAATTGATGATCGTCCGCGAGGCGTGGATCTTGTCCGCGGCGGCGGGCTTGTCGTCTGTGGCGACCTTGCCGTTGTCGCCGCCGCCGTGCTGGCCGCCGGTGTTTTCGTCGCGCGTGCGCACGACGCGCGGGATCAGCTCGTTGCGCTTCTCGTCCAGCGCCAGGATGATGCCGCGGTCGGCCTTCACGTGCTCGAAGACCAGATCCATCACCACCTCGAAGACCTGCTCCATGTCGAACGACGAGCCCAGCGACGCGTTGAGCTGGTAGAGCAGCTTGAGGTTCGCCATCGCCGCCGCCGCCGGCTCCGGCACGGCCAACACCATCGAATCCTCGTTCGACGCCACCGTATGCATGATCGACGCGTCCATGCCGTCGTTGCCGGTGAGTCGGACGTCGCCGCCCCGCGCGCGACTCACGCCGTGCTGCGCCCCGAACACCAGGATCGTCCGCCCGACGCGGATCTGATCGCCCAGCTTCAGCACCGCCGTCCGCTCGATCCGCTGCCCGTTAATCCACGTCCCGTTGGCCGACCCAAGGTCCTTCAGCATCCAGCTCGTGTCCTCGAGCGGAAACAACTCACAATGCCGGCGGCTCACGGTGTTGTCGGTGATCGGCAACTGCCGCGACTCGCGCCCGACGAGCGCCGGGGCGTCCGGCAATTCAAACCGGCGACCCTTGTCGGGACCTTGAAGGACGAGGAGCGTGAGCACGACTATAAACTAATCGATTTTTCGCGAAAATGGTAAGAAAACGAGTATGGAAGATGTCGGACGAGGGGTTCCCTCACGTCCATCTTCCGTCCCCCGTCCGCCATCCTCGTGTTCTCTCAATCCTGCTTTCGCGGACGAATCCCCACAGCGCCGTAAACCTGCTGCTCTTCTTGCATCAACACGTTGTCGTACTTCAGGATCGTCCCCTTGGCGCGTTCCAGGTTGGCGATCGCGATGTTGTAGTCGGTGCTGGCGCGGGCGTCCTCTCGCCGGGCCTGGGCCAGCACCTCCTGCGCGTTCAGCTTGCGGTTCACGAAGTCCGGCGTCAGCGGGACGTTGCCCACGTCCTGCTCCTGCTGGATCGCGTTCAGCGCGGCTTCGGCGGAAAAGAGATACTGCCGGTTCGACTGAAGCCGGGACCACGCGTAGTAAACGCTGTCGTGCGCGTCGCGCACCTCCTGGCTGACCTGTTCAATCAAATCGCGGTACTGGTCGATCGACTGTTGCCGCTGCAATTGCGTGCGGCGGAAGATCGACCGCGCCTCCCGGTTGCCAAGAGGGACTTCGAGCTGGAAGCCGATCGCGTACTCCTGCGCCTGGTTGTCGAGCAGGTTGTTCCCGACGGCGTGGCCGAAGCTGCCGTCACCGCCCTTGCTTCCGATCGAGCCGACGAGGTTGAGCGATGGCAGCAGGTTGTTCGCCGCCGCCTTGTAAACGACCGTCGCCGAATCGATGCGGATCAGTTGCTGGGCGAGCTCGGCGCGATTCGCCAGCGCCGACTCGACCTGTTCGGCGATGTCGAAGCGGATCGGCGTCTCGATCGGCTTGTCGTCGGGCATGATGACCAGCGCGCCCGTCAGCGGCAGGTTGGGATCGTTCACGCGACGTTTGATCTCGTTCGAGAGGTTCTTGATCCGGTTGCGGGCGTCGTAGAGCGCCGCCTCGCGGCCGCGGAGGGCGGCGTTGTTCTGCGTAAGCTGCACGAGCGTCACGTCCTGGCCGGCGCGCTTCTGCAGGATGATCGCCGTATCGACGGTCTGGTTGTAGAGGATTTCCTGGATTTTCAGTTCCGCCTCGGCCTGCACGAGCTGCCAGTAGAACTGCTCGATCTCCGACAGCGTCTTTTCGAGTTGCAACCGCGCGTCGAGTTGGCTGACCCGCTGGGTGTTGCGGGCGACGACAATGCGGGCTCGGTTTACTTCTAACCCGGCGTTCTGGAGCAGCGGCTGGGTGACTTGGAACTGGAGGTCGGATTCGTAATTGGCGGGCTGAAGCTTGCTCCCAGCCGGCTGGGACATCGTCTGAATCGCCTGATACTGGAGCTGAACCTGGGCGCCGTTCGGCAGATTCTGTTTGAATCCCGTGGCAAACGTGCTGGTCTGAAACTTGCTGCCGATGACGAGACTGGACGCCCCCGCCGTCGGCGTGGGGCTGACGATCGTCTGCGTCGCGAAATTCAAGTTCGCGAAAAACGTCGGATCAAACCGCGCCTCCGCCTCGGTCACCCGCGCCTCGTCGATCGCCGGCTGATAGTTGGCGACCCGCACCTGCAGGCTGTTGATCGCCGCCAGTTGGATCAGGTCGCGGAGGCTCATGCGCACCACCGGGCCGACCGACTGGGCGGTCGTCGGCAGGGGGGCGGGGCGGCTGGTCGGATTGGCGTCGGCGCCTTCCCGCTTCTTGATGAATTCCGTGTTCAGTTGCAGCGGCATGCTGCCCAGGGCCGGCGTGACATTCTCCGCCGCCCGCTCGCGGTACGACCGCTGCATCGCCTGCGGGTCAAAGGGCTTAGGATCGGGGGCGCAGGCACTTAGGCCGGTGGCCATCGCGAGAATACAAATTGTGCGAAGCGTCGATTTCTTACCATTCATGCGTGTTGCCCGTGGTTGAGGTCGGGGCGAATCATAGAGGCGGGGCGAATAAACGCCAAATCGTCCGGACCGCAAATGCCAGCAGCGTCAGGCCCCCGGCCAGGTCGATCCACGCCAGCCACCGCTGCCGCCCGAACCGCCCCAGACGCCCGATCAGAGTCGTGAAAAAACAGACCCAGGCGAACGCCCCGGTAAACACGCCGGCACACACCAGTGGCAGGGCGCCGAAACCGCCGCCGCCGCGCGTTCCGCTACCCGCGATCAAGCCCGCCACCGCGCCCGGCACGGCCACGAACCAAAACGCCAGCGTCATCGGATTCAAGGCCGTCAACAACAGCCCGGTGACGTAATGCGCCGCCGGCGGCGGGGCCGGAGTTTTCGACGTCGACGTCGGCGTCGGCATCGACGACGCGCCAACGTTTTTCAGCGTCTCCGTCGTCGTCGCCGCCACTTCGCCCTCATTCTCCTTATGGCCGCCCAGCGCCGCGCGAAGACACTGCCAAGCCAGGTACATCAAAAATACCGCCGCCGCCCCCGAGAGCACCGTAAGCACGCGCGGATACCGCATCACCGGCACCAGTGTAAAGCTGGTCACGACCGCATACCCCACATCGATCGTCACCGCCCCCACCCCCAGCAAAAATCCCGCCCCGCGCCCAAACCGCAACGTCCGCCGCGCGATCTCCACATTCACCGGCCCAATCGGCGCCGCCGCCCCGAGTCCCAGAAGTACGCCGTTGATGAAGAGAAGGAACAATCGCGCGAGATCCTAATCGCCCTCGCGATTGAAGAGAAGAATGATGGGGAGGTAGGGTGATGGTGTGATGGGGTGCAAGAAGAAGCAGCGGCGTCTTCCTCACTCCCCGTCTCCCCACCTCCCCATCAGTTCCGCCTCTCTTCACGCCTCCGTTTGCCCCCCCTCCCCCACCCCGATACACTCCCCCTCAAATGATCGAGAAGATCTTCAAAGCCTACGACGTCCGCGCCACCTACCCCAACCCCCTCAACGAAGAAGCCGCCTGGAAGGTCGGTCACGCCACCGGCCAATACCTCCTCCGCTCCCGCCAGAACCCCGCCGCCGCCGCCCGCGTCAAAATGGAAAACACCGTCTGCGTCGGCCGCGACATGCGCCCCCACTCCCCCGATCTCGCCAAGGCCCTCTGTGACGGCCTCCGCTCCACCGGCCTGTCGGTCGTGGACGTCGGCATGGTGGACACCTCCTTCCTCTACTTCGCCATCAACCACCTCGACTGCGTCGGCGGCGTCATGGTCACCGCCTCCCACAACCCCGCCAACTACAACGGCTTCAAAATCTCCGGCCCCAAGGCCAAGCCCATCGGCTCCGCCTCCGGACTCGACGACATCAAACGCATCACCTCCACCCTCCGCGTCGGCAATACCGGCCTGAACGGCGACTACCTCGAGATGGACTTGTGGAAGGCCTACCGCCTCCACGTCCTCTCTTTCCTGAACCTCGGTCGAAAAATGCGCGTCGTCGTCGACGCCTCCAACGGTATGGCCGGCAAAATGATCCCCGCCGTCTTCGGCGGCGTCGAGAATTTGGAGATCATTCCGCTCCTCTTCGAGATCACCGGCAGCTTCGTCCACGAGCCCAACCCGCTGGTCGATTCCAACCTCGACCTGCTCAAGGCGAAGGTGCGCGAGGAAAAGCCGGACCTGGGCGTCTGCTTCGACGGCGACGCCGACCGCTGCTTCTTCGTCGACGAGGCCGGCCGCACCATCGGCTGCGACATGGTCACCGCCCTCCTCGCCCGCGACTTCCTCTCCATGCCCCAGAACAAGGGCTCGACCATCGTCTACGATCTCCGCTCCAGTCACGTCGTCCCCGACGAGATCAAGGCCGCCGGCGGCGTCCCCAAACGCGAACGCGTCGGTCACACCTTCATGAAGAAAACACTGGGCGACACCAAGGCCGTCTTCGGCGGCGAACTCTCCGGCCACTTCTACTTCCGCGACAACTTCTACGCCGACAGCGGCGCCATCGCCTTCGCCCGCCTCCTCTCCGTCGTCTCCCACCAGGTCGGCGAAGTCTCCACCCTCATCGCCCCCCTCAAACGCTACGCCCAGTCCGGCGAGCTGAATTTTCAAATCGAAGACAAAGACGCCAAAATCCGCGAGATCGCCGAACACTACAAACGCGGCAAAATCGACTACCTCGACGGCATCACCATCGACCTAAGCGACTGGTGGCTCAACCTCCGCAAAAGCAACACCGAACCCATGCTGCGACTGAATCTAGAAGCCAAAACCCCCGCGATGCTGGACGAGAAACTAGCCGAGCTGAAGAAGTTTTTGGGCGAACCGGTTCACGGACACTAAAGCGGAACTCTGCCGCAGAGAACACAGAGGACGCGGAGAGATCCCATGCGGCGCGACCATCCCGCCGAAGCGGGCTCACCACATAGACGCAGAGGACGCGGAGTGCCGGATCGGTCTTTCACGCGCCGATCCCAGAGCCGGGCAGGTAGAAGGGTACTTCCTAGACATGCTTCGCGCGATGCGCCTGCTTGCGATGGCGCAATGCGTCCCTCGCGAGGAAGACAAATCGGATACCGCAGGGGGCGACAAAGACGACGCCCAATGCGACGAGCAGGCCGACATCGCCGTCTCCATCAAATGGCGCTCCCACGAGCAACAGCCCGCCGAAAGCCGTGAGCGCGCCATAGACCGCCAAGCCGAGCCATCGAGGTGCGGCGTTAACGCGCTTCGAAGACCGAGCCGCAAATGCTTGGCGGGACTCATATTCCAGTGGCATGCTTACTCGCCTGGCGTCGCATGGTATCTGCCGCCCGTGATTTGAGCCAGCCGCGCGGCCCGGCGGGGCGGAAGGGCGAGGGGGCGATGTCGAGGGACCTTATCCATCCAGCGGCGGAGCGATATTCACCCGAGCAGTGAACTCGTGGGGCGACTTCGGCCAAGAGGGGCCGAGCGACCGGCCGGGCCGATCGAATTGCCGGTTGCGCGTACCACTTTCCCCCTTGCATTTTTCCCCGCTGCGAGCCCACCATACCGGGTGGCCTATCATTTCTTCACCCCCTTTCGCGGGAGGTTCGTATGCACAGGGCTCATGTCATGACCGGCGGCCGGTATCCGGTGCTCCGCGCACTGGGAATCCTGTACGTGGTGGGGGCCGGCGTCGCCGTGCTCATCGGGCTGTACTGGGCGGGGTGGTCACTCGTGGCCGCGCCGGCGTCGGCGAGCGAGCGGATCGGCCTGGCGCTGGCGGTGCTGGCGGCGACATTCTTCGCCGTGGTCACGGTGCTGGCGATCGCCGAGGGCATCAAGCTCGTGATCGACGTCGAGCGGAACACCCGCATCGCCGCGGTCAACGCCGCGGGCAACAACGGCGTCGCCGTGGCGTCGCCGATGCCGACGGTCACCGCCGCCTCCGGCCACGTCAACCGCGTCTCCGACCTCGACGAGGAGAGCGCCGAAGCGGCGCTGCTCCGCGGACATTGAGGTGCGGCGTAAGCTCGGAACTAATCGCGGACTCCGGGCGCACGGACTCGGTGAGACGGGTGGAAAACATAACGAGTAAAACATAAAGAGGACACGCGTTCTTTATGTTTTACGCCTTTATGTTTTACGTTCCCCTCAAAACCCCGTCCGCTTAAACTGCTTCTCCAAATCCCTCAGCGTCAACCGCAGCGTCGTCGGCCTTCCATGCGGACAATTGCTGCTCCGATCCACCAGATCCTTCCGCGCGATCAGCGCCTGCACCTCCGCCGGCGTCAGGCTGTCCCCCGCCTTTACCGCCGCCTTGCACGCCATCATGTCCATCAGCTCGTGCAGCAATTCCTCGTCGTGCAGGTCCAACAGCTCCTGCTCCCCGCGCTCCAACAAATCCGTCATGAATTCCACCGGGTCCAACTTCGACAAAAACGTCGGAAACGCCTGCACCGCGATCGTCCCCGGCCCCATCGGCGACACCTCGATCCCCAACCGCCCCAGCAGCGGCTGGATCTGCTCCAAGAGCGCCATCTGCCGCGAGCTCGCCGGCAGCGTATACGGCAACAGCATCCGCTGGCTCTCGAGAGGCCCCCGCGTGATCCGCGCCTTCAACTCCTCATACATGATCCGCTCGTGCAGCGCGTGCTGGTCAATGATCAACATCCCGTCCGGCGTCTCTGTCACCAGGTACGAGTTGTGGAGTTGGATGGCAGTGGTAGGAATTGCCGATTGCGGATTGCCGATTGCGGATTGCGAAGACCCCACCGCCGCTCCCGAGTCGCCCGCCGCCCCCTCTTCCGCATTTCCTGAACCCTGAACCCTAAACCCTGAACCCTCCCCAATGCCCACCCTCGAGAAATCCAAAGAAGGCATCCCCCCACTTTGCGTGTGCAGTTGCAACGCCGCCGGCGCCTGCGGCGCGCCAAGATCCCCCGGGATCTGCTGGAAAAACGCCGCCAGCGTCGCCCGCACGTCCGCCCGGTCCGTCGTGTCAAAGTTATCCGCCCGCATCGGCACCGCCGCCGGCGTCAAGTCGCTGCCGAGCAGCTTCTCGCGCACCGCCGACAGCACCAGCCCGTGGATCCGCCCCGAGTCCTTGAACCGCACCTCGATCTTCGTCGGGTGCACGTTCACGTCCACGTCGCCCGGCGGAACCCGGATCAGCAGGATCGCCGCCGGATGCCGCCCCGGCTCCGTCAACCCGCGAAACGCCTCGCGCAGCGCGTGCTGCACGAACTTGTCCCGCACGT
>Ga0207674_10003483_pt1 | contig 19220 bp, 8 predicted proteins | sample KBSCornC72_FD_184303 | JGI IMG/M metagenome (GOLD analysis project Ga0207674, IMG submission 184303) | Corn rhizosphere microbial communities from Kellogg Biological Station, Michigan, USA - KBS Corn C7-2 (SPAdes) (version 2) | ecosystem: Host-associated > Plants > Roots > Rhizosphere > Soil ... | reverse complement strand
GCAGTTCTCACATCCTCCAGCACACGCGCAGGATCGATGGAGCCCTGGTAAATTTTGACGATCATGCCATCCTTGTCCAGCAGGAGGGACGTAGGTATCGCCAGATCTCTGCGGCGGTCGAATAGATAGCGATAGATGATGTTGTAGATGCCGGCGAGCTCTTCCGTCGCGAAGACAACAGGAAAGGAAAGCCGCTCCCCGGTTGCCATCGACCGCGCGGCAGCCATATTAGTTGCGTCGTCGATGTTGACCGCTACGATCTCCAGATGACCAGCGGTGAACGCAGATCGATGCTGGTGGAGTTGCCTTAGCTGATCGCGGCAGAGGGGCGCTGTCGTGGCCCAGAAGTTCAGCAGGACGAAGCTGTCTCGGAACTGGTGCAGCTCCCGTGCATTGCCTGCAAGATCGGGTAGCGAAAACTCCGGTGCTTTCAGTGGAGCGATCAACCATGTCTCCACCTGGGTGGGCAACGACTCCAGCGTCGGCGGTGGCTCCGCTTGCGCATAGGACTTAGGCGCCAACGCGAAGGCTCTGGCGACGAACAAGTGGTTACCTTCTTCAATCTCGATACGGTGATTTGCCGGCAGTGACTCAAATTGCTGCGTAAGTCCGCTTGGCCAGCGAATCGTTGCCTTCAACGTGGCTTCCGGCTTGCCTAATCCGAAGAAGACTTCCTTGGAGTGTTGCGCCAGAAAGCCGGAGCCAGCCTGTAGGTATTTTGTCTGGCGAAGAGCGCCCGCATCTACCGTGATAGCAGCTCCGATCGCATCTCGATTGCTCTTGTGTCCCCGCAACCGGAACGCAATGGAGTCGCCCAGATGCTTCATCGCATTGTGCAGAATCCTTAGCTGGGGAGCATTCCGGCTCTTGAGAATCACTTCAAGTCGTCCGTCATGATCGATATCGGCAAGAGCAAAGGAGCGGCTGTCTTCAAGAAAATCCAATCCCGTCACGCCGGAGACCTCGGAGAAGGTGCCGTCGCGATTGTTCGCGAACATGACATTTCTTTCGTAGGCATTCCATGAACTATCCGAGCGGATCAATTCGTTGATGGCATTCCATCCATGCTCGTAAGCTAACGAAGCGGTACCGTCCTCGGGTGATTTCGCCACCACCTGCCGCCAGAAAAAGCTCGCGATATCATTCCGGTCGACCGCGGAGATGTACCCGTTGGTGACGTAGAGGTCGGAGTAGCCGTCATGATCAAAGTCCCAGAAGTCCGCGGACCAGGACCAGCGTCCCATCGCCACTCCAGCCTGCTGACCGATGTTCTGAAACTTTCCGTTACCATCGTTGCGATAGAGAGCATTCCCTCGTGCGTGCCGCTGGTAGAGTGCGCGGATGCTCTGCGGTGCGGTCTGGTGAAACTGTGCCTGCTCCGAAACCCTCTGCCCTGCGGCCTCCCACATGCTTGTGATATAGATGTCCTGCCGGCCGTCGTTATTGAAGTCAGACCAACAGGCGCTCATTCCAGCGCCCACATCTTCGATGTGGGACTCCTTTGAAGCAACGGTAAATGTTCCATCGCCGTTGTTGCGATACAGTTGAGAACTGCCGAAGTCGTTCGCGATGGTCAGATCAGGGTGGCCGTTGGAGTTCGAGTCCCCCCAGGCACAGGCAAAACTGTACCGGTCATTTTCTAGATTCAATCCTGCAGCTTCGGTCTTTTCGATAAACTGTCCATTGCCTTCGTTATGCAACAGGCAGTTCGGTGGACCATTGCGCGCATCGTAATAGGGAACCGGATAGTGATACTGGTCCAGGCCCAGATAGTACATATACGTGCAGAAGAAGATGTCGAGGCGGCCATCGCCATCGTAATCGGAAATCGCCGCATGGGTGAATGTCCCCTGAGGCGCACGCGCAAACTTGAAGGCATTGGGTTTGAGCAAAAAGGTTCCGTCTCCCTGATTTACGAAGAGCAGGGGACCGCTGCCGCAGACGACTAGAAGGTCCTGGAGTCCTTTGTTCTCGAAGTCCGCAAACAAGGCGCATGCGGTATTGTCGAGCGCACCCACGCCGGCCTTTTCGGTTACGTCCTCAAAGGTGCCGTCGCCACGGTTGCGGTAGAGACGGTTCGGCAACCCCGCCGGTTGGCAGACGTAGAAGTCATCGAATCCATCGTTGTCGTAATCCCCCGCTGCTACGCCGTTATTGCCGTAGACATCCATTCCGCAGGCACCGTCCAGAACGGTTCGCCAATAGTCCACGCTGCGAAGCATCTGGCTCTTGTACGACTCGGTTCCACCCAGAGCTTGAGCAGTCACGTCAAGAAATGTAGTTTGATCCCCGACGCTGAGTATTTCTTCGCTCGCCTCCCATCTCTGAACCTTCCAGTTCTCCGATTCCTTGCGTGCCCATTCGGTTCGCCAGGATCCCACGCGTTCCTCCCGCCGAGTGTCGCTGCGAAGAGCAACGATGTCGTATCGAATCTCCAGTTGAACTGTCAAGGGAGTGCTGCTAACCTCGTTAATCGCGTAGATTTCGAACTCCGCCGTCTCAACTTTTGAGACGGGTCCCAGCCAGGTCTGAACATCCTTGAGAAATCGCTCGACTCCTGAAGGCGTCGCTGCGCCAAACTGTCTCTTTATAATGTCGATACCATATCCAGAGCGTATCGGGACTTCCTTGACCGGCCTGAGCGATGAGGCTTCGAGCGTAGTGGAGAGCAGCTTCGACAGGTCCGAATGGTCATGAGCCGATCTCCGGAGGGACTGGCTCCATTGGCCGAGGAGCGAATCGATCTCAAAGGCATATTTCTCGGTGATGTAGCTGTCCGAACCCGGAGCTACGAGGCGAAGGACGTCTGCCAAAGAAGATTTGGCTGGATAGTGAGGCTTGAAACGGATATCGGTGTGTGGAAAGACGGGCTGCCCTTCCGAGGAGCGGTGGGCGGGCTCAAACAGGAAGGTGGATCCGAAAAGCGGCGCCGAGCGGAGCAGGAGAGGCACAAATCCAACACTTTTGAGGAGCGTCCGTCGGGACAGCAGCGACTTTTCATTACTTTGATCTGACATGGTTCTCAGGAAATCCGCGAGCAGGTGAGTTGCCGCAGAATATCACTAACCCCGAATCGACTCAGAAGATGAACCCGCGAGCCGTAACCGTTTGTACACGCTACTTTAGTCGCTCGGCCAAGGGATCTCAAACTTTTGATTGAAAATGCCTCAAACTTTTTGTTGACATGGAATCTGTTATGGAATAACGTTTGCAAGCGTCTAGGCTGTAACCGATTACACCGTGGTCAAACGTTAAAGCTCGCTTTCCGGCATGAACGACGTGATTAGAAAACAGGATGGGTTGGACGGAAGAAAGGTGACGACATTGAAGAATATTTGGATGGCTTGTGATCGCAGCGCTCTCAGTTGGTTAAGAAAATACGGGTGCATCCCGCTTGCATGCTTGTTCCTTCTCCTCGTCTCGGCGGGGGTTGCATCGGCCCAGGTCGATGAGGGAGCCATTACAGGCACCGTTGTGGACACCACCGGCGCTGTGGTGCCCGGCGCGACTGTCACCCTTGTGAACACCGATGTTGGGTTGAGCCTCAAGAACACAACCAACAACAGTGGCATCTATACTTTTTCTCCGGTCAGAATCGGACACTACTCGGTCACCGTCACGGCACCGGGATTTGCGAAGACGACGCAGCAGAACATCACGGTCAACGTTGCGCAGCGACTGCAGGTCAACGTCGAGCTCAAGCTGGGCTCTGAGACTGAAACGGTCGAAGTCACCACGGCCCCGCCGCAACTGCAGACGGCAGATGCGGCGGTGGGTCAGGTCATTACCGAGCGCAGCGTCAACAACCTCCCGCTCAATGGGCGCAACTTTACCTTCCTCGCCCAACTCGGCGCGGGTACCCAAACGCCCCAGGCCGATACGCGCGGCAACGCGGCTTCCGGCGCTTTCTCGGCGAACGGTCTTCGGCCTGCGCAGAATAACTATCTGCTTGATGGCATCGACAATAACTCGAACGCTGTGGACTTCCTGAATGGCACGAACTTCATCGTTCTCCCCCCGGTGGACGCGATTCAGGAGTTCAAAGTTCAGACCGCAAACTTCAGCGCCGAACTGGGACGTTCCGCCGGCGCCGTTCTCAACGCGACCATCAAGTCCGGTACCAACAGCTTCCATGGCGCCGCGTGGGAGTTCTTCCGTAACGATAAGCTTGACGCTGCTGACTGGTTTGAGAAGCAGAAAAAAGGCATCCTGCGTCAGAATCAATTCGGCGCTTCCATCGGCGGCCCGATCATCAGGAATAAGATATTCTTCTTTGGAGACTACGAGGGTACCAGGCGCGTCCAGGGTACGGTCTCAAATGGAACAGTTCCGACTCTTGGAGAGGTAGGTAGCAATTTTCAGGACCTTTCCGACCTAATCAGGGCGCAAAGCGGTAAGACGCAAACAGATAGTCTTAACCGAACCATTCCTCTGGGGACGGTCCTTGATCCTGCAACGACGCGTGCGGTCACCGCAGGTCAGACAGACCCTGTGTCAGGTCTCACGGCAACAAAAGACGGCTATGTGCGCGACCCGTTTGGGACCTGCCCTGCCGGCACGATTACCTTCACCTTAGGTGCCTGCGGCTTGAATCAACTGCCGTCGAGCCGGTTAGATCCAGTTGCTCTCAAGCTGCTCAGCCTCTATCCATCTCCGACCGACACAACATCGCTTACCTCGAACTTTACATCGAGCCCTCACTTGTTCGAGCATCGCAATGCATTTGATACCCGCCTTGATGTCAACCCCACTCAGAAAGACCAGGTCTTCTTCCGCTTCAGCTATGTAGACGATCCGCAATATATCCCTGGCATCTTTGGAGGCATCGCCGACGGAGGCGGATTCCAGCAGGGCATCCAGACCGCTAAGTCGAATCAGTCCGCCTTTGGATACACGCACGTCTTTACGCCGACGACGATCAATGTGTTGCGCGTCGGCTTCAACCACCTTCACACCACACGTTTTGGTCCTGAAGGCGGTACGGACGGCATTCCGGACCAGTTCGGTATACAGGGTATTCCGCAGTTTAGTGGCAACGGAGGTCTTCCTACTATCACCATTGGCGGGTTGGCAACTCTTGGCAGCAACTCTTTCCTGCCCTCCGACGAGATCAGCCAGACACTCCAGATCACCGATGACTTTACCAAGATCTGGCACGCGCACAGCTTCAAGGGTGGCATCGAATCCCAGCATGTAAAGTTCTCGACGCTTCAGCCCGGCTATTCGCGCGGCAGCTTTGACTACAACGGTCAATATACTGATGTTCCTCAGCAAAACAATGGCGGAACAGGGCTTGCGCAGCTCTTGATTCTTCCAGAAGCGGCGACCGTTCCCAATGGAGTTGGTTACTCCGGCGGCTCCAACTCTATCAATGCTTCCAATGTCAACAAGACCTACGACGCGCGAATATACTTCGCGTCGTATCTTCAGGACGACTGGAAAGTAAACCCCAAGCTGACTCTCAATCTCGGTCTGCGCTGGGATTACTTCGGGCCGATCAACGAGACCAATGGCGGGCAGGCTAACTTTGTCCCGTCCGGACCTCCCAACGGAGTTCCGACCTTCCTCATTCCTGCCACGGGCAAGGACGACCGGACCCTGTCAACCAGCTTTGTCACCTTGTTGGCCCAGGATGGGATCAAACTGGAACAGACCGATAAATATGGTCAGGGACTGGTGCAGACACAAAAAAGCAACTTTGCACCTCGCGTCGGTTTTGCATATCAGGTCAACCCGAAACTGGTCGTGCGTGGAGGTGTTGGTCTCTTCTACAACGCATTTGAAAATCAGGGATACGGCCCAAACATTGGAGAGAACTATCCCTTCGTCTTCAACTTTAATTACGCGCCTGTGGCACCACCCACACCCAACGCTCCTAAGGGGCTGACGGATGTTTCGCCAATCAGCTATAACACTCCATGGGCCGGTTGTTCCACTGCGGGACCTGGAAATACTGCAACTATGAGTGCCGGCCTCTCTTGCGTAGCATTTACTCCTTCGGCCGTAAACGCTTTGAACCTGGGACTGCAGGGCCTTCAGTTCGACTACCAAACTCCACTAACATTGAGCACGAACGTTACGGTTCAGTACGCGCTGACTCATAGTCTGTCTCTACAGGTAGCCTATGTGATGACGCAAGGCAGCAATCTTCAGCAGGGAATCGGGGCAAACAATGTGACCGCAATCCTGCCCGCAGGCACGAACACAAAGAATTCTGCAAATCCAGGTGCCGGAGGAACAGTACCTTTCCCCGATTTCTCCGGTGGAAGCTATCAGGCAACGGTTGGGCAAAGCAACTATAACGGTTTGCAGACCAAGATCGAACAACAGTACTCGAACGGTCTCTCTTTCCTCTTTGCCTACACCTACTCCAAGACACTCTCGGATGCGGGCGACCTGCTGAATGGAGGGAGCGTAAGCGGGCTTCGCGCAGCTTCCGTTCCCGGGCTTGGACCTATGTTCGATTGGGGCCTGGCTAACTTCGATATCCGGCACGTAACGCACTTCAGCGGCGGATACGAACTTCCCATTGGCAAGAACAAGCGCTTCCTCGGGACCTCCAGCAGGGCGGTCGATGCCGTTGTCGGAGGATGGTCTGCAAACTGGATTGCCACGCTTCAGGGCGGCCAGCCTCTCAGCCTCAGCAACTGCCCCACAGCAACGACTGCGGGAACCACTTGCCGCGACGTCCGCGTTGCAGGGCAGGACCCGAAACTCGGCCGTTACATGGACTCGCAAAATAAGCCGAACTGGATTGGGAATGCCAAGGCCTTCAATCAACCGTGCCAGTTGGGAGCGACTGGTCCTATTCCCAATTCTCCTGCCGGCTGCATTCCATATACGGGGAGCGCTGTTTTGGGATTCGCAGGACCGGTCACAACAGGCCCCGGATTCCGTCGTCTGGATTTCTCGTTGTTCAAGGCGATCCAGCTCAATGATCGGTTCTCCATGCAGTTCCGGACCGAGTTCTTCAATATCCTCAACCATCCAAACTTCAATGCTCCTAACTTTGGCGGCAATGGAGTGGTGGCGGTCTCCGGTTCCGGGAACTTCACCAGCAATAACTTCGGTGAGATTGGGTCCACGCGCGATGCTCCCTACGATCCGCGGCAGATTCAGTTCGCCCTCAAGCTGTATTACTAAGGCAGGATGAAGATGCCCCGGAGAGGCACGCTCGCAAGGCGCCTTTCCGGGGCTTATCATTTTGTAGATCGCTTTGTTTGCGCGGCGATCCTGGAGGCGGATTGTGAGCAGGAGGGCCTGGTGTCGGCGCGCGATGCTTTGTACTACATTGGCCTGTGTGACATTTGCGGCTGCCGAAGACAGTCCACAGCAAAAGCTGGACCGGCAATTTCAATCGGCGGTGGCGCAGTATAACTCGGGACAGTTTGCAGAGGCGGCAACTCAACTCGAACGTCTCTTGCCCCACGTTCCCAATAACTTTGAAGTTCAGGAACTTCTCGGCATGGTCTATGCTTCGATGTCTCAAGATGCAAAGGCCGTTGTACATCTCGAAGCGGCAGTTCGATTGAAGCCCGACTCCGCAGCTGCAAGGACAAATCTGGCAGCAAGTCTCTCGCGCTCAGGAAAATCTGAATTGGCAGGGGAGCAGCTCCGAAAAGCGCTCGCGCTTAAGCCCCATGACTACACTGCCAATCACAACCTGGGAGAGTTCTATATTAAGTTGGGAAAGATCGCAGAGGCACGGCCGCTGCTCGAACGCGCGCAGCGAATCGATCCCTCCTCCTACGACAATGGCTACGATCTCGCGATGGCCGATCTCCTTACCGGACAGCTTGCCGAGGCACGGCAGCTTGTTCAGGAGCTACTGAAAAAAAAGGACACGGGAGAACTTCATAACCTGCTGGGCCAGATCGAAGAGAAAGATGGAAAATTTGTCGCAGCGGCAAACGAATTTGCGGCTGCCGCTCACGCCGATCCCAGCGAGGAGAACCTGTTCGACTGGGGAAGCGAACTTCTTCTGCACCGGACCTATGAACCTGCAATCGAAGTCTTCCGTGCGGCTGCCCGGCGCTACCCAACTTCTCCGCGGCTGTCGATTGGGCTGGGTATGGCGCTCTACGCTCGGGGTCTGTATGAGGACGCGGTGAAAGCTCTGCTCACGGCTGCTGATCTCAATCCCTCTGATCCCCGCTGCTACCTCTTTCTCTCCAAGGCGTACGACAGCTCTCCGAGTCAGGCCGACGAGGTTATCCAGAGGTTCAAGCGATATGCCGGGCTTGAACCTAACAACGCTCTGGCGCAGTATTATTACGCGATGAGTCTGTGGAAGGGAAAGCGGTCTGAAGGCGACAGTCTGGACCTTCAAGAGGTCGAGTCTCTGCTCAAGAAGTCGATAGCACTCAACGGTTCGATTCCCGAAGCCCACATGCAGTTAGGCAATCTGTATGTCGGCCGGCATCAGTTTGAGCAATCGGTTCCAGAATATGTACGCGCACTGGAACTGAACCCAAACCTTCCAGAAGCTCACTACCGCCTGGGAACGGACTATGTTCACCTGGGGCAAAAGGATCGCGCGCAAGCTGAGTTTGCAATTTACCAGAAGCTTCGGGCACAACACATGGCCGAAGTCGATAAGGAGAGGGCTGAGGTTCAACAGTTCATCTATTCCTCGAAGAGTGCGCCCTCGGCCAAGCCTTGACTCCGAAAGGCCATTGACGCAGACGAACATAATCAGAAAGTTGCAAAGAGTGCAGCATGGAGATTTGATGAGGCAATCATTCCGCAGTGCATTGACGATGCGAGTTCCAGACACGGGGACGCGATCTCCCCAGGAGATCGCGCGTCATCTCGGCTGTACCAGGCGGGATTTCCTGAGAGATGCGGCGGGAATGGCTCTAGGTGCTTCTCTGATGGGAGCAAGTCCCTTTGTCCATGCGGCAACTGCTGTAAAAAAAAGGAAAGTAATCGTTATTACCTTTGGTGGTGGTGCCCGCGATCAGGAGACCTTCGCCCCGGAGGGGCAGATCAATATCCCGCACATGCTCGGCGAACTTATTCCGCAATCGAGTTTCTTTACGCAGGTTACAAATCATGGGATCCTCGGCCATTACGTAGCGACGGCGAGTCTGGCCACGGGGGTATACGAAACCCTCAATAACTTTTCCGCGGTCCCTCCGGAACATCCTACCGTCTTCGAATACTTTCGCAAGGATCTCAAGCGACCTGTCTCGGATGCATGGGTTGTTGCCCCGAGCAATGGATTCAACCGGATCGGCGAGAGCGATTGTCGCTCCTATGGTTCGGGGCTCGGAGCCAGAGTGATTCTGCCAAAGCATCTTCTGGGCGCGGCAACTTCAGGATCCGGCGCTGATTATGGACACCTGCTTCGCGACAACTACGAGACTCCGCTCTATGCTCCGCAAATCGGGGGCGGGGAGTTCGAACTGCAGCAACTGGAGAAGATCTTGAAGCTTTCAGTCAATGACTTCATGTTGCATGCAAGAACACTGTCGAGCCCGGACGAACTCTCGGTGTATATCGCCAGACGGCTGATGCGGCAGGAGTCGCCGAGCCTTCTGTGGATTACCATGCACGATATCGACATTGCACACTCCGGAGCCTACTCGCTCTATGTCGATGCGATCCGCCGCACGGATCGCCTTTGCGCGGAACTCTGGAAGGCCGTTCAGGATGAGCCGGAATATGCCGGCAACACAACGCTTCTCATCCTGCCGGATTTTGGGCGGGATGCTGATCAGGACTCCGGCGGGAACGGATTTCAGCATCACCGCACCGGCGACCCGGCCTCCCGTACAACCTGGATGATGGCGCTCGGCGCAGGGGTTCGCCCTGGCGTCGTCTATGACAGTCCGGTACAGTCTATCGATCTGGTCCCCAGTATTGGAGCCATGATGGGATTTTCAGCTGCGCAAGCCGAAGGCAAGCCGATTAAGGAACTGCTTTAATTTTTTTATGCTGCCACACGACCTCAAAGCCGATCAGTTCGCCGGATATCCTCCTCAGGCAAGGAAGCTGGCTGTTGCCAACCTGGCAGTGCTTCAACAGCTTCCCCTGAGCCTTCTCCCTGGCTTGCTGCGGGAACTGATCGAGTATGACTTCAAATTCCCGGCGGAGCGCGAGGAGATTGACAAGGAACTTGTCAGTCTTAGCTCGCTCTCCTCCGCTCAGATCGGCGAGTGGGTTCATGCGTTCTCTGTGCTGTCCCTTTCTCCCAAGCTGGAGCGGTTCGACTGGGTCAATCACCCTGCCCAGTTTGTCGAACAGGAATCGGCAGATCTCTGGAGAACGCATCAACTGGATGCCTTTCGCAAGGCGGCGACCGACTATGGGGATCGCCTTCAGGCTGCGATTCCCGTCGAACCGCTTCCAGTGCGCAGGCTCGGGATTGCAGTGATTGGACAGGGAGTCGCGTCCAATGACGCACCTCTGTTTCGCAACCTGCGTGCGCACGGAACCTACTTTGGACAGGTCAAGCCAGACAACGGTCTTGAACTGCTTCTTGCCGCGGTCGAAGCGCGGGCTAAATTGCATCCAGTCTCCTATGGCCATTGGTATGTTGATGGGGGGCAGGCAGCCCGGCAAACTCCGTCACTCACGAACGTGTGCTACCAGACGCTGGAGCCTGTACGCGCCAACCTGCTTAAATACATGCAAGGCGAGATTGGACGCCCAGGCATGGGACCTGAAGAGCTACGCTCGAGTCTGGCGCGGTTGTTGCCCTCCGATCTCGGGATGGATAAGGCGGGAGATGCGGTTCTGGATCGCTTTCAGGTAAAGGTATTTACCGAAGGCTCCGGCACGCAAATATTCAGTACGACATTTGCCCAATGGGCAACTCGCGAGGCACTGCGGCGAGCTCAGCCGCTGACGCTTCTGGTCCGCTTTGCGCCCCGCCAAAGGCAGAAGCCGATGAATGAACTGCTTTCCAACGCCAATACAAGTCCCGAACTGGATCCCGCCGGTTCTCTGGTCGATGCGGACATGGCCGCCTACTATCATTGGATCAATCAGCAGAGACTGACGGGAGCAGAGCAGTCGTCATTCCTGGCATGGTTTGAAGATCACAATCAGGCGGTTGTGATTGCCCCATCCTTGCCCCGCGGGGTACAGTCGGACACGGCCATGGATCTCAAAGGCCTGCTTTCACTGGCTACGGGTTAGAACGGGATTTCCGGCCCCATAACCCCGATTCTGAAGTCTAAAATTTATAAATAATATAGATACCCGCTCTTGAGGGCCGAGAACTTACACGCCTGGCTTTGGCTGCCTGTTTTCATTTCATGTTATGAAATAAGGGATGTTCATAGGAAATCTGTGCCAGGGCTTTCTCTGCGGCAATGTCTCCGGCATCTCTTTAGATTCCTAGCCGTAGCCGGCTGCGATCGGAATTGAGAAGCAGATATTTCAGTCAGATAAATGTTTTTTGACGATATCGCAAGCCATCCTGCCAGATTCGTCCTAATGCAAGAGAAGGAACGGCAATGGATTATTGGGCATTAAATGAGACGATTGGCATTGAATAATTTGCCTTGACAGCCTGCATATTCGATCAGTAGTATTCTCGCGAAATGAGACGTCTCATAATGCTCATCTCCCCGGCTTCTCATGGCGAGGCACTCAATCAAATACGATCACAACCCTCAAGTTCTTCGAGAACTTGTGCGACTTTGGAGGCTTCATCGATGAATATCTCAACGATCTGGGATAGGAACGTGCGGAACGCGTCTAAGCCCGGCAGAAACCATACAGTTAGGACCATGGATAGTGTGGTATTCCATGCCGTACGTCGTATCTCGCTTGCACTCTTGATGGGGGCAATGCCTATCGTGGCGATCAACCTGATCCCCCTCTCCGCGCACGGACAGGCAAACTCCAACTCGGCTGCCGTGGGTAAGGTGACCGATGCGACCGGCGCTGTCATTGCTGGCGCGTCGGTGCATGTGATAAACAACGCAACCGGCGCCGAGCGTACTGCGACGACCAATGACAATGGCGACTGGTCTATTCCAAACCTGCCTCCTGCGAACTATCGTGTACGAATTGAGAAGCAAGGGTTCAAGGCCAGCCAGATTCCGTCGCTCGACGTGGAGATCGGTAAGACAGCCAATGGTTCCGTGATGTTGAGCGTAGGCGAGACGACTGAGACCGTGGAAGTAAATACCCTGCCTCCGCAGTTGCAGACTCAAGAGGCCACGGTCGGGCAGGTGATCAATCAGAAGCAGATCAATGATCTACCGTTGAATGGCCGCAATGTGCTCCAGCTTGCAACGCTTGCACCGGGCGTCTCCCCACCGCAGACCGGGCAAACTGGAAACCCCGGACGTTTTGGTACTCGCAGCTTGTTCATTACCGTTGATGGCGGTCGCGGCAGCTCTACTAACTACGTGCTGGACGGAACTTATGTCCGCTCCATTCGCTTCAACAACATGTCACTACAGCCGAACGTCGATACCTTGCAGGAGTTCAACCTGTTGCGCAACTCCTTCTCTACCGAATACGGTCAGGGAGTTGCGGTTGTCTCGATGGTCACGAAGTCGGGATCAAACCAGATTCACGGCACCGCCTACGAATTCGCCCGCAACAGCATGTTAGATGCTCGCAACTACTTTGCAACCACCGGAGCCAAGCCGGACTTCAGGCGACATCAGTACGGTGGCACGGTTGGCTTCCCTATCAAGAAGGACAAACTGTTTGTCTTTGGCGGATACGAGGGTCTTCGCACGAGCCGCGAAACGCCGATCTATGGTCACTATCCGACACAGGCGGAGCTTGGAACGCCGGCGCCGGACAACCTTCTGGCGCAGGTGATCAACCCTACCTTCCCGGTGGTGACTCCTGGAGCCAGCTATCCCGGCGGAAACAACTATGTGGCGAATCAAACGACGACGGATAACTACGACGAGTACACGATTCGTGCGGACCAGACGCTATCCTCGCGCAACCTGCTCTTTGAGCGGTACGTCGACTTCAACTCCAACCAATTCCTGCCAACGGTTCAAGGTGGGATCAATAACACGCTCATCGGCCGGAACGGCGTCATCGGGCACACGTTCCTTATTACGTCGAACATCGTGAACGAAATGCGTCTCGGCTACAACCAGTACTACAACTTCGAGAACGGTGTTGGATATAAGCCGGGCACGAACTATGCTTCGATGGAAGGTCTGAAGTTCGTTACAGGCCTCACGGATAAGACGCAATTTGGCCGTGCCAGTGTCGCGATCACCGGTTTTTCGACGATCTCCGATCCGGTCACGAATCAGGGTGGCAATGAGAACATCATCAGCTTCGGCGATTCGCTCAGCTTCGTCAAAGGCAAGCACACTCTCAAGGTCGGGTTCCAGTTTCAGAACCGCCGCGTGATCCTGCTTGCCGACAACAATGCAACGGGTTCCTTTACCTTTGGACCCTGCTCTGCGTCACCGACCGGCGCCTGCGATCCGGCGAACAAGATCAACCCGGATACCAACGCCCTCTACACTGCGTTGGAGAACTACCGGCGTGGATATTGCACCTCCGGCTGCAACGGAAACTTCGGCACGACGCGCGGCCACTACCGGGACAATACCTATGCCGCGTTTATTACCGACATATGGCAGATCGGTCACGGCTTGACGATCAATGCCGGGCTACGCTGGGAGTACAATGCTCCCTTTGTGGAACAGAATGGTCTGGAAGGTACGCTGGATCCTACGTCGGGAAAGATCAAATACAGCAAAGTTCCATCTTTCATCCCAACCGCCTTTCTGCCCTATGTCGTCACCGATTCCACCTACAGTCCGGGTATTATCAAGCCCAACAAAAAAGGGTTTGGCCCTCGGCTTGGCATCTCTTATGAGGCTCGTCCCGGCACCGTTTTCCGTGTCGGTGGTGGCGTTTACTTCGACAACATCAATACTAACGAACTGCAATTTACCCGTTATGCGGCGCCGCTGTACTATCAACAGTCGCTGAGCAACAAATTCGTCAAGGATCTGTTCCCTGATCCAACACTTGGATCGGCGGGTTTGCCTGCGCCATTCTCCGTGCGTCCCAACAACTCTACGCCGTACACCATGGAGTGGACGGCAAGCGTGGAGCAGGATCTTGGCCATGGCATGCTCTTCGAACTGGCTTACACGGCAAGCGCGACACGTAAGCTCTGGAAGCGGTATGACCAGAACATGGATCTACTGAGCCCGGGCTTGACTCCTAACGGCGGCAGCAATCCAAGCAATGTGGGGGTTCGTCCGTTCCCCGCATACCAGCACGGTATCCTCACCACGGCCACCGCGGCGTCGGCAAACTTCAACGGCGTTTCCGCAAAGGTGGAGAAACGCGCCAAGAACGGTCTTTTCTTTTTGGCGAGTTATCAGTGGTCGAAGAACCTGGACAATAACTCAGGTGAGGTGGAAGCGAACGATACAGCGTATTCGACCGACTTCGCTTTCGATCATTCGTATGCCCGCTTCGATGTCCGTCATCGCGCTGTCATTAGCGGCGGTTACGAGCTTCCGTTCGGAGGGCACCATGCCATGCTCCAACACGGCGTCGGCAACTTCCTGGCGGGTGGATGGTCGCTTCAACCTGCCGTTCAACTCCGCACAGGATATCCATTCTCGCCCTCCCGTTCCGGTGTGTCTTTTGGCACCTATACTCCGGGCCGGGTGAACCTGGCCCCAGGACGCACCCTCAAGAGCGCTTTCCTGGACCATCCCTCCATCAACCATTGGTTCGATGCTTCCGCTTTTGTGGACCCGGGCGGATCTTTGCAGGGCAATGTCACCCGCAACACGCTGCGTGGACCTGGAACAGCTCAGGTCGATCTCTCTGCGATCAAGGTCTTCCCGATTCACGAGCAGGTTCGCGTGCAGTTCCGCGCCGAGGCCTACAACATCATCAATCACGGCATCTTCTCGCAACCGGCGTCGAACATTTCGACTCCCAGCACTGTGGGCAAGATCTCGTCTACCTCGGCTGACAATCGCAGCATCCAACTCGCAGTCAAGCTGCTGTTCTAGCCCGAAGGGGCAGGCGGGCCAAAATGATCCGCTTGCCCTGGAACGAAGTTTAGGAAGCGGCTGCTCTTTGGGATTGACCTTGCGTCAATCCCATTTGAGTCTTTACGATGACTCATCATGTTCAGTCGCCTGCTCTTAGGGATCTCTGTTTTTACACTGCTCACCGTTGCCGGCGCATTTGCTCAGCAGTCACCTGTCGATTTGGTTAATTCTTTCATCGGGACGGGAGGGGAGGGGCAGACTTTTCCTGCAACAGGCGTTCCATTTGGAATGACCCAATGGACTCCGCAGACGCGTGAGGGGGAAAGGAAGTGCATTGCACCGTACTATGCGGCAGATAGCCGGATACAGGGCTTCCGGGGCAGCCATTTCTTGAGCGGTTCATGCACGCAGGACTATGGCAGTGTCACGTTGATGCCACTGCTGAGCGATAAGAAGCTGGGAGATGTGGCACGTTCCTCTGCGTTCCAGCGGACGTCTGAAACGATCCATCCCTACAAGTATGAGATGGAACTGGCTGACACCGGCATTCATGCCGAGATCACAGGAACAACGCGATCAGGCATGATGCGCTTTCGCTATCCAGCGAAGAAACCTGCGTGGGTTGCTATTGAAAACAATGCATTGCGAGGCGGCGGCTTCGTTCAGATCGACGTGGCACGGCAAGAGATTACCGGAGCGAACCCAGTTCATCGCCTCTATGCTGGAAACGGCAAGCCCGCAGGATTTTCCGGGTACTTCGTGATCGAGTTCGACCGTCCATTCAAAATTGGTGGTACGTGGAGCGGAGAGAAGCGCTCGGATGGATCAACCCGGCAGGATGCAGCAGAAGGCGCGCCGGGTGCGTATGTTTCCTTCGATTTAGCAGATGACAGAGTTGTCATTGCGAGGATTGGCACTTCCTTCACCAGTATTGAGGAGGCGCGCCGTAACCTGAAAGCCGAGATTCCCGACTGGGACTTCGATGCGGTTGTTGATCGGTCACGCGAGAGTTGGAACAGCTTGCTCAACCGAATTCAGGTGGCAGGCAACTCGCCGGATAAGACAATCTTCTACACGGCGCTCTATCATTCACTCCTGCTGCCGCGTGTCTTCAGCGATCGAAGTGGAACGTATCCCCGGTTCGCCGGCGGACAGTCAATTGAGCATGCAGACGGTTTTACTTACTACGATGATTTTTCGGTGTGGGATACCTTTCGAGCGCTGCACCCCATGTTGACCTTTCTCGATCCCGATCGAGAACTGGATATGATCAAGTCCCTGTTGGCAAAGGGAGAACAGGGGGGATTTCTCCCCATATTTCCAGCATGGAACAGCTACACGTCCGAGATGGTTGGAGACCACGTCGATGCAATTATCGCGGACGCCTATGTGAAAGGAATTCGCGGCTTCGATGCTGAGGCAGCCTATCGGCTGATGCGCAAGAACGCGACCGAACTGCCGGATCATGAGTTGTACGTAGACGGCAGAGGAAGACGCGGCCTGGCTTCATACCTGAAATATGGGTATATACCGCTGGAAGACCATGTCGTTGACGCCTTTCACGGTAATGAACAGGTCTCGCGTACCCTGGAATATGCCTACGATGACTTCCTCGTAGGAGAGATGGCCGGATGGCTTGGTCACAAGGCCGATGCGAAGCTGTTTGCGGCGCGCGGACAGAACTACCGCAAGATCATTGATCCCGAGACGGGGTTTGCCCGAGGGCGGCATGAAGATGGGAGTTGGGCAACGCCATTTGATCCGGCTGGGAAATACACATACATAACGGAAGGATTGTCGTTTCAGTACACCTTCTTTGTACCGCAGGATGTGCCGGGATTGATCGAAGCTGTGCACGGACGGCAGGCCTTTGTAAAAAAGCTGGACGATCTGTTTGCAGGTGGCTACTACAACCACGGCAATGAACCGAGTCATCACATCGCCTATCTCTATAACTTCGCCGGTCAGCCCGAAAAGACGCAGCTACATGTCCATCAAATTATGGAAGGGGACTACCGGAACAGTCCCGATGGGTTGGCAGGGAACGACGACGCAGGTCAGATGTCAGCCTGGTACGTGATATCGGCGCTGGGATTTTATGCGGTCACGCCCGGGACTCCCAACTACGAGATTGGTACGCCGCACTTTGATGATGTCTCATTGGCATTGCCGGGAGGAAAGACACTCCATATTATTGCCAGGGGCGCGGAGTCGGGTAAGTTCTATGTTCACTCAATCCGTCTGAACGGCAAACTACTTCACAGGCACTCCCTGCGTCACGCAGAAATCATAGGAGGCGGAGAGTTGGTTTTTGAAATGTCATCTCAACCCGTGAGCACCGCAGAGCGGTGAGAGTGAGATCTGAACATGGAGGGGAGCCGGTTCCGTGAAGAGCAGATCATCGAGATATTGAAAAGCAGGTCGAAGCTGTAATAAAGACGGTCGATCTGTGCTGTGAGCAGAGTAGAGTCATCGTCCACGGGCAATAACTCTACTGAGTTCGCGAATTGTGATGAGGTCGCAACAAAAGCCGCTCCGGTCTCGGGGCGGCTATCTTATTGAAATTATGGAGGCGCGGGTCGGGATCGAACCGACGCATAAAGGTTTTGCAGTTTTTTGCGCACCTGCTAAGTGGTTATGAAAAGAAGGTACTTCCGTCGGAACAGGTGCCCTAAAAGAGTCGGTTTTTGCATCGTTCTTCACCTAATTGGCAGCGTAATGGCAGCGTGAAATACGAACCCTCATGTCCACGAATCGGATGAATTGTGGCCCCCACCCGTGATGCGGATTGAGACGGTCGAAGCCTGATCAGCATCGTTGGCCGAACCCCAAGATCTGTGCCCGCTTCGTTTTCCAAACCGCCCAGCGGCTCTTTCCGACCCATCCCCCCGCTCAGTTAGTTCGCAAACCTGGCCGTCGTTAGACAGAGCGGACCCGACGTCGAGACATTTCCTTTCGACCATAAATCAGAATCTTCGTGCCCACGAACTGCAAATTTGACCGAGTTCGCGAATAGACCCATGCTGGCACCGCGCTTAAGGGAGGTGACCTGTGGGAGAACGGAGAAAGAGACTCGCGATCGTTGTGTCACTGACGATTCTCGCTGTCGTCGTGGCTGTGCATTACGGCAGCCTGGTCTGGCGAGCGTTTTCAGCAATCATCTGGAGCAGATTGTTCGTGATTCTGCTCGCCTCTTTATGGGCGACCTCTCTACTAAACCTATGGGTTCGCGCCTATTACGACCTCCGAGAGATGTTTCGATACCGCGGCGCGGCCGTTTCGAGCGGCAGGGGAATACTTCCGGCAGCGTTGGTCGAGGACCGCGATGTTTGATTCGCTTGTCGAGCTCTCCAACAAACTCTCTGCGACCGGCTACTTTATTGACCCAGTAATGGTCCAGGTTGTGTTCTTAGCCGCGAAGCTGAAGAAACCTCTGCTGCTCGAAGGCCCAGCCGGCTCAGGTAAGCCGCAGTTCGCCCTCTCCGTTGCTGCTGCCGCCGATACCCACGTCGAGCGCCTGCAATGCTATCATCTGGCCCCGGGAAGTAACCATCAGCTAAGCCGTAGTATAAGCGACAATCAAAAAAATGTTACGAGCGCGCCCCAAAACACATTCTGAAAATGCCTTTAGTAGGTACAGGAACGCTTCCACGGAAGCATCTCTGGAAATCATCCGGAAGTTCGGAGACGCAAAGCGGTACGGAGTGGTCCCTCAATTCGATAGGTCAGATGCTTGTTCCACCGTGAATAGTGGTCTTCGCGTGTGGGATTGGACATCGAGGAACGAGGGAGAATTCGATGTTCGATGGTGCAGTACCGTCGACCACGATTGAACTTGACCTTTTCAGTCACCAGAAGATCGGTTCTCAAGGCGCACATGGCAACTCTCCCCAAATTTCCGAAGCGCTCCCCCGAGTGGAGTGCAGAGGCCAAGGCTATGGCTGCTCAGGCCAAAGTACTCTCCGGAAACAAGCTTGAGCAATTTGTGCTTCGGCTTCAGCGCCACTCTGGCCGAACCAAGGAGGCGTGCTGGCGCTTCATTATTCAGTATGGGATCAAGGGAAAGGTCGACTACCGGCGATGGACTGAACCAGAGATAGACGCTGTGCGCGAGGAACTCGTGAAGAGGTCTGTGGAGGACGTTGCCAAGAAACTGAATCGCACGCCCAAGGCGATTCGCAATATGCTCGAGAGAAATCACCTCACTGTCCGCGAGATCCGCTGTGATCTGTTTTCAGTGGAGAGCCTGGCCAG
>Ga0207674_10003482_pt1 | contig 19220 bp, 14 predicted proteins | sample KBSCornC72_FD_184303 | JGI IMG/M metagenome (GOLD analysis project Ga0207674, IMG submission 184303) | Corn rhizosphere microbial communities from Kellogg Biological Station, Michigan, USA - KBS Corn C7-2 (SPAdes) (version 2) | ecosystem: Host-associated > Plants > Roots > Rhizosphere > Soil ... | reverse complement strand
TACCCCTCTGAAGGCTTCGAGCCGAAGGCCACGTTGGACGCGGTACAAGAAGAGCGCTGCACTTCGCTCTATGGTGTACCCACGATGTTTATTGCGGAACTGGCTCATCCTGACTTCAAGCAGTACGACTTCTCCAGCCTGCGTACCGGCGTGATGGCTGGCTCACCCTGCCCCACTGAGGTCATGAAGCGTGTCAACACTGAGATGCATATGCCTGAAGTCGAAATATGTTACGGCATGACAGAAACATCTCCTGTAAGCACCCAGACGCGTGTTGATTCACCCCTGGATAAGCGTGTTGGTACTGTTGGCCTGATTTGCCCTCACCTGGAGATCAAGATTGTCAATCCCGCTACCGGCAAAGTTGTGCCGCTTGGTCAGCCGGGTGAATTCTGTACACGCGGCTATAGCGTGATGCTACGCTACTGGAATGATCCAGAGGCCACGAGCAATGCAATAGATGCTGTCCGCTGGATGCACACCGGCGATCTCGCCACGATGGACGAAGAGGGCTATCTCAACATCGTGGGGCGTATTAAGGATATGATTATTCGCGGTGGTGAGAATGTCTATCCGCGCGAGATCGAAGAGTTTCTCTATACCCATCCTAAAGTCAGGGATGTCCAGGTCATTGGCGTGCCCGATGTCAAATATGGTGAGGAGATCATGGCCTGGGTTCAGCTTCAACCGGGTGAAGCAGCTACCACCGAAGAGATACGCGAGTTCTGCAAAGGCCAGATTGCTCACTATAAGATCCCGCGCTATGTCAGGTTCGTTGATAGCTTCCCGATGACAGTCACAGGCAAAATTCAGAAGTTCTTGATGCGCCAAACCTCGATTGAAGAGCTAGGATTGCAAAAGGATGCTTCGATTGAAACTGCCTGAATACGTAGATGTTGTGCAGTCTCTCAAAGAGTCAGGATTGGAGAGTGCCGCTGCGCTTCAGACGTCTTGACGTCCAGAATGAACTGGCTTGCCCACGATACAGTAATCGTGGGTAAGCCTTCATGCCTGAGCTTGCTTGACCGCAATCAGGGCGAGCAACGTGCAGGCCAGGGAAATCAGATTTCCCAGCGCAAATGAGAGCGTAGGAGTCAGCCATTGGGTAGTGCTCCCTTAAATGGTGGATGCAATGGAAGCCTCCTTTCGATCCGTCGAACGCTTCGATTTGCCAGCAGAAACCTCAGATGAAGCGGACAGGGGCTGCTTTCTGGGCCGCCCGCGTCCCCGTTTGGGCGGGGGCAAGGCGGCAGGGGTCCGACGATACTCCAACAGCTCACTCATGCTCCAGATGTGGTCCGTGAAGCCGCTCGCCATCGCGGGCGTCCTCAAGATTTCCCCTGGTTTGCCTCGACGCTTGGCCTCCCGTCGACTCAGTTCCCGATGAGGCGTACACCAGTTGTAGACGGTGCCGACCAGCCACATGCCTGCTTGCACCATTTCCAGACGATGAGAAGCATGGCGGCAGCGACGGGTGAGGGTGGCAAGCCGCTCTCTCAGAGTGGCATTGAAACGCTCGATAAAGGCCGTGTTGATCCCTTCCCCTCCGGCGGTAGCCTTGATGAGGGCGACGGCTTGTTCCAGCACCCCTTGCCGCATTTCGCGCGTGACTTGCACCACCCGTTTCTCCTGTCGATGTTTGTTGACGATCCCAATGAGGATCTCAGGCCACGCTTCCAGACGAGTGCGCCCAATTCCATAGGGATTGGCAACTTTGTCACGAAACGCGCGATAAATGCTCCCCGGATAGGCCGCAAACCCGTCACAGCAGACCAGCAGAGCCGCCAAAGGCAAGCAGCTGGCTCGCACCAGACGCAAGAGCTGGTCGGTCAGATGGTGGTCACGGCTTTGGCTGACCACGCCTCCCAACCACAACCGGGTTGGCACCATGATCGCCATCGCCATCCACGCGATCTTGTGATAGCACTTGACATAGATCTCATCAGCTTGAACATGGTGCAGATCCAGTTCTTTCTGTACAATGAGTTCGTTGTGGACCTGCTCACAGTGCTTTCCCGCTCGTTCGATCCAGCGTGCTACTGTACGCTCATCAAGGTCAAATGTGCGGACAATCGCCTGCACGGGGCATCCATTTGCGAGTAACTTCATCACCAGGGTAATCAGCTCCTTCGGTTTGCGTAACCCTTCATACATCGTGCCTGCCTTCTCTTCAAAGGTCTTTCCACAGGTTTTACACCGATACCGGGGTCGCTTGCTTCCCTCACGGACGATATTTCCTTCGTCTTGTTTCCCTCTTGCGCTACAGGCTGGATTCAGGCAAAATAGAGCAGCATCCGCAAACGGTTGGGATGCTCAGGCTCTGCGTGTGGCTTCTTCATGGGTTTCCCTCCACTCTTCCATTCTTTATAATACCGTAGGATACGCACACAGGAGGATACTTCTCGCCTTATACCATGCAACGGTGCATTTGGCTGGCAACAGTTTTGCTGAACCGTGAATTCAGTTGATAACATTTTTATGCTTGAGCTTGCTTCTCTTCGTGTTGCCTGCTATGGTATAGGCGCTTTCAAATGAGAAGAAAAAATCCCAACAATTTGCGTAGGAAAGAGGAAACAGGATGCCAGCACCCCAAATAAGCGAAACAACTATTTTACAATATGCCTCTGCTGAGATGTTGCGATACGGGCGTGCCTGTTACCAACAAGGTGCGGTACTTGTACCTGTGCTGTACGGCAGCAGGTTTCTGGCTGAAGTGAAGGCAGATCCAGATGCATCTGCTCCTGAATTTATCTGCTGTCTCTTTCAATCCGATGGCTCGATTACCGCAACCTGTACCTGCCAGAATGCCTGGGGAAGTTGGTGTAAACATCTGGTCGCAGCCTGCCTGGTTCTGCTGCATCAGCCAGAGAAGGTGGAAGAACATCCAGCGCTCGAAACGCTACTGGAGCAGTATCAACGGGAGGAATTGCAGGCATTGGTTCTCCAATTGGCAGGGCAAATTCCGCATCTGGCAGAAGCCATTGAGCGAACCCATGCTGCTCGACGGCCCAATCCGTCTCCATCGACAGCTCCCTCACCCACGCCTGTCCAGATATCACAAACCCCTATAAATGCACGAGCTATCCGCCGCGAGGTTCGTTCGGCGATCCACAGCCTCGATCGGATGCGTTCCTCCGAAGCCTACTGGTATGTCGGCTCGGTTGTTGGCGAGGTGGTACAAATCGCGGGCAAAGCGATAGAATTGTTGGAAGCTGGCGAGGGCCGAGCCGCGCTCACAACGCTTGAGGCTGTGACCGAAGAGTATATGGATGAATATGAAAATCTGGACGATTCAGATGGAGAAGTGGGCGATTCGTTCAATCAATTGGGAAAGCTCTGGGCTGAAGCACTCCTGAGTACGGAACTCTCACGCGAAGAACGCGAGGGATGGGCAGAGCAACTTACCTCCTGGCAAGATGATCTAGCAGATTATGGTATTGATGACGCTTTTGATATAGCGGCGACTGCTGCTCTGCAGGGCTGGGATGACCCGGCACTCCAGCGCGTCTTACACGGGCAGGTCACGGAAAAAGGAGCCTGGGATACAGAGGCACCAGATTACGCCGACGATCTCGCGCTCATTCGACTTGCTATTCTGGAAAGGCAGGAGCGTTTTCAAGAATACCTCTACCTGGCGGAAGCAGAGGGGCAGATCACCGCGTATCTCACGATGCTGGTTCGCCTCAATCGCACCCAGGAGGCATTCGCCTATGGACTCCAGTATCCGGCGACGTCAGAGGAAGCACTCAGCCTGGCAAGAGCGCTGTGCGAACATGGCGAACGCGAGCAAAGTTTGCAGATCGCTGAACACGGCCTGACCCTGGATGGGCGCAAGGTGGAGCTGGCAACGTGGTTACGTGACCAGGCAGAAGCAATGGGAAAACGAGAACTGGCCCTGCGTGCCGCCGAACAAGCTTTTCGTGCACAAATTAGCCTGGAGAACTACCGTCATGTAGCCCGCCTGTGTGGAGAACAGTGGCCTACCCACCAGGCAGCGCTACTCGATTACGCACGTACCTCGCAGCCATATGAAACGCAAGGAAAAGTCGATGTGTTCTTATCCGAGATGCTCATTGACGATGCCATCGCGGCGCTTGGTACATACGCCAGTCATACCATAGTCGAGCAGGTAGTCAATGTCGCCGTCAATTCGCGTCCAGAGTGGGCCATCCAGGCCTGTAAAAAACAAGCCGAGCCAATTATGGATGGAGGCAAGGCGCAATACTATCATGCTGCCGCTAGCTGGCTCTCGAAAGCCTATAAGGCCTACCAGATGCTCAATCGTGAAGGCGATTGGCAGGCATATTTGAACGAGTTGCTCCAGATTCACGGGCGCAAGTATAAACTTGTTCCATTGCTCAAGGCGATCAAGTAGAGTAGAGAGACCCGTGAGCAGATGTTTGCTCAGCACAAAATGGAGAAAATAATGACAAAAAAATCAACATCCGCGAAAAAGAAGCACACAGTCACTCCTGCTGTTTCGCAGACAGAGAGACAGCTTGCCCTGATTCAGTATCGTTTCCTTGAAGAACACAATTACACAGAAGTGGTGCGCGAGTGTGAGAGTTTGCTGAGCTATCTGCCGCAACGTTCTTCGCAACGTGTCGATGTCCTGACGTTTTTGGGTAACGCGCATGGCATGCTTCAGAATCACCCGGAAAGTTATCGGGCCTTTAACGAAGCTCTGGCTTTGGAACCACAAAGCTATGATCTCTGGTTTAATCGCGGCCAGGCCAGCCTTTTCACTTCGCGCATTGGTCAGGCGCATAAAGATTTCTTGCGCGCACGCGAACTCGATACCAAAGGTGAACTCAAAAAAGAGCTGGAGGAAAGCTTGAAGTTAACTGAGAAGGGTGTGGCAGATGCATTGAAGATGCGCGGACCTGAATTTACCCTGGACCAACTGATTGAGCAAGAAGAGCATTTCCAGCATGGTATGGATTTGATGGAGGCTGGAGAATGGGAGGACGCTGAAGTGCATTTCCGAGCGACGATTGCGATGGGGGATTGCTTGCCGCAACCCTGGGGCAACCTGGGTACCTGCCTGATGATGCAGGAACGTTATGATGAAGCGGAGGCGGCATTGCAACGCGCGCTGGTCATTGATCCTAAATACGCACCTGCGCAGCAGAATTTACGGCTCTTACCTGAAACACGGCGCAATGGCCTTCCTACAATCTTTGAGGTACAAGATCCTTTTCGGAATTCAAAGCGTCAACCATCAGTGAGGCTTCTCAAGGAATCATGAAACGTTCCTCGTGGGCGTTTCAGCAAGAGAGTAATGTTAGGAAACTGGAGTGACGACTAATGACGCTCAATCCTGATGCTGAGCAGGCACGCATGCTCAGAGATTTGTCCTACCGCGCCATTCGTTTAAGCAGACAAAAAGAGTATACCCAGGCGGAGGCTTTGTTCCAGCAAATTCTGGTGCAATCTCAGGAAAAGCTGGGTATAGATAATCCCAATACGATGCAGAGTCAGTTGAACCTCGCCTCGTGTTACATGGACCAGGGGAAATTTGAGCAGGCCGAGAGTCTCTTGCAAGACGTTTTCGACAGAAGCAAACGAGTGTGGGGAGCTACTCACACTTTTACCGAGAGAAGTCTGCGCAAACTTGCTGGTTGCTTTACTCGTCAGGGCAAGTACGGCCCGGCGATTGCTCTCTATGAGCAGGCGCTTAATTTTCACAGACAGGAGTTGGGGGATGAGCATCCTCAGACCACACATATCAGATGTCACCTGGCCGAGTTCTACGATGAATTGGGCAAATATGAACAGGCGGAAGCGCTTTTTCAGCAATCGTTAGCTATTACCAGAAAAGTGTATGGCGAGGATGATTCTCGCATGATGGCTGATCTCAACAATCTGGCGAATCTTTATGTGAAGCAAGGGAAGGCTGCTCAGGCAGAGCCGCTTTTCCTGCAAGCTCTGACCATTCTTGAGAAGAACTCGGATGCGAACCAGTCTTTTCTCGCCACATGCCAAAATAATCTCGGTCGCCTCTACTGGGAACAGAGCAAGTATGAGCAAGCGGAGTCACTTCTCCTAAATGCGCTGACACTGCGCCAGGAGATTGAGGGCGAGGAACATCATCTGACAGCCGATACGTTGAATAATCTTGGACTGCTTTTCTGGAAACAGGGCAAGTATGGGCAAGCCGAAGCTTCTTACCAGCAGGCTCTCGCGATCTATCGCAAGGTGGTAGGCACCAATCACCCCCATACTGCTCGGACGCTGAGCAACCTGGCCATTCTCTACTGGGAACAGGGGAAGTACACACAGGGGGAGGCGATTTTTCAGGAAGCTCGAACCATTCTGCAAAAGACGCTTGGCCTTGATCATCCGCTCACGCAGACCTTGCTCAGCAACCATGCTATTATTCAGCAAAAGCGGCAAACACGCACGAGCTGGTGGCGTTTTTAGCAGTTTGTCATACTCACTCAAGACGTCTTTGCTTCCCATGAGATCCAGTATCATGACAAGTGCGGATGAGCCCCTAAGGGCGCCATTGCTCTTTTTTGAGGTCTCCTCTATCCGCTCCACAAGCCATCTCACACCTTATTTCCCAGACAGCCATTCTGACAGCCATTGGTCCCCACAACACGCTACACAGGCCGATAAAACCCGGCAATTCCAAAAAGGACAATTGGGGAATGGAGCGGGTTCGTGAGAAATGAGGTGGGAACGGAGGGTGCTGGTGGGGGTGAAAAAGGAGGATATGGCATAGCCCAAAATGTACCAGGATGTTACTGTGTTCGTCTCCTCGCGTTTTTCTCAAGTAGAAGAACTTAATTAGTAGTAGACCTGTTATTTTTGTCCGCAAGATGTCTCTCTCTTCTGATCTGACAAGGCGCGAGGAGTTTCGGCGGGTAAAGCAAGCGACTGGCGTGCTGGCCCTATTTAACCATTTGAATGCTCGCGTCACTCTATTGGATCAGGAGGGGAATCCTTATTTCGTTCTGGCGAACAATTAGAGCACTGTTCGCTAGAGCGGTAAGGAGGAGCCTGGAAACACAGGTCAGTAGGAGGACACCGCATGAAAATCATGGTGGCGGATGATGACCGCGACATGGTTGATGTGCTCAGTTACTGGCTCAAGGGTCACGGCTACGATGTGGTGCGCGCGTTTGATGGCGAACAGGCGATTAAACGTTGGCGCGAAACATTACCCGATCTGGTTATCCTTGACGTGCAGATGCCAAAGCTGGATGGTTTTGAAGTCTGCCGCCAGATGCGCAGTGAAACTAATGCAATGGTCTTGATTCTCACCGCACATGATCGTGAGGATGATGAGGTACGTGGGTTGGAGATGGGGGCGGACGATTATTTGCGTAAACCTTTTAGTCCACGACAGCTTCTGGCGCGTATCAAAGCTGTCATGCGTCGTTCATCAAATGTGAGAGGAATGTCGAATTCTTCGTCGGTAACTGCCGGTCCCGTGACGCTGGATGCGATGCGCCACGAGGTCACACGCGATGGTATCAAAGTTCGTCTGACTCCCACGGAGAGCCGCTTGCTCCATTTGCTGCTGACGCACACCGGGCAGGTTTTGACGACCGATATGATCATCGAACGTGTCTGGGGCTATGACGAAGCAGGAGATTCGGGCCTGGTGAAAACGCATATTCGCCATTTACGCCAGAAAGTTGAGCCGGACGCGAACTCACCTCAGTATATTATGACTGTACCGGGGGTTGGCTATACCTTTACCGCTCCCGTGAATGTCGAACCGTAGTACCGTCCTTATCAAAAAGGGTCTGCCCACTTGCAGACCCTTTCTTTGTGGCTTTTTGGAGAGTGCCATCCTGTTTCAGCGCCTTTATTTCCACCTTTTTCTGTTTCAGCAAGCAAACAGACGCCCTGGTAATGATTATCCTACCTGCTTGTTGACAAACTTAACCAAATCGTAACGCAACCTCTACCAAAATCTAGATCAACATTGGTTACTATAACATGCAATGAGACAGGTACCGGTGCCATCGTGCTACACCATTTATCACCTGTCCGGAAGATTGAACGCACTTATTTAGAATCCGAGGAGAGAATTACTCATGGCGATGCAAGTGATTCAGCAAGAAGATGTCCTTCTGACATTCAAAGAGGCGATGGGCTATCTGCGGGTCAGCCGCTCCACGCTTTATCGTTTGATGTGGTCTGGCCAATTGACCGGTCATAAAGTTGGCAGCACCTGGCGTTTCTACCGCGAAGATCTGCGTGCCTGTGTTGGCCGCGAAGTCACCGTGAGTGTGAGCACTCCGTCCTCCGCGTTGATGGCCAACTAAACCTGGATGAAGTGGCTCTTTCGAGGTCGCATATATCCATAAATATCGATATTTTTCTGCGCTTCGACAGAGTAGCCGCGAAGAGCAGGTCTGGAGTATGTTTATTCCAGCCTGCTCTTCGTTTGTATTTTCATGCGCAGCATTGTGGTTAGCGGATGCTTTCTTCCCTGCTTTCGCTTTTCTGCGGTTGAGAGGCAGGTGCCAGCCCGTCCTGGGCGCAGGCGGTTCGTTCAAAATCCTCTTCCAGATCCTGTAAGACCTGCTGTTCGGCCTCGGAGAACGAGAGGCACTGTTTGCGCGCACACTCGACCACGCGGTTCAGATAGGACTTTGCAATGCGCTCACGCTGCCAGTCCAATTCTGGCATGGGAACCAGTTTGACAAGTGAGGGTAAGTAAAAATCGCTATCCAACAGGGCAGCGGCTAGCAAGTGCGCGTAATCGCCGACAGTACGCGGAAGCGCGGGATTGCGCACGAAATCGGGTTGTGTGCTGGAGACGATAAGTACGCCCGCGATCCGGCCAGCGCGCATAACGGGAGCCGCACAGGAACTTTTTTCGTGCTCATCCAGACCGACGGGTATGCGTGCCTCCTCGTCTTTGACGCTCCAGACCTGGACTCGCTGAAGCATGGCTGATGCTCCAGCCAGGGTTGTGCTACCCAGATAAGCTTTGAAGTCGAGTGCAAAAGGCCAGGGGTCCTGGCCGCGCATCTCCGCCTCGTAGAGCGAGTGGATACTTCCATCGGCGCGCACGGGCATCAGCCTGGCATACGTCAAAGCAAGCCCCTGGCAGGCAGAATCGAGATGCAAGAGCGCGTACTCAAAAATGGTTTCCACAATGTGCCAGCGACGACTGGCATCATCAACTGTGAGAGCTGCCTGCTCCATCACGCGGCGATAGATCTCTTTCGGGACATCCCAATGTTCGGGTTGATCGTGGGAACTACGCCCGCTGGCTGTTGGGGTTCCGCCGGTTGTCAGACGGGGTCCACCAGGTGTGGGAAAGAGCGCCTGGCGGGCCTGGGGAAGCACTTCTAAAAGCCGCTGCATATGGCTCTGGCGCGGTTCAGAGGTTCCGTTGAGCCAGCGATACACGGTATTGTCGCTGACACCGATCTCTTTAGCAATGCGGAGCACTTCACTCCGATCATGCTTAATCAGGAAGCCGAGCAGGGTGGAAAAAGCGCTGGGGCCGCCGCTCTGCAGCCCGGTGGAATCCTCTGTATTTCTGGCTTCCTCCAGAAAATGCTCATCTTCCTGCTGAAAGATGTTCTCCTCTAGCGGTTCCTGGGCTGGAGGATTTTCTTTTTTTCCGGTTGGTCGTCCGCGTGGTCTGCCGACCTTCCCGGCATGATTTTCTCCGTCCATATTTTCTGCACTCTCCAATAGATTCCGACGCAAAACATTCCAATGCCCTGTAATAACTCATAGTTCACCCTCATTATACCATAAAATTTCGATTTTTTGTTACCTTTGTGTGTCTTTTAGGAGTTTTCTCGTCTTCATTGACTGAGCATTCTTCTCTGGCCATGTACGCTTTGTCGATAACACTGCCTATACTTGTTACACAAGATTACAACAGAAAGATGATGCGAGGATGTTTCACTACTTGTTTTCCATTGAAACAGGCTGTGGAGATATCTTTGTAGTTGAGCACGAAGAAGCGTGCAATTGTTATACAACGAGAATTCTTTCTAATTTAACATTGTAATACGAAAGTACCACATATGTTGCAAATTTCGGTGCGAATGTGTTATACTTTCTCTATGTTCAGCCAACCTTTAAGTCGGGGATATGCGTATAGGCTTGAGGAGAAGCTGAGAAGGAGATGCTTCACAGAGATTCTCTACAATGCAACGAACGGGAAGCAATCGATGCATGTGCAGACATCACACGGGGAGGGGTGTTCGTTGTCACAGGGGCCTGCCAGCGCCGGAACATTGTGAAGCAACATGTATGGTCGAAATGTTGTAAGGGTTCAAGCGTATTCCCAAAAAAAACCTTGCCTGGGATGGCAGGATGGGAAGAGGGAAGGATATGAAACATGGCTATTGAACATCCTGTCCACATGAACGAGTGCGGTTTGCCGCTGAATGCAATTACATGGCTGGAAACACATCACCGGGGCAAGCTGGCTGAACGAACGCAGATGATACGCGATCTGCACCTCAAGCGAGGAAGTTGGGTAGTTGACGCGGGCTGTGGCCCTGGTCTCTGGACTCCTCTCCTGGCGGAAGCATTGGGCGCGCGAGGTCACATTATCGGCGTTGATGTCTCGGCTGAGGCGTTAGTCACAGCTCGTCAACGCAGTCGAGGAACGTGGTATGACGGCCAGGTATCCTATAAGCGAAGTTCTATGGAGCATCTCCCGGTACCTATGGGTTCGATCCAGACTATTTTCAGCGCCAATGTCAGTCAGTATCTTCCCCAACCGGTCCAGACGTTTGCAGCCCTCGGTCCCTACCTGATGCCCGGTGGCCAGCTTGTCGTCAAGGATATCGATTTTGGCACCATGCGCTTTCACGCGATTGATCCCACGCTGCAGGCGCGGGTGTTTCAGGCACGGGAACACTGGGAAAGACGGCGTGTGTCTGAAGGCTATATGTACGAAGATAGTTGGGTTGGCTCAAAGCTCGCGGGCTACTTGCGCGCCGCCGGCTATGAAAATGTCCGTGAGAGAAGCTATACCATTGTACGCCAGGCCCCTTTGACCCCCGATATGCGCGCCTACTTGCAAGGAATCGCCGAATGGTTTGTGTGTGAGGATGCTCCCTATCTCTCTAAAGATGATGTGCAGAGTTGGTGTGCCTGCTTCGCTGATGGATCTTCGTGCGCGCTCGATCAGGATACTTTCCTCTATGAAGAAACGGAATTTCTGGTGACGGGTATCTGGTCCGGGGCCGCCAGACGCTACATGGCTGATCTGCAGGCCGTGGAATCGGAAATGCCATTCGCCGATTAAGAACCATCTCTGGTACAAACATTTCGCTTAACAAGCAAACGTATTTGTTGTAAATTTCAATACGGCGATCTCAAGCGCAGCGTTTCTCAGGGTCTTCCACGATGAGCGTCCCGGGACAACTGATGCAGAGATTGCGAACCACAAAAACACAGAGATGTTTCCTCAGTTCTCATTGAGGAAACATCTCTGTGTAGAGCATAAATAGGGCAAAGCATAAGAGCCGCTAATAAGCATTGTTGAGAGTATCGGCGATCAGAGCAATGGCGGTTTCCCCCACAAGCGATTGCAACTGAGTATGGAGTTGTCCCATGTGCTCCATGCGCGCAGTGATAAACGCGTGCTTGGATGCGCCATAAGCAAAACCATCCATTCCGCGTCGAGCCGCCTCGTACTCGGCACTGATCTGTGCTAAGAGCCGTGCCACTTCACTGCCGTGTTCGCTCACCTGTTGCATGTTCCCGCTCCTTTGCATGTCTGTCCAGGTTCCCGCTGGCGCGGAAAGAGTTCTTCTCGTTCCTACATCAATACTCAACGGAATGTTTGATGTCTCGACAATGTTTGTAACATGTTGCAACAACTTGTATAGGAGACATACATAGTATGCATGATTTTGAATATTTCTGTCCAGTGTTTTTGCACGAGAAATTCCCTCCACGACAAAATCTTAATGCTTTTTTAATACCCGGACGGCCTATTTTACGAACAGGAGCAAATCATGAAACGAAGTTCATACAAGCAAACAGTAATGTTATAAAGGTAAAAGAAAAGGTCTGACACAACAAACGAAGCCGTGTCAGACCTTTTCTTCGCAGGAACAGAAGGAGAAAGGTGATTAGTTGCGCAATGGTTTGCCGGTCAGCAGGATGGATTGCATCCGTTCCTGGGTTTTCTCCAGGCCACTGAGCTTGAGGAAGGCCTCGCGCTCCAGATCGAGTACCTGCTGTTCTGTTAAGGGCGTGATAGGCGAACATTCGCCGCCAGTGAGCACACGCGCCAGTTCGCGTCCCACCACCGCGTCATGCTCGCTGACTTTCTCAACCTCTAACAGATTGTCGATCTGCTGTTCCAGGACCATACGCGCGCCTGGTCCCGGTAAGAGCAGCATTGGCGGCTTCGGTGGTTGCCATGTCCCGGCCTCGCGCGCTTCTGCCAGGCGCAGCGCGTCGGCTTTGGCATCGCGCAACAGCAGATCGCGGTGAACCGTCACGGTGTCAGTTTTGCGCAGGAAACGCAGTCCCTGGGCCTCTGCCGCGCTGGTCGAGACCGTGGCAAAAGCGATGGTCTCAAACGCCTTGCGCGCGGGCGTGAACGAACCGCCAGTCTTACGCGCGAGTTGATCTTCCAGGCTGGCTCCCTGCCGCAACAGCAGCTCTTTGCAACCACCACCAGCCGGCACCAGGCCCACACCGACCTCAACCAGACCGATATACGACTCGGTGTGTGCGCGTACATGATTTCCGTGCATGATAATCTCACAGCCACCACCCAGAGCCATGCCAGCGGGCGCGACCACGACCGGGATTGGGCTATACTTGAGCATCTGATGAGCCTGTTGCAGTCCGTTGATGGCATCCTCGATCATCTTCCATTCGCCCTGACGCGCGCCCATCAGGATCAGGAAGATATTCGCCCCGGCGCTGAAATTTGGCGCGTCATTGTTGATGACCAGGGCACGGAATTGCTTCTGGCCCTCTTCCACGGCGTAGCGCATCATTTCGATGATGCCCTCGTCGATCGAATTCATCTTGGTGTGGAATTCGAGGCAGGCGACGCCATCGCCAATATCGATCAGCGAGGCCGAATCGTTCTCGCGCACGATCTTACTGGCAGCTTTCGCTCCAGCCAGGGAGATCGCGCCTTTAGGCATGGGGACAGGTTTGTACGTGTCGGTATGGAAATCGAAGTAGTGACGCTGACCCGGCTGGCCGATATAAAACGTCCCCTGACCTTTGCTCTGGACACGCTGGACCAGTACGGGCAGTTGCGCGCCCTCACCACGTGCCTGCATGACTTTTTGCAGCAGCTCAGGCTTTTGCAAGAGGAGATCCCAGACCTCGAAGCTGCCGAGATCGAAGTTAAAGCCCCAGCGCATAGCCTCATCGACGGCCACAATATTCTCGGCAATTTCGGGAGCTAGCGTGGCGGCATAGAAGAGCGAGTCGGCGGTGGTTTCGCGGGCGAACTGGGCGGCGCGATCATCACCATCCAGCACCGCCAGCATTTTCTGGGCTGGCTCGTCATAATTGCGCGCATCGCCAAGCGAGGAGAAGCGTACCTTCTGCTGTGGCTCGTATTCAAGCGTCTTGAGGTTCAGTTCCAGAATGCTTGAAGAGCCATCGGCGTTCCTGATTTTCTTATAAAAACCCTGGCCGCTTTTGTCGCCGAGCCAGCCACGTTTCGTCATTTCGCGAATGGTGTCCGGCAGGCGGAAAGTCTCGCGTTCGGGATCGTCGGGCGCGTTCTCGTAGAGATTATCAGCCACGTGAACCAGCGTATCCAGTCCGGTGAGGTCGCCGGTGCGGAAGATAGCGGATTTCGGGCGACCCATTGCCTGACCCAGAATCGCATCGACCTCGCCAGCCGTGTAGCCCTCGTCGAGTGCGCGTTTGATCGTCGAGAGGAAGCCGTAAACGCCGATACGGTTGCCGACAAAGTTCGGCGTGTCCTTCCCAATAACCACGCCCTTGCCCAGCACTTCGGTGCCGAATTCGCGCATAAACGTCATCAGTTCAGGCGCGGTATTCGTTGCGGGGACCAGTTCCAGCAGACGCATGTAGCGCACCGGGTTGAAGAAGTGCGTAATCAGGAAGTTGCGCCGGAATTGCTCGCTCCGTCCCTCGATCAACTGATGAGCGGGCAGGCCAGAGGTGTTAGAGCTGATGATCGTTTCAGGGCGCAGGATAGTTTCGATCTGGGAGTAGAGCGCGTGTTTAATGTCCAGGCGCTCCACCACCGCCTCGATAATCCAGTCGACCCCGGCCAGATCGGTCAGGTTGTCCTCGATATTGCCGACCGTGACCAGCGTGGCAGCTTTTTTGGCGTAGAACGCGGCGGGTTTGGCCTTGAGGGCTTTCTCCAGGCCGGTGCGCGCGATTTTGTTGCGATCGTTGCCCGCGTCCTTTGGTACGATATCCAGCAGCAGGCTGGGGATGCCGACGTTGGCAAGATGCGCGGCGATGGCCGCACCCATCACGCCCGCGCCCAGCACCGCCGCCTTACGAATCTGATATCCCATGATGTTACCCGATCCTCTCAATGATTGTGGCCACGCCCTGACCACCACCGACGCAGAGGGTCGCCATGCCGAGCGTTTTGTTATACGTCTGCAAGTCGTTAAGCAGCGTGGCGATCAAGCGCGCGCCGGTGCAGCCCAGTGGATGACCGAGCGCGATCGCGCCGCCATGCGGGTTCACCTTCTCCTGATCGAGGCCCAGCGATTTGATCACGGCCAGCGATTGCGCGGCGAAGGCTTCGTTGAGTTCGATCAGCTCAATGTCGCTCAGTTGGAGCTTGGCTCGTTGCAGGGCTTTTGTCACAGCGGGCACCGGGCCAATGCCCATGATATCCGGGCGCACGCCAGCAACCGCCATGGTGACAACCCGCGCCAGTGGTTTGATGCCCAGTTCTTTCGCCTTCTCAGCAGACATCACGACGACCGCCGACGCACCATCGTTGAGCGGGCTAGAGTTTCCGGCGGTGACACTGCCGCCTTTCTTGATAAAAGCTGGTTCGAGACTGGCCAGGCGTTCCAGCGAGGTGTCGCGGCGTGGTCCCTCGTCGGTATCCATCACGGTGCCGTTGGGTAGTGTCACCGGCACAATCTCACGTTTGAAAATGCCCTGGTCGATAGCCGCGAGCGCGCGCTGATGGCTTTGCAGGGCAAAGGCATCCTGCTCCTCGCGGCTGATGCTATATTCGCGGGCCAGGTTCTCGGCGGTCATGCCCATCGGGATGTAACTGGCCAGACCATATTCCAGTTCGCACGGAGGATAAGGCGAGCTATAGGTGGCACCCTCGCGGGTAGGGACCAGGCGCGGATTCATGCTGGGATTGAAGCCGCCCATCGGCACGCGCGACATGCTCTCGATGCCGCCAGCCACGATCACATCACCCATGCCCAGCATGATGTTTTGCGCGGCCATATTGAAGGCTTGCAGACTGGAGGCACAGAAACGATTGACGGTGACGCCGCCAGCCGTTTCGGGCAGGCCCGCCAGCGCGCCGACCAGGCGCGCCAGGTTCATGCCCTGCTCGCCTTCAGGAAAAGCGCAGCCCAGAATGACATCTTCGATCAGCGAGCGGTCCAATTGTGGCACGCGCTCGACGGCGGCTTTGACGGCCACGGCGGCTAGATCGTCGGCTCGCATATCTTTTAACGCGCCTTTATTCGCGCGCCCAATGGGGGTGCGCACCGCGCTGACAATAACTGCTTCTGCCATGAGTAAATTTCTCCTTTTATCCAATCAAGCTCTGTATGCGTGAATGTATGGCCGCACCTCGTGCGCGCCGCGTCTCCCACACGGCGCGCGCAAGGGGCGCCGCTACATTCACCGGGTTGATGTTACTTACGTACAATCCCGCGTACCTTGCCGGTCAAGACCTCTTTGCCCTGTTGATTGCGACAGGTAAAAGCGGCCTCCACCAGCGTTCTCTCCTCCTGGATCTCCAGGCGGGTAATGGTATTTTCACAGTGAATGGTATCGCCGGTAAAGACGGGACGCAGGAACTGAAAGGTCATGTCGCGGGCGATAAAGTTCAGATCGCCGCCCAGCTTGGTCGGCAGCGTCGCGGTTAAAAGACCCTGGACGAGTAGGCGACCCTGGGCATCGGGTTTGACATGGTGAACACCCAGGTCGCCCGAAATCTGGCCAAACCGCTCAACGTCTTCGACGGTGAATGTCCGTTCCCAGGAGGTGGTATCGCCAACTTGCATCGCAATGCTCCTTTGTATGTGCGTGTATTTCATCCTACAGGCAAAGGAAAGCGGATGTTATGCGCATGTGGCTGGTGCCTCTTGCACACACCATCCGCTTTCTCAGATTGGTCCGATCATCTCCGGGGAGAGCGCCACTGCGGCTTCAGGCGGCACGCAGCGGCGCGTCAATCCCCTCCCCATTGGAGAACGAAAAATTCTACAGCGGGTAGCCCTGTTTCTCAACCACCTGCGCGGCGATCTCGCGTTGCAAGGCGACGCCGTTGAGCTGATAATCACCGAGATAGGTGCGCACGCGGGCCAGCTCTTTCTCAACACGCTCGGGCTCGTTGTTCGTCATAATCAACTGGTCGAGGTTGAGGCGGACGCGCGAGAAGGCCAGCCAGGTTGCCAGTTGCGCGAGCTGCACGTGGGTTGCGCTATTCGCGTCGCCACGGCGCACAGCCTGAGTCGCGCGTGCCAGCGCGCTGTCGATACCGTAAATCTCGATCAGCAGATTGGCCAGGTACTCGATGAATTCTTCCTCGTTCTCCAGCGCCTGCATATATTTCATCGCGACGCGCATAGCTGAGTAAATCGTCGCATCTTTGGCGCGTTCAAGTGCGTTGACTGCCTCGCGCAGATCGGCGGGGATGGACTCGCCCGCGAAATCGACGCTCTGCCCGGCTTTCACGCGAGCTTCAATCTCTGAGATGGCATTCATCAACGGTACCTTGCCGGTCAGAACGCGCTTGAAGAGCGTTCCAGAGGCGACCAGGCGGTTAATCTCGTTGGTGCCTTCGAAGATGCGCTGAATACGGGCGTCGCGATAAGCTTTTTCGATCGGATACTCGTGCATGAAGCCGTAACCGCCGAAGATTTGCACACCCTCGTCCACGGCCAGGGCCAGGACTTCGCTCCCATGCACTTTGGCCAGCGAGGCTTCGATGGTGTACTCTTCAATGGCTTTGAACGCCTCTTCGGTGCTGCTGGCGTTGCGGCGGGCGCTCTCGATATTCGCGGCGGTGCGGAAGGCCGCGCTCTCGGCTGCATAGGTTTCGGCGGCCACGCGCGCCAGCTTTTTCTTAATCATGCCGAATTCGTGTAGATACTTGCCAAAAGCTTTGCGCTCGGCGGTATAGGCAGCGGCCAGACCCAGGGCAGAGCGCGAACCACCAGCAGCGCCTGCACCCAGTTTCAAGCGTCCGATATTCAGAATGTTGAAAGCGATCTTGTAGCCCTTGTGGATCGTACCGAGCAGGTTTTCAACGGGAACTTTCGCGTCCTGGAAAATGACTTGACGGGTCGAGGAGCCTTTAATACCCATCTTGTTTTCTTCTGCCCCGGTCGAGACGCCTTCCCAGGCAGCTTCGACGATAAAGGCCGAGGGCTTGTTGCCATCGATGCAGGCAAAGGCAACCATCACATCAGCGAAGCCCGCGTTGGAGATCCACTGCTTGGTACCGTTGAGGATATAGTATTTGCCGTCAGCGGAGAGTTTGGCGGTGGTTGCAAGGCCCATCGCGTCGGAACCCACGCCCGGCTCGGTCAGCGCGTACGCCGCGATCCATTCGCCAGTGGCCAGCTTGGGCAGATATTTGGCCTTCTGCTCCTCGTTGCCATAGAAGACAATGGGCAGTGTGCCGATGGTTGTATGCGCGCCGAAGGCGACTGAGAAGGACGCTTCGCGCAAATTGGAGGCAACGAGCGCGCTGGTCAGCAGCCCCAGTTCGGTACCGCCGTACTCCTCTGGGACATCGATGCTCAGCAGCCCCTGTTCTCCGGCCTTCTTGACCAGGCTGGGCATCAGACCCGGCTCCTGGCGATCGATGGCCTCGACGTTGGGCATCACTTCGCGCTGAACAAAGGTCGCGGCGGATTCAGCGATCCAGCGCTGCTCTTCGTCCAATTGCTCCAGCGTGAAAATCTGCTCGGCGCTCTCGCTGACCGGCGTGGTAAGGAAAGCGGTACCTGGCTCTGTCGGTTTTATCGTCGTAGACATTGAATAGGCTCCTTTGTAATAAATGTTGAGATCTGCCGCTCAGCGCTGGGCGCTGGCAACGATCAGGGAGCGGCTGCGATCTCTGGTCCCCTGACCTGTTATGAGATTACGAATTCTTCGCGGGGACAAGCATCGTGCGCACTTCGCGACGCAAAATCTTGCCCACCAGCGATTTTGGTAAGGTATTGCGGAATTCGACAATTTTCGGGACTTTATACGCGGTCAATTCCTTTTTACAATGCGCAATGATGCTGGCGCGCAGTTCATCGGAGGCGGTAAAGCCCGGTTTGAGGATGAGAACAGCAGCGACATTTTCGCCGCGATACTCGTCCGGTACACCGACGACACACGCCTCTTCGACGGCTTCATGGCGATAAAGTACCTCTTCGACTTCGCGGGGATAGACGTTAAAGCCGCTGGCTACGATCAGGTCTTTGCTGCGATCAGCAATATAGAAATACCCTTTTTCATCCATGTAGCCCAGATCGCCGGTATGCATCCAGCCATCGTGAAAAATAGCGTCAGTTTCCTGTTTGCGATTCCAATAGCCCTGCATGATATTGGGGCCTTTGACCATGATTTCGCCGATCTCGCCAGTCGGGAGCTGTTTGCCCGTTTCGCCATCCATGATTATCGCTTCGACATTGGGCAGAGGCAGGCCCACGCTCCCGTTTTTGCAATTCTCGTTGAGCGGATTGCAATGGGTAACAGGCGAGGCTTCGCTCAGTCCATAGCCCTCGACAAGTTTGCCCCCGGTCAGCCGCTCGAAATCTTCCTGCACTTTCGCGGGAAGTGGGGCCGCGCCGCTGATACAAAACTTGATCGATTTCATGAAATCAGCGTGTCCATTGATTTCACGCATGATGGCCACGTACATCGTAGGAATGCCCGGAAAGAGCGTCGGATGGTAGCGCGCAATGGTTTTGACCACCTCTTTCGGCTTAAAGTTCGGCAGCAGAATCATCGTTCCGCCGGCCAACATCGTGAGATTCATGCCCACGGTCAGGCCGTACGAGTGGAAAAAGGGAGCGACACACAGCGAAAACTCCTGTCCTTCAACC
>Ga0207674_10003481_pt1 | contig 19228 bp, 20 predicted proteins | sample KBSCornC72_FD_184303 | JGI IMG/M metagenome (GOLD analysis project Ga0207674, IMG submission 184303) | Corn rhizosphere microbial communities from Kellogg Biological Station, Michigan, USA - KBS Corn C7-2 (SPAdes) (version 2) | ecosystem: Host-associated > Plants > Roots > Rhizosphere > Soil ... | reverse complement strand
TTCGGGTCGTCCGCGTAGCGCGGCATCACGTGCGTGTGCAGGTGCGGCAGCGAGTTGCCGAGCAGCTCATAGTTCAGCTTCACCGGCTCAAAGTGCTGCTCGAGCGCGGCGCCGACGAGGAGCAGCTCGCGCCAGTACGCGGCGGCCTCGTCGGGCTCGAGCTCGGTCGGCTCGGCCACGTGCCGCCCGCGCCAGATCACGATCGAGTAGCCCCGCTGGACACCGGCTTTCTGGAGGTACGCGTCCGAGACCTCGCCCGCGAAGATGCGAACGCCGTAGTCGGTCTCCTCGGGCCTACCCTGCGCGCACATCGGGCAGTCCACGCCCCGTTTCAGCTCGTAGAACTCCTCGGGCCACTCCACGCCGTTAGCATCGCGGACCGGTGCCCGAGACTCCCGAAGAGCTGTACGAGCGCGTCAAGGACTCGCTCCGAATGCCGCCGGTCGAGGAATGGGACTCGTTCCCGTTCGACGGCGAGATGTCGCCGCGCGCACTTCGGCCACCTGTCGAGCGCGAGGAGCCGAGACACGGCGAGGGCGGGGTCGACTGCCGGCGCTGCCAGGCGACCGACGACGAGTACGTCTGGGTCAACGAGGGCTGGCGGGTCTTTCCCGTCGGGCCGACGGGCCTTCCGCTCGTACTGATCCTCGAGCCGCGCGAGCATTTCTCCGCACCTGCCGACCTCCCCGACGAGCTCGCCGCGGAGCAGGGCATGCTTCTCTCGCGCATCGAGCGCGCGATCAACTCGGTCGGCGACTTCGGGCGCGTCCACGTCTGCCGCTGGGGCGACGGCAGCGAGCACCTGCACTGGTGGTTCATGGCGCGACCGGCGCGGATCCCGCAGCTGATCGGAAGCTTCGCCGCGATCTGGGACGACATCCTCCCGCCCGTGCCCGAGGAGATCTGGCGAAGGGACGTCGACGCCGTCGTGGCAGCGCTCGAGGGGTAGTCTGTCGGCATGGCCGTCGCAGCGCCCGAGGCCCTCTACTTCACGAACAGCGACGAGGCGAACGAGCTCCTCGCCTCCGACCCGCTCGCGCTGCTGATCGGGTTCGCGCTCGACCAGCAGGTCCCCGTCCAGACCGCGTTCGCGGGGCCGCTCAAGATCAAGGAGCGCCTCGGCACGCTCGAGATCGCGCATCGCGACCCGGCCGAGGTCGAGGCCGCGTTCCGTGAGAAGCCGGCCGTCCACCGCTTCCCGGGCTCGATGGCGACGCGCGTCCAGGATCTCTGCGCGCTCGTCGAGGAGGAGTACGGCGGCGACGCGTCGAGGCTCTGGCGCGAGGCGTCCGACTCGGCCGACCTCAAGAAGCGGATCGCCGCGCTGCCCGGGTTCGGCGACATGAAGATCAAGGCGTTCTCGGCCGTGCTCTTCAAGCGGTTCGGCGTCCAGGCCGCCGAGGGGCTGACGCCGGCGCATCCGACGCTCGGCGACGTCGACTCCCGCCAGAAGCTCGACTGGTACCAGGCGAAGAAGCGCGAGCACAAGGCGAACATGCGCGCCCAGCAGAGCTGAGACCGCGCCCGCCCGTCACCGCGTACGTCACCCGCGAGCACCCGGAGACCGGGCTCGACGAGCTGCTCGTCTTCGACTTCCCCGGAGCGCCCGAGTACAGCGCGGTCGTTCCCGGCGGAGGGATCGAGGAAGGCGAGACGGTCGAGGAGACGGCCATCCGCGAGGTGATGGAGGAGACCGGGATCGAGGCGGACTTCGTCCGCGTCGTCGGCGTCGGTGAGAACCCTGTCGGCCACTATGTCCAGCTCAAGCCCGCGAAGCTGCTGCCCGAGTCCTGGGAGCACGTTCGCGAGGACGGGCCCGTGCAGTGCCGCTGGATCCCCGTGCGGGCGAATGCCGAGGTGTGGGGCCTGCGCGGCGACTTCATCCACGCACTCGTGCGCAAGCGCGTGGTCGGGTATGTGACGCGCGGGCGTGAGCTGCTCGTCTTCGAGCACGGCGGTGTACTCCAGGTGCCGGCGGGCAGGGTCGACCACGACGAGACGCTCGAGGAGGGCCTGTTTCGGGAGGTCGAGGAAGAAACGGGCGTGACCGGGCTCCGGATCGTCGGCGAGCTCGCCGACGCGGACGAATTCGGCCGGCTGTACGGCGCCCACGAATACCGTTCGTGGGTCTTCCACGCCGCGGTCGACCTCGAGGGGCCAGACGCATGGGAGCACCCCGTGACTGGGATCGGCATGGATGCGGGCATGACATTCCCGTGCCGGTGGGTGCCGCTCGACGAGCGTCCACTCCTTTGGGGGAGGGTCGATCCCTTGGTCGAACGCTTGCTCGTGTCGATAACCGACTCATGAGACGTGCGGTCCTGTTGCTGTGCCTCGGCACGCTCGCGCTGGGAGGCTCGACGGCGAGCGCCCTGAAGATGCCGTCCGCCCCGCGCTGCCCCGTCTTTCCGAAGTCGAACCCGTGGAACCAGCGGGTCGACACGCTTCCGGTGGCCGCGAACTCCGACGAGATCGTCCGCTCGATCGGCGCCAACGGGTCCGTGCACGCGGACTTCGGCTCCGGGCTCTGGGACGGCGCGCCGATCGGGATCCCGATCACGGTCGTCGGCAAGAAACAGAAGAAAAGCCGCGTCTCGTTCGAGTACGCGGACGAATCCGACCGCGGCCCGTACCCGATCCCGCGCACCGTCAAGATCGAGGGCGGCCGCTCCTCGGACGGCGACCGGCACGCGATTATCGTCGACCGCTCCTCGTGCCGGCTCTACGAGCTCTACTCGCTCTACCCGAAGGGCCGCGGCTGGTCGGCGGGCTCGGGCGCGATCTGGAGCCTGCGCTCGAACAAGCTGCGCCCCGCAGGCTGGACGTCCGCCGACGCCGCCGGGCTGCCGATCTTCCCGGGCCTCGCGCGCTACGACGAGGTCAAGCGTGGCGTGATCGACCACGCGCTTCGGTTCACAGTGCAGCGCACGCGGCGGGCGTATGTCTTTCCCGCGCGGCACTTCGCGAGCAGCTCCGACGACGCGAGCTTGCCGCCGATGGGCCTGCGCCTACGGCTGAAGGCGAGCTTCGACGAGAGCGGCTACCCGCGCCAGGCGCGGATCGTTCTGACCGCGCTCAAGCGGTACGGGATGATCGGGGCCGACAACGGATCGAGCTGGTACATCACGGGCGCGCCGGACTCCCGGTGGTCGAACGACCAGCTGCACACGCTGGGCCGCGTGAAGGGCTCAGATTTCGAAGTCGTGCAGAGCCGCTAACGGTCATGCCGCGTCTTCTCGCGGAGGTGCGACGGCTCAGGGGTCACTCCTGAACCCTCGGGCAGCCGATTGAAGGACGATCAACCCGCCGGTTACGAGACCCGGTTAGCGTCTGAACGTGACCGAGTTGGAGCACCGCCTGTACACCGAGAGACTTTGCCTGCGTGTGCCCGCTCCGCAGGATGCGGAGGATCTCTACGACCTCTTCTCGGACGCGGAGGTAATGCACGGATTGGGAAGAGAGCGCGTTTCGGCGGTCGAGGACGTCCGCGCGATCATCGAAGGGATGCTCGACGGTTGGAGAACCGACGGCGTTGGTGCGTTCGTTTTCGAAACGGCGGCAGCCGACCCACAGGTGGTGGGCCAGGCCGGAGTGATGATCTTCGACACGCGTGACTGGACGCCATCGACTTGGGCGCAAGCAGGTAGGCATGCTCAGCCCGAGCTTGGCTGGGCATTGACGCGCGCGTTCTGGGGACACGGATATGCAACCGAAGGAGCCGCAGCCATTCGCGATTGGGCGCAGGAGCGTCCCCACGTCGAACGTCTGGTCTCTCTGATCTCACCCGACAACGTGCGCTCGCAACGTGTCGCGGAAAGATTGGGTGCGATACCGACAGAAACCGTCACGCCTGCACATTCGAGGCGGGCAACGGTCGTCTGGAGGCACCAACATCGAACCTCACTTCGCGAACCCCCGCTTCGTCTGGATCTGGCGCGAGGACGTCACGGCCCAGGCTGTCTCGTGGGCAAAAGCGATCCAGACCGGTCGCTGGCACCACTGGAACGCGACTGACCCCTCAGCTGTGCTCGTTTACGACCGCGAACAAATCGAGGCGCTCGCGGACGAGGTCGTTGAGAGCAACGCTCGCTGGCGAACCTGGTTCGCAGCGAACGAGATCCAGCCACTTGCTGTCCGCTTCGAGGATCTCGTCGCCGACAAGATCGCTCCGACGTGCGAAGTTCTCGAATTTCTCGGTCTCGCATCTGAATGCATCGCGGTCGCGGAGCGGACGATCAAGACAAGTGACCACACCAACGAGGAGTGGCTCGGCCGCTACCGCGCTCACGCTTCGGAGGGACGTCTCGGGTGACATGCCCGAATGCTGGCCCAAGCGAGCGTCACGCGGCTGGCAGCTAGTGGTCGTCGTCCCCGTGGAAGACCGCTTCGACGTTGTTCCCGTCCGGGTCAATCACGAACGCTGCGTAATACCCGGCGTGGTACTGCGGGCGAAGACCGGGCGCGCCGTTGTCGCGGCCCCCGGCTTCGACAGCGGCGCGGTGGAACTCGTCAACGGTGGCTCGGTCGGCTGCGGCGAAGGCCACATGAACTGGAGCGGCCGGAGGTTCCCCTTCCCCGATCCAGAAATCCCCACCGCCCTCGATGGCGAACCCAGGCCCCTGCGAGCTCTCCACTACCTTCACTCCGAACGGTTCGAGGGCCCGCTCGTAGAAGGTGCGGCTGCGGCTCACGTCACGTACTCGCAGGGCCAAGTGGTCAATGAGGGGAAGCGTCACCGGCCGCGACACGCCCTTCATCTTAGAACGCGATCTTCGAGGGACATTCCGGGACGCTGGCCCAGCTGACCGCGCCTATCCTGAGAATCCGTGACCCGCAGTCTTGCTCTCGGTTTCGCGATTGCCGCCGCTGCTGTGGCAGCGGTGCCGATCGTTGCCTACTGCTTCCCTCGCCACCCGCGCTGGCGCCATTCATCACGCTAGCTCGCAGCGATTGACTCAGGGGTCAATCCGGAAACACTGGCCCGTCCAAGCTCCTTCGTCAGACGAAGGGTGGCGAGCCGACCCGGATCAGGTTCCCGCTCGGGTCGACAAGTAGTTCCGCTCAGACGGAGCCGAGCCAGCGTTCTCGAACCCCAGGCGCTCGTAGAAGGAAAGCGTCGCGTCGAGATCATTCGCGGGCATGATCGGAACGGCGAACTCGACCACGCCTGCACTGTAATGCCGAGCGTCGGCCCGACGCGTGCGCACCGCTCCCGTGACATTCCCGCACGCTGGCCGAAGGTGACGCTCGTTCCTCTGACCTAGACTTCACGCGTGTCGAGACTCCGAAGCTATTGGAGATGGCTCGGTCACCGGCTTCGGCTCTCCCAGCCCGGCCGGGTGTTCTTCACCGTTGCACTTCTGGTCGGCGTTGCCGCAATGGCGGTCGCACGGGCTCACGGCGACCGAGAGGGCGGCGCCCCCCTGGTGATGCTCGCACTCTTGTTGGTCGGCGTGGTCACCCTGGATGCCGTCGGCCGGGGAGTCGTCGCTGTTGCTCGCCGTCTCATCTTGGACGGTGGGCTCAGGCGTCATTCCTGAACCCTCGCGCAGACTGCTGGAGTCCCTGAGCCCGGAGTGCCTCCACGCCGCTGGGACGCACGGTGATGCACGGACGTCCGGTGGGCGCGTCTTGGCGACACAGGACTACAGTGCGCCGCGTGGCGCTCCAACGGATGGACAACGTCGGCATCGTGGTCGAATCCCTCGACGCCGCCATCCCTTTCTTCGCCGAGCTCGGCCTCGAGCTCGAAGGGCGAACAACGATCGAAGGAGAGTGGGCCGGGCGCGTCACTGGGCTGGGCGATCAGCGCGTCGAGATCGCCATGATGCGCACCCCGGACGGCCACAGCCGGCTCGAGCTCTCGCAATTCTTCAATCCGCCGCCGGTCGCCGATCACCGGAACGCTCCGGTGAACGCTCTCGGCTATCTCCGCGTCATGTTCGCCGTGGACGACATCGACGACACGCTCGCCCGGCTTCGCAAGCACGGCGCGGAGCTCGTCGGCGAGGTGGTCCAGTACGAAGACGCGTATCGGCTCTGCTACATCCGGGGGCCCGAAGGACTTCTCATCGGGCTGGCCGAGCAAATCGCCTGACGCCCGACACCCACTCTCTGGCGTCATTGCCGCGGGTCGTCGCAGTGGCACGCACCGGTCCGATCCTGTAGCGGATGTTTGCAACGATCAGCCCGTGATCGTGAGACCGCAGCGGGGCGAAGACTACGAGGCGATCAGGCACATCTACACCGAGGCTTTTCGGCGGCCAGAGAACCCTGACTCGGTCCCGCTGGAGGTGCCGCTGTTCGAGGCGCTGTGGGAGGCGGGCGACGCCCTTCCCGAGCTCTCGTTCACGGCGCAGGTCGAGGGCGTGGCGGTCGGGCACGTCACGGCGAGCAAGGCGACCGTCGCCGCCGACCCGGTCGTTGCCGTAGGACCGATCGGCGTCCTTCCGGAACATCAGGGCACGGGCATCGGGAGCGCCCTGATGGACGCGCTACTCACCGCGGCCGACATCGCGCAGGTGCCACTGATCGTCTTGCTCGGCTCACCGCAGTACTACAGCCGCTTCGGGTTCCGTCCCGCCGAGCAGCTGGGCGTGACTCCTCCGGTCGCCGGCTGGGGAGATGCCTTCCAAGCTCGACCGCTGACCGCGTACACACCACGCGTCGCTGGACCGTTTCACTACGCGCCGGCCTTCTCGTCCTAGGCGCCTTCATCCGGAACACAGACCCAGGCGGCGCACCGCCCAACGCGTAGCAACGGTCAACCAGCGAGCTCGTGCAGGGCCGCTAGCAGCCGGTCGACCTCTTGGGCCGTGTTGTAGTGGACGATGCCGACCCGGACGGCGCCGTCCTCTTCGTCCAGTCCCAGCCGCTTCATCGTCTCCAGCGCGTAGTAGTTGCCCCACCAGACCGCCAGGTCGCGCTCCGCGAGGCGCTCCGCGGCTTCCTGAGCACTGAGCCCCTCGAGGCTGAAGCAGAACGTCGGCACGCGGCCGGCCATCGTCGGAAGGCCGTGGAGGCGCACGCCCGACGGCAGCCCCGAGAGGAACCGCTCGCCCAGCTCCCGCTCGTGGCTCGTGATCGCCTCCCAACCCAGCGAGTCGATGTAGTCGACCGCCGAGACGAAGCCGGCGAGCAGCTCGTGCTGCATCGTCCCGAGCTCGTAACGCGAGCCGATCGGCTCGTTCGGCGACGGGCGCACCTTGTACGGACGCCAGCTCGCGAGCAGGTCGCGCTTGCCGAACGCCAGGCCCATGTGCGGGCCGTAGAACTTGTACGGCGAGCAGATCAGGACGTCGACGTCCCAGGCGGCGCAGTCGATCTGCCCGTGCGGGCCGTAATGGACGGCGTCGGCCCACGCGAGCGCGCCCGCCGAGTGTGCGAGGTCGACGACGCGGCGCACGTCCGGCGCAGTCCCGACCGAGTTCGCGGCGACCGGGAAGGCGACGACTCGCGTGCGCTCCGAGAGCTGCCGCTCCAGGTCGTCGTAGTCGAGCGCCAGCTCGTCGGTCACCTCGACGAACCGAACGACGATCCCGAGGTCGTGCTCCAGCTCGAGCCACGGCGCCACGTTGGCATCGTGGTCGAGCTTCGTCACGAGGATCTCGTCGCCGGCTTCCAGCGTGCGCGCGAAGGCGCGCGTCAGCAGGAAGTTGAGGCCGGTCATGCTCGGACCGAATGCGACCTCGTCGTCCGTGCAGCCGAGGAACGCGGCGGCTCGGTCACGAGCGTGCTCGATCAACTCCATGGTGCGTAGCGAGGTTTCGTAGGGGCCGCCGACGTTCGCGTTCGTCTCGCGGAGGTAGCCGGCGATCGCCTCGATCACCTCGTCCGGGCACTGTGTCCCGCCCGGCCCGTCGAAGAATGCGAGCGGGCGCTGGAGGGCGCTGAACCGCGCGCGCACGGCCTCGACGTCGAGTGCGGCGGTCGTGCTCATGCGTCCCTCAGCGCCACGAGGGCTGCAGACTTAGGCATCGCTTGCGATGCCGTGAGAGGCAATGCCGGCTTAGCCGGCGTTGCCGTCTTGGCTAACACTCTAGGGTGAGTCAACATCTCTGAGCGCGACAAGCGCAGCAGAGTATCCACACATTCCGTGGACGCCTCCGCCCGGCGGCGTCGAGGACGAGCAGATGTACACGCCTTCGAGCGGAGTCCGGTATGGGACCAGCTTCCGCACGGGCCGGAAGAAGAGCTGGCGGAGGTCCATCGTGCCGCCGTTGATGTCGCCGCCGACGATGTTCCGGTTCCGCTCCTCGAGGTCGGCAGGCCCCATCGCGCTCCGCGCGAGGATGAGGTCGCGGAACCCGGGCGCGAAGCGCTCGACCTGGGCCTCCATGCGCTCGGTCATGTCCTCTGTCGAGCCGAGCGGGACATGGCAGTAGGCCCACGCCGTGTGCTTGCCGGCCGGAGCGCGGGAGTCGTCGAAGAGCGAAGGCTGCGTGAGGAGGACGTACGGACGCTCGCGCCCGGGCGAGCGCTCGGATCCTGCGATCTCCTCGAAGGTGCCGCCGACGTGAACGGTCGCGGCGCGCCGGCAGTCGTCTGCCGTCCACGGGATCGGGCCGTCCAGTGCCCAGTCGAGCTTGAACACACCCGGTCCGTGCCGGTAGCGGCCGAGCGCACGCGAGTAGCTCGGTGGCAGGCGGTCGCCGGCGATCCGGGCCAGCTCCCGTGGAACGACGTCGGCCAGGACGACGTCTGCGCGAGGCAGCTCGTCGACGCGACTGCCCGTGCGAATCTCGCCGCCGAACTCTTCGAGACGCTCGGCGAGCGCGTTGGCCAGACGCTGTGAGCCACCGCGCGGAAAGCTCCAGCCGAAGACGTGCGCCGTCGCGATCAGGAAGAAGCCGACTCCGCCGCTCGGACGCGTTTCGAGCGGGAGCATGGAGTGCGCCGCGTGACCGGCGAGCAACGCTCGGGCACGTTCCGACCGGAACCGCTTCGCGAGACCCTGTGCGCTCGACAGCCCGGCGCGCATGGCCGAGAAGTCGACCGCGTGCAGGAGACGGTTCGGCCGGGGCAGAAACGGGCCGAGGACCACGGGCTCGTAGTCGCTCCAGCCCGGGACGACGCGCTTGAACAGGCGCAGATAGGCGTCGCGATCCTCACCGAGGCGGTCCGCGGTCGCGTGGAGCGAACGCTCGGTGACCGCGGCAGTTCCGTCGTCGAGGGGATGCGCGGCCGGAGCGTCGGGCTCGGCCCAGGCGACGGGCAGCTCGAGGTCGCGGAAGAACGGCGACTCGCGACCGAGCGGGTGAATCGCGGAGCACACGTCGTGGACGAAGCCTGGAAGCGTCAGCTCGTCCGAGCGCACGCCGCCGCCGACTGTGTCCGCAGCCTCGTGGACGGTGACCTCCCAACCGGCCCGCGCCATCGTGATCGCCGCTGCGAGCCCGTTCGGCCCCGAGCCGATCACGACGGCTCGCCTCACGCCGCGCGCAGCGTGCGCAGAGCCGGCCCCAGGGACTGGCCGCCGCGTAGCACGGGCTCGAACAGGTCGCCGTGCTTCTCGATCCGCGCCAGCACCTCGCGCATGCCGAAGTCGCGCGGCCGAACCTTCTCGCCCAGCTCCTCCCAGCGCAGCGGAGTCGAGACCGGTGCACCAGGCTTCGGCCGCACCGAGTACGCCGACGCGATCGTCTTGCCGTGCCCGTTCTGGCGATGGTCGACGAGCACGCCGCGCCGCTTCTTCTTCAGCCACTCCGTGGTGACGAGGCCGGGGTTCTCGTCCTCGAGGCGGCGCGACACGAGCTCGGCGAGCTCGTACGTCTCCGGGTACGAGTACCGGCGCGCGATCGGGACGAGGACGTGGATCCCGTCTGCGCCGCTCGTCTTCACGTACGAGCGCAGCTCGAGCCGGTCGAGCGCGTCGCGGACGAGGTGCGCGACCTTGATCGCCTGCACGAACCCGTTCCGCGACTCCGGTGGGTCGAGGTCGAAGACGACGTAATCGGGCCGCTCCGGCTTGTCGACGCGCGAGTACCACGCGTTCATGTCGATGCAGTTCATCTGGACCATCCAAACGGCCGCCGCGGGCTCGTTGACGAGTGTGAAGTCGACGAGCCGCGATTCGCCCTTGCCCTCGCGCGGCCAGGTCCGGAACTGCCGCGTCGGGAGCCAGTCCGGCTTGCCCTTCGGCGCTTGCTTGTGGAAGTACGCCTGGCCGCGGATCCCGTACGGGTAGCGCTTGAGCGTGAACGGGCGGTTCTTCAGGTGCGGGACGATCGTCGCGCCGACCTCGGCGTAGTACTCGGCGAGGTCCTTCTTCGTGAAGCGCTCCTTCGGGAAGAGGACCTTGTCCGGGCTCGTCAAGCGCACCTGGCGGCGGCCGACCTGAAGCTCGTCGGTCATGCGGCCAGCCTCGTCCACTTGAGGTCGTGCTTGAGCGGCAGCAGATAGGGCCCTGCCAGCAGCGGCCGCACCTGGTCGAAGAGCTCCTCCCGCTCGTCCACGGGAAGCGTGGCGAGCGCGCTGGTCGTCGAGTAGAGCGTCAGCAGTTCGTCGGTCGCGAGCGTCACCTCGTCCGTGTCCCGCTCGACCTGGATCGGCTCGAAGGGCGACCCGTCAAAGGCGCCGTCCCACGGCGGGCGACGCTGCGAGTGGGAGCGCAACCACGGCTCCCGTAACGCCACGAGCGCCTCGTCGGGCAGCGGCGGCTTGGTCTCCCACCAGTGCGTCCACAGGATCGCGAGGCCGCCCCGCGGGCGGAGGACGCGCGCGATCTCCGGGATCGCGGCCTCGGCGTCGAACCAGTGGAACGCCTCGCCGACGAAGACCGCGTCCACGCTTGCGTCTTCGAGCGGGATCGCCTCGGCACTGCCTGCGATCGCTTCGCCGTGCAGCGCGCGCATCCGCTCGTCGGGCTCGACCGCGACGACGTGCCCGAAGCGTCCGGCGAGCTGCCGCGTAACACGCCCGGTGCCGGCTCCCAGGTCGAGGACGCGCGACCGAGCATCGAGCTCGAGCAGCTCCTGCGCGCGGTCGAGCAGCAGCTCCGAGTACGGCGGCCGGACGCGGTCGTAGGTCTCGGCGACGTTCCCGAAGCTGAGGCGGAGCTCAGCCAACGCCTGCGAGCAAGAAGGCTCTGTTCTCCTTCAGCATCTCGCGGGCGATGACGAGGCGCTGGATCTGGTTCGTGCCCTCGTAGATCTGCGTGATCTTCGCGTCGCGCATCATGCGCTCGACCGGGTACTCCTGCATGTAGCCGTACCCACCGAGGATCTGCACCGCGTCCGTCGTGACCTCCATGGCCACGTCCGTGCAATACAGCTTGGCCATCGCCGAGGTCTTCGTCAGCTCGTCGTCGGGCGCGCCCTCGTCGATCATCAGCCCGATCTTGTAGAGCAGCCCGCGCGCGGCCTCGCACTTCGTCTCCATGTCCGCGAGCATCGACGCGATCAGCTGGTGCTGGGCGATCGGCCTGCCCATCGTCTCGCGCGTCCGCGCGTACTCGAGCGCGTAGTCCGTGGCCCCCTGCGCGAGCCCGAGGCCCTGCGCCGCGATCCCGGGGCGCGAGCGGTCGAGGATCCGCATAGCGATCTTGAAGCCCTCGCCCTCGTCTCCGAGCAGGTTCTCCGCCGGCACGCGCATGTCGTTGAAGAAGATCTCGCCCGTCGTCGAGCCCTTGATGCCCATCTTCGGCTCGATCCGCCCCACCTCGAGCCCGGGCGTGTCGGCCTCGACGGCGAACGCGGAGATGCCCGAGTGGCCCGCCTCCGGATCGGTCTTCGCGAACACGACGTACAGGCCCGCGACGCCCGCGTTCGTGATGAAGCGCTTGCCGCCGTTGAGGACGTATGCGTCCCCGTCGAGCCGCGCCTCGGTGCGCATCGCCGCCGAGTCGGAGCCCGAGCCCGGCTCCGTCAGCGCGTACGCCGGGAGCCACTCGCCTGACGCGAGCCGTGGGAGGAAGCGCTCCTTCTGCTCGTCCGTCCCGGCGAGCTTGATCCCGAGCGAGCCGAGCTCCTGGACGGCCATGATCAGGCCCGTCGTCGCACAAACCTTGGACAGCTCCTCGATCGCGACGAGCACCATCAGCGCGCCGGTCCCGGTGCCGCCGTACTGCTCCTCGAAGGGCAGGCCGAAGAGCTCGTGCTCGCGGAAGAGCTCGACCAGGTCCCAGGGAAACTCGGCCTTCTTGTCGATCTCGGCCGCGCGCGGGGCGACACGCTCGCGCGCGAGGGTGCGCACGAGGTCGCGGATCTCGCGCTGCTCGTCGCTCAGCACGTCGTAGGGCACGGGAAAGAGTTTATTTGTGACCCAGTAAGAGGAGCACGCGCTCGAGCGACGCGCGCATTTCCTCGGCGCCCTGCCTCATCACCGGGTCGTCATAGGCGTCGACCAGCTCGGTCGAGAGCTCGCGCAGGTCGACCAGCCGGCTGACGATCTCGTCGTACGCATCCGGCTCGATGTTCACCGGTCGTGAAACACAGCCTCGACGTTGTTGCCGTCCGGGTCGAGGACGAAAGCCGCGTAGTAGCCCTTGTGGTACTTCCGCTCGCCGGGCGGGCCGTTGTCCCGATAGCCGGCCGCCAGTGCGACGCGGTGGAACTCCTCGACCTCGGCGCGGTCGCGAGCCGCGAACGCCAGGTGCACGTTCTCGCTCAACGGCTTCTCGTCCTGGGAGATCGAGAGGTCGCCCCAGTCGGCGGCGCGCTGGTCCTCGTCCGACCACGGCTCCGCGTAGCCGAGCGGCGCGAGCACCGTCTCGTAGAACGCTTTGGAGGCGTGAAAGTCCGAGACCCGTAGCGTCACATGGTCGATCATCCGACGATCCTAGTTCCCCGGGTGAACCCTCCCGGTTCCCCCGGAGCCCCTCCACTGATCCGCTGTGCGGACAGGCCGCTCCGCGGCCGATCAATCACCGATGCGGAAGGCGCCGCGCCCGCGTCATGAACCCGTGCAGCTCGACCGCCTCCGCTCGCGCCTCGGGCGTGAGGGTCACCTCGGCGGCCCGGAGCTCGAACATGAACGTCGAGCCCTTCTTCCCGTTCGCCTCGACCCAGATCCGCCCGCCCATGCGGCCCACGAGCTCGTTGCAGATGTAGAGCCCGAGCCCGGTGCCGCCCACGCCGCGGGACATCTGCGGATCGAGGCGGTAGAACTTCTCGAAGATCCGCTTCTCCTCGCCTTCGGGGATGCCCAGGCCCTCGTCGCGCACCCAGAAGCGGACGCCGCCGTCGTGGGTCGCGACCCCGACCTCGATCGTCCCGCCGTCCGGCGAGTACTTGATCGCGTTCTCGACGAGGTTGACGAGCACCTGCCGCACCTTGTCCTTGTCGCCCGCGACGAGCGGAAGATCTCCGTCCGTGCGGATCGTGAGCGCGACCTCCGCGGGGGCGTGCACCTGCGTCGCCTCGACGACGCGCTCGACGACCTCGGCCGGCTCGAATGGCTCGCTGCCGAGATCGAGCCGTCCCGAGTCGAGCTGGTTCGCGAGCAGGATCTCGTTGACGATCCGTCCGAGGCGCTCGGACTCGTCGGCGATCAGCGAGATGAAGCGGTTGCGGCCGCCCTCGTCGAGTGCGAAGTCGTGCCGCAGGAGCGTCTGCGCGGCGCCGTAGACCGCGGCGAGCGGCGTGCGCAGCTCGTGGGAGGCGGTGGCGATGAAATCGGCCTTGAGCTCCTCGAGATGGTGCACCTCGGTCAGGTCGCGGAACGCGTAGACGGTGCCGCCGTAGAAGTTCACGCCGGAGATCGAGATCCACCGCTCGCCGTCGTTCGTCTCGAACGGGATCACGACCTCGGGCTGGCCCGGATCGGGTGATGTCGAGACCGGAATCGAGTCCGCAGCGTCCTTCCAGCCGGGGATCGCGTCCAGCGCGGAATGGCCGAGGACGTCGTTGGCCTGGATCGCCGTGATCGCCTCAGCGGCGGGATTCCAGAGGCGAACGACGCCGCGCCGGTCGACGAGGAGGACGCCGTCGGCGACGTGTGCGACCACGCGCGCCGCATCAGCACGCTCCTCGACCGCGCGGTAGAGCCGCCCGCGGTCGATCGCGAGCGCGATCCGGCCGGCGAGGTCTTCCGCGAGCGCGAGGTCGTCCGCGCCGTACGTCTCTCCGGACTGGGTGCGTGCGAGCGTCAGCGCGCCGAGCGTCCGCTCCTGCGCCCGGAGCGGCACGCAGATCGCCGAGCGCGCGTCGATGCCGCCGAGGATCGCGCCCTTCCGCCGGCCGTTCGTCGCCTCGCCGAGCGGAGGAACAATCTCGAGCCCGCCGGTCTCGACCACTCTGCGCACGGCCTCCTCCGGCACCTGATCGGGAGTGGCGGCCGCCTTCTTGCTCAGCAGCTCGGCCCGCGCGACCGCGACCCGCTCGAGCGGGCTTCCGTCCTCGGCGACGTCGACGACGCACCAGTCGGAGTAGTCGCGAACGGCCAGCTCGGCGACTCGCTGGATCGCGCTCCGGTAGTCCGTCGACGAGGCGAGCACCTGGCCGGACTCGCGCACGAAGTCGAGGCGTCGCTGCCGTTCCACCGTCCTGGCGGTCGCGTCCCGTTCCGCGGCCAGCAGCCGTTCGCGCTCCTCGTCGGCCCGCTTGCGCTCGCCGATGTCGATGAGCAGCGTCTGCGTGTACAGCGGCTTGCCCTCGGGCCCGCGAACCGTCGCCACCTCTTCGCGTACCCAGACGATCCCGCCTGCGCGGGCGAGCAGGCGGTACTCCGTCTTCCGCGGCGCCTCGCCGCCCGACTTCCGCTTGGAGCCGGCCAGCACCTCGTCCCTGTCGTCCGGGTGCAGGAGCTTGCGGAAGAGGCCGGGATCGTCCTGCCATTCGGCCGGCGAGTAGCCGAGCAGCTGCTCGACCTGTGGGCTGACGTACGTGACCGACGTCCGGTCGTTCGGCGCGGAGATGAGCGTGACGAGCGGGAGCGCCTCGACGAGGGCGCGGTACCTGCGCTCGGCCTCGTGCACGCGCTCCGTGGCGTCGGAGATGACGGCGCAGGCCGCGACGATCCCGCGGTCGTCCCGAATCGGGATCAGCGACATCGAGACGACGAGCTCCTCGCCGTTCCGTCCGCGCTGGCGCAGGTGGCTGCGATCGACCCGCTCGCCCTTCGCCACGCGCTCGAGGGCCGCGAGGATGTGCTCCGTGTCCTCCTCGGAGCCGAGGAGCGTGACGTCGGCGTCCTCCACGTCGGACGTGCTGTAGCCGTAGATCCGCTCCGCCCCGCGGTCCCAGGTCAGGATCTTGCCCTCGAGGTCGAGCCCGACGATCGCCTGGGTCTCGTCTCCGCGGACGGCGTCCAGCTCACTCGCGTCGCGCCGGCGCTCTCGCTCGGTGCGGCGCAGCCGGTCGGACGCGAGCCCGGTCAGGATCGCCGCTGCGACCCAGACGGGCAGGGCGACGAGCGCGCGCAGAGCGTGGTCGACGACGAACACGAAGAAGAGCGCCCAGCCGGCGGCTGCGACGAGGGCGCCCCAGCGCGGGCCGACGATGAACGCGACGGCCGCTGCGATCAGGAGCGCGAGCGCGGCCGAGGTCTCCGGTGCGTCGACGAACGCGAACGGGATCGTGACCGCAGCCTCGAGCACGAGGCCCAAGAGGGCCACGACCCAGGCATGTGATCTGAACCACGTGGCCGACAAGCTCATTTGGCCGCAGACGTCGTTTCTCGGAGCATGACCAAGTTCGGGGGGGAAAGCGAGAACCCTAGCCGGTGATCACTCCGGTTCGTGCGTGACGGCCTCCAGGTTGTTGCCTTCCGGGTCGAGCACATAGGCGCCGTAGTAGTACTCGTGGTAGACGCGGCGGATCCCCGGCGGCCCGTTGTCCCGGCCGCCCGCGGCGAGCGCCGCCTCGTGGAAAGCGTCGACGGTCTTGCGATCGGCGGCCCGGAAGGCGACGTGCACCGGGCTGCTCGGCTCACCCCGTTGCGCGAGGAAGAAGTCGGGCTTGCCCTGGAACGCGTAGCCCGCGCCTTCGACGAAGTCCATCGTCAGCTCGTAGCCGAGCGGGGCGAGCGCCTGGACGTAGAAGGCCTTCGCGGCCTCGACGTCGGCGACGTTGAGTGTGACGTGATCGATCATCGGTGTGCATTCTTGCTGTTCGTGATCCTCGAGAACGGAACCGTCAGGACGATGGACGCCTCGCTTCCGGTCGCACGCGCGGTCGCGATCGCGGGCGAGTGGGTTGCCGGCGGCGTCGGGACGCACGAGACGGCGCTCGCGTCGCCGGACCGCGTCGACCTCGGCGGGCGCTGCGTCATGCCGGGGTTCAGCGACGCGCACGTGCACTTCCCGTCCTGGGCGCTGGCTCAGCGAGAGGTGCGGCTCGAGGACACGTCCTCGCTCGACGAGACGCTTCGGCGCGTGGCCGATGCGGTCGGGTCGGTCGAGCCGGGACGGTGGCTCCGGGGCCGCGGTTGGCGAAGTGGGGACTGGTCGCCCCCGGTCGAGCCGACGCGACAGGCGCTGGACGCGGTCACCGGCGACACGCCGACCGCTCTCACAGCCCGCGACTACCACTCGCTCTGGCTCAACTCGGCCGCGCTTGCCCAGGCCGACGGGGAACTCGCTGTCGACGGCGGCGTGGTCGAGGTCGACGACGACGGTCGACCGACCGGTGTTCTCCGTGAAGAGTCGGCCTGGCTCTTCCGCGACCGCTACCTGCTCGGCTCGGACGACGAGTTCGTCGACGCGATGCGCGACGGGCTGCGGATTGCCGCCTCGCGCGGCGTGACTTCGGTGCACGACAAGGACGGCTGGCTCGGCGCGCCGCGTTTCTGGCAGCGCATTGCCGCCGACGGTGGGCTCTCGCTGCGCGTCTGGCAGTCGCTTCCATACGACTTCGTGGGCCGGCTCGAGGAGCTCGGCCTCCGTTCGGGCCTCGGCGACGACCTGCTTCGCATCGGCTACCTGAAGGTGTTCATGGACGGGACGCTCGGCTCCCGGACCGCGCGGCTGCTCGACGGGTCCGGCGTCCAGATCACCAGTCGCGAGGAGCTCGCCGAGATCGTGCGAACCGGCGCTCGCGGCGGATGGCCGGTGGCGGTGCACGCGATCGGCGACCTCGCCAACCGCGACGCGCTCGACGCGTTCGAGGAGACGCGCGACGTGTGGGCGCCGCTCGGGCTCCGGCCTCGGATCGAGCACGCGCAGCTGCTGGCCGAGGAGGACATTCCGCGGTTCGGACAGCTCGGCGTCACGGCCTCCGTCCAGTTCAGCCACGCCCCGTCCGACCGGGACATCGCCGACCGGAACTGGACCGGTATGACCGATCGCGCATACGCGTACCGGTCCCTGCTCGACGCGGGCGCCGTCGTCGCGAACGGCTCCGACGCGCCGATCGAGGAGCTCGACCCGCTGGCCGGGATCCGCGCCGGAGTCCTGCGCACGCTCGACGAGCGCGACGCGTGGCACCCGGAGCAGGCGGTCACCGTCGAGGAGGCGTTCGAGGCGACGATCATTACGCCGGCGTGGCTGGCGCGAGACGAGCGCCGCCGCGGCAAGCTGCTGCCCGGCTACCTCGCCGACCTCGTCGTCCTCGACCGCGACCCGCTTGCGATCGAGCCGGAGGAGCTACCGGAGGTCGAGATCGTCGCGACGATGGTCGGCGGCCGCTGGACGCACAACCCGCCGCCCTGGGACTAACGGAGGCCGGCGAGCGAGCGGAAGAGCTCCTTCGCCGTCTCGACGCCGAGCGCGATGTAGTCGACCCGCATGCGCTCGTTCGGGGAGTGGATGTTGCCGTCGGGCAGGTCGAAGCCGGTCAGGATGGTCGGGATCTGCTTGTTCTCGAGCGCGGCCATCACGGGGAGTGACCCGCCGATCCGGACTAGCAACGGCCGCGCGCCGATCACTCGCTCGAACGCGTCCTGGCCAAGCTTGATCGCCGGGTCGTCCGGTTGGACGAGCGCGGCGGGCGCACTGGCGATCAAGTTGATCTCCAGGTCCGCGCCCTTCGGAGCGGCTTCGCGCATCAGCCGCTCCATCTCCGCTGCGATCACCTTCTCGTCCTGACCGGGCACGAGCCGGATGGACACGTTGGCCTCCGCCTCGACGCCGATGACCGTCTTCTGGAGCACGGGCTCTCCGCCGGTGACACCGTGCACGTCGACGGCCGGTTCGACACACGTGCGCAGGTAGTAGTCCTCGGCCGCGTGCGGGTCGGCGGGACGGGCACCCTGGGCTGCGAGTACCTCGGCGCCCGGCTCGAGCGCGGTCCAGCTCGCGATCTCCTCGTCGCTCGGCCTGACGATCCCTGCGCGCAAAGGCTCCGGGACCTCGCCGTTGCGCGGCATGACCGCCGACAGGGCCTGCAGGAGCACATGGGTCGCGTTCATCGCCGCGCCGCCGAAGACGCCGGAGTGCAGATCCTTCTCTCCGGTGCGGACGCGAACGTGGAAGTACGCGATCCCGCGCGTCGCGACGAAGAACGCCGGCTTGCCCGGCGCGAGCATGTTCCCGTCGAAGATCACGCACGCGTCTGCCCCACGTTCGTCGGCCTCGAGGAAGTCGATGATCGAGTGCCCGCCGGACTCCTCCTCGCCGTCGCACGTGAAGCGCACGTTCACCGGCAGCTCGCCCTCGGCGGCGAGCAGCGCGGCGGCCTTCAGGAGGATGTAGAGCTGGCCCTTGTCATCGGCGACGCCGCGCGCGTAGAGCAAGCCGTCGCGGACCGTCGGCTCGAACGGCGGCGAGTCCCAGAGCTCGAGCGGCGCCTCGGGCTGGACGTCGAAGTGCCCGTACGCGAGGACCGTCGGCGCGGCGTCGGCGCTCTGCGACGCTCGAAACTCGCCGACCACGAGCGGGTGTCCCTCGGTCGCGACCAACTCGGCTTCCCCGCCCGCGGCGCGGATGAAGTCCCGCACCCACTCGGCCGCGCGCACGACCTCGTCCACCCGCTCGGGGTCGGCGCTGATGCTCGGGATCCGAAGAAGCTCGCCGAGCTCCTCCAGCCACTCTTGAGGCGGATCTGCCATGAGCGCCGCAGTCTAATTCGCCGTTGATCAGACCCTCTGGCGTGTGCGGAAGCAACTGGCCTGGTCGCGGAGGCGGGCTTTGCCCGCCTCCGCTCAGTTTCGCCGGCTCCTAGACCATTCGCAGAAAGTCGTCATGGCGCGCGGAGCGCGCCGGACTTTCTTCGACAACTAGGCGACTTCTCGGAGCTTCTGGCAGTCCGCCAGCGCCCGGAGCTTCTTCAGGCACTGGTTCTCGATCTGCCTGATCCGCTCCCGCGTGACGTTGAACGCGCGACCCACCTCGTCCAGCGTCCGCGGCTGCTCG
>Ga0207674_10003479_pt1 | contig 19237 bp, 14 predicted proteins | sample KBSCornC72_FD_184303 | JGI IMG/M metagenome (GOLD analysis project Ga0207674, IMG submission 184303) | Corn rhizosphere microbial communities from Kellogg Biological Station, Michigan, USA - KBS Corn C7-2 (SPAdes) (version 2) | ecosystem: Host-associated > Plants > Roots > Rhizosphere > Soil ... | reverse complement strand
CACCCACTTGGGGTGAGTGCGTTCGCGATATAACTTCCGGCAGTTACCGGGAACTCTTCTTTCCCGAACGAGACGAGCCAGAACGGGACGAACTCTTCTTTGAAGATGAGCGCGAGGATCCGCGAGAAGTTGACCCGCCGCGTGATCCATTGCTGCTGCTTTCGTTCTCGTCTTCGCCTTCCTCTTCGCCGCCCTCGCTCAGCGCTTCTGAGTTAACCGACTGCGCAACCTGGGTGAGCCGCTCATCGGTTTCCTTCTCCTCTTCCAGAGTCTCGCCGAGAAGTTCCTTGATTTCGTCCTTCCCCATGGCCTCGGCCAGTGTTGCGGCAGTGCCATAGGCGGCAATCTCGTAGTGCTCTATCCGCTGCAGAGCCCCGATCATTGCGCAATCGAGCACGGGACCCTTTTCGATCTCTTCAAGCTGCGACTGCGCCTCTTCTACCAGGCCCTTCATGCCTTCACAGGTCTTGCCGCTGGATCGCTCCTCCAATATTTCGAAAATCCGGTCAAGACGCTCAACCTGTCCCTTCGTCTGCTCCAGGTGGTCCTGCATAGCCTGCTTCAATTCTTCAGACTGCACAGCTTTTGCCAGCCTCGGAAAAGCTTTCACCGCCTGCTTCTCCGCCGAATAGATATCTTTCAGTTCGTCTACAAATAGCTCTTCAGCTGATGCCACACTCATATGTATTCCTCCGGTGACGCGATCGTTTCCGATCGCGTTTCGACGGCTTAGATGCACGAATTCGTTCTGCGCCTGCTTGGGTCCTCTTCGAATCGGGAAGAGAGCGGCAGGAACTTTGCGGTGCCTTGCGCTCTCGGCGCGACTGCCGCGACTATCGTTCCGATGTGAAAGGCGATGCCGGGAGGTCCTCACCATTGAACAGATCGCATTGTGGGCTATTGGCCCAGCCGTATCGCACGTACACCGGCGAGGGCACGTCGGGGCTCGATGCAATCACGGTAGCCCCGTCGATCGTCGCAGTCGCGGGCATATATTTGCCATCCCGACCGGCAACCTCGAATCCCGTCACCGCTCCACCCTTGGCATTCAGACCGTTGGCGTGATCGAACCAGACCCGGATTGAATCGGTTTCTGTCGTAGCCTGCCGGAGCATCGGGCCGGAATACTCGATGTTCTCCCCATAGGTTATCGCTCGTGCAGCCCGGGCGAGACGCAGACCGACATCGAGTTTATCGGTCGGGTGAACATCGTCCGGATTCCCGATGTCAATCGTCACAGCCATGGCGGTATTGCGCATCGCCAGAGTACGTACCTGCTGCTCGCGAAGCTCCGCCCAGTCTTCTCGCGGCGTGGACTTGAAATTCGAAATCTGCACATACAAGAACGGAAAATCGCCAATTCCCCACTGCCGTCGCCAGTCTTCAATGAGGGTCCGCATGACGCGATCGTAGGAGTGCACGCGGGCAAGCGCGCTATTGCTTTCGCCTTGATACCAGAGAGCCCCACGAATAGGCAGCTGCGTCAGGGGTGCGATCATGCCATTCCAGAGAAGGCCCGGCCCCCAGCTATTCAGCGGCGGGTGCCACGGAAACTGAGGGAGGGGCTTGCCGGCTGCTTTTGCCTCGTCCATCTGGCGCTTCTCATAGGCCCCTTCCGCTTCCGCATCGGCCGCATCATCCGTCATCTTGCCGCGGGAAACGAAGATGGGCGCGAGAGACGCATCCTCACCCAGGGCTGTAAGACGGACCCACGATTCCCCTACGGTCCCGCCCCAGGTCGCGTCGATCAGTCCGATAGTCACATGCTGGCGTGCGGCAATATCTCGCGCAAAGTACCACGCGATTGCGGAGAATTCCTTGGCCGTCTCGGGATTCGAAGGAGTCCAGCCATCTGTGTCGGCATCCCACATGGCGTAATCTGCCGGCCGCTTGTGAATCATCAGGAGACGGATCTGTGGATTCGCGGCCTTGGGCAGATCCTGGGCCGCAGTGCTGGCACGGCTCAAAGGGAACTCCATATTGGATTGCCCGGACGCAACCCACACGTCACCCACCATGATGTCGTCGACGGTGATCGGCGGCTGGGTTGCGCTCTGGTTCGGGGCAGCACCTGGTGTCACCGTCAATGTGAACGGGCCACCGGCCGCGCCGGGCTTGAGATACGCATTCCAGTGGCCGAGCGGATCAGGCTTGACACTGCGCGACTCGCCCCGGAAGGCCACCGTGACGCTCTGGCCCGGCGCTGCCATTCCCCATACGTGCACCGGGAGGTCGCGCTGCATGACCATGTGGCTGGAAAGAATCTTGGGCAGGCTCACCTGCGCCGAAAGAAAGGTTGAACAGGCAAAGACGAGAATACCGGCAAAGAAAAGTCGATTGCGCACGAAGGGCCTCGCTCGAGAATGTCCGGAATTTCAGAGCGGCTTGGTGCTCGTTTTTCCGGAAAGAGAACGTTAACAGAGCAGCCCAACCTACGTCGGGACGTCGGATCACCCCACGCCCAATCAGCCGAAGATCATCCCCGGATCAGAACTACATGTTGAAAACTGAGAGCCGACGACTGGCAACTCACCCGCGCCTAGCGCGTAGTAGAAACGCCCTTCTGCCGCGACAGGATATATCCTTGCCGGCGGTTCTTCGACGCGCCATCGATCTGCTTCCAGAACGCCGCGAAGTAGTCCACCGCAGAAATCGTCGACACCAGCACGGTGAAGTAAATCGCCGCAATTGCAATCCACTGCACCGGGATCACGACAAGACCAAACTGCCACTGATACCATCCGTGCGCCAGGATCGCCGAGACCACCGAGACGATCTGCACAACGGTCTTCAGCTTCCCCAAGTCGCTCGCCTGGATGGTGAACCCCTCGGCCGACGCAATCGACCGCAGACCCGAGATCAGGAACTCCCGCGCGATGATCACCACCACGATCCAGACCTTAACCACCTGCGGCACGTACGCCACCAGTTGGATCAGGGCCGCCGTCACCATGATTTTGTCAGCGATAGGATCGAGCAGCATTCCCATGGTTGTGATCTGCGCCCGCTTCCGAGCCAGGTACCCGTCCAGCCCGTCCGTGATCGAGGCCAGCACAAACAGAACAGCCGCCAGGATCTCCTGCTCCCCATTCCCCCGCCACGGAAAGTGCGGCGACAGAATCCAGAGAAAGAGCGGGATCATCGCAATCCTGCTCAGCGTAATGGAGTTCGGGAGATTCACGTCTCTACTCTAGGTCGTTCAGGTCTTCAACGTGCGCGTGGCCAGCACATTTATGAACCGCCGTAACGGGCCTGACGCGCTCGATGCCTGGGAATCGGCACCACAACAATCATAGCCCCCATCGCATGGACGCTCAAACCAACTCTCGATGAATATGGGAGGAGCAGGGGCGTTCATGCCCCTTTATACGCAGAAGTTCGAGCGGGGAGTTCTAGCCGCCGAGCCTCTCTCCCAACGCATCCAGAAACCCCTCCTGGCTCTTCAAAATCCTCTTCCGCGCATCCCCTAGCGTGAACCATGCCCCCCGGTCCACCTCCGGAATTTCGATTTTCCTCCCCGATCGTGGCGGCCATTCAATGTCGCAGAAATTGCTGACAAGCTTCTCCGGATCGCAGTCCCCTTCAAACGCCCACGCATTCACGATCTTCCCGCTCGTCTGCCGCACCGTCCCAAGGTCGATGAATTCATCACCCTTGGCCTCAAACCCCGTTTCCTCCGAGAATTCCCGCTTCGCCGCATTCAGCGGCTCTTCCCCATCTACGTACTCGCCCTTCGGAACGGTCCATGCCCCTGCATCCTTTCCCGCCCAGAACGGTCCTCCCGGATGCACCAGGAAGACCTCCAATTCTCCGCCCTTTCTCCTGAACATCAGCAGCCCCGCGCTTCGTTTCGCCATGGCAGTCAGTATAAGTTCGCCATCAGTATCCAAGTGCCGCGCCAAATATAAACGAGCCGCCGAAGCGACCCGTTCGCACGAATTCAAAAACCCTATTACGCGTAAATTCCCCGCTGCTTGATTGTGAACGCTACCCGATCGATCGCAAGCATATACGCCGCGATCCGGTTGTTCACGTTATGCGCTTCGGCATACCGCACCACGTCATCGAAGCTGTCGTGCAGAATCTGCTCCAGCTGTTCGTTGACGATCGCCTCTTTCCAGAAGTAGCCCTGCCGATCCTGCACCCATTCGAAGTAGCTCGCCGTCACGCCGCCCGCATTCGCCAGAATGTCCGGCACCACAAACACGCGTTTGTCCGCCAGGATTTCGTCCGCGACCGCAGTGGTCGGCCCGTTTGCGCCTTCGACGACAACCTTCGCCTTGATCTTCTCCGCATTGCGGCTCGTAATCACGTTTTCCGTCGCCGCGGGAATCAGCACTTCGCAATCGGACACGATCAGTTCGTCACTCGGCATCGCTTCTGCGCCGCGGAACCCAAGGATCGTGTTGTTGCGGTACTTGTACTCGATAAGCGAATGAATATCGATCCCATTCGGATTCGACAGCCCTCCATCCTTTTCCGCGATCCCGACAATCTTGTATCCGTGCTCCATCATCAGTCGCGCGGCATTCGAACCCACATTGCCAAATCCCTGAATAATCACGCGGCATCCATCGATCGGCATATTCAGGTAGCGAAGGCTCTCATCGCAGACGATCATCACGCCGCGCCCCGTCGCCTCAGTCCGACCGCGCGATCCACCAATATTCAGCGGCTTGCCGGTGACCACGCTCGTCACCGTGCGGCCCATGTGCATGGAATACGTATCCATGATCCAGGCCATTGTCTGCTCATTCGTATTCACGTCGGGAGCAGGCACATCTTTTTCCGGCCCGATAAAATCAACAATCTCCGCTGTATATCTGCGCGTCAGCCGTTCCAACTCACCCTGGCTCATCTTCTTCGGGTCGCAAATGACTCCGCCCTTTGCGCCGCCGAAAGGAATATTTACCACCGCGCATTTCCAAGTCATCCACGCCGCCAGCGCCCGAACCTCATCCAGAGTTACATCCGGCGAATACCGTATTCCGCCCTTTGCGGGACCGCGCGCAATGTTATGCTGCACTCGGAATCCGGTAAATATCTCGATCCGTCCGTCGTCCATCGCCACAGGAAAATGAACAATAATCTCGCGCGTCGGTGTCCGCAGCAGCTTCCAGAGTCCGTCATCCAGGTTCAGCTTACGTGCTGCAAAATCAAACCGCGCGCTTTGCGCCTCCCAGGGATTGATTTCCTGGTCTAACGACATGGTGGGTGTTGCTGGTGCCATACGATCTCCAATTCTTGCCCTGCTGCCGATACATTGACGCAGCAGGCCTTTTCCGGTTACACAAAAACGGCCTTTCGCTCGTTGCAGGTTTCCCCTTGGAGGCGCTCTGCTGGGCTCAGTGGATGCTGGCGGTTGCTCAAACCTTTGTGAGTCTAGGCTCAGCGCATAGGGTCGTCAAGCCACAGCGAACCATGCTGGGAACCCAGGTACCGCCCGGAATCCCCATTCCTTCATGTCTTCTCAGTTCGGAGCGTCAGATAGGCCGTCAGGAAAGTGAGCCCAAAATCTGCGACCTCACGGCGCGTTTCGGGTGATTCTCTGGGTACAGGCAGAACTTCTGTCTCGCATACAGATATTTCGATGTAATCCGCTGACGGTAAGATGGTTATTGCCCTACAACGTTGGTAACCGAGCATTTGGAGGAACGTACCGTGCTCTCAGGAAGCCTGGGCTACACTCAAGCTGAGTCCCATGCCGCTCTCCAGACAAGCTTGTTCCGTCGCCACGGCCACAAAGATCGTCTTCCCCGACTCAACTGGAGACCGGATGTCCTCGACTGACAAGATCGTGCTCATCGACGATGACCGCGTAGTCGGGGAAATCGTCTCCGGCCTGGCCCATTCCATGGGCCTCCAATGCGCCGTCACCAGAACACCTGATGAGTTCTTTGGGCACATCGGCCCCGAAACCGGGGTCATCATCCTCGATCTCGTCATGCCTGAAATGGACGGCATTGAGATTCTCCGGCTCCTCGGCGAACGCAACTGCAAAGCCCGAATTATCTTGATGAGCGGCATCAATATCCGCGTCATCGAAACGGCGAAGAAGCTGGCTCAGTCACTCGGCCTCACCGTAATCGGTCACCTGCAGAAGCCGTTCCCTATCCCGCAGCTTCAGCAGATGCTCACCGCAAACTTCGCCGCCGAAAACCCCGCCGCCGCCGAAAAAGAGGAACAGCTTGAAATCCCGGACGAGGAACTTCACCTCGCACTCGAGCGCGAGGAGTTCGTCCTCTACTATCAGCCGCAGATCAACATCGCGACCGGTGTCGTCACCGGTGTGGAAGCACTCTCCCGCTGGAATCATCCCAGGCTCGGACTCGTCTTCCCTGATAACTTCATCTCCCGCATCGAAACCCTCGGCTTGATGGACAATTTCTGCTGGACCACCGCCGAGCGCGCCCTGGATGAGATCAAGCAGTTCTCCATCCTCAACGGACACCTTCCGCGCCTCGCCATCAACGTCTCCGTCAGTTCCCTGCGCGACCTCAAGTTCCCTGACATCTTCATGAACCTTGCACGCAAATACGACTTTCCCGCCGAGCGCATCGTTCTCGAGATCACCGAGTCCGGCTTGATGGAGTTCTCGCTCGCACTGGACGTCCTCACCCGTCTGCGTATGCGTAACTTCCAGCTCTCCATCGACGACTTCGGTACCGGCTACTCGATGATGAAGCAGTTGCAGAACGTCCCGGCCATCGAGCTCAAAATCGACAAGACGTTCGTAATGCATATGCATTCCAACCACGCCGACCTTGTCATGGTTGAAAAAATCATCGAGATGGGCCATGAACTGGAGATGGAAGTCATCGCCGAAGGCGTAGAAACCGAAGAGCAGCTCAGGATGCTTCGCGAACGCGGCTGCGACGGCGTCCAAGGGTATCTTTTCAGCCGCGCCCTGCCTCCCGCCGAACTCCTTCAGTGGCTCCAGAACTATCGCGCCCAGAAGCTTCACTAGAACACACAGTTGCTCCCCTTACCAAATTGATAGGCGTCGCCCGTGTCTGCGTAAGTCGCTCCCCTCTGCATAAACAGCATGTATCTGACTGAGCCCACTAATCCAGAGCTGCTCCACGATTCGAACCAACCTCACCTACACAACCTCCATCAGAGTCATCGTCTTGCTTGGGGCCGAAGACGTACCTGCACGCAATCGGTTTCATATCTGACGAGGATTGAAGCAACTCGCTTCTTCCGCAAACTACTACCACGAAGGACTCTGCCGCATGTCCATACGGAATCTCTGTCTCCTAGCTTCATTGCTCATCGTCTGCACGTTGCTTTCATTGCCGGCTTTCTCTCAGCAGGATGACTCCTCATCTCAATCCAATTCATCATCCCGTTCACAGGACAATGGAACCATCTCTGGCACCGTCGTCGCTTCCAGCCGCACTTCGTTCGTCGTCAAATCCGACAACAATCAGTTTCACGTGTTCACCTTCGACCGCGACACCAACAAGCCGAGCTCTCTCGCAGTGGGTTCTCAGGTGCGCGTTGAATCCGATCAGGCAGACGATACCGGAGCCCGCCACGCGACAAGCGTTACAGTCACTGATCAGGCGCAATCCGCGGGTACCTCTGGCTCTTCAGGCACCACCGGCTCTCCAAATCGAAATGCCGCTCCCATTCCTCCCCAGGTTCGAAACATTGAAAACGACATCAAGCACGAAGCGCGGCGCTGGCGCTTGGGAGCGCGAGCCGGAATAGCGCTCGATCCGGAGCTCGTCATGTTCGGTGTTCATTCGCAGATGGGCCCGATCTTCTCCCGCAACGTCTACTTCCGGCCCAACGCCGAGTTCGCATGGGGCGAGATCACCGATATGGTCGCGCTGAATTTAGAGGGCGTTTACAGGTTCCAGCACGCGCGCAGAGGAGCGTGGTCTCCATATCTCGGTGGCGGCCCGGCACTCAACTTCATCCACCAGAGCTTCAAGACGCAGGCCAGCGATCAGCGCGATATCTCATTCGGCAACTTCGATTACGAGACCGGCTTCAACATCCTCATGGGATTTGAGAACCGCCATGGCACCTTCTTCGAAGTCAAAACCAGCCTCTACTCGCAACCGGCTCCAGTTCTGCGCCTCATCCTCGGCAAGAACTTCTAACCAGCAGAATCACTCACAAAGCCCGTCGGGCCTGCGGATGCAATCCAACGCATCCGGTCAGGCCCTATCTACTTTACCTATAGAATTGTCCCGTTCAGCCTGGAAGAGAATCGGATCGCTCCTATCACTCTGCTTTGAGCACGTCTGCAGGATTGATTCTGGCAACACGGGAAGCCGGCAAATAGCTTGCAAGCACAGCTGCCATCATCAGGACGATTGTCATTACGCCGAAGCTCAGAGGATCTAAAGGGCGAACTCCAAACAGGAGGCTCCTCATCAGCTGGACAACGCCGGCCGCCACTCCGAATCCGATGATTAGCCCGACACCTGTGAGCTGCAGGGCGGTTCGAACGAACATCCAGCGCAGTTGGCTCTTCTGAGCTCCCAGGGCAATGCGGATGCCCATCTCTCGCATGCGCTGCGACACCGTATACGATATAACCCCATAGATTCCTATGACGCCTAAAGCCAGTGCCATGGCCGCGGCGATTCCGATCATCGTAAGTGTGAACGAAATACGTTCCAGAGACCTCGACTCGATCTCGTGCATGTTGCGCAGTCCGCTTACCGGCAGATCGCCGTTGACCTGCCAAACGGCCTGCTGCATCTCCTGCGTGAGGCTCTGGGAGCCGGCGCGCTGGCTTCGCGCGACAAACGTCACCCCGCGTACAGCATCGAGGGGCTCGGGGCCGTAGAGATTCGCCGACATCGTCGGCCAGTACACGCAGGCTGGCGCAGGGGCGTCTACTCCGTTGTGCCGAGCGTCCTCAACCACACCAATGATTTGATGCCACGGCATCGGCTCGAAATACGTGATCTGCTTGCCAACGGCTGCTCCGGCCGAGCCAAAGAGTTCGCGAGCAAGATTTTCCGAGAGAATGACGACCGGCCGCTGATTGTACACGTCGTCCCACGTGAATTCACGGCCTGCGATCATGCGAGAACCCATCGTACTGAAATAGCGGGGTGAAGTGTAGTTGAAGAGGCGCATGGGGAGCGTGCTCTTCGCGCCCCACGGATCTCGGCCCTGGACAAAGATGCTATTCCAATTCGGCTCGAAGCCGTCCATCGGCACGTCCGCCGCATACCCCACTGAGGAGACTCCGGGGAGTTGCGCAAGCTTGTCGGCAATCTCATTCTGCATACGTGTTACAGCGACTGCATCGGAAGCGATTGATGGCAAGATCGCAACCCGCATCGTCTGGAGATGCTCCGCATCTGCAAAGCCCGGTTCTGTGTTGAGCAGCACGGCGAAGCTTCGCATCATCAAGCCGGCACAGACCAGCAGAACCAGTGCCATGGCGACCTGGGCAACGACCAGCACGTTTTGCGAACGATGCCGATCGCGTCCCGCGCTTGCGGTACGGCTCGATACCCGCAGACCCGCGCCGGGTGCGATGTGCGAATACTTGAGCGACACAATCGATCCGAAGAAGAGCCCGGAGAAAACCGCGAGCCCCGCGGTGAAGCCCAATGATTCGGGACTGAGCGATATCTCACTCAAGCGCGGCAGGTTCACAGGCCCGACGGACGAGAGGCACCGCAGCGCCGCATACGCCACGGCGATTCCTCCCACTCCGCCGACCACTCCGAGCGCGAGACTCTCGAAAATCAACTCGCGAGCAATGCGTCCGCGCCCCGCGCCCAGCGCTGCCCGCACTGCCAATTCCTGTTGCCGCGAGTCGGCGCGTACGAGCAGCAGGTTGGCCACATTGGTGCAGACGATGAGCATCACCATGCCGATTGTCCCCATAACCAGCCATAGAACACCGCCGATGCCCCCGACGACCTGCTGCTTGAGAGGCTTGAGCGATCCAGCGATACGCCAGGCATCAAAGAAATGCGAGTTACTGTTGGGGCCATCCGACCAGGAATCCATCCAGACCGGAATCAGGCTGGAAATATCCGCATCTGCCTGTCGAATCGAAACGCCGTCCTTCAGCCGCCCCACTCCATTCCAGGCGAACCCCTCCATGATCTGGTGGTGCGGATCAAAGGATGCGGGTGACGGCCGCAAGATGTCGAACTCAGAATCAACCACTCTGAATCCGCGCGGCATTATTCCGACAATCTGCCAGGACTGTGTATCCAATCGGATGGTCTTACCAATAACACTTCGTTGCCCGCCGAATTGCCGCTGCCAGAAGCCGTAGCCGATCATCACGCTTTTGCTCGCGTTCGGTTTCTGATCGTCCGCGTTCAACCAGCGACCCGCAAGCGCTGGCACGGCCAGCGTCTCAAGTAGTCCGTTGCTTACCGTGATCACATGAACTTCTTTCGGCTGTCCGATTCCGGTAAGGTTTGCAGTGCCCGCGCTCCATACTCCAAGCGACTCGAATGCGCGATTGTGCTCAGCGAAAGTCAGGTACATCGATGGTGACAAGAGCAGGCCATCCCGAAAGCTCGCCAGCCCCGCGGCTCCTGGGGCCTGGAGCGAAAGCGTCACCAGCCGGTCCGGTTGAGGATACGGAAGCGGCTTTAGAAGAACGCTGTTGACAACACTGAATACGGCCGTGTTGGCGCCGATGCCAATCGACAAGGTAAGAAGAACGCTGGCAGCAAAACCAGGAGACCTCGAGAGGCGGCGAGCGACGAGTTTGAAATCGGCAGCAAGGGCATCGAGCCTTTGCCATTCCCAGACCTCCCGGCTCCGCGTTTTGACCAGGGTGGGGTTGCCAAAGGCTCGGAGAGCGATCTGCCGGGCTTCGTCCCGCGACAGATTCTCTAAACGCATGATCTGCTCGGTTCGCTCTTCGATGTGCTCCTGCACCTCTTCCGCCAGTTCTTCATCGAGATGACTGCCCCGAAAAATCCGCTCCAACCATCTCATGCCGGGGTCTCCTTAATTGCTGCTTGCACGCCGGGCAGGCCCAAGCACCATCTGGATGCCCTCGAGCATTCGATCGAAACTCGACATCTCCTGTTCAAGGTGCTGCAGGCCGGATTTGGTGATCTGGTAGACCCGTACGCGGCGATTGGTCGTGCTCGAGACCGTCCATTCAGCCTTCACCATCTTCCCTTTCAGCAGCCGCTGCAGGGCCGGATACAAAGATCCTTCTTCCACCTGAAGAATGTTCTTCGATCGTTGCTGAATGTGCTGTACAAGTGCATAGCCGTGGGCGGGCTGCCGTCGAAGAGACTCCAGAATCATCATCTCCAGGGCTCCGGGAAACAACTCACGCGAAACATTGGTATTCTTTGTCATAAGGCATTGATGAAATATGCCTAGAGTAACCAAGTATGAGAAACCTGTCAACGGGTCCGACGGCAGCTGTCTTTGAAACTCCTATTGCCAGCCTCCTGAGATAAGCACCCGTTCATGACATTCCTTGGGATTGCTCCAATTACACTGAATCTGTGAAGCCCTCATTCAGTTCCATTCAGCCCAGTCGCAAGGACTTCATCGCTCTCGCGAAGAAGCACACCCTTGTTCCCGTCTACCACACGCTCACCGCCGACCTCGAAACTCCGGTATCGGCATTTCTGCGTGCGGCATGGCAGGAGCGCGAGAGCTTCCTGCTCGAATCCGTTGAAAACGGCGAACAGGTAGGCCGCTACACCTTCATCGGCATCAACCCCTATAAACGCATCGTTGCGCGCGGCCGCCAGATCGACATCACTGAAGCCGGCCGCACTACCCGCATTGACGGCGACGTCTTCCACGTCCTTCGGGACGCCCTCGGCGGCCACAAACCGGCTCGCATCGCCGGCCTGCCCCCGTTTACGGCGGGTGCTGTCGGATTCTTCGCCTACGACGCCGTCCGCCAGATCGAGCGCCTCCCCAACTATGCCAAAGACGAACTCGGCGTCCCCGACGCGTGTCTCCTCTTCTTCGATGAAGTCCTCGCCTTCGATCACGTCCGCAAGCAGATTTGGATGATTGCCACGGCCGACGTCACTCTCGCCACCCCCGACGCCGCCTATGACATTGCGGTGAAGCGACTGCATGCACTCGAAAAGCGTCTCACCCGGCCGCTCCCGAAGATCCCTGCTCGCGCCGGCAAGCCGGTCGAAGTGAAGCGCCGCACCAGCAAGAAGGATTATTGCTCGGCCGTCGAACGCACGAAAAAGTACATCGCCGCAGGCGACATCTTCCAGGCTGTCCTCTCGCAGCGCCTCGATGTCACCACGGGCTTGGACAGCTTCCAGGTCTACCGCTCGCTGCGGACCGTGAACCCCAGCCCATACATGTACTTCCTTCGCTTCACGCCCGATGGCCCGCTCGGCTCCGGCAAGAAGCCATCCAAAAAATCACACACCATCGAACTCGCCGGTTCATCGCCGGAACTTCTCGTCCGTGTTCACGACAGCAATGTTGAATATCGGCCCATCGCCGGCACCCGCCCGCGCGGTGCAAGCGAAGAAGAAGACCAGCGCCTGGAAGACGAAATGATGCACGACGACAAGGAGCGCGCCGAACACGTCATGCTCGTCGATCTCGGCCGCAATGACGTCGGACGCGTCAGCGAGTTCGGGTCCGTCAAAGTCGACCGCCTCATGTTCGTTGAGCGCTACAGCCATGTCATGCACATCGTCAGCACTATCGAGGGCAAACTACGCCCCGATCTCACTGCGGTCGATGCGCTCCGCGCCTGCTTCCCTGCCGGCACCTTGTCCGGCGCCCCAAAGGTCCGCGCCATGGAGATCATTGAAGAGCTCGAACCCTCACGCCGCGGCACCTACGGGGGAGCAGTCCTTTACGCTGATTTCTCTGGCAACCTCGATTCCTGCATCGCCATTCGCTCGCTCCTCACCACCAGAGGCAAGGGCTATGTCCAGGCCGGTGCCGGGATCGTAGCCGACTCAGTCCCCGAACTCGAACATCAGGAATCACTTAACAAAGCCCAGGCGGTCATCCGTGCTGTCGAGCGCGCTCGCGAACTCTGACTCGCTTCTCTTTACCTACTCAAGCCACGGGTACGTTACCCTCATTACCTCGGCGACTTGTCCCTATGTAACTTTCGGGCTACTCTCCAACTCAGCACTGCCCTAAACTGCGACACCGACGGCCTCTTGAGTTCCGTCAATACCAGAAACGGCAGTCCTCTGGGCTCTTGGAATTGTTGATCTATGAACCAGGTGCCCCCCATCGTGAAAACGGGTAAGGCGAAGGCTACCCCCTTAAAGGTCTGGGACAGTCGGAAGATGCAAGTTACTTCAAATTCGCCGTTTCACCGCATGCTTTCTGTCCTGCGCACACTCCGCTCGTCACATTTGGGCTTGGACGAGCTGGATAAGAAAGACACTACCATCCTCAAAGCTCTCGCCATTCTGGCCATTGTCTTCCACAACTTCTTCCATATAGCAGTTGGGGTCCGCGAAAACGAATTCGATTTTAATCCTGCGAGATTCGGAGTATTCCTCCAGGCCGTTGTTCACCCATCGCTCGCGATCCAGGCGCTTTTTGCTTTCTACGGTCATTTCGGCGTTCAGATTTTCATCTTCCTCTCGGCCTATGGATTGGCGAAGACTCACTGGCATGACACCTCCTCCTGGCACTCCTTCATGTGGTCCAGAGTAAAAAAGCTCTACCCGATGTTCGCCCTTGCAGTCCTTTTCTGGGCTGTCTTGACTTCAATGCACGTCGGAGCGCTCTGGGTAATTCGCGATGCCGGGCCGGAGATCCTCCTCATGCTCGCCGGGATATCCACCCTCGTCCCGGGCCTCGGCCTTCCCCCCGTCGGACCCTGGTGGTTCATTCCCTTCATCATGCAGGCTTATGCCCTATTTCCGTTCCTGCGTAGCCTCACGCGCCGTTTCGGCTGGCCGGCACTTGTCCTTCTTTCATTGGCCTGCTACTTCCTTACGTATGCGGCCAACCCGATCCTCGCCCACTGGGATGTGACCCTTGCCATGACTCCCATTGCGCGCATGCGCGTGCTCTGCCTGGGAATTATCGCTGCACGCTACCCACTCCGGATCAGGTCGTATATGGCCCTGCCCGCATTCGCTATCGTCATTCTCGGCAGCCAGTACGCCGGCTTATCTCACCTTGTTTCGATTTCAGCCGTCTTTGCCATTCTCTGGCTTTACAGCAAACTCCGCCCGGTCCTCAGGAGATCCGCCGCCCTCGAGAAAATCGGCAACTACTCGCTCGCCATCTTCCTTGTGAATGGCATCGTTCGCGTCCCCTTCATCTATCTCGCGCATTCCCCGGCGATGCAACTCGCCCTCGGTGTGGTCAGCGCAGGGGTCACCATTGCAATCTCTTCTTTCTTCCACTTCCTGCTCTCTCCGGCTCCCCAGCGTCCTCGCGCCGTTGTCGCACCTCCGCTCTGGTCCGCCGAGCGCGCGACCGCTGCATCCGATTAACCCCGATCGCCACTCTTCCGACATCTGGGCAGAAACCTGCATCTATTCGTGAGCACGTTGCGCGGCATGCCTCTAGCCCGCGCGAGAGAGCCACTGAATGCCAGAAACCAACACCGCCGAAGCCGAAGAACAAAAATCACCCAGCGAAGGGAAGCAGAAAGACCTGCAGCGCCCTTCCGCCGAAGACATCTACGAGCAAGTGGCCGAGAACGCCCGTCAGGAGCTCGATCGCCCCAGCATCGCACTTGCGCTCTCCGGCTTTGGAGCCGGCGCCTTCATGGGCCTCTCCGCCCTGGGCACCGCCATCGGCTTCGCTCTCGTCAGTGACTCCCCGCACGCGCGCATCCTCTCGCGCATGTTCTATCCCTTGGGATTCATCGTCGTGATCATCGGCCGGTCGCAGCTCTTCACGGAGAACACCCTCTATCCCGTCGCCCTCGTTCTTAAAGAAAAGCGCCAGTTCTGGAACACGATGCGCCTCTGGGCCATCGTTCTTCCGACAAACGTCCTCGGAGCATTCGCATTCGCCATGATCGCGACGCGCACATCGGCGATCGAATCCACATTTGTCAGCACCATGTCAGAACTTGGCGCGAAAGCAATCTCACACCCCGCATCTACGGTCTTCTGGTCGGGAGTCATTGCGGGATGGATGATCGCCCTTGCCGCCTGGCTCGTCTCCGCTTCGCACTCCATCACCGGTTCCGTGATGGTGATCTGGATGCTCACGTACGTGGTCGGCCTTGGTGACTTCGCCCACTCCATCGCCAGTTCCTGCGAGATCATGACGACCGTCCTCAGCCATCATGCGTCCTGGCTCGCATACTTTCAGTGGTTCGGCCCAGCAGTTTCGGGAAATATCATCGGAGGCGTCTGCCTCGTCACCATCCTCGAATACGGACAGGTCATCTATGGCAGCGAGTCCGCACAGAAAGATCAGTAACAGCCGGGAAGGACGTCAATGCTGCACGAGTGAGCTTCGCAAGGCAAGTCAAGCGGGAGAGCAAGACTCCGGACGAGTCTTGCGTTCTCACTCCGCCCTCAACGCCTCCACCGCATTCACGTTGGCCGCACGCGTCGCGGGCACTGCCGCCGCAATCACTGCCGCTGCCAGAATCGCGAATGCTGACGCGGCAAAGGCCAGCGCTCCCGGTTTTCCCAGGGCTGTCAGGTAGCTCGATGCCGCCTCATCGAGGCCGAAGCCCAGCAGAGCGCCCACGCCAACCCCGATCAGCGCCATCGCCAACCCATCGACCAGCACATCCTTCAGGATGTCGCGCCGCTGCGCTCCCAGCGCCATCCGAATTCCAAACTCCCGCGTCCGGCTGCTCACACTGAACGCCAGCACACCGGCCACACCCACCACCGAGATCAGCAGCGCCACGGCCGCAAATCCGCCAAACACAATCGCATTCAGCTTGTCTGGCGTCAGCACCTCCGCCCGCACATCGCCCAGGGTGCTCGCCTTCTCCACCGGCTGGTCGTTCGACATCTCATGGATCGTTCTGCTGATCGCCGGGACCAGAGCATACGGATCCTGGTGCGCCCGCACAAACAATCGTCCGCCCCAACCCTCCTGCTCGATCGGTTGGTAGATTGTCTTCGCCGGCGAGGGAATGATGTTCTCATCATCGAAGTCCGGCACCACGGCGATGATCCGCCGCGGCTCCGTGCTGATCCCGATGAACTTCATTACCCCATCCGTCCATTGCAACTTTCGGTTCAGCGGGTTTTGCCCTGGATAGAGCTCGTTCGCCAGACTCTGGCTGATAATTACAACGCGCTCCGCGCCATCCTTGTCGCCGTCGTTGAAGTCGCGCCCTGCAGTGATCGGCACTCCGAACGTGTCGAAGAACTGCGGCGATACCGACCGGAAGCTCGCCCTGAAGTCTTGACCATCCGTGCGTCGCGCACCCTGCGCCGCAAAGGCAAAGCTGATATTCAATCCGCGATCATCTCTCCACGGCGCGCTGAACCCCGACGACACATGCTCCACACCCGGCAACGCACCGATTCGCCGCTTCACCTCGCGGTAGAACTCCCTGACCTGCTCCTCCGACTTTCCATACGACATCACCGGCAGATTGATGGCCATCACATTCGCCGCCTGGAATGGCGGCCGCGTCTGCTCCAGAGTGAACAGCGTCTTCATCAGCACGCATGCGCCCGCCAACAGCAGAAAGGATGCCGTGATCTGCGTAATGGCAAACACCCGTAGCCGCTTGCTGCTTCCACCACCGGACCGGACTCCACGCGCCGATAATCCACCCTGCGCATTGTTCGGCGAAGGCAGCCGAGGGATATACGCCAGAAACACCGCCGCCACCAGCGCCAATGCAATCCCAAACCAGACCAGGCTGAAGTCCAGCGTCAGATCATTGGCGCGCACTGAGAACCGCGCCGCATAGCGACCCAGCTCATACACCATCGGAATCGCAAGCAGAATGGCCGCGATCGCTCCACTTCCGCAAAGCACCAATCCCTCCGCCAGCAGCGAACGGCGAATGGCTCCAACACTCGCGCCCAGCGCCAGCCGCACCGCAAGCTCCGATTCACGCCTCACCGTCCGCGCCAGAACCAGGTTTGCCACGTTTGAACTCGCAATGATGAACAGCAGTCCCGCCGCCGCAAACAGAATCCAAAGAATCGAGTTGGCGCGCGCGTTGATCTGATCATGCATCCGCGTCACGTCTATCGCGTAGTGATCCCCCGGCTTGTAAACCTCCGGATGTCCCGCGATCATTCCTCCGTAAACGGTCCTCAATTCCGATCGCGCCTGGTCTACCGTCGCGCCCGGCGCTAGCCGCGCAAACACTTCCGTCATGCGATGCTCGCGTCCCTGCACCATCGTCGCCGACAGATGATGCGGACTCGTCACCACGTTCGCGATGATCTCCGTCGCCACCGGATACGGAACCGCCGGTTCCAGCACGCCAACGACTGTTGCGGACCGCGCCCCTTGCAGCCCCTCCAACCGGACCTGCTTGCCCAGCACGCTCGGATCCGAGTGCATCTGCGACTTCCAGAAGTTGTAAGTCAACACTACGGCGCCCGCCGCGTTCTGCCCGTCGTCCCCCGGCCCCAGCAGCCTTCCCAACACCGGCTTCAGCCCCATGACTTCAAAGTAGTGTCCGTCTACTACGCCGGCGGGAATCTCCCGTGGCGTTCCCAACCCGATCACGGTGAAGTCGATCTGCGAAAACGTGCCCAGTTCCTTGATTGACTTCAGATTTCCTTCGAGGTCGTGAATTTCGGGCACCGAAAACGTCGCATTCGTGACTCCCAGACCCTCTGCGCTCTGCCGCACATACAGCAGCCGGTCCTCATCTCGATTCGCCAAGGGCCGCAGCAGCACTGCCCGCACAACGCTGAAGATCGCCGCGTTGGCGCCAATGCCCAGCGCCAGAGTCAGCGCCACCGTAAACCACAAGGCGCGAACTCGCGACAATGACCGTACAGCAATCTTCAGATCATGCAGAAACGACATCGGGTGACCTCCGGGGAATGGAAGAAATGATAAACCGGTGGGAAGAATCCGGTCCGATTGACAGATATGTTGATATCAACTATTCTTCGGCTGTGTCAAGTGCAAACACGCTGCCATTCGTCACAACCCTGATGGTCAAAGACCGTTGTCTTTGCCTTCATGTGCAGCGCGCTGCCCGGGCCCTCGGCCGCCGCTTCGACGAAGAACTGCGTCCCTTTGAACTCACCAATGGACAGTTTTCGCTGCTCATGTCTCTCAATCGCCCCGAGCCCCCGTCCATGGCACCTGTCGCTGCCCTGCTCGCGATGGATCGCACCACTCTCACAGCCGCCCTCAAACCCCTCGAGCGCCGGGGCCTGCTCAAAATCAAGAGCGATACTAAGGATCGCCGCAGCCGCATCCTCGTCCTCACTGAGAAGGGGCGCACCCTCCTCGCCCGCGCGCTTCCCGTTTGGCTCAAAACTCACGAGGAGATTGAAAGCAAATCTCCGTCCATTGACTGGAATGGATTCCGTGAAAACCTCCGCGCCGTTTCCTAACCGACTCTCATCCCACTCCGTTTTTTTCGATCAGAATTGGCGGAAGCGCGTGCGAGTCGAACACACCGTTGCCCGTAAGGACGACCGCCGGTTTTGAAGACCGGGAGGATCACCGGATCCCAAGCGCTTCCACATTGTGAGGTATAGTTGCTCGCCGTCAATTCTCGAAGCCCAGCCGGAGGAGCACAATGTCATCATACTTTCCGTTCGGCAGCAATTCTCAAACAACTGAGAACTGAAGCCTGGTGACTGGTAGCTGGCCGCTGGAAACTCGCAACTCAGAAATACGTCCTCACCAGATCCACCACGTCGTATTTTTTGTCCACCACTGCCAGCACTCGCCACTTATCGAATGTCAGGCACGGGTGCGAGATGTTGAATGCCACCATATCTCCGACTCGCACATCATCACCGGGCGCGATCTTCAGATACCCATGCTGATCCATCAACTTCGTGACCTCCCAATACGAGGGGATGCCGCTCGGCGCCTTTCTGCCGGGTCGATAGTGCAGGGCCGGCCTCGGCAGCCCCGAATCGAAAGCCGCGTCACGCCTTCCCATCGCGACCACCGCCAGTTCCGGCTCGGGAATCGACTGCACATAGGCCCAGATGTGCAGCGCCGGCACCAGCCCTGACCGCATCTCCCGCGCAATTGGATTCGACTCCAGGATTCGCCGCTGCGCTGTCTGTCCAATGTGTGGCTCACCCCGCACATTGCGGGGTGCCTCGGGCCCGAGTGCCGCCGTATGGGCCAGCTCATGGTGGACGAGCTTGACCGCTATCTG
>Ga0207674_10003478_pt1 | contig 19242 bp, 14 predicted proteins | sample KBSCornC72_FD_184303 | JGI IMG/M metagenome (GOLD analysis project Ga0207674, IMG submission 184303) | Corn rhizosphere microbial communities from Kellogg Biological Station, Michigan, USA - KBS Corn C7-2 (SPAdes) (version 2) | ecosystem: Host-associated > Plants > Roots > Rhizosphere > Soil ... | reverse complement strand
CTTCGACGAGATCGCGCGGCTCGGCTACGAGGGTGCTTTCCTCGATGGCTCGGGTCGGCTGCGTTCTTCGTCGGCGTTCGACGTCGAGCGGCACCAGCTTGAGCCAGCGCTCCGTCCGAACCGCAGCCAACCGTACATCAACAACTTCTTCTTCAGCCCTTCTGCGGGTCGCCGATGGACCACGTGACTGGGGCGGGGCCACGCCCGAACCGGAGCTCGCCGCTTCGCCACGGCTATCTCGTCAAGCATCGGGCACTGAACCTCGCGTTGCGCACTCGCGATGCTTGGCTCGAACGCACGCGATCGAGCGGGGCGAGCGTGGTCCTCCCGGCCGTACCTCGTCGGTTGCTCGTTTGCATCGGCGGACATATCGGCGATGCAGTCCTGGCGACGAGCGTGCTCCCGGTTTTGCAGGCCGGCTACCCGGACGCGTTAATCGGAGTTCTAGCGCCGTCGTGGTCACTTCCCGTCTTCGAGAACCACCGCGCGATTCGGTGGCGACACGCCTTCGACCACTGGAAGACGAATCGTTCGGGTTCGGCACTCGAGCGGTGGATCGGATACCGGCGCAGCGCCGCGCGCGCCGTCGTGGAGATCAGCGAAATCGGCTATGATGTCGCCGTCGACTTGTATCCGTACTTTCCGAACGCCGCGCAGGTTCTGTCGGACGCCGCGGTTCCCATTCGCATTGGGTACACGAGCGGCGGGGGCGGGCCGCTGTATAGTCACTCCGTTCCTTGGGTGGATACGCCTCGACACACCGTCGAGCAGCATCTGGCGTTGATGGGTCGCTTCCTTCCGAAGCTGACTTCGGCTTCGCTGCACTACGATTTGCCGCCGATTGGAGCGGACGCAGAGGCACGCGGTCGGGCGTTGCTCGAAAGTCTTGGCATCGAAAGTCGCCGGTACGTCGTCCTCCATCCCGGTGCCGGCAATACGCGCAAGCAATGGCAAGCGGACCGGTGGCGGGCACTCATCGATCGATTGCGGCAATTCGAAACAGACTTGCGCATCGTTTTGACCGGACAAGGCAGCTCGGACTCGGCCATAGTCGACGAAATCCGAGCCGGCGATGCGTCTCTCGTCTCTGCGTGCGACCGCACGTCTTGGAACGAGCTCCGATACCTTCTTGGACGTGCCGCGCTCGTTGTCGGCGTCGACTCTCTCGCGGTGCACCTCGCGGCCGCCAACGACGTCCCGTGTGTCGCGATCATGGCGGCGACGAGCGATCCGGCACACTGGCGACCACTCGGCTCGCGGGTCCGTGCCCTGACAAACGCCATGCCCTGCGCACCCTGCTTCCGCTCCGCCGGCTGCGCCACGATGTGCTGCGTGCGAGGCGTGACAGCGGACGACGTTGCGCGCGCCGCGGTCGAGCTCCTCGACTCGGCGAGACGTTCAGCGTCGGGAGGCACGGGAACCGACGAGAAACCGCTCTCTACGTCGCTTCGGTGACACTCACCTCGACGAGAGGTTCGTCGAGCATGGAGCGCGCGACGACGAAGAGAACGACCGCCTCGACGCTCACTCGCAACGTCCAGGCAATCGCGGCGCCCTTGATTCCGTCCGTCCGAATCAAATACAGCACGGACGCGACATAGAAGGGCAGTTCGGCCAAGTGAATCTTTGCCGTGAGGTCCGCGCGGCCGCGAGCCTGGATCATCGCGAACGGCGCCTGCGCGAAGCCATTCATCAGAATTCCCACAGCGAGAATCCGCAGAATGGCTGTGCTCTCGCGAGCGAACGCGGCGCCGAGCCAGAGCCGCAGGATCGTTGGCGCTAGTACAAGTACCAACACGATGACCGGGACGAATGTCGTCGTGATCAGCCGAACGCCGCGACCGAGCAGCGCACGCGCGGAAGCAACATCGGCTGCCCTCGCAAACGCCGGAAAGAGCGACGTCGCAACCGCGAGCGCGAGCATCGCCATGAGTCGGGTGACCATTTCATACGGCGCCGTGTAGTACGCGACGACCGAAGCCGAGATCATCGCGCTGATGAAGAACCGATCCGCCGACGACATGAGAGGACTGAGGATGTTGCTGACCGTCATCCACGCCCCGAATCGCATCACCGACCCGAGCGACGAGTGCGTGACCGAAGGACGGCGGATCAGCTTCGGTGCGACCCGCCTGACGAGCGCGATCAGCGCGACCAGGCCGGCCACGCGTGCGGCGAGCAACACGCCCACGGCCCACGCCAGACTGTGCGTGAACGGCATCGCGACGAGTGGGCCCAGAAAGGTCGAGATACCGATCGGTACACGCACCGCGTTCGCCAGGTCGAATCGCTCGTACGCCTCGAGGATACCGCGGAAGCCGGATGTGAGGACGACGACTGGAATTCCGATCGCCAGTAAGCGGGCTGCGCTAAGCGTCTCGCCCTGGAGTTGGGGTGAGACGTTGAGTCCGGCGCTCGCCGCCCAGCGAGCGACGGCAAGCATCACGATTCCCGCAACGCAGGCGATGAGCAGCATGGCGGCGAGCGTGGACGACACTACACGCGGCAGGTCGCCGTCCGTCGCGTGCTGTTGCCGGCGTTCGGCGACGACCTGCGTGAGCGCCCGGCCGAGCCCGAAGTCGAATAGGCTCGCATAGCCAATGACGCTCCAGGACAACGTCAGGAGTCCCGTACGTTCCGTCCCAAGTCCGCGGAGGAGCAACGGGACGGAGCCAATGGCGACGAGAATCGGCACGCCTTGGCCAACCGCATTGAGGAGCGAGTTGACCACCAGCCGGTGTCCTGGCTGAGAGAGCGGGGGCAGCGATTCGGCCTCTTCCATATGGTGCGTTTTCGTAAGGGCAGAGCCCCTGAGCACGGCAAGAACTGGTGCATCGCTTTGTTGAGCCTGCACCATGCCGGTGTTTCCCGAGCACGACCATTGCTCAGCAGTCCGCTCGCCCCCCATCCCACGGATGTATCGCACCTCGTGAAAGTCGCTATCGCACACGACTGGCTCGTTACGCTCGGCGGATCCGAGCTCGTCCTTCGCGAGTTGCTCCGTATCTTTCCCGGCGCGACGGTCTTCACGCTGATCGACAAGATGGCAGAGCCCGACCGGGCCTTCGTCGGCGTAGCGCGCACGCGTACGAGCTTTCTCGATCGAGTGCCCGGCGTTGCGTCGACGTATCGCCGGCTCTTGCCGCTGTTTCCGGTGGCGATGTCGCGCCTCGACCTCGGCGAGTTCGATGTCGTGATCTCCAACTCGCACGCGATCGCCAAGGGCGTTCGGACACGCTCGCACCAGCTGCACGTCTGCTACTGCTTGTCGCCGATGCGATACGCGTGGGACCTCCGCGACCAGTACTTGAAGGAGTCCGGACTGGCGCGCGGCATCCGCGGCTACGCGGCCAATCGTGTGCTCGACCGACTGCAGCGCTGGGACCGCGCGAATACCTCACGGGTCGATTCGTTCGTGACACTATCGCGTTACATCGCCGATCGCATCGAGCGTGCGTACGGCCGGCGCGCCACGGTGATCCACCCGCCTGTCGACGTCGACTATTTCGATTTCGACGATAGCCGGCGTCCCGGCTCCGGCGACTACTACTTCACGATGAGCCGATTCGTCCCGTACAAGCGAATCGACCTGATCGCGCGCACGTTCGCCCAGTTTCCCGACCGGCGGCTTGTTATCGCCGGCACCGGACCCGACGTTCAAAAAATTCGCGCCGCGGCAGGACCGAACGTGGAGCTCGTTGGACGCGTCGACCGCGACGAAGCCAGACGTCTCCTCGGCGGAGCGCGCGCCTTTCTCTTCGCCGCGGAGGAAGACTTCGGTATCGCGCCGGTCGAGGCCCAAGCGCGTGGCGTCCCGGTGATCGCATATTCCCGCGGCGGTACGCAGGAGACCGTACGCGGTTTGGAGGACGACGCGCCGACCGGCGTGTTCTTCGATGAGCAATCTGAAGCTGCGATTGCTCACGCGGTTCGGCAGTTCGAGCAGAACGCCCACCGAATCGAGCCGACAGTCTGCCGGGTCAACGCCGAGCGGTTTGCCGAACACGTATTTCGCGACGAGTTCTCGGCCTTCGTCGAGCGCGCATGGCAGTCGTTCCATGCTCGTCTGCACGGGGCGTCATGATCCGCCCTTCACCTTCGATCGTCGTCGACGCGCGCCTGATTGCGTCGAGCGGTATCGGCACGTACCTGCGCAACACGCTGTCGCGCATCATCCAGGCACGGCCGACCTGGCATTTCACCCTGCTCGGCGACCGCGAGCGTCTCGCCGATGTCGTCTCGTCTGACAACTCTGAGATCAGAGTCGCAGACTCGCCGGTCTACTCGCTACGCGAGCAGCTCACGTTCGCGCGGCTCGATCTGCGCCGCGCCGATCTGTTCTGGGCGCCGCACTACAACGTTCCTCTCGCTCCCACTCGCCGCCTCGTCGTGACGGTGCACGATGTCATGCACCTCACGTTGCCGGAGTACAGGAACCATTGGCTGCGACGACAGTACGCGACGACGATGTACACCGTGGTGCGCCGTCGGGGCTCTGCCGTTATCTGCGTCTCCGACTTCACGCGCCGCGAGCTCGAGCGGGTGGTTGGCGCAGGACCCGCCACACACGTGGTGCACAACGGTGTGCATCCGAGTTGGTTCGATGTTTCCCGACGTGCTGACACGAGCGCGCCGGCGCGGCCATACATCGTGTTCGTCGGGCTCGCCAAGCCGCACAAAAATCTTGTCGGACTCCTTCAAGCGTTCGCGATGATACGCGAGCGCGTTTCACACGATCTCGTGATCGTCGGATCGCAACGCGGCGCGCTTCGCACGAGCGATCGACGGATCGACGCGGCAGCAGCGGCGCTGAACGGCCGCGTGCGATTCGCCGAACACCTCGAGCTCTCCTCGCTGCAGCAATGTGTCGCCGGCGCCGAGGTGCTCGTCCAACCATCGCTTTGCGAGGGCTTTGGACTCCCGCCGCTCGAGGCGATGGCGGCCGGAACGCCATGTCTCGCGTCGAGGATAGAACCACTTGTCGAGGTATGCGGCGACGCGGCCGCGTATTGCGACCCGCGCGATCCGGCCGACATCGCGCGACGCCTCCTCGAGTTGCTCGAGAACCGGCAAGCGCGACAGGAGCTCAGCTCCCGCGGGCGCGAGCGGGCGCGCGCTTTCAGCTGGGATCGATCTGCGACCGAAACGCTGGCGGTCTTCGAGCAGGTGCTGTCGTCATGACCGTGTTCAAGGGCGCCATTCGGTCGATACGCTCGCCATGCTGTTCAGCCGACGACGATCGGCGACGAAGTCGGCATTGGTGACCAGCTCTACGCCGAACCCGATCGTTGTGCTCCACCGGGAGTCTACGCGGCCGGTGCGCCATTCCGTGCCCACGCGCGTTCGATGCTCGCCCGGTCGATGGAGAATTTGCTCGAAATGAAAATCCGACAGCGTGGAATCCGACGCCGCCGAACGGTAGAGGTTTCCGCTTCGCACCTCGTGGCCCGCCGTCGCTTTCACTCGCCCGAACCGTCCCACATCAGCGTCGAACGTCGCATAGCCTCCAAGCCCGCGCGGGCCGAGCGGGTCTCCGAGGAGATTCCGCTGTTGCTGTACACCGCTGGAGAAATCGGTGTGTGTGTAGTAGCGGATTCCGGTTTGATGGTACTCCAGTCGCGTCACGAATCGCCCGCATTCGATCAAGCAGCTCCACGCTACGCCGCCGTTGATGCCCCCGTCCTCCAGCAAGGTGCTGCGCAGACGGCGGATGTCCGCGTCGTCGACCGCGACCTCGGCGTAAAATTCCATGCCCGCGAGGGACGGCACCCGGACCCGCGCATCCACGCCGACGAGTTTGTTCGAGAATCGAAGGTTGCCGTACCCGCGATACAACATTTCTAACAGTGGAAGGTCGAACACCGGAAAAAGATCGATCACGCGGTCGGTGAACGTGCCCGGAGGCGACCCGTTGCCGCCCGTCTCGTCGATCACCTCGCCGCCCAGCTCCACATTCGGATGCGGAAGCATCGACACGTGATAGCCCGCGAGTTTGGCATGGGGATGCGTCTGATACGACGTCCCGAGGTCCGCGACGAACAGCGTACCGTACATCGGGCCGAGGAGGCGAAACAGCCAAGGCAACGCCCCCGGCCGTTCCGTCGAGATGCGGATCATGTCGAGCGGCGGCGAGTTCCCCGACAGAAGTAAGCCCGATGGGTATGATTGGCTAAATTCCAAATAGCTCCGCCCAACGTCGACCACGAGATTGCCGAACGATCCGACGACGTTGCCGCTTTGCACGCCGAGCGTCGCATCGCTCGGTGTCGATCGTGGCATACCGAACGCCATGCGCGGTTGAAACGAAACCGCGATATGGCGCCCCAGCGAGAGGTCGGCTGTCGTCTCGAGCGTGCTCGTCGTGCCGTTCACGAACCGCCGGCCGGCCTGATAGCTGGTCAGCGGATTGATCGTCGCGTCGATGCTTCCATTCCCGTCAGCCGGGATCCCGCGATAGGGAGAGTCGAGAAACGTCACACCGAGGCTCACCGTCTCGACGCCGCCCAGCGCCGAGCGATCGTATCGCCGAAGGCCGGCAGCAATCGCGCGCATCGCCCACTCCGTTGCACCCGCGCGTCGATCCAAATTCCGCTTCGCCTCGGACAGGAGCCGAACGATCTCACGTTCCGTGTACGGTCGGGTTCCGATGACGATCGTGTCGATCAGCCCTGCCGCCGACAGACGGTCTATGTCCGCATAAATCGGAGAATCCGGCGGCACGAAGGGCCTGGCTTGAGCGGCAACGCCGCGTGAGGCCGTTATCCCAAGGGCGAGGACCGCGGCGACTTTCCTTAGCATCGGAATGCTCACCCCGGCAACAATCGAACCCGCCTATCTGGCGTGCCGATACATCATGTCGATCAGCTCGTCATACATCGCTTCGGCGTCGTCGCTGCCCGCGCGTATCGCCGACGTTGCGCAGTGGCGGAGATGATTTCGCATCAGGGCCTGGCCGACGGCGCGCAGCGCTTCGTGCACCGACGCGATTTGCGTCATCACGTCGGCGCAGTAGCGGTCATCGTCGATCATCTTCTGTAGTCCGCGCACCTGTCCCTCGATCCGGCGCAGTCGCTTGAGATTCCGCGCCTTGATGTCGGGATCGACGCCGACCGCCTTGCGCCCTTCACCATCGTGCGTCGCGCAGGCGCAGTCGGCGCGATTGTGTGCTCGTTTCATGGTTTCCATCCGCGAAGTCGCAGACTGTTCGTCACGACGCTCACCGAGCTCAATGCCATGGCCGCGCTCGCGATCACAGGGTTCAACAGAAGCCCAAAGCGCGGGTAGAGCGCGCCGGCAGCGAGCGGAATTCCAATCACGTTGTAGATGAACGCCCAGAAGAGATTCTCGCGCATCGTTCGCATCGTGCGTCTCGACAGCGCGATCGCGTCGGCGACGCCGCCGAGATCCGCGCGCATCAACGTCATGTCGCCGGCCTCGATGGCGATGTCGGTTCCTGTCCCCATGGCGATTCCGACATCCGCCTGCGCGAGGGCCGGCGCGTCGTTGATCCCGTCGCCGACCATCGCTACGACTCTTCCAGTTTGCTGTCGACGCGCTACCTCGTTGGTCTTGGCTTCGGGCAGCAAGTTCGCTTGCACGCTCGCAATGCCCGCCTGACGCGCGATCGACCCCGCCGTCTCCGCGTTGTCGCCGGTCAGCATCACGACGTCGACTCCACCGTCGCGCATCCGGCGCACTGCATCCGGCGAGCTCTCACGAATCGCGTCCGCAACCGCGATCAGGCCGAGCAGGCGATTGTCGCGCGCCACGTACACGACCGTCTTCCCTTCTCGCGCGAGGCGGGACGCCGTATCCGCCACTGCGCTCACGGCCACTTCCGCCTCGCGCACAAACCGTTCAGATCCGACCAGCACCTCGTCGCCGGCGACGACGGCTCGCACACCGCGCCCAGTCGCGGACCCGAATCCGTCCACACTCGGCAACATGACGCCGGCTTCGGTGGCGCGCCTCGCGATCGCTTGCCCAATCGGATGCTCCGAAGAACGCTCCGCCGCCGCCGCGACCGCGATGAGCGCTTTGTCATCGATACCGGCGGTCGGCACGACGTCCGTGACCACCGGCCGACCCGTCGTCACGGTTCCCGTCTTGTCGAGAATCACGGTGTCGACGTGTCCGGCGCGCTCCAGCGCTTCGCCGCCCTTGATGAGCAGACCAAGCTCCGCGCCTTTTCCCGTCGCCACCATGACTGCCGTAGGTACGGCCAGCCCCATTGCGCACGGGCAAGCAATGATCAGAACCGACACCGCCGCCGCGATCGCCTGGCCCACGTGTGCCCGTCCTCCGATGAGGAGCCACACGACAAGCGTGGCCAGTGCGATTGCCATGACCGTCGGCACGAACACGGCACTCACGCGGTCAGCAAGATTCTGAATCGGCGCGCGCGACGCCTGGGCTTCGCGCATCAATCGAACGATGCGCGCGAGCGCGCTCCCCTCGCCGAGCGTTGTGGCCCGCGCCTGAAATGCGCCCGTGCGGTTCACCGTTCCACCGAACACTCGATCGCCGGCGCGCTTCGTCACGGGCATCGATTCACCGGTGAGCATCGATTCGTCGACCGCGCTTTCGCCCGAAACTACCGACGCATCCACCGGTATGCGCTCGCCCGGTCGAACGACGACGACATCACCCGGCCGCACCGCTTGCACGTCGACCTCGATCTCCTGATCGTCGCGAAGGATGTGTGCCCGCGCCGGCTGGAGGTCGATCAACTGTCGGATCGCCCGTGACGTTTGCCGTTTCGCTCGCGCCTCGAGCGCGCGGCCGGCCAGCACGAACGCGATGATGAGCGTGACCGCCTCGAAATACACCTGCGGCGTGACGGCGGCGCGCATCAGCACGCCCGGCGCGGCCGTCGCGACCACAGAAAAGAGAAACGCCGCGCTGGTTCCCACCGCCACGAGCGTGTTCATGTTGGCGGAACCGTGTCGCGCCGCGCTCCAGGCGCGCGTATAGAAGTCGCGGCCCGCCCACGCCATCACGCCGGCGGTCGCCGCGAGCAGAATCCACCACGACGCCGGTGCCCTGTCGGTCATCAGCATCATCGGAACGCCGAACGCGAACGGGGCAAGCATCGTCAACCCGCCGACGACGAACGCGACGATCGCGCGGGAGCGCAACGTGCTGAATTCGCGCTCTCGCTCCTCGTCCAGTGCCAGTTGATTCTCGATCGCGCTCCGATCTTCGCTGGGCAGCTCGGCGCCATATCCCGTCGCGCGAATCTGCTCCACCAAGTTCTCCGGCGAGGTCACTCCGGCGTCATAATCGACGGTCGCCGTATTGGTCATCAGGTTGACCGACGCGGAATCGACGCCCGGAGCCTTGGTCAGGGCGCGCTGAACACGCGCCTGACAGGCGGCGCACGTCATGCCGTTCACCGGAATCGTGATCGTCTCGTGCTCGGTCATAAAGCCAAAGCTAATACCCCCAGGGGCTATATGCCGGCGCGGCAAAAACAACACGACCCCGGCAACATCGCCGGGGCCGTATTGCGTGCCGCGCATTCACTCCCTCTCTGAAGTGTCAACGCATTTCAGTCGGTATTACGAAGCGCGCCTACTAGCGCCCTACCTCACCAGCTGACCGTCGCTGGACTGTCCGGATAGGTACCGTCGTCGCAGTGCGCCGTGAGGTACAGCTTGCGCGGCGGATCGTCGATCAGGTTCGACGACGAGTTGATCTGTGAGAGATCGATGCTCCAATTGGACGTCGCGTGCGTGTCGCTTCGTACACCGACGCCGTGCAGCACGCCGGTCCCTGTCGTCCAGTTCGTGCCGACCTTATAGTGCACGTTCCGCGAGTAGCACGTCGGCGGAAGGCTCGGATCGGCGTTCGGCACGCAGTACGTATTGAAGTTCAGCTCGAAGTTGCCGCTCGGCGATTTCACGTACGTCGCGATGTCGCTGAACGAGACCGTTACGGAATAGCCGCCGCCGACGCTCGCGCACTGCGCGTGGTTGGGACCGACTTCTTGGTCGCCGCCCGAGGCTCCGCCGCCGCGACCGTTGCTGTTGCCCGCCTGATTGTTGCCCGGGACCCAGTACCAACCGGTCGTGCCGTCGGAGTGGGAACGGCATTCGCCCTTGTTGTTGTTCGAGGGACCCGTGCCACGGTAGGTGAGCGAGCCGCCCACATAGACCGTGAACGTCGAACCAACTGGTGTATTGGGGCTGGCCACCGAGTACGCCGGTCCCGACGACGGCGCCATGGTAGGAAGGGGCGCGGTGGGCTCGTTGCTGCACCCTGCCAGCACACTGGCTACGACCGCCAGGCCTGCGTAACGCGTGAACATATTGTCCTGCTCCATGCTGGGGTTGTCGACTCGCCGCCGACCGTACCCCTCCTTCGGTAGCCCGGCTGTCTCCGAGAGACCCGTGGCTTTGCGAGCCGGCCTCGCGGCCGGGGTGCCATTGTCGCGAGGTGTATCCTGCGCGGCCAAACTGGACTGACCAACCCGCCGGCTCCTTCGTCTTGCCGGTGGGTGAGGCGCTTGCTGCCCGCCTCGAACACGCCGGCGAATCTTGGATTTTTCAGCAACCTCGACCATACAACTTTCGTTATAGGCGCAACCGTTTTGTCTCCCAACGAACGCCCAAGTCGTTCGTCAGCAGCGACTTCCGCTCTTCTCCTTCGCGCCAATCTCGAACGCCTTGTGGCTGGCGGGAGAGTCGTCATCGCGTCGATTCTCCTCGTTGCGGCAGTTTTGGATGGGTCATTCGATCCGGCCGCTCTACCAAGGTTGTTCGGCCTGGGCCTCTACCTGGCGCTGGCCCTCGTTCAACTCGGCCTGGTCGTGCGAGCCCTTCGTCCGTTGCCGGGGCTAGTACGGATCGAGGTCGGGGCCGACGCAGGTTTGATCGCACTGCTGTTGCTGCTTCCCGGACAGTCCACATGGTCGGTTGCCGTTTTGGTCTTCGTGATCGTCGCTGCCGGCCTTCGCCGGCCGCCTCGTGTCGTCTTGCTCACCGGCACGATCTGCTTGGCGCTTTTCATTGCGACCGCCATCGGCTTCTCTCGCGGGTCGTCCACTGCCGGCGATCTCGATCGAGTTGTGCTTCGAACGCTGCTGCTCGTCCTGTCCACGGCGGCGCTCACGGTGCTGTCCGTAGAGCGCGATCGACTGCTTCTCAGTCTTGCCGGACGAACACAGTGGCCGCCCCGCGATTGGCCCGACCTCCACTCGGCGCTGTTTGACCTGCTCGGCACCGCGGCCGATCTCGCCAAGGGAGCACGCGTCGCCCTCGTATGGGCCGACCGCGAAGAACCCTGGACGAATGTCGCCGTGCTCGACGACGAACTCACGCTGTCTCACGTCGCGCCCGACGGCGGCGTCGTGCAGCACATCGACCCTGACGAGTCATTCGTCTGCGATCGTTTGGGCGACGGCGAGTCCGTCGTCACCCGCGTCACGGCCACCGGACTTGTGAAGTGGCGCGGGGCACCGTTGTCGCGTGAGCTACTCACCGCACTTGCCCCGACACCGCGCTCGATCATTGGCGTTCGCGCCCAAGGCCGCACGTTCTCGGGCCATTTGTTGATTCTCGGCCTCGAAAGAATTCCGTCCGATCTCGTCCTGCACGCCGAGTTGCTTGCTCGACAGATCGCTGGCTCACTCGACATGTGGCTGCTCGCGCGCCGAACACGCGAGCTCGCGGCGCGCGAAGAGCGCGGTCGCGTGTGGCGCGATCTGCACGACGGAGTCCTGCAGTCGCTCACCGGGCTGGCGCTCATGCTGGCGCGCGCGGAGAAGGCAATCGAGGCCGATCAAGCCGACGCGCGCCGCATCCTCGACGAAGCCGCCGCCCTCGTCCACGACGAGCAGCGTGACCTCCGCTTCTCGATCCTCGAGCAGAAGGCCGCCGCTTCGTCGACCGGGCTGCCGGAGGACCTTCCCACGCTCATCGCCGAGCTGGCTCGGCGCTTCGAGCGCGTCTGGGGACTTCGCGTCGAAACGCACGTCGATCCGACCGTCGTGCTCGGCCCGTCCTCCTCGCTGCAAATCGCGCGGATGATTCAAGAGGCGCTCAGCAACTCGGCGCGCCACGGGCACTCGACGCGCGCGCGCCTCGCCGTAACAGGTGCGGGCGACGCGCTCCACGTCTCCATCGAGGACAACGGCAAGGGCTTTCCCTTCGTCGGCACCTTCGATCACGCAACGTTGATCGAACGCCGAATCGGACCTGTCCTGCTCAAGGATCGCGTTCAGCGCCTTCAGGGCACACTCGGCATCCGCTCCGCCCCGACCGGCGTCGAGTTGGACATTCGCATCCCACTGCACTCGGCGATTCTGTCCTGATGCTCGACCTCATCATCGTCGATGATCATCCGATCGTCCTCGCCGGGCTCACCCAGCTCTTTCGACAAGAGGCCGGCGTGCGCGTCGTGGCCTCGTGCGTCAACGGCGTCGAGGCGCTCGAGGCCGTGCGACTCCATCGCCCCGACGCACTGCTGCTCGACATCAACATGCCCAAGCTCGACGGATTCGGCGTGTTGAGGGCACTCGCCTCGGAACGCTCGCCCGTCGCCGTCGTTGTTCTGACCGCCGACGCCGACGCGTCCGACGTCGCCGCGGCGCGTGCTGCGGGCGCGCGCGGCATCGTGCTCAAGGAGTTGTCGCCGCGCCACGTCGTCGACTGCGTGCGGTTGGTGTACTCCGGTTCCGAGTGGGTGGAATTCATCGGCCGGCCGCGCGACGCTGCGTCTACGTCGCCGCGAGCCGTGAGCCAGTCGCCGGAGACATTTGGCCTCACACCGCGCGAGATGGAGCTGACAGCGCTCGTCGTCAGCGGTCTCAAGAACCGCGATGTCGCGACGCGTCTCGGGATCTCGGAGGGCACCGCCAAGCTCCACTTGTACAACGTGTACAAGAAGCTTGGCGTGGCCAATCGCGTCGAGTTGGTGTTGCGCGCGCGAAGCGCGGGATGGACCGACGCCTGAACGTGATCGGATCACCGAGAGCGTTACGCTCGCGGTGATCCTAGATCATCGTCCATTTGAACACGGCGCGCATGACCCCGGCGATCAACGCCAACTCCGCCGCGACCCGGCTTCGCACCATCGACGCTCGTGCCGCGCGGCGGAACCATCGCCGCTTCGGCGGTGCCGAGGCCTCGAGCTCCGCCGCCATCTCGCGGGCCGAACGCCATCGTTCCTCTCGCTCCTTGTTCATCGATCGCTCGATCGTGTCGCATAGCGACGCCGGTGCCCCCGGCGCGGCCTCGGCCACCGGAACATGCGCCTCGGCGATGTGCCGCGCCGCCAGCGACTCGAAGGTCGGTGCGTCGAACGGAAGCCGTCCCGATAGCATGTAATACCCGAGGACGCCGGCCGAGTAGATGTCGCTCCGGCCATCGATGTCGAGCTCACCGGCCGCTTGTTCCGGCGACATGTAGTGCGGCGTTCCGAACGCGCGCGACACATCCGCACGAACCGGGTCGAGCGATCGGAGCAGCGCCACGCCGAAGTCCGTCAACATCGCGCGGCCGCTGTCGCGCTCGAGAAGAATGTTCTCCGCCTTGAGGTCGCGATGGATGACGCCGTCGCGGTGCGCCGAGTCGAGCGCCAACGCGAGATCCCGCAGGATTCGTCGCACCTCGTCGGCGGGCAGCGCTCCCTGGCGCCGGACACGGGCCGCGAGCGATTCGCCGTGCACGTACTTCATCACGATGTAGACGAGGTCGTCCACTTCGCCGAAGCTGTGCACCGGCACGATGTTCGGATGGCTGAGCCGGGCCGTCATCCGCGCTTCACGACGGAAACGCTCGCGATGCTCGTCCGACGCGGTGAACTCATAGCGTAGCACCTTGATCGCCACCAAACGGTGCAGCGCGATGTCACGCGCCAGGAAGACAACGCCCATCCCGCCGCGGCCCAGCTCGCGAACGATCTGAAACTGCGCACCGAGGTGCTCTTCGACCTGCTCGCGTTCCCAGTTTGCCGACACCGGCGCCAGTGTGCCGATGGTGGGCAACTCCAGGGTATCCGCGTAACGATCGACAAAGACAGACAACGCGCTCATAAAACACTTCCGAAGAACCAGGACTCGACTGACCTGCTCACCCCATCAGACACTTCATTCCCCAGGAGGGTTTGCCGTCCCATAAGGAAGGACCGTGCCTGCCCTGGTCACTACGGAAGCAGTTGGCCAGAAGTTACTTGCGTCAACCTCCGAGTTTTTTTCGCCGGTCTGAGGTGTCCGCTTTTGGGACGACGCGAACACTTTGTCCGGGCGCGTTCAACAATCGCTTACATGGATCGAACACGCGTCTCGCCATCGCCCGTCGCCCATCGCCCATCGCCCATCGCCCATCGCCGTCCTACCGAATCAACATCCCCGTGAACACATACTGCTGGAGCAGCACCAGAATCCCGACGAGTGACGCCAGCGCAAGGCTATGAAAGAACACAAATCGGAGAATTCTCCATTCATGCCCTGTCCAACCCGTCGCCGTGCTCGCGACGCAGATGCTCTGGGCATCGATCATTTTCCCCATTACGCCACCAGAGCTGTTCGCCGCCGCCATCAACACCGGGTCGAGCCCCAGTCGTGTCGCCGTGATCTTCTGTAGGCTTCCGAACAGCACGTTGGACGACGTGTCGCTTCCCGTCAGCGCCACTCCGAGCCAACCGAGCATCGCGGCGAAGAAGGGATACGCCACGCCCGTGTGTGCGAATGCCAAACCGAGAATCGCGTCCTCGCCCGAATATCGGCTCGTATAGCCGAGCGCCAGCATCGCCGAGATCGTCAGAAGCGATCGCCACACCACGCGGAACGTCGTGAGATACCGCTTCACGAGATCCGACACCGAATACCGAAGAAAAAACCCGGTGACGATTGCCGCGAGCAGAATCGCCGTGCCGGTCGCCGAGAGCCAATTGAAGATGAACACGGCCCCTTCCGGAGTCGCGTTGCCCACCACCGGCGGCACGCGCGACACCAGCTTGTCCAAACCCGGCATCGGAAAACTCGGGGCGGAGAGGTGGTTCAGGAACGTTTTCACCTGCGGCGTTCCCCATGCGAACACGATCACGACCAGCACGACCCACGGCGTGATCGCCGTTCGGAGCGACGGCGCGGCGCGTGCCGGCACATCGATCTCCGTGTGCGGCTCGGCAACACCCGGTGCCGCGCCGCCTGCTCGGGACGTCGCGCGTCCGCGCGTCGCGATGAGGAACCATGCGAGACAACTCATCGAACACGCTGACGCGATGATGTCCACCAACCACGGCCCGTGGAAGTTCGACACGAGATACTGCGGCACCGCGAATGTCACCCCTGCCACCAACAGCGGCGCCCACAGCTCGCGAACTCCGCGTAGCCCCGAGTACGCGGCGATCAACCAGAACGGCACGATCAGCGAAAAGACGGGCAATTGTCGCCCGATCATCGCGCTCAGATGGCCGAGGTCGAGACTCGTCACGCCCTGTAGCGCGATGATCGGCGTGCCGAGCGCGCCGAAGGCAACGGGAGCCGTGTTCGCGATGAGCGAAAGCGCCGACGCCTCGAGCGGCGGAAATCCCAGTCCGATGAGCATCGCCCCGGTGACCGCGACCGGTGTTCCGAACCCCGCCGCGCCCTCGAAGAACGCGCCGAAGCAGAACGCGATCAGCAGCAGTTGGAGCCGGCGATCGGTGGTGATGCCCATGATCGCTCGCTGCAGCGTGACGAACACGCCGCGTTCCTCCGTGAGCCTATACAGGAAGATGACGTTGAGTACGATCCAACCGATCGGAAGGAATCCGTACGCCGCTCCGAGCAGAGCCGCGCGTCCCGCCATGGATCCCGGCATGCCGATGATCCCGACTGCGATCGCGAGCGCCGCAGCCAACCCGGCGAGCGCAGCGGCGTACGCTGGAACTCGTCGCAGCGCGAGGAGTCCAAGTAAGACAACCAGTGGCAGGGCCGCGGCGAGCGTCGAAAGCGGGCCGTGCAGTGGATCGTAGTTTTGTGACCAGCCCATGCTTATGTCGTTTGAACGTGAGACCCACCCACTCCTTCGCATGCCTTTTCCGATGGCTCTTCCGCGCGGTAACGCCGGCCTGATCGCGACGATGATTATGGCGCTGGCTGGGCTCGGCGGCCATCCGTCAGCCGTGACGGCCCAAAATTCCGCGCGCGCAAAGTCCCCGGTCGTGAAGCAACAAGGAACACCACGGAAGGTCGCGCCGAAGGTAGCGAAGAAGCCCAAGGCTGAACCGCCACCTCCGGCCTGGCCGGTCGCTGGGCCCGATCCAATGGCCGGCTCGATCCTGCCGAACAAGCGGATCGTCGCGTTCTACGGCAATCCGCTCTCGAAGAAGATGGGCATTCTCGGCGAGCTGCCTCCGGACGACATGCTTGCCAAGCTCGATCGCGAGGTCGCGGCCTGGGCCTCGGCGGATTCGGCGACGCCGGTCCAGCCGGCGCTCCATCTCATCGCCGTTGTCGCCCAAGGTTCGCCCGGCACGGCGGGGAAGTATCGCATGCGCATGGACAGCGCGCTCATCGAGCGCGTCTACGGCTGGGCAAAGTCCAGGGGTGCGCTGCTTTTTCTCGACGTCCAGGTCGGACAAGGAACGCTGCAGGAAGAACTTCCACGCCTCACCCCGTTCCTCAAGCGCCCCGATGTCCACCTCGGCATCGACCCCGAGTTCTCCATGAAGCGGGGACACGTGCCGGGAACGCGCATCGGCACCTTCGACGCCGCCGACGTCAACTTCGCCGCATCGCTGCTCGCCGGGCTTGTCGAGCGGGAGCACATCCCGCCCAAGGTGCTCGTCGTGCACCGCTTCACTCGGGACATGCTCACCGGCTACAAGCGCATCACCCTCGACCCACGCGTCCAGATTGTCATCAACATGGACGGCTGGGGTCCGCCATCCCTCAAGCGCGAGTCCTACCGCCGGTACGTCTACCAATATCCAGTTCAATTCACCGGCTTTAAGCTTTTCTATCGCAACGACAAGAAGGGCGGCAGCCGGCTGATGGCCCCGGTCGAAGTCCTCGCCCTGCACCCCAGACCGATGTACATCCAGTATCAGTAGGCGGCACCACCGCCCACCGCCCATCCCCCACCGCCGGTCAACGTAACTTCAACGGGCCAATCTCCGTACCACCAGAATGGCCCCCGACCCAATCCCCGAGCGTTCGGCGTTCCGCGCCGACATCGAAGGCCTTCGTGGGATCGCGATCCTGTTCGTCGTCGCGTTCCACGCCGGCGTATGGTGGATGGCGGGCGGCTTCATCGGCGTGGACGTCTTCTTCGTCCTCTCCGGCTACCTGATCTCCGGTCTGCTCGCGCGTGAGCTCGCCGCGTCCGGGGACGTCGATCTCACCACGTTCTACGCGCGCCGCGCCCAGCGACTTCTGCCGGCGCTCATCGTCGTGCTCCTCGCGACGCTCGCCATCGCGCTGTTCTTCTACGCGCCGATCGACCAGCGGCCCATCGCCTCGGACGCGCGCGCTGTCGCGCTGCACTACGGCAACGTCCTCTTCGCCCGCAACGCGGTGAACTATCACGCGTCGGCCGAAAACCCGTTTCTGCACACCTGGTCGCTTGCCGTCGAAGAGCAATTCTACGTCGTATGGCCGCTGCTCTTTCTCGTGGTCGCCCGCCTCTGGACCGGCGATCACGAGGAGAAGCCGACCAGCAAGCGCCTCCTGGTGATGATGATCGTCGCCGGCCTCGTCTCGTTCGTCGCTTCGCTGTGGATCACGTCGACGGCCCAGCCGTGGGCCTTCTTCGGAATGCCGACGCGCGTGTGGGAGTTTGCGATCGGCGGTATCGCCGCGGTCGCGTTCTCCAATCGCGAGCTCTCGAGCCACAGGGCGGGCCTGCTTCAAGGCGCGGGACTCGGCGTGATTGTCTGGTCGGCCCTCGCCTACAGCGAAGTCACGCCCTATCCGGGCATCGCTGCCGCTCTACCAGCGATCGGCACAGCAGCCCTTCTGGTCGCCGGACCGTGGGCGCCGACAAGCCTCGTCACGCGGGTACTGTCGAACGGCATGCTCCGCTGGTTCGGTCGCCTCTCATACTCGTGGTATCTCTGGCATTGGCCTCTCGTCGGCCTCGGCGCCGTGCTCGATTGGAACATCGGCACCCTGGGGCGGCTCGGTTGGTCGCTCTTCGCACTCGCTCTCGCGGTGCTGACCGAGCGGTTCATCGAAAGACCCTTCCGCGCCACGAAGCGCTATCGCGACCGTCCACACATCGCGATGGCACTCGGCCTGGGCGCCAGCGCTGCGATGCTGTTCGTCGCCTTCCTGTCGATGGGCGTCGCGACGCGGCGCGCCTCGACGCCGGCGCAACGTGCCATCGCCGCCGCGCGCGACGACGGCATGCGGCACGATTGCTGGGGTTCGATCCTCGAGAATGCCACCGCGCCCTGCGAGTTCGGCGACCGCGCGTCACCCACGGTCGTCTTCCTCATGGGCGATTCGCACGCCGAGCATTGGCTTCCCGCCATCGATCGGATCGGACGCGAGCGCGGGTGGAAGATCATCGCCACGATCAAGCCGGGCTGTCCGGTGGCGGACGTCCCCGAGCTCATGAACGCGCGGCTCAAGCGCGCGTACGACGAGTGCACGAGCTGGCGTCGCGCGACTTTGCGGCGCATCGTCGCCGCTCGTCCCGCCGCGGTGATCCTTTCGACCTACAACGGCTACGTTGCCGTCGACGGCGACGATCGGTCGCCCTGGCGTCTTTCGTCGGACGCTTGGAGCAACGGGCTGCGACGCACTTACTTCTCGTTGGCAGTCGCCGGCATCAAAACGATCGTCATCCGCGACACGCCGGAAACGCCGTTCGACGTGCCCGCCTGTCTCTCTCGACGCGCCGCGCGCGTGCCGTTCGCTCGCGCCTGCGACTACGACCGCGCGTCTTCGCTCTCGCCTGCCGCGATCGCCGCCCAGAACGACGCCGCACGTGGATTCAAACGACTCGCGTTCGTCGACATGACCGACCGCGTTTGCGCCACACCGCGCTGCTCCGTCATCCAGCGCGGTCGGATCGTGTTCCGCGACGACGACCACCTCACCGCGAGCTTCAGCCGCGCCGAAGCGCCCGTCCTCGGCGAGCGCATCGTTGCTGGCCTGAAAGCGATCGGCCCCGCCAACTAGGGCCGGCCGGGCCCTCCTGGCGGCCACATGATTACCGCGCTCTTGACCGTGGTGTATCGTTCCTCCACTATACCGTCTGACGGTATATCGTATAGCGGTACATAACGCCGAGTCGCCGAGTCGCCGAG
>Ga0207674_10003476_pt1 | contig 19265 bp, 14 predicted proteins | sample KBSCornC72_FD_184303 | JGI IMG/M metagenome (GOLD analysis project Ga0207674, IMG submission 184303) | Corn rhizosphere microbial communities from Kellogg Biological Station, Michigan, USA - KBS Corn C7-2 (SPAdes) (version 2) | ecosystem: Host-associated > Plants > Roots > Rhizosphere > Soil ... | reverse complement strand
CGCGCGTGCGGCCCGCGGGCTGTGCCTCGCCTGCGCCGTCAAGATTCTTCAGCCGTTTGCGTGCCGTCGGGCGTGCATATGCGGGCACGCGCGCGTCGGCGTGCACCCCAAGAGTTTTCTCGAGCAGCTTGCGGCCGCCGGTGCTGCGATTCATGGCATTGACTACTTCGACGACCACAGGAATTGTCGACAGCTTGCCGACGGCCGTGGTCGAGGAAAGAATTCTGGCGCCGAGCTTCGTCTCGCCGCGCTGGTGCGCCGCCGCCTTCGCACGCAGCATCAAATGCGGGAAATCCACATTCCATTCGTGCGGCGGCACGTAGGGACACTTCGTCTGATAACACAAGTCGCACAGATAACATTGCTCGACGACTTTGGCGAAATCCGATTTGGCCACGCCGTCGACTTCCATCGTCGTCGACTCGTCGACGAGATCGAACAGCGTCGGGAATGCCTGGCACAGACTGACGCAACGCCGGCAGCCATGGCAGATGTGGAACACGCGTTCCAGTTCGGCGTCGAGTGCCGACTGGTCGTAGAACTGCGGATTGCGCCAGTCCAGCGGGTGCCGGGTCGGCGCGTCGAGGCTGCCTTCGCGGGATGGGGGCGGCGTGCTGCTCATCGGCTTCCTGTGGGCGGATAACGGTGCCGTCATCCCGGCAGGGAATGCCGGGATCCAGACTGCATGGATGCCATCCGGTTCCGTGCCGGTCGGCTGCCGTCCCTGGCAACTGGATGCCGGCAATCGCTGCCGGCATGACGAGCTTGATTCAGCCGATTTCGTTCAGAGCCTTGGTGAAACGGTTCGCGTGCGAACGTTCGGCCTTGGCCAGCGTTTCGAACCAGTCGGCGACTTCGCCGAAGCCTTCGTCGCGTGCGGTCTTCGCCATGCCCGGATACATGTCGGTGTACTCGTGCGTCTCGCCGGCGATCGCCGCTTTCAGATTATTGCGAGTGTCGCCGAACGGCAGACCGGTAGCCGGATCACCGCAGGCTTCCAGGTATTCCAGATGGCCATGCGCGTGGCCGGTTTCGCCTTCCGCGGTCGAGCGGAAGACCGCGGACACATCGTTGAAGCCTTCGACGTCGGCCTTCTGGGCGAAGTACAGATAACGGCGGTTCGCCTGCGATTCGCCGGCGAAAGCGGCCTTGAGATTACCTTCGGTCTTGGAGCCTTTCAGATTGCTCATTTGCAACACCTCGTGCTTGTGCTTAAGAGAAAACCGGGCCAGCCGCATGCGCGGCGGTCGAGCGCAGCGTAGCGCTTGCGTGTGGCTTTTCAAAATTGATTGTTCCGATGAATGCGATAGCGTAGCTCTATCGGTGTTCGACCGGATACGGACCGTCCTCGAATACCTCATCGTGATAACCCTTCGAGCCGATTGCAATCGCCAAAGCGCTGCGTGGGTCCTCGCCGCGTTCGATGCGGCCGATGATTTCGCGAAAATCGTGTTTTGGCTTCCAGCCCAGCAGTTGCCGCGCCTTGGCGTTGACGTAGACGCGATCGATGCCGGCAAACATTTTCCAGCCGAGTCGCGCGTACACATCGGCGTATTCCGGCACACGGCGCGCGACAACCGCGGGCGCGTTCGCGCGCAGTTCGCGCAAGTCCGCATAATCGAACGGCGTCGTCGCGCTGATGATGAAGCGGTCGAAGCCGATCGCATGCGCTCGTTCGAGCGCGCACAGGTGTGCCTGCACGACGTCGTCGATGTCGACGCGCCGATAGAGGAATTCGTTGGCTTTTGCGTTGGCGTCGGCGAACTCGCTGCGTACCGCGGCATTGTCATCCTGCTCCGGAAAGAAGCGCGATGTGCGCAACACCGGGCAAGCCAGTCCGTGCTTCTTGTGGAACAGCTCGCACAAGCCTTCCGCCGCGGTTTTCGTAACGCCGTAGATGTTCTTCGGCACCGGCACGACGTCTTCTGTAACCCATGCCGCAGGCTGCGTCGGCGGCGGACGCAGTGCATCGCCGAATACGCTGGTCGTACTCGTGAAAACGAACGTCTTCACGCCAGCGCGCACGGCTTCTTCGAGCAGCACGAGCGTGCCGCCGATATTCGTGTCGATGAATTCCTGCATCGAGTGCGTGGCGACATGCGGTTTGTGCAACGTCGCGCTGTGCAGCGCAGCGTCGACGCCGGTCATCGCCGCGCGCACGAGTTCGCGATCGGTGATCGAGCCGACCAGCTCGGTGCATGGCGATGGCAGGACATCGATGCCGCGTGCTTCGTGACCCATCGCGCGCAACGTGCGCACGAGGGCCTCGCCCAAATGGCCGGAGCTGCCGGTGACGAGATACTTCATCGTGCGGTTTTCCGTTTGGCAGGGGCGGACGCCTGCGGGGCGACGGCGGTGTGCGTATCGAGAAGTGCACGCGGCAAGTCGCGCAGGATTGCGGCGAGCTTCTTCAGGAACGCCGCCATCGCCGAGCTCTTGCGCCACACCATCGCAATGCGCCGGCTCGGCGGCGTGCCGCGGAATGGCAGCAGATGCACATTCTCGGAATGCGCGACAGGCGGTTGCACGGCGAGCATCGGCAACAGCGTGATGCCGACGTTCGCGGCGACCATCTGCCGCAGTGTTTCCAGACTCGTCGCTCGGAATCCGGTTTTCTCGCTGGCGCCGGCCAGTTGGCAAACTTCGAGCGCCTGATCGCGCAGACAGTGGCCGTCTTCGAGCAACAGCAGGCTCTGATCGGAAAGATCGTCCATCTTCAGTGCCTTGCGCTTGCTCAGCTCGTGGTTTTCAGGAACGGCGAGCACGAACGGCTCCTCAAAGAGGAATTCGGCGTGCAGCTGGTCGTCGTGAATCGGCAGCGCGAGCACGCCGGCATCCAGGCGTCCTTCGCGCAGCATGCGCAGCACGACCTCCGTTTTCTCTTCGACGAGCAGCAGTTCCAGCCGCGGGAAACGTGCGCGGATTTTCGGCACCACGTGCGGCAGCAGGTACGGCCCAAGCGTCGGGAAGATGCCGAGCCGAACGGTGCCGGATTCGGGATCGAGCGTGCGTCGTGCGATCGCGCGGATCTGGTCGACCTCGTTGAGCACGTCGCGCGCGCGCTGCACGATCTCGCGCCCGACCTCGGTCAGCAAAACCTTGCGTGGCGTGCGCTCGACCAGCGCGACGCCGAGTTCGTCCTCGAGCTTCTTGATCTGCGTCGACAGGGTGGGTTGGCTGACGAAGCTGGCTTCGGCGGCGCGGCCGAAATGCCGGTGTTCGGCCAAGGCAACGAGATAGCGCAAATCGCGCAGGTTCATAAAACCAACGTCATTGGGTGTACCTATCGAAATCATATCATCAATCAATTTGAATGATCAAAGTACCGGCCCTATCTTTGTTGCCGTGGGCGCAAGCCGTGCCTGTTCCAACCTCCAGAGGAGTTTCACCATGCTGACCGTAGGCGACAAGTTTCCCGAATTCAATCTGAAGGCCACCGTCTCGACCGAGAGCGTCGAGAAGGCCTTCTTGCCGATCACCAATGCGACCTATCAGGGCAAGTGGCTGCTCGTGTTCTTCTATCCGAAGGACTTCACATTCGTCTGCCCGACCGAGATCAAGGGTTTTGGCGATCTCAATTCGCAATTCGCCGATCGCGACTGCCAGGTGCTGGCAGCGAGCACCGACAGCGAATTCGTCCATCTGGCCTGGCGCAAGGATCACAAGGATTTGCGCAACCTGCCGTTCCCGATGCTCGCCGACACGGCGAAGCGTCTGTCGAGCGCGCTCGGCATTCTCGATCCCGAAGAAGGTGTGGCCAAGCGTGCGACGTTCCTCGTCGATCCGCAGGGCGTGATCCGTTTCGCTTACGTCACCGACGGCAGCGTGGGCCGCAATCCGCAGGAAGTTTTGCGCGTGCTCGATGCATTGCAGACGGATGAGCTGTGCCCGTGCAACTGGAACCAGGGCGAAGAGACGTTGAAAGCAGCGTGATGTTCACGTACCGGCGGTGTTGAGCCGCCGGTTCTTCAGGAGGATCGTATGAATTTGAACGAATTGAAATCCGGTATTCCCGATTACGCGAAAGACTTGCGCCTGAACCTCGATTCAGTGCTGACCGAACACGGCGCACCGGGCCTGACATCCAAGCAGATCGGCTTGATCGCGTTGTCCAGCGCGATCGCGTCGCGGCACCAGCCGCTGACATCCGCGATCGCGGTCGAAGCGGCGAAATCCGCCACCGCACAGGAGCTCAACGGCGCGCGCACCGCGGCGGCGCTGATGGCGATGAACAACGTCTATTACCGCTTCACTCATCTGGTCGGTGATGAGGAATACGTGACGCAGCGCGCCGGCTTGCGCATGAATGCGATGGCGAACCCCGGCTGCGACAAGATCGACTTTGAGCTTTGCTCGCTCGCGGTTTCGGCGATCAATGGTTGCGGCAAGTGCATGGACTCGCACGAAAAGACGCTGCGCAAGCATGAGCTCGCACCGCAAGCGATCCAGAGCGCGGTGCGTATCGCGTCCGTCGTGCATGCGGTCGCGGTGACGCTCGAGCAAGAAGGGGCTGTGCACGCGGCACTGGCCGCCGCGGCGTGAGACCGCGCCCTGGCAATCGTCGCTAGCTGGGCTTGCGGCGATTGAGCCACTTGTCGAACTCGTCGCGATGCAGCGCCTGTGCGAACAGAAAGCCTTGTACGACGTCGCACCTGCGCTGCTGCAGCAAGCGCAAGGTCGCTTCGTCCTCCACTCCTTCGGCGACGACCGACAAGCCGAACTTGTGAGCCAGGTCGATGATGAGATTGGCGATATCGGCGCAGGCAGTATCGTTGAGCAATCCGGAAACGAATGATTTGTCGATCTTCAACTCGTCGACCGGTATGTCCCTGAAATAGGCCAGGCACGAATAGCCGGTGCCGAAATCGTCGATCGATACCTTGACGCCGAGCTCACGTACTGCAGAGAGGATCTTGAAGCTGTGCTCCGGGCTTGCGACCAGTGAACGTTCGGTGATTTCGAGCACCAGCTGGATCTGCCGGTGGCCCCAGAGTTTGAGCGCATTTTCCACGAGGTCCGGCAAGTCGTGCTGCGTCACGAGTTCGGCGGGAATATTGACCGCAACCGACAAGCCGCCCGAGCCCTGATCCCACTCGCTGGCCGCGCGCAGCGCCGTGTTCAGCGCCCATATCGTCATCGGTTTGATTTGCCCGCTGCGCTCGGCAACCGGTATGAATACTTCCGGCAATACCTCGCCCCTCGATCGGCTGTACCATCGCATCAGGGCTTCGGCGCCGACTGGCCGCAGGTCGTTGCAGCTGACCTTGGGCTGGTAATGCATTGCCATCTCGCCGCGCTGGATCGCGCCCTGCAGGCCGATTTCGAGGTCCCAGAACTCGGAGATGTCGTCGTGCCCTTCGCCGGGTGGAAACAGGAATTGGTGGCCGGCGGCGCGCGCTTTGAAGACGCAGGTTTCGGCCAGACGCAGCAGATACTCCGGGTGGGTCGAATGCAGTGGACACAGCGCCGCGCCGACCGTGATGGCAATCTTGATGCGCGTTTTTCCGGACTCGAACGGCACGTCCAGCAGACGCAACAGTTTCTGCACGGCCAACTCCGCGTGTCCCTTGTTCATCACGCGCGGCAACATCAATGCGAAGCGGTTGTCGCCGATACGTGCCACGTAATCATGTGCTCGGGCCACGCGCCGCAGCTGCGCCGCGAGATGGCGCAATAGCTGATCGCCAAAGTCGTAGCCATGGGCGGCATTGATCGCGGCAAACCCGGTTACGTCGACGATCAGCAGAGCCACACTGCTCTTGCGTTCGTTCGCGTAGCCAATATGCCGGTGCAGCGCGGACAGGAAACTGCGGCGGCCGGGCAGGCCGGTCAGTTCATCGTTCTGCGCGACGATGGCGCTCACGGCTAGTCAAGAAAAAGGTCGTGCGTGTCGATGCCGTAGGCACCGGATGGCAGGCCGGATTTCACCGTGAGCGGCTCGCCCTGCTTGTCCACTTCGCTCACGGTCAGGTCGATCATGTTGAACTCCGCGAGCGGCTTCTTGTTCTCGTCGAGCAACAGCATGATCGTCGGCCGCAGCCGCTTCAGGCTGTGCACGGCCGTTACCACGCCAACCTCGCCGCTCGACAACTCGACCAAAGTGCCCGTGGGGTAGATGCCGCAGGTCTGGATGAACTGTTCCACCAACTCCGGCTGGAACAGAGAACCGCGGCGTTCGTACAACTCTGCCACGGCCTTGTGGGGCGAACGGCTGGCTGCGTATGGGCGCGCGCAGGTCATGGCATCGTAGCTGTCGACCAAACCCATGATGCGACCGTAAATCGGGATCTCGAGTCCCTTCAGGCCAAGCGGATAGCCGCTGCCGTTGTGACGTTCGTGATGCGAGGCCACCATCTCGATGATGTTGACCGGCAGCCCTTTGGTTTTGCCGACAATTCTCAGGCTATGTTCGACGTGCTGGCGTACAAGGCCTGCTTCGCTGTCTGTCAGTGCTGTCGGTTTGGCCAGCAGTTCGATCGGCATTTGCGTCTTGCCGACATCGCACAACAGCCCGCCCAGCGCGAGGTTGCGCAAATCCTGTTGTTCCAGGCCGAGGTGACGGCCAAATGCGGCCGCCCAGATCGAGCAGCTGAGCGCATGCTGATAGTGGTAGTCGTCGCGGCGCTTGATTTCCATCAGCCAGGTGAACGCGGAAGGATTGCGCACGATCGAGTCGACCATGGCTTCCACTCCGTCCTTGAGCTTTTGCAGATCGAGGTGGCGGCCTTCTTTCAGATCCCCCATGACTTCCGCAATGCCGGCTTGCAGGGATCTGTGCGCCTCCTTGGCTTGTTTGACTTCGCTTTCCAGGTCGGTGGTGACTTCCCAGTTCGTTTTGCGCAAGGCATCGAGTTCTTCCTGGCCTTTGGCGCTGCGCACGAGCGGGTCATCGGAGAACTCGAGGAAGCGCAGATCGGGTCCAACGCCGCGTTGGGTGTCGATATAGACGTAGCTGCAGATGCGCTGCAGCTTCTCGATGTCTTCTTCGGTCTTGAGACCCACGCCTTCCAGCGGAAACGGCGTATCGAGCCACGGCCGGTCGAGACGACTGACGTACATGCCCCGTTCGAGGCCGCGAACGCTGATCCGAATTTCCTGAGCCAACTTTTCCATCAGGCGATCCAGTGGCCGACGCAAGCTATGTTAGCAGCACCGTTTACTGCGTCGGCATCCGGCTGTTCGCCGCCGCGGGCGTCGAATTGATGAAATCGAGCGTATCCTGCAAGGCTGGCGAATGGCCGGCGTGCCCGCGTGCGAATGCGAGCAGAATCGCGGAGTGGCCGATCCCGGGATAGAGTTTCAGGTGAGCGGTGCCGTCCATCGCTTGCGCGCGTTCGGCCATTGCTTCGGCGTTGTGCGGCGGCACCTCGTCGTCGTCGGTTCCCTGCAACAGCAGCATCGGCGGTTCGTCGCCGTCGACGAAGTTGATCGGCTGCGAATCGTAGCGGCCTTGCGCGTCATCGCCGAAAATCTCCGGCTCGCGTTCGACGAATGGCAGGAACGCGTAGGCGCCGGCGATGCCGATCATTCCGGCCAGATCGCGTGGAGCCAGATCGACTTCGGCAAGGTAGCGTTTGTCGCAAGCGAGCAATGCGGCGATCTGGCCGCCAGCGGAATGTCCCATCACGAACAGCCGCTGCGGATCGCCGCCGAACTCGCGCGCGTGCTCACGCGCCCACGCCACCGCGCGCGCAGCGTCGCGCATGAATCCGGGGAACTGCACCTCGGGATATTTGCGGTAATCCGGGATCACTGCGATCACGCCGTGGCCGGCCAACGCATCGCCGACGTAGCGATACCAGCGCCGTTTGCCGTCCTGCCAGCTGCCGCCGTAGAAGAACACTACGATTGGCGCTGCCGCAGCATTGGTTGGGGCGTAAACGTCCATTTTCAGTTTGTACTTGGCATCGAACTCGATGCCCGCGCGTTCGGCGATTTTGTCTTCCGCAGCGATCGCGCCGATCGTGGCGTAGAACATGTCGGCGCAGCCGCCGAGCAGCGTCGCGCAGGTGCCAATGGCCAATAAATTGCGAAATGCGCGCTTGCTTCCTATCATCGGCCTATTCTGGCATGGGGATGGGGATGGCACAGCTGAATCCCGAGGAGATCGCCGCGCTGTACGCGCAAGTGCCGGAGCGCAATACCGGCGACGTGATCCTGCGCACCGCGCAACAGCATCACGTATCGCTGAGCGCGATGGCGGACACCAAGGCCAATATCATCATTACGGTATCGTCGATCGTACTGACCCTGAGCATCGGCAAACTCGACCAGCCGGAGTTGCGCACGAGCGTGACCGTGCTGATGGGTTTCACGCTGCTCGCGCTGCTGCTCGCCATACTCGCCGTGCTGCCGAAGTATCGACCGCTGCGTTTGACGACTGTCGAATTGCCGCCGCATTTCAACTTGCTGTTCTTCGGCCACTTCGCCGAGCTGTCGCGCGAGCGCTATCTGGGCGAGATCGCGCGCACGATGCGCCCCGACGGTTCGATCTACAAGGCGATGGCCAATGACGTCTACAGCATCGGCTATTACCTGGCGCACCACAAATATCGCTATCTGCGCCTGAGTTATCTGTGTTTCCTCAGCGGGTTCATTCTCGCGTCGCTGCTGCAACTCTGGCGCCTGATCTGAGGCGTTGACCCTGAGCAAGCTGTTCGTGCGTTGCACGTGGCAATCGCCACACGGAGACTGTCATGTTGAAATCGCTCGCGCTGATGCTGCTCGCAATCGCCGGAACCGTCGGCGCGCAGACACCGCCGGAGTCTTCGCTGCCGCCGTCGCTCAAGGATTGGCGCGGCTGGGTGCTCAAGGATCTGGACTACCGGGCGTGTCCGTTCCTCGCCGGTCACGCAGCCGATGCGCAAAGCGACTTCATCTGCGCTTGGCCAGGGCGCTTGACGCTCGCGGCCGGCGCCGATGGCGCAACTTTTTCGGTGCACTGGCGCGTCGAGGCCAACTCGTGGGTGCCGCTGCCGGGCGACGCCGATCAATGGCCGCAGCAGGTCACCATCAATGCACAGCGCCAGCCGACACTCGAGCATGATGAACATCCGGCGTTGTGGCTCACGCCCGGCAATTATGAGATCTCCGGAAAAATTCCGTGGCGCGAACGCCCGCAGGCATTGTCGGTGCCGCAGGACATTGGTCTCGTCACGTTGACCGTCGACGGCAAGCCGATCTCACCGTTGCAGCGACAAGGGACTCAACTCACACTCGGACGCAGCGCCGCCGCGGCACCGGAGGCCGACAGCCTCGACGTCCGTGTCTATCGCAAACTCGCGGACGGTGTGCCCGCAAATCTGACCACGCAGGTGTTGCTGCGGGTCTCGGGCCAGGCGCGCGAGGAAGTACTCGGTCCTGTCTTGCCCGAAGGATTCGCGCCGTTGTCGCTCGAAGGCGCGTGGCCGGCGCGGCTGGATGCCGACGGCAAAATGCATGTGCAAGTGCAGCCCGGCAGCGAAACGCTGATCCTGCAGGCGCGCGGGACCACGCCATTGGCAGCGATCACCACGCATTTGCCGCCCGCACCATGGCCGAAGCAGGAAATCTGGAGCTATGCGCCCGATGCGCATCTGCGCGTGACCGCGGCGAGCAGTGCAGTGCAGGTTGATCCGCGTCAATCCGAAGTGCCGCAGGAGTGGCAGGCGCTGCCAGCGTTTGCGCTCGGCGATGCTGCCAAGCTCACGATCGAGGAACGTTCGCGCGGCCTGGCGGCCGACGAAGCGAATCGGCTCACGCTGCAACGCGAAGCCTGGCTGGATTTCGACGGAGGCGGCTGGTACGCGCGCGATCACCTCGGCGGCACGCTCGCGCAAGGCTGGCGTTTCGATGTCGCCGCGCCGTTCACACTCGAGCAGGCCACCGCGCGCAATTCACGTCAGGGCGAGGGCGGCGAAGCGTTGCTGATCACGCGTGGCGCGCAAGCGGATTTCACCGGCGTGGAATGGCGTACGCCGAATGTCGATCTCGCCGCCGGCGTGCGCGTCGCTGCGCGTGCGGCGATGCCGGTCGCCGGATGGCAGGAAAGTTTCGACAACGTGCAGGCGACGCTGCATTTTCCATTTGGATACAAATTGCTGGCCGCGCCGGGCGCGGACAGCGCGTCCGGAAGCTGGATTGCCGGCTGGACGCTGCTCGATGTGTTCCTGTGCGCAATCGTCGCGTTGCTGGCGTGGCGCCTGTTTGGACTCGTCGGCGCTGCAATCGTCGTCGCGTACCTGCTGCTCGGCTATCAGGAATCCGGATCGCCGCTGTGGAGTCTGGCTTTCGTGCTCGGCCTGGCGTTGATCGTGCGTGCGTTGCCGGAAGGCAAGCTGCAGCGCGTGACCGCACGCCTGCGCGTACTCGCGCTGATTGTCCTCGTGCTGATCGCGTTGCCGTTCGTCACGGCCGAAGTGCGCGATGCGCTGTATCCGCAACTGGAAGAGCAGGATGCGTTCGCGAATTACGGCGGCGCATATAGGCATCGCGTGTCGCTCAACGCCGGCATGCCCGCGCCGCAGAACGCACCGGCGGGCGTGGCGGGTGGCGAAATGCCAGATGAGCCGCGCCAAGAGGAAGCCGCAACGCCAATGTCCGTGGCCGCACCGCCGCCACCGCCATCGCCGGTGATGCGAGCGCCATCGAAGGTCTTGGAAAAATCGAAAACCGAGGCCGACAAGAAATCCCCGGCACTGGAAACCAGGGTTGTAACCGGTTCGAGTGTCCGCCGCGTGGACATAGAGACGGCAAATCCAGTAGTTGAGCTCCAGTCAGTGCGGCAGGTCGACCACTACAGCCAGAATACGGTCGTGCAAACCGGCAAAGGGCTGCCGAGCTGGAATCTGGGCAGTACGGCGTGGTTGTCTTGGAGCGGCCCCGTGGTCGCCACGCAAAGCGTGCATCTACTGATTGCGCCGCCGTGGCTCGTGCGTCCGCTGCGCATCGTGCTCGTGGCTTTGTTGGCGTGGCTGATCGTGCGCCTGTTCCGCACATCGTCCATGCCGCGCCCGATGCGTGGCGCGGCGCTCGGCGCTGGCGCAATCGTGCTGTGCGGAATGATCTGCGCACCCCATGCACAGGCGCAAAGCATTCCGTCCGAGGAGCTGTTGCAGCAGCTGCGCCAGCGTTTGATCGAAGCGCCGAAGTGCGCGCCGGCGTGCGTGAACGTGGCCGAAGCGCAGGTCAGTGCGAGCGGCGACAGCATCAGCGTGGTGCTCGAGGCGCATGCCGGCGAGCGCGTCGCCCTGCCGCTGCCGGGCGATGCAACCGAAGCGATGCTGAAAAGTGTACAAGTGGACGGCATCGCTGCAGACGCGATAGCGCGCGATGGCGAAGGCACGGCATGGGTCGCGCTCGGCCGCGGCGTGCATCGCGTGCAGATCGACTTCACCGCGACCGCGGACAAGCTCGCGCTCGCGTTTCCACTCAAGCCTGCGCGTATGCTTTTCGCCGGCAAGGGTTGGGACGCGTCGGGGTTGGATGACGATCGCCTGCTCAGCGGCACGCTCTCGCTGGCGCGTGCGCGCGAAGACGGCGGTGAGAAAATGTCTGTCGGAGCGCAGCAGTTCCCGCCCTACGTCGAGGTGACGCGCAACCTGACGCTCGGATTGGAATGGAGCGCGAACACATTCGTGCGCCGCCTCGCGCCGAAAACCGGCGGCTTCACGGTGCGCGTGCCGGTCCTGCCGGGCGAACATGTCGTGTCGCGTGGACTCAAGGTCATCGACGGACATATCGAGGCGGCGCTTGCCGATGACGCCACCGACGTCAGTTGGGACGCCACGCTCGACAAGGGCAACAAGCTGACGCTGACCGCACCGGCATTGGCCGATCGTGCCGAAGTCTGGCGCGTAACCGTGAGCCCGACCTGGCACGTCGAATTCGCCGGCGTTCCCGGCGTCGGCCTGTCGCCTGGCGAGAATCCGAACGATTACCGCAATTTCGAATTCCACCCATTGCCCGGTGAAACGCTGACGATGAACGTGTCACGGCCGGAAGTGGCGCAAGGTGCGCAGCGCGCGATCGACGCGGTAAATCTGCACAGCGAAACCGGTCAGCACGCATCGACGCATGTGTTGAACTTCACGCTGCGCGCGAGCCAGGGCGGCGACCAGGCGATCACGTTGCCGAAAGATGCCGAGGTGCTCAGCGTCACGCGTGACAACGAGACGCTGAATCTGCGCGCGATCGACGGCAAGCTGACGTTGCCGGTGGCGCCGGGAGCGCATCGTTATGGCGTACGCTTCCGCGATACCAATGCAGTTTCCACGCTGGTCCGGACACCGTCGCTGGCACTCGGCATGCCGGCGGCGAATATCTCGGTCATCGAACAACTACCCGGCGATCGCTGGCTGCTTGCGGCGTGGGGACCTTCGGTCGGGCCGGCGGTGTTGTACTGGGGCGAACTGGTCGTGATGATTCTCATCGCCTACGCGCTCGCGCGTACGCGGCGCACGCGTCTGAAATTCCACCAATGGCTGCTTCTCGGCTTCGGTTTCTCGACGTTCTCGTGGATTGCCTTGGCTGTCGTCGTCGCGTGGCTGTTCGCATTCGACTGGCGCGCGCGCAGCGAAATGCCTGCGCCACGCTGGCGTTTCAACCTCTTGCAAGTCGGACTGGTGGTGCTGACCGTGGTGGCGCTGATTGCCTTGGCTTCGGCGATTCCGCAAGGGTTGCTGGGCCAACCCGATATGCATGTGACCGGCAATGGTTCCTACGCGTCCTACCTGCAATGGTTCGCCGACCGCAGCGCCGACACGCTGCCGCAGGCGAGCGCGTTGAGTCTGCCGCTGTGGGTATACAAAGTACTGATGCTGGCGTGGGCGCTTTGGCTGGCCAACGCGGTAATCGGCTGGCTGCGTGACGGGTTTGCGGCATGGACGAACGGCGGCTATTGGCGCGCCGCGCCGCAGAAATCGGCCGAAGCGCAACCGGCTCAGCCGGCACCGTGAGCGCGATCACGGTGCGCGGATTGCTCGCTGCCGCCGGCAGCGGGCAGACCGACGACGAAGGTGCGCGCGAAACCGAAGTGCTGCTCGCGCATGCGCTCGGGCGCGACCGCGCGTGGCTGTATGCGCACACGGATGACGCGCTGCCGGTCGAGCCGGCGATTGCCTTCCATCAGTTGCTCGTGCGCCGCGCCGCTGGCGAGCCAGTCGCATACCTGACCGGCCACCGCGAGTTCTGGTCGCTCGATATCGCCGTAACGCCTGACGTGCTGATCCCGCGCGCTGAAACCGAATTGCTCGTTGAAATTGCGCTGCAGAAAATTCCACAAGGCGCACAAGTGGAACTTGCTGATCTGGGCACCGGCTCGGGCGCGATCGCGCTTGCGCTCGCCCGCGAACGCCCGCGCGCGAGCGTCCTGGCCACCGATGCGAGTGCCGCCGCGCTCGCGGTTGCGCGCGGCAACGCGCAGCGACTGGACATCGGCAATGTCGAATTTGCTCTGGGAAACTGGTGCGAACCGCTGGGCGGCCGCCGCTTCGATGTCATTGTCTCCAATCCACCGTACATCGGTGACAAAGACGCGCATCTCGAGCAGGGCGATCTGCGCTTCGAGCCACGCGCGGCGCTGGCATCGGGTGCGGACGGGCTCGACGCGATTCGCGTTATCGTACGGGCCGCGCCGGCGCATCTGAAAGCGGGTGGCTGGCTGTTGTTCGAGCATGGGTTTGAGCAGGGCGCGGCTTGTCGCGCACTGCTCGAACATGCCGGTTATGTGGAAGTCTTCACGGCAGCGGATCTGGAAGGCCGCGACCGCGTCAGCGGCGGTCGCAACAAATAAGGGTCAGCGAAGTTTTGCCATCGCGCGAACCGGAAACGTGCCGACACCCTTGAATTTCGGCGGCGCCGCGGTAAATGTGAAGCCTTCGTCAGGCAGGCGCGCAAGTTCGCAGAGATGCTCGACGATCAGGATCTCCGCTCCGAGCAAGGTTGAATGCACCGGCCGCGCATTGTTCGATGTGTCATCGATATTCATCGAGTCGATGCCGACCAGCTTCACGCCGCAGTCGCGCAGATACACGGCCGCACGTTCGGTCAGGAACGGATGCGCGGAGTGGTAGGCCTCGGTATTCCAGTGGCGCGACCAGCCGGTGCGCACGAGTACGGCACGACCGCGGATTTCGCGTCCGCGAAACAGGTCGGCGTCAATCGCGGATGTTCCTTTCGCATCAATGACGATGGCATCCAGATCGGTGAACCGCTCCAAGGTGACTTCCGCAAGATCCTTGCCGTCGGGATAGCGGTGGAAAGGGCAATCGATATAGGTTCCGGTGTTTGCCACCATGTCGATCCGCGCGATCTGAAATTCCGTACCCGGCGCATAGCGCGCACGCGAGGCTTCACGGCTCAGGTAATCGCAGATGATCGGCGCGGGCAGCCCGCGGTAAGTGACCAAGCCATCTTCTATCGTGTGGCTCAGATCGATCAACGTCGCGTTTTCGCGCGCGTTGACCGGCGCGCGTTTGTGCGGTTCGGCGATGATTTTCTTGTTGAAGATGCGCACCGCGCCGACCATCAACAGGCGCATATCGGCGACGAGGTAATCGGCAAGCTCGCGGTCGGAAATGTCGTCGCCGGCGATATCGAGCCGAAAATCATGGCCCTGAATGCCGCCGCCGTTGGTGAACGCGATTTCGAAGTCGAACTGTACGCGATGATTCATTCGGCTCGCCGATTCACGCAGGAAACGCAGCCTAACCGGTTGTGTGGTCGTTGATAAGCCGTTCTGCGGCCACAAGACGGACGTCAAACGACGTTGCGCACTCCGGCCAACGGCGCAGGCGCAAATTGCGGCCAGCGTTTGGCGATGGCCGATCGGATTCCCGCCGCGTCGATGCCGGCTTCGGCCAGCAACTGTTCGCGACTGGCATGCTCGAGGAATACATCGGGCAGGCCGAGTTGCAAAAGCGGCGTTTGTATATTTTTTGCGGTGAGCAGCTCGGCGATCGCGCTGCCGGCGCCGCCGATGACGGCGTTGTCTTCGACGCTGACAAGCGCGGCATGCGTGCGTGCGAGTTCGAGCACGAGAGCTTCGTCGAGTGGCTTGATCCAGCGCATGTTGACTACGGTCGCGCCGAATTCGTTGCCGGCTTCCAGCGCCGCAGCCAGCGGCGCGCCGAACGCGAGGATCGCCAGTCGCGTGCCGTGTTGGCGAATCTCGGCTTTGCCGATCGGTAGCGCCTTCAATTCGGATTCGAGCTTGGCGCCCGGTCCGGTGCCGCGCGGATAGCGCACCGCAGCCGGGCCCGCGTGCTGGAACGCCGTCGTCAGCAGCTGCCGGCATTCATTCTCGTCGGCGGGAGCGGCGACGAGCATGTTCGGAACGCAACGCAGGAACGTGAGGTCGAAACTGCCCGCATGCGTGGCGCCGTCGGGGCCGACGACACCGCCGCGGTCGATCGCGAACGTGACGTCCAGGTTCTGCAGCGCGACATCGTGAATCAGCTGATCGTAGCCGCGCTGCAGGAATGTCGAATAAATTGCCACGACCGGCTTGGCGCCTTCGCAGGCCATGCCGGCAGCGAGCGTCACCGCGTGTTGCTCGGCGATGCCGACGTCGAAGTAGCGTTGCGGAAACTCCTTCGAATAGCGCACCAATCCCGAGCCTTCGCGCATCGCCGGCGTGATCGCGAACAGCTGATCGTCTGCGCGCGCCATGTCGCAGAGCCAGTCGCCGAAGACTTCGGTGTAGCTCTGCTTCGCTGCGGTTTTTTTGGCGACCCCTTTAGACGGATCGAATGGGCCGACTGCGTGATATTCGATCTGCTCGGCCTCGGCCGGCGCGTAGCCTTTGCCCTTGGTCGTGATGATGTGCAGCAGTTGCGGGCCTTTGAGTTCCTTCAGCGTCTTCAGCGAATGCAGCAACTGCGGCAGGTTATGGCCGTCGATCGGTCCGAAATAGTGGAAATTGAATTCCTCGAACAGCGTCGACGGCACGAACATGCCCTTGAGGTGTTCTTCCCAGCGCTTGAAGAAGCGCCAGAGGAAGCCGTGCGGCTTCAGCCGACGCTTGGCGCCTTCGCGCATCGCATTGAGGCGCCGGCTCGTCATCAGTCGGGCGAGCATCTTCGGCAGCGCGCCGACGTTCTCGCTGATCGACATCTGGTTGTCGTTGAGGATCACAAGCAGGTCGGCATCGACGTCGCCGCCGTGATGCAGCGCCTCATACGCCATGCCGCCGGTAAGGCCGCCGTCGCCGATGATCGCAACGACTTTGCGTGCCTCGCCTTTGCGCTGTGCGGCGATCGCCATGCCGAGCGCGGCGGAGATCGAAGTGGAGGAATGCCCGACGCCGAACGTGTCGTACGGCGATTCGTCTCGTTTCGGGAACGGCGCGAGGCCGTCCTTCTTCTTGATCGTTTCGATGCGATCGCGGCGGCCGGTGAGAATCTTGTGCGGATAGCACTGGTGGCCGACGTCCCACACGAGGCGATCGTCCGGTGTGTCGTACAGATAATGCAGCGCGACCGTGAGTTCGACCACGCCCAATCCCGCGCCGAAATGGCCGCCGGCGCCGGCGACCGATTCGATCAGGTACTCGCGCAACTCGCGCGCGATTTCGGGCAGCTCGGCTTCGTCGAACCGCTTGAGATCGGCGGGGGAGTCGATTTTGGACAGGCGCGGGTAGCGCTGGGCGTCGATCATGGGGTGAAACATCGCGGTCAATCCGACATTTTCAGGCATCGCGGTCACAGCGGCAAGTTAGCTCAACTGCAGGTGTTCGGCGTGGCTTTCTCGAGCGTTTGATAAGGCACACTGGAGTGGGAGCTTGCGATGGTGGCTGAACCGAGACAGATACCGGCGACGAACGTCTCGGCGATGCTGTTGGCAAGCGCGGTTCCACTCGCCGTGGCGGCGGGATTCGTGCAGTCCGCTCGTGCGGCGCAGTGGGGGGCGCCGGCCGAGAACTGGACCTGGGGTCTGCTCGCGCTCGTTCCGCTCGAATTCGTCCGCGCGATCGTGCTGTCGAACCTGGGCGATGCCTTCAGGGATTATCAGAATCCGCAGCACGCTGTGCGCAAGTTTCTCGCCTCGATCGGTTCGCTGGTGGTCATGGCTCTCGTGTGGGGTGTGTTCAATATCGGCCCGGGCGCGGTTTTTGCGCTGCTGACGAATGCGCGCGCTTATCATCTGCTCGGCATACCGTTGTTCGTGCTCGTCGCCGATTGCGCCGTCACGCTGTATTTCTTCCGCGGCGATGCGCGCATCGAAGCGGCGCGAGTGCAGGCCGCCGCCGATGATGCCGATGATTGGGTTTTTCTCGCGACTTTCTATCTGCCGCCGCTGTTGCTGGCGTCGTTCCTGGCCTACCTGGCCGGCAGGCACTCGGCAGCGCTGTCGGCGTGGTTCGATCATCCGGACACGGCAATCTTCTTGCCGGCCGTGTTCCTGTACTGCGCCGCCTATTTTTGCGGCAAGGCGATCCTGTGCGCTCGCGTGCACACCGCACGTTTCGACGAAACCGGAGAACGGCTGCTTGGCGCCGGCTGGATTCAAGGTTTGCTGATGCGCAGCAAGAGGGAGCGCGCGAAAGAGCTGGAGGCTGTGCGTTTTCGTAAGGCAGCGTTGTCCGGCAGCCCGCTGCCGTCCGTCGGAGTTCGCCCTCGTACAGCCCGGGTGCGCTAGTGCAACCGGGCGCACTCGATTCGCGTCATAGATCGGCGCGGAACTGCACGCCGTAAATGCGCGGTTCGTTGACGTAGCCGGTCAGATCGTCGAAGTCGATGCCGCCGATGATCGCTTTCTTGTTCGTGATGTTGCGACCGAACAGCGCGAGCTCGCGCTTGCCACCATCCCAGTTATAGCCGACGCGCAAGCCGCCGATCACCCAGGGTTTGCTCTGGAACTCCGCCGATTCATACAGAACGTTGATCAGCACCTTGCTGCGATAAGCCCAATCCGTGTAGGCAAAGAATTCGCCGTCGCGGAACGGGATCGCATAGCGTGCGGTGACGTTCGCAATCCACTTCGGCGCGTCGACCAGCGGGTTGCCGTCGATCAGCACGAGGGTAGTGCCGTTGCGCACGATCGTCGGATCGAGGATCGTGCACGGCGCGCCGCACGGCGTGATGTACAGGTTCGGGTCCTTGATCCGGGTGAAGTTGTAGCTCGTGCCTGCCGTCACCATCAGTTGGTCGGTGAGATACGCCTCGGCATCGAGTTCGAAGCCATGGCCTTCGGTTTTCTTCGCGTTGACCAGTGTTGCCGTGTTGCCGCTGCCGCCGACGGCAGTCAGCTGCTGGTTTTTCATTTCGTAGTCGAACAGATCGAAGCTGATCGTGGCGCGGTTGTCGAACAGACGGCTCTTCACGCCGATTTCACCCGAAGTCACGGTCTCGGTTTTCGCGGTCGACGGCGCGTCGCTGAAAAGCAGCCGCCCCTGGATGCTCGGCGCGCGATAGCCGGTGGCCACGCGCGCATAAAAATCGGTGTTTTTGCTGGCCGTATAGACAGCCGAAAAATCGCCGGTCGTCTTCGTCGTGCTCGGGTTCTCGTAGAACGGACCGGCGTGATCGGGCACTCCGAGGAAGGAAAGCGGCGACACGAAGCGTTCGCCATACCAATTCTTCTCATCGTGCGAAACGCGCAATCCGCCCTTGAGCTTGAACTGGTCGTTCACCTGGTAACCGATAGAACCGAAAAGCGCTTCACTGATGTCCATTTGCGTCTGCCGGGCGTAGCCGTCCTGCACGCTGCCCGCCAGGGTGGCGTAGTCGAAACTGTCGATGCGGATGTTCTCGTTGAAATAGTACGCGCCGACGATCCAGTCCCACGGCGTCGTATCTTTGGAGGCCAGGTGCACTTCCTGCGTGATCTGGCGATGGAACGGCAGGCCGTCGGCGGTTTCCGACGGGAATTGAATAATGCCCGGGCCGGAAGGTGGCGCGAACACGGCGCCGTAGCCGCCGTCGATATCGCCATGGCTGATCGTGCGTACGCGGTCAAAACCGGTGATCGAGGCGAGTTCCATGTTGGCGAAGTCCCAGGTCAGGTGCAGGCTGCCACCGGCGGACTGGAAACGCTGGAAATTCTGGCCGTCGATCGAGATCTCGTCGCGCTTGAAGCCGGGCACGAGATTGTCGGTGCCGGGCTGGATGATGTTGGCGCGGAACAAGATCGCCGACCCGTCGTAGTTCATGCCGTGCACGTTGAGCAGCGCGTTGAACGTCTCGGACGGCTTGAACTGCAGCTGCACGCGCATGGCCTGTTCATCGTAACCGCCGAAGCTGTCGTGGCGGCCCGGCGCGGTATTGTTGACCCAATCGTCGCGGTGC
>Ga0207674_10003475_pt1 | contig 19268 bp, 14 predicted proteins | sample KBSCornC72_FD_184303 | JGI IMG/M metagenome (GOLD analysis project Ga0207674, IMG submission 184303) | Corn rhizosphere microbial communities from Kellogg Biological Station, Michigan, USA - KBS Corn C7-2 (SPAdes) (version 2) | ecosystem: Host-associated > Plants > Roots > Rhizosphere > Soil ... | reverse complement strand
GTTTTCATAAGTGAGCTGGCTCAGAAAAGCAAATCCGCTACCGAAGATTTGTATTTTATTATTTGCTGTCACTCGATCCACTTTGCTGGAAAATGTAAATCTGATAATTGGAATGTTCGTGGAGAAATTGATAGTTCCAATACCTCTCCCATCTATTGTAGCGGATAGTAGTGTAAAATTCGGGTCTGCAGTAACTGGAGGTTTGTCTTCGCTCTTTTTGCAGCTAGTAAACGCGATTAATGCTACCGCAAAAGCTATATGTGTTACACTTTTATTCATGAATTCTTTCAACCACGTTTAGTCGTTACCAAACATATGTTCCAACCGCACCAGCCGCAAGACTAGTAGTGGCAAATTGATTTTTATATTTTATTCTAACAGTTGCATCGATGTTCCCATCATTTTCAACAATTAATACCTTTTTTCCTTGCGGCGTCAAGAAAGCAACAGTAGCAAGGTCGCCAACCTGCGTACTACTAATCCGAACTGAACCTGGTGGAACGAACTTGGAAGCATGTCCAATGATATAATATGAAACATTCCTCGTGACAGTAGCGCCAACTGTAAGTGCTCCCTTGCATTCAGTGCATCCTCCCGGCGTGTGCGGATTGTAGGCCGGATCATTGGCAAGGTTCCACTCTAAGGCAATTTTACTCCAATTGCGCATGGTGCCGATGATCACATTCTTCAGATGCCATTTGAGATTGCCGCTAAACGCTTCATTAGCGCCGGTCCACTGCTCGGTGAAATAAACATTCTTGTCGGGATATGCATTGTGAACCGTCGACAATGCAGAAACGTCACCCGCGTACAAATGAAATGCGGATCCGTCTACGAAAGCTCTTGCAGCCGCATCATTTAAAATTTCGATTGGATAGTCGGGGCGATCGCAATTATGATCGTACACAATAATTTTTGTGGTGATGCCCGCCGCCTGGAATGCAGGTCCTAAATTATTTTTGATAAAATCTTTTTGCTGTGCCGCTTGCATCAACATGCTGGGATTGTTTCCTGGATGCAGGGGTTCATTTTGCGGAGTGATAGCATGAATGGTTATTCCTTTGGATTTCATTGCCTGGACATACTTCACGAAATATTTTGCATATGTATCATAATATTGAGGCAACAGGCTTCCACCTACAGAACTTCCATTGTCTTTCATCCACACCGGTGGGCTCCATGGTGAACCAAGGAGCTTTATATTTGGATTGATGGCAAGAATTTGTTTTACTATCGGCACCAGGTCCAGCGTGTCCTGTGAAAGGCTGAAGTGCTCGAGATTGACATCAGTCTGTCCCGTAGGCATATCATCGTAGCTAAAAACAGAAGCGTTAAGGTCAGACGCACCAATACTGATCCTTAAATAACTTACTGCAATCGAATTCTCGCCTGTGCCAAATAATTCCTGGAGCAGGGAATTTTTCGTGGCAGCACTAAGACGATTGATCAAATAAGCGCTTCCTCCCGTCAAGGAATATCCAAACCCATCTATCGTCTGAAACGTTTGGGTTGAATCAACATCGATATTTTGATAGTTGTTACTTGCCGTGCCAAAATGAATGTCGGCTTGCTTCTGTAACGATGCAGAGCGGTCACCGTTGGTGATCCATGAAGATACATTAGCAGCGGAAGAGTTATTGTTATTGTTGTTATTGCTACCTGTCGTGTCGGTATTCTTACCCTTTGAACAGTTTGATTGCACGGACAATAGTCCAAACAATAAAAAGGTCCCTATTAAAAAGTTCCACCGCATAGTCATTAATAATTGGAGTGAAAGATTATTTACTGTTTGGTTTCAAAAAAATCAAAGAATCGTTATTCCTTGCCAGGGCCAGTATCTTATTTCCCTGCTTATCGTTTAACCATTTTGCATCCCTCATCTCACCATTTATTGCGGGAAGAATAGACGATACCTTAAATTTATTTTCCGTTTTGTCGAATGAGAACACAGTAGGGAACAAGGCATCATAACGACCTTCGTAAGGAATAACACCATAAAAATTTCCTGCGGCCAAGAGATCTCCGCTTGCATCGCCGGTGAAACTCATTATCGGAGCCAGTTGCAACTCCTGCGGCAGATCCCTTCTTACAAAGCTTGCCTGGCCGGTAGGCAGTTTCCCTTTTCCATCATTTATAAAGCAGGACGAGCTGAGGGTTTCTGCTTTTAATTCAATATAATCTTTAAACAGATCGTAAAATACATATTGAACTGTTTTACCCGCCACTTCCGAATAGGTGAGATAGGCTTTCTTAAGAACCGGCAGAGAACGTTCCAATTCGTCCTTCGCTAAAAAGGTATATTCCTTTCCATTGATGGTATAGCATAAGATTTGCTCGATCGAGCTATTATTGTCAAAATCTTTTACATATAATTTGCAAGTGCCATCCTTGCCGGCCCATAGTTTTGAATTATGTCCCCAGTTGCCTGCAAGTATATCTGGATAACCATCCCCATTTACATCAGTTGTGTAGACCGTTTGCCAAAGTCCAGTTGATTGCGGAATATCTGTTTCGGTAAATTTCCCTTTGTTGTTCATAAAAATTTTCATCGGCATCCATTCACCGGTGACTACGAGGTCAGGCCATCCATCATTGTTGAAGTCTGTAAATTTTGCGGAAGTGACTATCCCAATATTGTTAAGCTGAATGGCTTGATAAGGAGCGGCATTAAACTTTCCTTTGCCGTCATTTAGAAATAAATAAGAGCTCATTGGAACTCCAAAGTTGTTGGCCATCGTGGCCGACAGTGTTCCGATAAATATATCCATATCACCATCATGATCTACATCTGCAACAGCAACGCAGGATTTATTATAGAGCTGCTGTGTTAAGAAATCAGTCTTCCTTGTAAAATGTCCCCGGCCATCATTCAGGTATAGTCTGTCTTCTAAAAGAACAGGTGAATTGCCTTGTGGTTCATTACCTCCGCTTATTACAATAAGGTCCTGCCAGCCGTCACCATTCGCATCGAAAAACGCAGCATCAACATCTTCATACAGTGCATCCTTATTAAACAGGGCTGTGTCCACCGGAACAAACGATCCGTTTGATTGCTGCAACATCAAGGCACCAGCCTGTCCGCGAGCGCCGCAGGCATAAAAATCATCAAGACCGTCTTTGTTAATATCGCCCACCGCAATTTTAGGCCCTCTTGTACTTTCTTTATGCGGAATAAGATATTCAACATTAAAATCATTAAAATTGTTTTCGGTGTGCTTCCATTTGCAGTTTATTTCGCTGGTTATATTTTCAAAAAGCTCTTTGCTCTTTGGAAAAAACCGATCGTAGATAAAACTATCCAAAGCATCTCTCTGATCAACTACTAATTGCTTATTCGCCGTTACCTTTTTTAAAACCTGGTATTTTTGATTGGGCCACACGACAAGAAGGCTATCAATCGTGGTTAAACTGTCTAATCCAAAATGAAGTCTTGCATCCGATGAAGATTGAAATCCCCTGGTGAGCATCAACTGTTGATACTGTATCCGATAGCTATTGGATCCTTTTCTACCTGTAAATAAATATGCCTTTGTTCCAACACCAAACGTGTTTGAATCATTTCCTTTAAACGACACCGAAATATAATTTTTCTTTGGAGCATTATTTTTTAGAATTACTGCAGGAGCATCGATACAATTTATCACAAGATCCAGGTTGCCATCATTATCGAGGTCAGCATAAGCGGCGCCATTGTAATATCCTTTCATATTACTCGTTCCCCACAAATTGCTAACGTCTTTAAATGAACTATCCCCGGTATTTTGAAAAAGAAAAGGATGAGAAGAGCCGTCGGGCATTTTATCTACCGTAATTTGATCATACTGATCGGAAGTGTCCCTGTTTATTCTTCTCACAAGAGCCGAAACAAAACGAACATAATCCATATCAACAGGTCTCTTTACAATTCCGCTTGATACAAACAGATCCTTATTGCCGTCGTTGTCAAAATCGGCAAGCAAAGGACACCAGCTCCAATCTGTTGAAGAAATACCTGCAACTAATCCGACATCACTAAAACTTACGCCACTTCCGTTATTGCGTTGTAAACAATTTCTTGAAACCTGCTGCTGGAATCCATTTCGCAACACTTTGAAATTATAAATGTCATAATTTTCTTCACTACCATAAGTTTTCAAAGTTTTCTCTTCGGTCGGCAGCATATCTACTGTGATCACGTCGGGTTGCCCGTCGTTATTGTAATCTGCAATGTCATTGCCCATGCTGAAGCGTGAATAATGTCCAAAATGCTTTGCACCACTTTCAGTAAAAGTTCCGTTACCGTTATTGATATAGTAATAATCATTTTCATGAAAATCATTACCAATGTAAATATCATCCCACCCATCGTTATTGAGATCGGCAACTGCAATTCCCAGCCCGTATCCAAGACTGCTTTGATAAATCCCTGCTTGAGCGGAAACATCAGTAAAGGCCCCCACCTTTCCTTGCCCGGTAGGGGAAGGAATCAGATCATTCCGGTAAAGTCGGTCGCCAGCCCTTGCATCGAATTTTCTGCGGTTGGAAGTATCAACAATATTGTCGTTCGGCCTGTGTGATTGATTAAGAACGTAGCAATCAAGATCGCCATCATGATCATAGTCAAAAAAAGCTGCCTGCGATGTAAAGCCGGAAAAGTCTAATCCATATTCTTTTGCCTTTTCGATAAATGTGCCATTTCCATTGTTGATGAATAGCTCATTCCTGCTTTTTAATTTTCCTTCGATATTTACAGCACTTACATAGATGTCCAGGTAGCCATCGCCGTTTACATCAGCCATCGTAACCCCGCTGCACCAATCTGAAGTTCCTGCAACGCCCGCTTTTTCAGTGATATCTTCAAACTTAAAGTTGCCCTTATTCAGGTACAGTTTATTATGCCCCTTGCTGTTTGCTGTAAAATAAATATCAGGCAGCCCATCGTTATTTATATCACCTGTAGCTACTCCCCCTCCATTGTAGTAGTATAAATAATAAAGAATGCCAAACGCTTTTTTTGATTCAAGGGTGTTAGTAAAATGAATATTGGTCTTGGATGGAGACAATGAGGTAAACAAAGTATTTGAACGGTGGCAGGACGAAAATAGCGTTAGGAACACACCGAAAATGATAAGTACCGCCTTATCAAGCTGCGGATGTCTTGTGAATTCCAACCTGGAAAATGCTTTGTGCTCATTGTGTTTTCTTCGTGACCTTTGTGACCCGAGAAAAAGGACACAATGAACACAACGAAGCACTAAGAGCACAAAAAAGTTACCTAAAAAGAATGATCTTGACATTTTAATTTTCATTTTCAATTCCGGAATTGCTTATAAGATGCCCTTTTATTTTTTAATAAGTTTACTATTTTTTGAGTTTCATTCGGATAAGTCTTTATGTAGTGGGTTCGCATAAGCGCAGGGGTGGGCGCATCTGCCCCCTGCAAATAAACTGCGACACCATGTGAGAACTGTTTGGGCATGTGGCAATCAATACAATTTTGCGTGATCGATGGCCCGATTTGATCTGTCATTTTGCATATTTTTTCGTGACCATTGCTGTGGCAACTAATGCATCGTTGAGAAAATATTTCGATCTTCCCATTTTCATTTTCATGAACGTTATGACAGCTTATACAAGTGACCTTCCCGATCACAAAACATTTGCTTAGTGAAAGTAGTCCAAATTGATTTCCATGCACATCAATATTATCTGCGTTTTGAGCGACTGCCTGCAGCGAAAAATAATTCGAAAGTGTATCACCTGCCTCGAATTGAAATGATGGTTTTGTTTTTGTGAGTGCACCTCCATGACATAATGCGCACAGATCCAGTAACCGCTCACGAGGAAGTTTGCCGGGGTTCACTACAAATTTTGCTTCCGTTGCTGATGGATTTTTAGAATGAAATGCCACGTGCTCTGCAGCAGGCCCATGGCATTTTTCACAGTCTATTGCATAGATGACCTTATTATGGTCAAACGTTTCAAGTTTTTTGGATGGATCAGAAGTCTTTTCAAAATAAGTGCTGTGACATTCAAGGCATCTTGAAGTAATGGGTCTGTAAAAGACGACCATATGCGGCGGATAACCCGGACTATTGGACCATTGTTTTTCAGGAGAAAAATAAGTTATGGGCAATTGAACTAACCTGTTGTTCATCCAACTTAAATAGCTCTGCCCTTTTCTTCCGGAACCAACGACTATATCAAATCTTCCTTCCCGTATCTTATTCCCATTGTTATATTCCACCTGGTAAAAACCGCTGTCTCTTTTTTCCATTTTCACGTCTGTGAAAGGATCAAACGCAAAAACATTTTTCCCGGTTTCAAAGCTTCCTAAAATATTTTTATCGGTTGATGGTGCTGAGGAAAGATGATGTTCCGTAAGGAGATGTTTGTTATAAATATCCTGGTGGCAGTTGGCACAGGACTTCGATCCTGCAAATCTTTTGAACATATCATCTCGTGAATGGTTTTCTTTCTTGTCATTACTGTTTACGCATTTCGCCAAAAAGAAAACACAGGAAATGATGATCCCCAGGAAAATTGCATATCTATATTGGCCTGAAAATTTTTTGGTATAACGCACTTTAATGTAAAAAGGCTGAAACGGAATTTCAGCCTTTGTTTATAATTTAAAAACGACCTTAAACGAAAAGCTTACATTTTGCCAGTATACAAGCTCTGTACTTCTGCAGCAGATAGTGCTGTATTATACATTCTAAACTGATCCAATCCACCACCCCATTCTTGCCCCCATCCCAGGTCTGCAGTGTTCCTTCCTCCAAGATTAAATGCCGATACTTTAGTTCCATCCATATTTACAGGACCATGGCCTCCCCATTCCGGAACATGACCATTAGGCACACCATCGACATACAACGTCATCTTTGACGTTGCAGCATCATACACAAAAGCTAAATGATGCCAATTGTTGTCTTGTATGCCTGGCACTCTGTTTGGTCCCTCCCAGGTTAACCATGCATCGCTTACATTCTTATCGACCACATAGAATTTAATAATTGCAGAATCATTGTTGACGGGGTTGCTCCAGTCAAACAGCAAAAACATCGTCGTGTTTGCCCAGTTGCCATTGCTCGAAGAAATATTATACAAAAAAGCGGCATTTCCATCAGGTGCTCCATTTCTTTTTTCCCAAAACGCAACCGTAAAACTTTCTGCGGTTGACACAAAATCATTGACATTAACATAGCTTAAGTAGGCATCACTCGGCCCGTCATACGCCGTTCCGTTAATTCCGGGTGAGAATGTGATGGATGAAGCCGGGAAAAAACTGGGGTATTGAGAAATGCTATCTTTGAAACGGATATTGATCTGTTGGTCCTCCGTCTTTGTTGAATCAAAACTTAAGAAAAATCGAAGAGGTGTTGTTGGTGTTACCTCATGATCTTGCGGATAATCGCTGGCAAGCGTCGGTTTCTCCATTTTCTGGCAACTGAGTATTGCCAAAGCTGGTATTGCTACCGCTACAATTTTTAAAAGATCTTTTCTTCTTAACATAAAAGCATTTTTAAAAATGAGACAAATTTTTAATTACCATTCCGGGTTTTGTACTAACACTCCACCTGAAATATCAATCGCTTTTTGCGGGATAGGATAATACCGAGCGCGATTGGTATAACCTAAGCTACTCAGGGCACTGACCGCATCGCCCCAACGAACAAGATCATAAAATCTATAACCTTCCATGGCAAATTCAAAGCGCCTTTCATTCTTGATAGCTGTGCGCATCTGGTCCTTACTAGCAAAGGTGATGTGAGGCAATGCTGCGGGGTTCGACCCTGAGTTCCGTGCTCTTGCTCTTATTTGTTCGAGTAGATCTTCCGCCGTTGCGCCTTCACCTATTTCATTGCTTGCTTCGGCCTTCATCAAAAGAATGTCTGCATAGCGAATTACTCTATGACTTATCCATGCTGGATAGCCCGACGTGACTTGGCCAGTCAATTGGCGCATGGCTGGATCGGAATATACTTTCTTGTTCCAGTACTTTTGATCCAATGCTGTGCCCGGACCATAAGGCGGCAACGTAGCCCCGTATCCTCCCGTGGCAGGACCGCCATCAGATTGACCAGAGAACAAAATGGTCATTGCTTTTCTTGGGTCGGTGTTGTCCCAGGCACTGACCAAAACATCGGTAGGAGTATTCCAGCCCCAGCCTAAATTCCATTCAGAGCTTGCGCCCCCCTGGCGAACATTTTGTGAAACTCCATAAAAAGAGCCATAGTCAGGACTTCCACCGGGGCCAAGATACGCCTGCTGCTCCAAAATTGACTCCTTACTGTTCTTGCCGGCGCCGCCAACACCATCTTTCCAAACATCAACGAAATTGTCGAGCAAGGCGTATTCACCGGAACTAATGATCTGGTCGCACAGAGCAATTACCTGCGCCCAGTTCTGCCTGAATAGGTAAGTCTGTGCCCAAAGAGCTTTTGCCGCTCCGCTGGTCAACCTTCCGGGGAAAGGATTTTGGTTGGTCGTACTGTTAAACCAGTTCACCGGCAACAATGCAGAAGCAGAATCGAGGTCCTCATCAATCAAGGCATAAATTGCATCTACCGGCGATTTAGGTTGAACGCCTTTTGAAGCATCAGTATAATAGTAGTCGATCTTCGGCACTTCTCCATAAGCCTTCACTAATTCGAAATAGGAATAAGCTCTGAAGAAATGTGCTTCGCCAACATTTCTTAAGGACGCTTCATCGGTAGCGTTTAATGAATCGGCGTAGAATAATAACTGGTTTGCTTTATTGATCATATAATAGTGATCATCCCAGTAACTATTCGTTGCCCAATCATCTTTTGTATACTGAAAGGTTTCAAACTCCGTATTGATCTCGGCCCCATCAGTAGTGCTACTTCCCTTTTGTGCGTCGTCATCTCTTATACTATTGAAATCTAACCACGGCAAAGTATTAAAACCAGCATAAGAATTGAAAATTGAATACATACCTATTGCCTGGCCGTCCAATTGGCTACCATAGTCATTAAGCGTCGGTGATAGAGGTTTTCTGTCAAGAAATTTCTTACATCCGGTTATTACAATACCCATAACCGCAACCAGAAACAAACCCACGAAAATTTTATTTGATTTTTTCATATTCTTAATTTCTTAATTGATGATTTAGAATGTCACATTTAATCCAAAGGTGAACACACGAGGAATAGCACCTCCTGCAAAATCAAACCCGAAACCTGTGGCGTCTCCTCCAAATTCAGAAGTATAGCCTTTAGTATGCTTCCATGTTTTCAAGTTCTGTACGTTGGCATAAACACGCAATGCTTTAATACGAGCTCCGGCTACCAGTTTTGGATCAAAATCATATCCAAGCTGCAGATTCCTGATGCGGATATAACTGCCATCTTCAATATTGTATGTTGAGCCATTGTAGTTGAAGCGGTCGGCCTGGCTAATGATGGGTTCCCAGTTTGAAGTGCCGGCACCATGCCATCTTTCTTCTTTAAACTGCGGGTAATTCACCCTTTGGAAAGGCGATTCCAATGATCCCCATACTCTGAAAACCTCGTTTCCGTAAACACCGCCTATATCAATGCCTAGACTCAATCTTTTATAATTGATATCAACCGATCCCCCGTAAATAAAATCCGGAGAAGGATCACCAATCACCGTGCGGTCGTTTGCATCAATAACACCATCGCCATTGACATCTTTAAATTTAAAATCACCGGCACGATAAGCACCAATTGAAGAAGCGGGCGGTGAGGTAAGAATATCAAGATTGCTCTGATAAAGTCCTTCCACTACATAACCAAAAAAAGATCCAATAGGATAGCCCGGTAAGGTCCTGGCTTCTGCACTTCCGTTGTTAGCAAATCCTCTGATAATTGTACCATTTGGAATGTCTGCAGCTACGCTCTTCACCTCGTTCTTCATGAAAGTAATATTGCCTCCAAGGTTAATGCTCAGATCATTGTTTACCTTTTGTGTCCATGTTGCTGAAAATTCCTCGCCCCAGTTTTTCAATTCACCGCCATTTTCGAGTTTGTTATCCAATCCAAGGGAACCCAGGTCAACATAGGTCATCATATCCTTGGTAACTTTATTGTAATAAGTTGCTTCAAAATGTAGCCGGTTATTGAATGCATTTAGTTCCAATCCAACATCAGTTGCATGCACAGTTTCCCATCTTAAGTCCGGGCTGACTCCGTAAGCAGGTAAAGCTCCTGTAACCAAATTCTCCCCAAATGGAGCTACTGTTCCGGTCTTAACTCCAGGATAGAAAAGATAATATGAATTGGCGCCACCGGTAGGATCGTAAGTACTTTGATTACCTAAAACACCCACGGAAGCTTTTAATTTTAAGAAATTAATTTGTTCGATACTCTGCATAAAATCTTCTCTGCTTAATTCCCACGCACCTCCTAAAGACCAAAACTGCTGATGACGATTTTTCTCGGGAATACGGGAAGAAGCATCATCGCGGAAAGAAGCGTTTAAATAATACTTATTCTTGTAATTGTATAAGGCTCTCGCGAGGTATGATACTGTTGTAGCCTCCGCCTGGAAAGAGTTGGTTTGACGTGGATCTTGCGATGTCACACCAAATCCATTGTTCAAGTACCATAACCTTTTATCATTCGGGATGGGCTGGTCAGAAGGTCCGGTTCCCTGGTTCGAGGTTCCAAACTGCTGGAAAGTTCCAAAATAATAAGTGGTGAAGCCACCCATTGCCGTTATGTTATGATCACCAAATTGTTTTTTATAAGTAAGAATATAGTCTTGCTGGAATTTTCTCCAGGTTTGAGTACTCTGATAAACACTCGTCTTCGTGCTATATAAATAAGGATTATCTGTTAGCGGATCATACGCATAATAAAGTGGTGTATATTGGCGAAGATCCAGTGTGCTTATGTCAGCGTACCACGTAGGCCTGAAATTGAAATTCTTCAGGAAGGTCAGATCGACATAAACACTACCTACAGCTCTGTACTCATAATTGAGCTGCTTGTTCCAGCTATTTTCTATTTCCAGCACAGGATTGACAACGCCAGCACTCTGAAGCGCCACATCCAGGCCCGAATAAATGTTTTGATTAATGCTATCCGGTCCATAAGGATCTTTTACTTTAAACTGTTTCGTTCCCGCGGATACCTGCGGCATTACTTTTCTTGCATCATCCAACCTGGCCGTGTTGCCACCATAGTTGGTGTAGGGATTTTGTTGACGCGAAGCGTTTAAGTTTACACCGATCTTTAACGCTTTGGAAAATCTCACTTCGTCACTCATTGAAAGAAGCATTCTTTCTAATCTTTCATGAATGATGATGCCTTCATCATAGATATATCCCAGCCCTAGTATGAATTTATTTTTGTCTGTACTGGAAGAGATACTCAAGCTAGTGTTGCTAAACTTTCCCGTCCTGGTCACTGCGTCTATCCAGTCAGTATTCGCACTTAGTGCTGAATAGTCGGGTGTAGCGACTCCGTTATTTGCATTTTCTTCGGCAAAAAGTTGATCGAAAAGATTGGCATCCGCCATCTTTATCTTATCAACTAACTTTTTGGTTCCATACGAAGTATTTAAATTAATTACCAATCCACCGGCCTTGGCTCTTTTGGTTGTGATAGCTATCACCCCCGTTGCTCCTCTTACACCGAAAATGGCGAGCGAAGAGGGGTCCTTTAAAACTTCGATCGACTCAATGTCAGTCGGATTTAGGTAATCGATATCGTCCTGTAAGATACCATCCACTACATACAAGGGATGTACCTGCCCAATACTCACTGTACCACGAATGCGGATATCGGGCTCTGATCCCGGCGTACCATTATTCACTACGTAGAGGCCGGCAACCTTACTTTGCAATGATGAAATAGGATTCGAATTTGGCTTATCAGCCACTTCCTTTCCACTGACCTTTACGATGGAACCGGTCAGATCTCTTTTGCTTGCAGTACCATAACCAATCACTACTACCTGTTCCTGTACCTTGGTAGATAACGACAATGTTACATTTATAACGGTCTTGCCAGCGACCGCTACTTCTTTACTGTCATATCCAACATAGCTGAACACCAATGTAGAATTATCGGGTACAGTGATGGCGAAGTTGCCTGTGGCATCAGTTGTAGTGCCAAGGGTGCTTCCTTTGACAGTAACAGAAACTCCCACCATCCCATCACCAGTCTCAGTAGACGTGACGCGGCCGGTAACTCGAACATCTTTATAATCTTCAATGTTTATCGGATCAGAAGCCTCTTTCAAAACAACCAGTTTATTGTTTAGTACTTTATAAGTGATCCCTGTGTTTTGGAGTAATTGATCCAGCACCTCCGTAACGGGTCTTTCTGTTACCTGTATATCGATCTTTGGTTTATGAGCAATGAGATTTTCATTGAACAAGAAGCGATAGTCAGTTTTCTTCTCGATGGCGATAAAAGCCTTACGCAGCTCAACCGATTTAAGATTAAGTGTAATATTATCCTGAGAGTAACCCGAAGCAGATACATGCAGGGAGGCAATCAGCAAACAGGCTATCGTCAATCTCATAATCCTTACAATTTTTTTAAAAAGATAGACTTGTAGTAAAGCATGTTGATTTGTAATTTTATTCATACATTCAATTAAAGAGGTTAGATAATTTGGCTCTTCACTTATTGATCCGAAAAGTTTAACCTTATACGGGATCCTGGCGCAAACAGGATCTCGTTTTTTATTTTCGTTCTCAAGACGTATTAACTGGCGGCAGCATAGCGATCGTTTTATTTTAGTTATTTAGTAATAGTGATCTCGTTTCCTGAAATTTTATAGTTAAACCCATTGCCTTCACGTAAGGCATCCAATGCCTGGTCAATTGTTTCATTGGTAAAACTTCCAAACAGCCTGATCTTTGCCACTTCCTCGTCAGCAAATTTGATCTTCACCCCATACCACCTTTCCATTTTTAGTGCTACTTCCAGAAATGTTTCGTTTGCCTGGAATATTAGCTTATTGTCAACCCACGAAGTTTCGATGATGGTACTGTCGACGGGATAGTATGTTAAATGTTGAACTGCATAAACGGGTTTCGAAGAATGATCCGCTTTATTATCGATTTGATGAGGTTGATCGGGGGGTGTGTTGTTTATAGTTGCATTATTATTAGCCACTACTAGTTTTTCATTAGGCTCCAAATAGATCTTTTCATTTGAACGGTTCTTAACAGTGACCTCAACCTTGCCCCTAATCAGACTTGTTTCTGTGTTTGCATCATTGGGGTATGATTTCACATTGAAGGCAGTTCCCAATACCTTTATATCGATCACATTCGTATGAATTATGAAGGGATGGGAAGAATCTTTTGTGACATCAAAAAATGCTTCACCGCTAAGGTTTACCTCCCTTATATTCTTTCCGAAATTTTTATCGTAGGTCAGGCTGCTACTCGAATTCAGCCGGACGACTGATCCGTCAGGCAATTGAATTTGAGTTTTTGAGCCCGGTTTGGTACTTACCTGGCTCAAAGTTGATCGGCTTCCATTCTGCATTTCTGAGCTGACCATCAGAATCCTAAGTAAATAAAAGAGAACAAGACCTGTAGCAACTGCACCTGCTGAGATCAGCCACTTTTTCAGATTTCTCCTTTTACGAACTGATTCTATTTCATTATAACCAGGCTCAATTTCGTCAAATTCAACGTCAGCTTTTTTCATCCTGGTTAGATGATCCTCAAATGCTTTTTCGGCTTCTCCATTATTTTCAAAAACGGTTGATTGAAAGCTAAGATTAGCTAATACTTCGGCAGTGTTTTTCCATTCGGGACGGGTGAGCAATATTTCCTCGAGTTCTGCTAATTCGGAAGAGCTCGCCTCGCCGCAATGTTTCTTTGAGAGAAGGTCCCAAAATCTGTCAATTGTCATATATACAGTTGTGGATATTGTTATAGACAGTAATTCAGAGCATTACCCCTAAAAGATTGTCGTGATTTTTTAATTTTTTGAAAAAACTGCCAGTTGGTGGACCTTAAAGTTAATGGCTGACCCGATCTTTTTGAAAGCCAGGGACATTTGGTTCTCTATGGTCTTCACGGATAATTGGAGTAGTTCGGCTACTTCCTTATACTTAAGCCCTTCTTCCTTTACTAATTTAAAAATTAACCGACACCTGGGGGGTAGGTCCTGTATGGCTTCTTGTATTTGTTTGATGGTCTCGGCGGAGATCATTTTTTGTTCAGGATCGTGGTAGATGCTTTTAAACTCAATGGAAACGTCAGTAATAGTAATTCCAGTTCGATTTTTGAGGTCATTAAACTGATTGATGCACCTGTTTTTGACTGATGTGAAAAGATAGAACGACAGGTTTTCAACTTTTTCAAGGTGCTGCCGTTTTTGCCAGATCTTAATGAACACATCAGACACAATTTCCTCGGCTGACTCCTTTGACTTTATAATTGAAACCGCAAAATGCACCAGCGAAGGATAGAACAACAAAAAAAGTTTTTTGTAAGCTTGGGTATCGTCAAAGCAGGCGACGGCCTGCTGCAGCAATCGTATATTCTCCGGCTTTTTCAAAATATGCTCTAATGTAAATACTTTTTTAACAAAAAGTTCCTATTTTTTATCATCAACTTCTATAAGACAACTAATAAAAAAATATTGCTGCCTGCTTTAAGAAGGAATTTCCCCACTTGAGAATTTCTTTTTATTTTTTCAAATAAAACCTAAACTGTTTATATGCCAACACGCCGTTATGAAAGAGCCTCGTGGTTTCTATTGTTCCCCTGGTCTCTTGTTTCAATTATACTGATCCTTTTGCTCAATACAACGTTCGCGAACTGGTTTGGCAAGAACTGGAGCTGGGTGACGCTGCTCCTGATAATTCCAGCTGCCATTTTTGAAAATTTCAAAGTTGGTTACTCAACGATCCAGGTAATGTTTCTCAAAATATTATTTTCCCTGCTCTCATTTCTATTGACTGGGCTCGCGTTGGGAATTTCCCTTGCGGGCTGGTATTACGAAAAATTTGAGCATGTGATAATTCCAAGAATAAATTTTCCGTGGTTTGTACTTCTTGCCCTGGTTGTAATGTTGGCAATAGAAGCTGCGCAGATCTTTAGTTTATTGAAAGCGGTAAAAAGAGAATTTTTGCAGTTTGACCAGGACAATTAACGAGAGAAAGATGTATCGAGCTATTAACGCTTGGGCCCTGTACCTTGTACCTTGTCCCTTTTACCTTGAACCTTTATTTCTCTTCAAAATGTTGCTGCCACCAGACTTCAATTTTCGGAAAAGATATTTTAAACCATTCTGTATAAAGTCCAGGTGTGGCTTCCAGTTCCGACCTGATCTGTTGCATTGACTTAAAGACATAATCATTGACTTCATCAGAATTCACTTCTACATTGCCATCATATCGCCCGACAAAAACATGATCAAATTCGTTTTCAACTAACCCATTTTCGAACGAAACCTGGTAAATGAAATCAAATATCTTTTCGAGGGGAGTTTCGAAACCGAGTTCTTCATTCAATCTTCGGATAGCAGCCTCTTTAATCTCTTCCCCGGGATAGGGATGACTGCAACATGAGTTGCTCCACAAGCCACCACTATGGTATTTGTTAATCGCCCGCTGCTGTAAAAGCATCTGGCCTTTTGAATTAAAAATAAAAATGCTGAATGCCCGGTGAATCAGACCTTTTTGATGAGCTTCCATTTTATCCATAACGCCCCGGTCGTTGTCGTGCTCATCAACCAATATTACCTGCGGGGTATTCACTAAATTTTTAATACCTTTTGATTTGTTCTTTTAGGAGTTTCCGGGCAAAGTGTATCCGGCTTTTAATTGTTCCAAGCGGTTCATTCAGCGCCTCGGCTATTTCATGGTATTTGTATCCGTCAAAATACAAGAGAAAAGGAGTTTTAAATATTTCGGGCAATAAATGGATGGCCTGGTATATTTCTTTTATCCGCAGATCAGTTTCTGCGTGGTTATATACGGCCGCCTGGTTATGATTGAGAAGAAAGTCGTTTGGCGTATTGTCGAAAATAGTTTGCTGCTTTGCTTTTCGTCGATAATCATTGATAAAAATATTACGCATGATCGTAAAAAGCCATGCCTTTATATTGGTGCCGACATTATACTTCTCCTGGTTAGCCAGGGCTTTATATAAAGTTTCCTGGAACAGATCTTTCGCTATTTCAGAATCCTTTGTAAGGTTATTTGCGAAAGGCTTTAAGAAATCAGCATTATTGACGAGCAGATTATTGAATTCCAAACTTGCCATACAAAATCGGTTTATTTCTTCTTCTAAAATTACTCCATCTTCGCGATACAAAATCTAAATGATTGTTTAAACTTTAAATAATTTTCCAATCTGGTAAATGAGGGCAAGGATACTGCCAATCATGATTTGGGCAGCCACAACAGTGAAAGACAAGGTTTAATTAGAGAGTGGGATTAAGGATCTTTCCGGAATCCAACAATTGCTGAAGGGAAGAAAAAACGGAAGGACTTTTTAAAGCTTCGAGATGCCTTGCATGGTGCAGATCGGTACCAATAAGATCATAGTACCCTTTTTTAGTCAGGTAGCGGGCCAGTTCAGTTACGGAACTCCCGTATTGGCCGCTTAATGAGAGCATGTTTAGTTGAAAAAGATATCCTGCGCTTTTCAATTCATCGTAGAAGTTTTTATTCCGATCCAGGTAAGCATATCGCTCGGGATGCGCGATCACTGGTTGGTAGCCCTGGATCTGCATTTCAAACAGTGTTTTTTTCCATTCAAATGGCTGGCTCACCATGGAGAATTCTACCAAAACAAAGTTTTTCCCAAAACTCAACAAGGGTTCTTTTCGCTCCACTAACTCGCCCAAATATTCATCAATAAAATACTCGGCTGCGGCCTGCAGTTCTATTTCGATCTGTTCGTCTGCTAGCCGACGCTTCACCTCCTGCAATTTTTCTAAAATAATTGGCCGCGTATTTTTATATACGTCCCACATAATATGAGGAGTAGTAATCAGCTTTTTATATCCCAGCCGCTTCATTCCGCTTATCAACTCAATGGAAGTTTCCATATCGGGCGAGCCATCGTCAATGCCCGGGAGAAGGTGAGAGTGTACATCTGCACGTACAATACTATAGTCTGCTATATTTGATCTAGCCTGTCTCTTTCTAAATAAATTCATCTTTTAAATTTCTCTTTATCCAGCAATTCATAATACAAATTTGACATATCATTTGCCAGCCTTTCCACACTAAATTTTTTCTGAACGTGATCCGCTCCTTTTTGGTTGAAGCTTTTGCGCAATTCATCATTGTCTACCAGCCTGAGAAGGTTTTTCTGGAAAGATGCAATATCATTTGTATCGGAAAGTAAAGCCGTTTCATTTTCCAGCACAATGTCGCCAATGCCACCAACTCTTGTCGAAACTATGGGTTTGTTGGCAGCTTGCGCCTCGATCAAACTCACCGGCGTCCCTTCATTAAGGGAAGTAAGTGCAATGATGTCAAGGCCGGCGTTAATCACGTCAATATCATTTCGCCAGGACGTAAATAGTAACGAAGCATTCGGGTCATGGTCATGGCTGAACGGGATCTTTAATTGTTCAGCCCTATTTTCTAATGCTCGTCTTGTTTCTCCGTCACCAATAATAAAAGCTTTTATTTTTTTTGATGCAGTACCCAAAAGATAACTGATCCCTTCTAAAAACAAATTATGATTTTTAATCGGTACCAGCCTCCCGATTATACCGACAGCGATCTCATCGTCTCCTAAATTGAACTCTCTCCTGAATCTTTTTCTTTTCTCGTCCTGGTTCTCGGAGAATTTTTTTAACTCAAATCCAAGTGGAATCACCCTGAACTTGGTTTTATCCGCTATATGAAATTCTTCGGTTAGTTCACTCTTTTGCTTGTCGCTTATGGCTATCAGGGCATGTGATTTTTTTGCAAGAAACCTTTCGGTATTAATGATGAATTTTGTTTTCAATTTTCCAAAATAAGAATGGAAAACATGTCCGTGATAGGTATGAACTATCGCAGGAATATTTAATGAGCTTGCGGCTAATCTGCCAACTGCTCCGGGTTTAGCAGAATGCGTATGAACAATATCCGGTTTAAAATCTTTAATAATTTTTTGGAGTTTTTTATACGCGTTGTAGTCTTTCATCGGGTGAATTGAGCGACCCATGTCCGGAACTAACACCGGCTTAATGCCCATTTCGTCTGCAAGAAAATAGGCGTTCTGTTCATGATCCTCTTTTTCCCCGACTACCAGCAACGTTTCAAATTGAGACGATAGATACTTGGTGAGATACAAAGCATTCAGACTCGGGCCACCGGTTATTAAACGATTATGGATACGAAGGATCTTTGGCATCAACAAATCAATTAAAATAATTTTTCCACCAGCTTTGGAAAACGATCAATGCCCAGACAGTGGCATGCGCATCGCCCGGATTGTTGGAGAAAAGCTTCGCTTTCAGTTGCTGAACAGACCTGGTATCGAAAATCCCTTGTTCGGAAATAAAGTTGTCATTTAAAACATCCCCTGTTATCATCGAACGAAGTTCTTTTCTGAACCAATCCAACAAAGGAATTTCGAATCCGTGTTTTGGACGATTGTACAATTCCACCGGCAAATATTTCCGGAAGGAATCCTGCACAATTTTTTTCTTCATGCTGTTATTGATCTTATAGCAAGTCGGCAGGGAAAATGCAAAATCAACTACTTCATGCTGAAAAGTTATTAATCCTCCTATACCACTTGCAAATACAACACCGATACGATCAGGGTCTATATTATCTTTATTTAAGCCAGCATCCGTCATCGCCTGATCGCTTACCACTAAGGCAAATTGACTGAAACGATCAATCTTTCTTGCTTCTTTCTTTTCAAGAAAATCTGTTGGTACAAAGCCTTTCACTTCGCATGCAAACTTTGTTCGGAATTTTGAAGCGTCGAACTGGGTTATCATATCAGCACCGGAAACGCCATTGATCAATCCGTTCCAATAATCTGAAACAGTATTGCCCAACGGAGTAATTGCTCCCATGCCGGTAACTACAACCCTATTTAGTTCCATATATGGCTATCAGATAAATATTTTTATACGAAGATTAAAAACCGCCTTCACTGTAATTAACAGCCGGAGGCGGAGTTAGTTTTATTCCCTGCTGCAATGCGCCATAGGTTTATGGCAGACAGGCACCCTGATTATTATTTTGCATGCTCTTCTAAATAAGCAACAGCCTGACCAACAGTAGTGATCGTTTCGGCTTGTTCATCAGGAATTGAAATATTGAATTCTTTTTCAAATTCCATAATCAGTTCTACA
>Ga0207674_10003471_pt1 | contig 19284 bp, 18 predicted proteins | sample KBSCornC72_FD_184303 | JGI IMG/M metagenome (GOLD analysis project Ga0207674, IMG submission 184303) | Corn rhizosphere microbial communities from Kellogg Biological Station, Michigan, USA - KBS Corn C7-2 (SPAdes) (version 2) | ecosystem: Host-associated > Plants > Roots > Rhizosphere > Soil ... | reverse complement strand
CTCGCCGCGCATGGCGGCTTCGGTGATCGACGCGCAGCGCTCGAAGACGCCGGCCTCGCGCGCCAGTTCGTCGATCACCTCGTGGCGGATGAGGGTGGAGTCCATGTCGAAGGCGACCAGCCGGCGGATGCGGCGGTAGATGTTGTCGCGCTGCCAGGCGATGTCGATCGGGTGGTCGTGGGTGACGGCCATCAGGGCGGCGCGGAGCGCGTCCTCGTCGCGGGGCTGGCCGCGGACGGAGAATTCGACGCAGGCGCGACGGGGGCGGGCGTCGTCCACGCGCGGCGGGCGGCCGGAGAGTCGCGTGATGATGTCGATGTTCAGCCCCTGCTCGGCGATGACGGCGGAGACGGCGGCCAGATGCGCCGCGCTCAGGCGGCGGGCGAGGAGCGTGAGGATGTACCGCGGCTTGCCCTGGCGCAGCACCCACGCGTCGTACTGTTCGTCGTCCACCGGCGTGATGCGGAGCTGCAACTGGGCGTGGTGGGCGGCGAAGAGGAGATCCTTCAGCACGGACGTCGATTGCCCGCCCGGCGGGATGCGGACGAGCATGCCCAGGAGGAGGGTTTTGTGGATGACGGTCTGGTTAATGTCGAGGATCTCGACGGATTGATCGCCCAGGATCCTGGTGAGGGCGGCGGTGATGCCGGGGCGGTCCTCGCCGGTGATGTGGAGCAGGAGGATGGACTGGGTCGTCGTCGTCGTCGTCGTCGCTTGCGCGGGCGCGTCGGGCATGGCGGCGATTTTAGGGGGCGGGGGCGGGAGGGCAATCGGGTGTCGGAACGGAACGGCGAACGTCGAACGTCCGACGTTGAACGTCCGACATCGAACCGGGATAATCTCGTGATGCAGCAGACTTGGACGATCGTGGTGTTGCTCGCGTCGATGGCGTTGTTCGCGGCGACCGCAGGCGCGGCGGCGGCGGAGCCGGCGGGGGGCAAGGTCGTGCGGAAACATTGGTTCGTCAGCGGGCAGGTGCAGGGCGTCGGCTTCCGCGCGTTCACGTACGAGGCGGCGGTCGATCTCGGCGTGCGGGGGTGGGTGCGGAATCTGACGGATCATCGCGTGGAGATCGTGGCGGAGGGGTCGGAGAAGGCGCTCGGGCGGTTGCTGGAGCGGGTGAAAAAGGGGCCGGACGGGAGTCGGGTGGAGGGGGTGAAGGAGGGGCGGGTGGACGAGCGGGAGAAGCTGGCGGAGCGGTTCGAGATTCGGGATTCGGCGGCGCCGCCGAAGGAGTGAAGGACGACGCGATCTATGCATGTTGGGATCGGCGAAGACCCTCACCCCGCGCCCTCTCCCACACGCGGGGCGCCGTTCAGCGAAATGCGGTTGTGGTTGCGTGCGGGAGAGGGAGAGGGGCCTTGGCGCGCGACGGGCGGATCGACGTAACCGATTCAAGGCGCTCGGTCGGTCTCACGGCGCGGTGGGCGTGCGGAAGAGCAGGTTGGGTTGGCCGTTGTCGTATGCCAAGGCGGCGGGTTTTCCGGCGCGGCCCAGGGCGTCCAGCAGTTCGTCGTCGGTGATGTAGCGCCAGCCGTTGGGTTGCGGGTGGACGGCGAGGCGCCGGGCGAGGGTGGGGTCGGTGGGGATGCGGGCGATGGTGATCTCGCGGCCGCCGGGGGGCGCGGGGGGTGCGGGCGGCGGGACGGCGGTCGGCGCGGGGGTTCGGTCGGTGATCATGGGCGGCTCGTGCGCCGCGCGGTCGTGGAACAGGGTGGCGGCGGCGACGGCGGCGGCGGCGATCGAGGCGACGGCGGCCAGCGCGGTGGCGCCGCGCGCCAGGCGGCGGCGTCGGCGGCGGGTGTGGGCCTCGTTCAGTGCCAGGGCCAGGATCGACTGGCGCCGTTGCCGGCCGGCTTCGGACAGGGGCGGGTCGGTGTCGATGAAGTTCGGTTCACTCATGGAATTCCTCCCGCGCGAGGTCGCGCAGGTATGACAGCGCCCGCCGCAGCCGGCCGTCCACCGTCGCGACGGAGAGGCCCAGGCCCGCGGCGATGCGCGCCAGCGTCCAGCGCCGCTGGTAGCGGCGGTCGATCATGTCGGCGAGCTGCGGGTCGAGACGGGCAATGGCGCGGCGGAGCCAGGCGAGTTGCTCGTCGTCGCCGTCGTCGTCGTCGTCGCGCGCTTCGGCTGACGCGAATGCCGCCGCCGCCGCCGCCGCCGCCGCGATCTCGTGTCTCGCGCGACTGCGCCGGGCGCGGAGGAGGTCGTAGGCGGTGGCGCGGACGACGAGGCGCAACCAGGCGAAGAACTGCGCCCGCGACGTCACCGGCCGCACGGCCCGGATCACGCGGAGGACGGCGTCCTGCACCACGTCGAGGCAGAAGGATTCGTCGCGCCCGCCGACGGCGCGGCGGGCCTCCCGCAACAGGAGCGGGAAGCAGCGGCGGTAGAACGCCTCGACGGCCGCCACCTCGCCGCGGGCCATGCCGGCGGCGAGGTGGATGGCCAGGGCGTCGGTGAGGCCGGCGCCGGCATCGGTGTCGACGGCGGCGGCGGCGGCGGGGTTGGTCGGAGGGTCGGTGAGGGAGCGCAAGCGCGGGTCCTCGCGCGAATGGAGCCCCGCACGTACGTGCGGGGCTTCGGGTCAATTCCCGTCACGGTTTCTGTTTCTGATCGGTGCGACGCTCCAGGTCCTCGAGGCGCACTTTCAGGCGCTCGATCTGCTGGGTCTTGTCGAGGATGTCCTGGGTGTGCATCTCCTCACTCTTCTTGAGGCGCTCGATGGCGTCCATCAGTTCCATCTCGCGGCGTTTGCCCTGCTCGCGGGCGGCGTCGACGGCTTCCTTGGCGGATTCGAGTTCGCGTTCGCCGGTCGGGCGTCGCGTCAGCGCCGACAGCACGTCGTCGATGATGCGCTGCTGCGGCGTGGTGCCGGTGACGATGAGCACCTGGGTTTCGGCGTGCACCTGGAGGCTGGCGGGCCCGTCGGGCGACTCCTGCGCGGACGCGGCGGCCTTGATCAGCGACAGCACGCGGTCCAGGGCGTCCTTCTGCGTTGGCGCCTTGCCGCCGTCGTCGGGGCGGGTTTCGACGATCCGCTGGACGGCGGCGGCGAGCGGATAGACGCGGACGTAGGGCGGGGCGTCAACGGCCTGGGCGCTCGGCGGGCGCGTCACGTGAAACGCATGGATCGGGGCCGGGCCCCCTTCCAGCTTGGTGATTTGAAGGTTCTGGTTGCGGAGTTGCAGGAGGTCAAGGATCTGGCGGCGGGACGCGCCCTTGACCTTAAGGGAGACGGCGGGCGTGTGCGCCGGGACGCCGGCGTCCCGGTACACGACCGCCTTGAAGTTCGGGTCGTTCTTCTGCAGGAAAGCGATGAGGTCTTCCAATGTGCCGCCCCGCACGTCGAGATCTGTCAGGACCACCGCTTCGTCGGGTGGGGGTTCGTGGACGACGACGGGCGGCGGCGCCGGCGTGGCCACCGTCGCGGGGGTTTGATCGGCATCGGCGGCGCGAGTCTGCGACGAGCAAATGGCATAGAGGGCGATGCCGGCGACGGCAATCCAACGCTCTAGCCGGAACGGGCGGCGCGCGTGGGGCATGGGGGGGCTCCTTGGTTGAGTGTTGCCCAAGATACGTACGCCGGGGGCGGATTTCTCGAAATCTTTTTTTGTCGGGGACGGGGAGGTTACTTTGCGGGAGCAGCGGCGATTGGAGCTCCTGACGGAGTGGGCGAGGCGGCGGGGGCGGTGGGGGCGGCGGGGGGGGGCGGCGACGCCGCCGGGGCCGCCGCCGTTGATGGCTCGGCGGCCGAAGTCGGCGTTGTGGGCTCGGCGCCGGCGAAAGCGCAGCCGATGCAGAAGACGCCTTCGGCCATCTCGCGCACGTTGGCGACGACGCAGCGGACGCGGTACGGCTTGGCCTTGCGGTGCCGCAAATCGACGATGAGCTGGTCGCGCACGGCGGCGGGGACGCTTTGAAGGATGCTGATCCCCGTGAAGCAGATGTCCCGCATGATGGCCTTATAGGCGCGGCCGGTGGCGGCATCGGTGACGGCGACCGTGTCTTCGACCTCGATGCGGGAGTGCCGGCGGCGCTCGCCGGCGGTCTCCTCACGCTCGGCGGCCTGCAGGGCCGAGTAGATGTAACCGAATTGAGAAGGCGTCAACTTCATGTGGACCTACGAGCCGCGCGGGCGCCGCCGTCCGGCGCGCCCCGTACGATCCCCCTACCCCATTCTTATCGGTACGCCGCGATGCGAGTTTGAGCGGGATTGGCGTCGGTCGGGGCGGTGAACAACTGGCGTTCGTACAGGTTCTTATAGGTCTCACAAGACGCCAGCAGCTCGTCATGCCGGCCCTGGCCGACGATCTGGCCCTTGTCCAGCACGACGATCGTGTCCGCGCTAAGGATCGTGCTGAAGCGGTGGGCGATGACGAACGTGGTGCGCTCGTGCATCAGTTTTTCGATCGCCTGCTGGATGAGGTGCTCGGATTCGGCGTCCACCTGGCTGGTGGCTTCGTCGAGGATGAGGATCGGGGTCTGGCGGAGGATGGCGCGGGCGATGCAGAGGCGCTGCCGCTGACCGCCCGACAGTTGCGAGCCGATCCCTTCGAGTTGCGTGTCGTAGCCGCTGGGCTTCTCGAGGATGAAGTCGTGGGCGAACGCCTGCCGGGCGGCGGCCTCGACCTGCTCGCGGGTGGCGCGCGGCAACCCGTAGGCGATGTTCTCGGCGATCGTGCCGGGGAAGATGACGGGCTCCTGCGTGACGATGCCGATCTGCGAGCGGAGGGAGCGGAGGGTGACGGTGGAGAGGTCGATGCCGTCGATGAGAATGCGGCCGGTCGAGGGGGTGTAGAAGCGCGGGAGGAGGGCGAGGAGCGTGGTCTTGCCCGAGCCGTTGCGGCCGACGACGGCGACGCTTTGCCCGCGGGGCACGGACAGGTTCACGTTGCGCAACGCGGGGGTCGGCGCCCCGGGGTAGGTGAAGGAAACGTCCTCGAATTCAACCGATCGCGCGATCGGCGGGAGCTTCTTGAGCGGGATCGCGCCCACGGTGGCGGTGCGGCGGGTCTTGAGCTCGCGCGGGCGCTCGACGGGGACATCAAGCGTCTCAAAGATGCGGGCGGCGGCGGCGTTGCTCTTCTGCAGCGCGTTGTTCACCTTGCTGAACTTGCGCAGCGATTCCCCGATCGCCATCAGGCACGCCATCAGGCCGAAGAACGTCGTCGCGTCCAGCGTGTTCTTCACGCGAACGAGGTAGGCGGCGTACAGGACGATCGCGCCCACCACGACCAGCGTCAGCATCTCCAGGATCGGGGCGCTCATCGCGTCGATGCGCGACATCTTGAGTTGCTCGCCGACCAGGTGATCCATGATCCGCGTGTAGCGGCGGCGTTCGTGCGGCTCGGCGCTGGCGGCCTTGACGACGCGCACGCCCGCGAGCGAGGCGTCGAGCTGGCCGAGCATGGTCGCCGACGATTGCAGCGCCTTGCGGCTGGCCCGGCGCATCTTCTTCCCGAACTTCTTGATGATCGCGAACATCAGCGGCCCGAAGAGCACGATGAACATCGTCAGGTGCCAGTCGAACCAGAGCGCGAGCCCGAACGCGAACGCGGCCTTGATCGGCTCCTGGATGGTCTGGCCGAGGACCGTCTTGAACCCGTCCTGCAGGCCTTGTGCGTCCTGGACAAGGCGGCTCGTGACGTCGCTGGTCCCCTTGAGGCCGAAGAAGCCGACCGGGATGTGCAGGACGTGATCGTAGAGCTTTCGGCGGATGTCGTTGACGGCGAGGATCGCGGCCTTGTCGGAGAAGTATTCCTGGTAATAGCGGACGAAGTTGCCGAGCAGCGCCAGGGCGAACATGAAGGCGAAGACGGCGGCGATCGCCTTCACCGGGTGCTTGGGCAGCGCGGACGCGACATTGAAAAAGAGCCGCAGGTGCGTCTTGGCGGGTGGAAGCGTGACCGGAACGGTTTCCGAGGCGCCGCCGGGACGATCCACGTGAACGGTGACCCGCTCGTCGCGAGAGAGGGCGGCCAACGCGCCGTCGATGTCGGCGGCTTGGGCGACCGTGACGACGTCGCGCGACCGCAGACCGGCGCGGTCGGCCGGGCCTTTGGAAATGACGTGGTCGAGCACGATCTTGTCAGGCGTGTCGGCGAGGCGGGCGTCCAGGCGGTCGGCGGCGACGATCCGGCCGGCCCAGACCTGCACCGTGTCGCCGTTCATCAGCACGCGCAGGACCGGGAGCATCGTCGACAGGCCACCGGTAAACGTCAGCCCCACCAGGAACGCGCAGCCAATGGAAATGGCGACCAACCGGCGGTGCGGCGCCAGGTAGCGCAGGGCGCGCCAGAAATAGGCGACCGACTGGTCACGTTTCTCGCGTTTCGCGGGGCGTGCTGAATCACTCATGCGGGGGCAAATCGGTGGACGATAAGGGGGTTATCGGACATTGAGAACAGCGAAGTATAGCGATTCGACCCCCAACGATATACCCGAGCAAGCGATTGCCCAAGGGCACGTGATTTATGACGTCTATCCCCCTATCCAGACCCGACATAACGCAGCGCGAGATCGATGCCGTCGTGGACGTGCTGCACACCGACACCCTGTCGATCGGCCCCAAGGCGGTCGAATTCGAAAACGCCTGCGCAAAAATGGTCGGCCGGCGGCACGCCATCGCCGTCTCCTCCGGCACCGCCGGTCTGCACTGCGCCATGCTGGCGGCGGGCATCGGGCCGGGCGACGAGGTCATCACCACCCCCTTCTCGTTCGTCGCCAGCGCGAACTGCGTCCTGTTCGTCGGCGCCAAGCCCGTGTTCGTGGATATTGACCCGATCACGCTGAACTTGGACCTCGACAAGGTGACCGCCTCGATCACGCCACGGACACGGGCCATCGTCGGCGTCGAAGTCTTCGGACACCCCGGCGGCATGCCGGAACTCGAGCAGGTCGCCCAGAAACACGACCTGATCCTGATCGAAGACGCCTGCGAAGGGTTCGGCGGACACGCCGGCAAGCGCGCGATCGGCTCGTTCGGGCGGGGGAGCGTCTTCGCGTTTTACCCGAACAAACAGATCACCACCGGCGAAGGAGGCATGATCGTCACCGACGACGACACCTTCGCCGCCACCTGCCGAAGCCTGCGAAACCAGGGGCGCGACGGCATGGCCTGGCTGGCGCATCAGCGGCTGGGTTACAACTATCGGCTGTCGGAAATCAATGCCGCGCTCGGCGTGGCGCAAATGCACCGGGTGGAAGAAATCCTGGAGAATCGCCGGCGGGTCGCCCACCTGTACATGGACCGTTTGATGACCAGCCGGTTCGTCACGCTGCCGACCCTGACCAGCGACGATCTGATGAGCTGGTTCGTATTCGTGGTGCGGCTGACGGATCTGTTCGCCCCGGGCGATCGCGACGCGGTGATGAACATGCTGCGGGAACAGGGGATCGGGTGCAATAACTACTTTCCGCCCATCCACCTTCAGCCGTACATGGTGGAACAGTTCGGTTACAAGACGGGGGATTTCCCGGTCTGCGAATACGTTTCGACGCGGACGCTGGCCTTGCCCTTCTTCAGCAAGATGACGACGAAACAGGTGGATCGGGTCTGTGCGACGCTGGAAAAGACACTGGAAAAGCTGCTGATTTCGCGGAAGGGGCGATTCTAGGGCTCTCAAACAAACTTGTTGGATTGTTGCCGCCACAATTACCCTGCAAAGCCGATGTGCCGATAGAAAGGGAGGACGAGCGCTGTCTCGCGCCCGGCGACCCATCTTATGCAGATCGCGGCCCAACATCTTGGGGAGATCGTCGAAGCGATCCGGAAGCTCGAATCGGGGAACTCGGGCAAGGACAAACGCAAGACCGCGCGCCAGCCCGTCCAGACGAAAGTGGAAGTGCTCAGCCTGACGAGCGGGCGGACGTTCGGGGCGTTGACGCGCGACCTGTCGATCGAGGGGATCGGCCTGCTGCAATCGGTCGCGATGACCAAGGGCGAACGGTTCTCCGTCTGCCTGCCGCGCGGCAAGCACGGGCCGATCGTCGCCGAGTGCACCGTCATGCACATCCGCGAGCTCGCCGACGGATTGTGGGGGATCGGGGCGACGTTCCTCTCCGTCACGACCGTCAATCCCGACGCGAACGCGCCCGACCCCGAAGAGGCCCAGCGCATCGCCGCGAAAATGCTCACTTGAACGCCCCCCTCCTTCGGCAACGCCGCCGCAGTCGCTATCATGCGCCGCCATGCCTGAGAGCGATCCCCTCAACATCCTTCTATCGTTCGACCGATGGGCCACCGCCCGAATGCTCGACGCGTGCGGCAAGCTGACGGACGAACAGTTTCACCACCGGTTTGACATGGGCCCCGGCTCACTGCACGACACGGTCACTCACATCGTCGGAGCGATGCGGGCGTGGACGCAGACGCTCACCGGCCAGCCGCCGCAACCGCGCATCGATACCGACGGGCGGCGTCGTACGGTGGCGGAGTTGCGCGCGCTCCTCGACGAAACGGCGCCGGCCTTCGCCGCCGAAGCCCGACGGCTCCCGTTCGACGCCATGGTGACACGCGTCACCCGCGACGGCCAAACCATCCAACTCGCCCGCGGCGCGGTGCTGATGCAGGTCACGACGCACGGCATGCACCACCGCGCCCAGTGCCTGAACATGCTGCGGCAGCTAGGCGTCAAACCGCTCCCGCCCAGCAGCGTCGCGGAGTGGACGCGGCTGGCGGATAAGCCGGCGTAAATCGGATGACTCAGGGAACACACGTATGAGTAGCAACTCGATCCGCTTCGACGACGGCGCCGCCTACGAACGATACATGGGCAAGTGGAGCCGACTCGTCGGTGAGGCGTTTCTCGGCTGGCTCGCGCCCAAACCCCGCTTGCGATGGCTGGACGTGGGGTGCGGGAACGGCGCGTTTACGGACATGCTCGCCGAGCGGTGCGCCCCCGCCTTCGTGCAGGGGATCGACCCGTCGGAGGCGCAGCTCGCCTACGCGCGCACGCGGCCGGTGTCGCGCGTGGCCCAGTTTCGCCAGGGCGATGCGATGGCCCTGCCGTTTGACGACGACGCGTTTGACGTGGCGGTCATGCCGCTCGTGATCTTCTTCGTGCCCGACCCGGCGCGGGGCGTCGCGGAAATGGCGCGCGTGGTCGCCCCGGGCGGCATCGTGTCCGCGTACGCGTGGGACATGACCGGCGGCGGGTTTCCGTACGAAGGGCTTTGGGTTGAGATGCGCGCGCTGGGTGTCGCGGTGCCGCTTCCGCCCAGTCCCGAGGCGTCGCGAATCGACGTGCTGCAAGCACTTTGGGCGGCCGCCGGGCTGGAGGCGGTCGAAACGCGGGAACTGACCGTGGAACGCACGTTCGAGAGTTTCGACGACTACTGGGCGACAATCCGCGGCGGGCCGAGCGTCGGGCCGGGCCTGGCGGCGATGCCGGCCGGAGATCTGGATCTGCTCAAGACGCGAATGCGCGTACACCTGCCGGAAGATGCCGGCGGCCGGATCACGTGTCGCGCGAAGGCTAACGCGGTGAAGGGTCGGGTCGCCGAATCTTAGCTACGGCCGCTTCGCCGGGCTGACGGTCTTCTTCGGGTCCCGCTCGACCACGCCGCCCAGCGCGTCGTCGATCTGCCGCAGGATGGCCTCGTCCAGCTTCACGCCCGCCGCCTTGACGTTGTCGCGCACCTGTTCCGGCCTCGACGCGCCGATGATCGCCGACGCAACGTTGCGGTTCTGCAACACCCACGCGACCGCCAGTTGCGCCATCGACAGCCCGGCCGCCTGCGCGATCGGCTTGAGCTTCTGCACGCGCGTCAGCACGTCGTCGGTCAGCAGCCTGGTCATGAATTGCGAGCCGGTCTGATCGGTGGCGCGGCTCCCCTTGGGGGGCGGCTGGCCGGGCAGGTACTTGCCGGTCAACACGCCCTGCGCGATCGGCGACCAGACGATCTGGCTGAGCCCGGCGCGCTCGCACGCGGGAACCACCTCCGCCTCGATCACACGCCACAACATGGAATACTGCGGCTGGTTGCTGACCAGCGGCACGCGCAGGTCGCGCGCCAGCGCCGCCGCCCGCTCGATCTGCTCCGCCGTCCACTCCGACACACCGAGGTAGAGCACCTTCCCCTGCCGCACCAGGTCGGCCAGCGCCGTCATCGTCTCCTCGAGCGGCGTCGCGAAGTCGTACCGGTGCGCCTGGTACAGGTCCACGTAGTCCGTGCGCAGGCGGCGCAAACTCCCGTGGATCGACTCGACGATGTGCTTGCGCGACAGGCCGCGGTCGTTGGGCCCCGGGCCGGTCGGCCAGAAGACCTTCGTGCAGATTTCCACCCCCGCGCGCCGCTGCCCCGCCAGCCCCTCGCCCAGCACGTCCTCCGCCTTGGTCATGGCGTACACGTCGGCCGTATCGAAGGTCGTCACCCCCTCCTCCAACGCCGCCCGCACACACGCGATCGCCGCGTCCTTTTCCACCTGCGAACCGTGGGTGATCCAGTTGCCGTAAGAAATTTCGCTGACGAGCAGGCCGCTTCGACCGAGGTGTCGGTGATTCATGGCGGACGTGTTTACCGTTTCAGAGCCGACGTGTCGACTCGGAACAGACTAACCGTGGTACTGGTCGTCGCTGACTTTCTCCATCCACTCAACGGCCTTGCCATCGCGCTTCTCCTGGATGGCGACGTGCGTCATCGCGGTGGAGGCGGTCGCGCCGTGCCAGTGCCGCTCGCCGGGCGCGAACCAGACGACGTCGCCGGGGCGGATTTCCTCGACCGGTCCGCCCTCGCGCTGCGCCCAGCCGCAGCCGGCGGTGACGACGAGCGTTTGGCCGAGCGGGTGCGTGTGCCACGCCGTGCGGGCGCCGGGTTCGAACGTCACGCTGGCCCCGCTGACCCGCGCCGGCTCGGGGGCGTCGAAGAGCGGGTCGACGCGAACGACGCCGGTGAACCAATCGGCCGGGCCTTTGGCGGAGGGGCGGGAACCGACTCGTTTGATGTCCATGTGGACTCCTCGTCGTGTTACGGACCTAAGGCCGCCTGTGTGGGCGTCCGGCCGGCCTTTGCCACTGTCCATCCTCCCGGCTCTTGAGGACGGAGGCAACGCACGTAATGCGGAAAGCGTCACTCCTCAACGCCGTCTACGCCCATCGATACTCCCATTTGAATATGACCACCTCCGCCACACCGCAGCCGCTGCCGCCGCTCGATTACCAATCTCCGGGCGGCGCCCGCCCCGGCAACGGCGCCAAGTGGCTCGTGCTCCTCGCCGCATTCCTCGGCTGGATGTTCGACGGCCTGGAGATGGGGATCTTCCCGCAGATCTCCCGGCCGGCGCTGACCGAACTGCTTCACGGCAAGCTCGAAGAGTTTGGCCGGTGGAACAACTTCATCGCAGCCATGTTCCTCTGGGGCGCGGCATTGGGCGGCCTGGTTTTCGGCTGGCTCGGCGACCGCGTCGGGCGCGTCCGCGCGATGTCGATGTCGATCCTGATTTACTCGCTCTTCACGGGCCTCCTCTACTTCGCCAACTCGCCGCACTACATCGCGATCATGCGCTTCGTCGCGGCCATCGGCATGGGGGGCGAATGGGCGCTGGGCGTGGCGCTGGTGATGGAGGTGTGGGACGAGCGGCACCGGCCGATGCTCGCGGGGTTGATCGGGGCGGCGTCCAACGTCGGGTTCGTGCTCATCAGCACGCTGGGCGCGTCGATCCACGTCAACCAGAGCAACTGGCGGTGGGTCGTCCTCGCCGGCGCGGCGCCGGCGGCGCTGACGTTCCTCATCCAGATCTTCGTCCCCGAATCGCACAAGTGGAAGGAATCGCAGAAGGCCGCTCCGTCCAAACCGCTGACCGAACTCTTCGGCGACCCCAAGCTATCGAAAACGGCGCTCCTGGCGATCTGCTTCGCGTCCGTCGCGCTGCTCGGCACGTGGGGCGCGGTGCAGAACATCGCCCCCTGGGCCGGCGGCATGCCGTCCAAGACCCCGCGGGCGATCGGCGTGGCGGGCGTGGTGATCGGACTGGGCGCCATCGTCGGCTGCCTGATCGCGCCGCTGATGGCCGCGGCGCTGAACCGCCGACTCGCCTACTTCCTCCTCTGTCTCGGGTCACTGATCTCCTGCGAGATCCTCTTCCTGTTCTTCAAGGACTACACGTGGGGCTTCCTCTGCATGGCGTTCGTCGTCGGCGGGATCACGGCGGCGTTCTACGGCTGGTTACCGCTTTACCTGCCCGAACTCTTCCCCACCCGCGTACGCGCCACGGCGCAGGGCGTGGCGTACAACTTCGGCCGAATCGCCGCAGGCATCGGCGCGGTTACGGGCGCGATGGTCGGCAGGGACTTCGCTCAGATCGGTGTCTACGTTTCGCTGATCTACGTCGTCGGCATGGCGATCATCTGGGTGGCGCCGGAAACCAAGGGCAAACCGTTGCCCGCGTGATCGGAAGCCCGTCCCCCCGCACGAGCAACCGCCGGCGCAACCGCTCAAACCCCGATTCACGCTCCGCCACGCCCGTGGCGTGCCCGCAACCCGGAGCCTTCGCAACGGCCGCCCGCAGTCGCTTCGCGGTTTCGCACCATATTCCTCCGCCGATCATGCAAGTTAGGGGACCGTCCGGATTGGGATGCCGGGTTTGTATCATCCGGGATGTTCAGCGGCGACGCGCACAAGAAAATGCTGCGTCCGCGGCGTTGCCGCGTTAGAATAAAGTGCCGGACTACGCGTTTTCGCCTCCACGCTCGGCCGCCGCCGCAGGTGGGACGTGCGCGCGTCGTCTGCGGTGCGGATCACGCTCGCGCGAACCCGGTCGTCGCTTCGAGCGTTGCACGAGGAGCTTATGCGCTTGGGTTGGCGTTACATCAGCGGCATCGTGCTCGGTTTCGCGCTCGGACTTGCGCCCGCGTTCACGACCGCCTACGCCCCGCCCATCGCGTCGGCGCCCGCCACCCGTCCCGCCCTTAAAGCCGTCCCGGAGTCGCTCGCCGACCTCCGCGCCCTCCAGGCTCGCGTGGAATCCGTCGTGGCCAAGGTATCCCCCTGCGTCGTCGGCCTGCGCGTCAAGGGCGGCCAGGGGAGCGGCGTCATCATCAGCGACGACGGCTTCGTCCTCACCGCCGGTCACGTCGCGACCGACCCCGGCCTCGACGTCACCGTCGTCCTGTCGAACGGTAAAACCGTTAAGGGCAAAACGCTGGGCATCAACCGAAACGTCGACAGCGGCCTGATGAAGATCGTCGGCCCGCCGCCCGGTGGCGGGAAGTGGCCTTATGTCGAACTCGGTCACTCCGGCGAACTGCAGCGCGGCGAGTGGTGCGTGGCGCTGGGCCATCCCGGCGGCTACAAGATCGGTCGAAGCCCGCCGCTGCGATTGGGCCGCGTGCTCGACGTCGGCGGCCGCTTCATCCGCACCGACTGCACCCTCGTGGGCGGCGACTCCGGCGGACCGCTCTTCGACCTCGACGGCAACGTCATCGGCATCCACAGCCGCATCGGCCAGACCACCAACGACAACATGCACGTCCCCATTGACACCTATCGCGACACCTGGACGCGCCTCGCCGCCGGCGAGGCGTGGGGCGACATACCCGGCGGGCGACGGCCCTGGCTCGGCCTCGACACCGATCGCGACGCCCGCAACTGCAAGATCACCCAGATCGAACCCCACTCCCCCGCCGAAAAGGCCGGCCTCAAGGTCGGCGACGAGATTACCAGCTTCGACGGCGACCCGATCGCCAGCTACAGCGCCCTGGCAAGCCGCCTGATCAGCAAAAAGCCCGGCGACCAGGTCACGTTCGAGATCAAGCGCGACGATCAAACCCTGACCGTGCGCCTGACCATCGGCCGACGGCCGAGCGGCAACCCCTAGCATCCTCATACGACAACGCCTCATGACGACCGCATTCCATCATCGATGCCGCTCCTCGCTGCTTGGCTACGGCCTGCTCGCCGCCACCCTCCTCGCCCCGCCCGCGCTCGCGCAATCGCGCAACTCGGCCCGCGACGACCGCGCCAACGGATTTAAGGAAAATCCCCGCATGCTGGCGGCGTTCCGCGAGGCCGTCGCCGGCCCCAGTCGAAGCGTCGTCCGCGTCCGCAGCGCCGTAAAGGACGTGGCGCTCGGCACCGTCGTCGCCGCCGACGGCTGGATCCTCACCAAGAACAGCGAGCTGGTCGAAAACGCGCCGATCACCGTCGTGCTCAAGGATGGCCGGCAATTGCCCGCCAAGCTCGTCGGCGTGCAGGACCGCTTCGACCTGGCCATGTTGAAAATCGACGCGACCGACCTGACGCCCGTGCAGTGGGGCGACGCCAAGTCCGCCCCCGTGGGCGAGATCCTCGCCTCGCCGGGTGTGACCGACGAACCACTGGCGATCGGCGTGCTCAGCGTCGCCTCGCGCGCCGTCCGCTCCACCGACCTCATGATCCCACCGCCCCCCGCCAACGCCGGTTACCTCGGCGTCGCCCTCGACGAGGCCGAGGGAGGCGCGCGCGTCGCCAGCGTCATGCTCAACAGCGCCGCCTACCGCGCCGGGCTGAAGGTCGATGACGTCGTCACCCTCATCGCCGATACGCCCATCATCGACCTCGAGACGATGATCAACACCATCCGCCACCACAAGCCCGGCGACGCCGTGCCGATCACGGTGAAGCGCGGCGACAAGGAAATCGAGCTCAAGGCGACCCTCGACAAGCGCCCGCCCGACCCCGGCCTGGTCCGCCGCGAGTACCAGAACCACCTCGGCAGCGCACTCTCCGAGCGGCGGAGTGGCTTCCCCACCATCCTCCAGCACGACATGGTGCTCCGCCCCGACGCCTGTGGCGGGCCGGTCGTCGACCTCGACGGCAAGACGCTGGGCATCAACATCGCGCGGGCCGGTCGCGTCGAGAGTTACGCGATCCCGGCCGAGTCCGTGAAGGGGCTGATCGAAGACCTCAAGAGCGGAAAACTGGCGCCGGCGCCCAAGCGGCCGGCGACCACGGGACCGACGCTGGCGGCGTCCAAAAACGACACCGCCGACGACAAGGCCCCACTGGCGAAGGCGTCACCCTTGCCGGCATCGCGCCCGGCACCGGCGACATCGACGAAAGCGATGACGACGACGACGACCACCACGCGCCCGGCGCAAATCGCACCGGCAAAGTGAGAGCCGCCGCCGCCGCCAGTTGAAACCAGGAGTCCGACATGTCGGCCACGCCTCTCATCCTGTTCACGGGCATGGGTGCGGATCAGCGCCTCTTCTCACCCCAAAAGGAAGCATTCCCCTGGCTCATTGTGCCCCCGTGGATCAAACCCCAGCGCGACGAAGGCCTGGCGAGCTATGCCGAACGACTGGCGGCCCAGGTCGATCCCGGCTGCCCCTGCTTCGTCGGCGGCGCGTCCTTCGGCGGCTTCGTCGCCATGGAGGCGGCGCGCCACCTCAAGGCCAAGGCGCTCTTCCTCATCGGCAGCGTCCGCCACTGCCGCGAACTCCCACTGCGCATCCGCGCCATGCGCCACATGAAGCACATGCTCCCGACCGTCCCCTTCGAATGGGTCGGCACCCTCGCCGGCATGACCCTGCACTGTCACGACGACTTCATGCGCCCCGCCACCCGCAGCGTCCTCAAGCAGGTCGCCGAGATGAAGGGCGCCTTCATGCGCTGGGCCTGCCGCGCCGTCCTCACCTGGGACCCCCCCGCCACCCCGCTTGGCGTCCCCGTCTTCCAGATCCACGGCGACTGGGACCGCATCCTCCCCGTCAAACGCACCCACCCCGACGTCACCCTCCACCACGCCGGCCACCTCCTCAGTTTGACACACGCCAACCAGGTCAACCACTTCCTCGAAGAGAAAATGTCCGCCATCGAACACCAGGTCGACGAAGCCGTCGCGACCTGCATGGCCGAAGCGTCCGCGTGATCGTTCGCGACGAAAACCAAAAGGCATGGGTGCCACAGGTCGCGGTACGCCGAGACCTGTGCCTGACCCGCGAGCAAAACACAGGTCTGCGTGGAACGCCGACCTGTGGCACCCGCGCGTCCACGTGTTCGATCGACTACTTCAACGTATTGATTGTATTAAACACTTCCCCCTCCGCCGCGTGACCGTCCGCCGTCTTCAGCTTGTACGTGATCGCCATCTGCATCACGGGCCGGATCGCCGGCATCTCCAGGAACACCGTCCGCCCGTCCGCCTGCAGCTTCGCCGACTTTACCTCCACCGTGTCGTGCCCCTTCTTCGTCGGATTCGCGACCGAGAACTCCGGGCTGCCGTACGTGCTGCTCCACACGTAACCCCACTGCTCGACGTCGTACGAATTCACGTCGTTCGCCGTCGCCGGCTCGAGGGGATCGGTAAACGTGATCGCCATCCCCGCCTTCGTCGCGTGCAGTTCCACCGGCCGCCGCACCGCCTTGCCCGTGTACCGCACGCGCTGCACCGCCCCGTCCTTCGCGCTGTTGGTCTGCCACCCCCGGATGCCGCAGACGTAAAGCTGCCCGTCGCCCGGGTTAAACCGCGGCCGCATGATCCCCGCCTCAAACGCCAGCGGGAACTGCCACACCCCCCCCTGCGCCACGCCGTCCACCAGTTCGTGCATCACCATGAACAGCGTGGATTTCCCGTAACTCGTGTGGACGATGTGACCCTTGAACGGCCCCCAGCGGTCGCTCGTCACGAACGTCTGACCGCCCGACGAATTATCCGCCGAGTACGGAATCCAGCAGAGCGGCGGCTCGAACGTCGTCGGCATTCCGGCCGGATAGAATTTCTTGACGTCGAACCCCTTTTCCACCCGCGGGTCGAACGGGTGACCGTAAAACCCGCCCGTCTTCCCCGGCGGGATGTAATTGATCTTCGACGACGGCGTCCAGTGCCCCTGGTTGTCCGCGCAGACGATCGCGCCGTCCGGCCCCACCGCCATGCCATTGGGCGCGCGAAAGCCCCGGGCGATGTAATCCAGCTTCGACCCGTCCGCCGCCACCTTCACGACCGCCGAGTGCCCGTAGAACAAATCCGTCGTCGCCCAGTTGCCGCCGACGATGTAGTAAAAGTTCCCCGCCACGTCGGTGTCGAGGTCGAATTTGAACAGGTGGTAGTGGTCGCCGGTGATGCCGTCGTTGTTGAAGTTCTCGTAGAAATCCGCCTCGCCGTCGCCGTTCAAATCGTGAAGCCGCGTGATCTGGTCCCGGCCCAGCGTGTAAACCACCCCGTTCACAATCTTCAGCCCAAGCGGCTCGTACAGTCCCGTCGCATACCGCTTCCACGTCAGTTGCGATAACGACTCATCGATCCCCGAGACGATCCACACGTCGCCGTTCCACGTGCAGACCGCCGCCGACTTGCCGTCGGGAAAAAAGTCGATCCCCGTCGGCCGCATCCACGACGACCACGGGTTTTTATCGGGCAGCGGCAGCGTATCGACCACGTACGCCGCTTCGGATTTCGCGTCCGCCTTCGGGCTGACGCCCAGTTCCCCGTGCGTCTCAACAACGTCCGTCCACCGCGCCGCCCCGCCGTGAACGAGCGTCGAAGGATCGATCGGCGCCGGCACCGAGCCCGCCACCTTTTCCACGTCCCCCGTACCGATCGCCACGCAAAAAAGCGTCGGCTGCGAAACCAGCGGCACCGTCAACCGCCACGTCCCCTCCGCCCGCCCGACCTTCGCCCCCGCCGGCGCGCCATGCACCAGCGACGCCGCCACGCCGTTCGCGTCCTGTGCGAGCACGAACGTCAGCGGCTCGGTCGTCTTCTCAATCCGAATCGTCCGCGTGAACAGTACGCCCGCGTCCGTCTTCACGCTGCCCGGCAATTCCAGCACGTCCCCGCCACCCGCCGAATACCCGATCACGACGCGATCACCGTTGTGATACAGCCCCTTGTAATGCCCGTGTTCCTTCGGCAGCGGCCCGCGCAGCGGATACATCGGATCGTTCCGCGGGTCCGCCAGCGATCCGCCGTGCGACACCCCCGGCCCCATCACCGTCGTAAACACCACCTTCCCCCCGACGGCCGGACAAACGTCCCCCTTCGACGTCGTCATGTGCGTCTTGCGCAGGTCGAGCCACCCCCCCGTCCAACCCGCCGAGTAACGCAGCAAATCGGTGTCGAACGAGACATGCGCATCATTCCCCACCTTGATGTCCAGCGACTTGTACGCCAGCACCTTTGGCCGCCCCGCCACCGGCATGCTCAAACTCGACGCCAGCACCGACCCGTAGTCCATCAGCGCCCCCTTCGACGCCTTCGACGCCGCCCCGTCCGCGCCGCGCGCAGCCGGTGTAATCAACGCGAGCGCAACGGACGCAACGGTGGTAACGACGGTGTTTTTCATGTTCGTTGATACTACGCCCGCGCCACCCCACCGTTGGACTTACCCTCCCCCAAAGCCCACGGAACTCGCTCCGTGGATGTCGCGCCCCTCACCGCGCGTCGTCGATTATAGGTGGCGCGGGTTGGCGAAGGGGCGCGGTTGGCATTGAATCGCAAAGAAGCAAAGAAACAAAGAAGCAAAGGAATTCAATTCAGAACGGGTCGGACGCGCGGGGGTGGCCAGTCCGGCGTTCCTTGGTCTTCTTTGCTCCTTTGCTCCTTTGCTTCTTTGCGACAAAAAGCCCGCGACGCGACTGCGCGAAAGCCGTGACTAATTAATTCCTGGTTTTCTCCGCTTCTCCGCTTCTCCGCTTCTCTGCGACAAAAGGCGGGCGACGCGGACGCGCGAACGTCGTGACCGATTAACCCAGGCGCTGATGCGCCATCGGGGCCTCCTGCTGCTTCAACGAATACGTCACCCCCCGCCATTCGATCCGCCCCGTCAGGCACTGCCGCAGCGCCCGGCAGAAGATCGCCAGGCTGATCGCCCCACCCAGCGGGAACAGCAGCGCGTTCCACCATGCGTTCTTGCTCCACGCGTACGTCAGCCCCAGTTGCACCGTCATCGTGACGAAGTGACAGACTACCGCGATCACCCACCCGATCGCCCCGAGCTGCGTGATCGGGTGCAGTATCCGGTAGACCGCGTACGCCCCCGCCACGTAAAGCGAGAACCCGCACAACAGCAGGAACGAGATCCCGATCAACATCGGCCAGACCCGCCGGTTTCGCGACACCGAGATGATCCGCGCCAGCCCGCGATAGATCGCGCTCAGCGAGTCGTACATCCGTATCGCGCACAAATCCGACCGTTTTGTCGGGACGAGCCATATCCGCGACAAACGCGTGAATCTCACGACCCGTGGCCTGCTCGGCCGACGGCAGATTGGAAACGATTTGCGCCTTTGCCGCGGGCGTCTTTGGTAGCACAAGCGCCACCGTCACATCGTCGCGCGTCAGCAGCCCCTCATCGGACAAGC
>Ga0207674_10003468_pt1 | contig 19285 bp, 24 predicted proteins | sample KBSCornC72_FD_184303 | JGI IMG/M metagenome (GOLD analysis project Ga0207674, IMG submission 184303) | Corn rhizosphere microbial communities from Kellogg Biological Station, Michigan, USA - KBS Corn C7-2 (SPAdes) (version 2) | ecosystem: Host-associated > Plants > Roots > Rhizosphere > Soil ... | reverse complement strand
ATCAGGGAGTTGACCGATTCGACACACGCACCCCAGTTCCCGCCACCTCCCGATAGAGAAGCGCGCTGACCGATACGCCCTTCTTTGCCCACCGCCGTGCTAACGCGGGAAAGCTCATTCGCCATGTTTTCGTTCAACTCGAAAATGTCGTTGAGAACGTCGGCGATCTTGCCCGGCAGACCAACCTGATTCACGGGGAGTCGGACCGAAAAATCACCCTTCTTGAACGCAATCAGCGATGCCAAAAGTTGATTGGCATCGAGAATATCCGCAATCGGAATCTCTCGCATCAGTCCTCCCCAGATTTTCGACGGCTCGCGCCGGCCTTCGGGTATAGAAAATATGTAAAGGGTTGATCCTACAACAATAAGGCGCGTTACAAATTATGTCATTGCCCGCCGCAGGCCTCGCAGTCGCCGTAGACAACTGACAATACAAGACTTACAAATTTTGCAAACATTGCAGCCTCACAATGAGTCTTTCTCTTAATGACGACTCCTGCACGAACCCGCAAGAAGGAATCCCATCCGCTGGAACTGGCCAAATGCGCCACCGGAATCGCCGGCTTCGATGAAATTACCTTCGGCGGCGTGCCCCGCGGCCGTCCGACCCTGGTCTGCGGCAGCGCGGGCTGCGGGAAGACCCTGTTCGGTTTGGAATTCCTAGTCCGGGGCGCCCGGGATTATGGCGAGCCCGGCGTCTGTATTTCTTTCGAGGAACCGGCGGCCGATTTGGAAGCCAATGTCCGCTCACTCGGTTTCGATCTCGTCGCGCTCCAGAAAAAGAAGAAGCTGGTCATCGACTATATCCAGATCGAAAAGGATCGGATCGCGGAAACGGGCGAATACGATCTGGAGGGCCTCTTCGTCCGTATCGGCTACGCCATCGACTCGGTAAAAGCCAAACGAGTCCTGCTAGATACACCGGAAGCCCTGTTTGCGGGCTTGAGCGATGAAGGCACGCTCCGCTCGGAGTTGCGCCGCCTTTTTAACTGGCTAAAAGCCAAGGGCGTTACAGCTGTGATTACCGGTGAACAGGGCGAAGGAAAAATAACCCGCCATGGCCTGGAAGAGTACGTTTCGGATTGTGTAGTCCTTCTAGATCAGCGCGTGGATCATAGCGTGGTTACGCGTCGCCTCCGCATCATGAAGTACCGCGGATCCAGGCATGGAACCAACGAATACCCTTTCCTGATCGACGAACAAGGTTTCTCGGTCCTGCCAGTCACGTCCGTAGGTCTGGCTCACGCCGTTTTTGACGAAAGGATCTCATCCGGCATCCCGGGCTTGGACGAGATGTTGGGAGGAAAAGGCTACTTTCGTGGCAGCAGTGTTCTCGTAACCGGCACTGCCGGAAGCGGAAAAACCAGCGTGGCGGCCAGCTTCGTTGCCGCCGCCTGCGAACGCGGCGAACCGGCGCTCTACTTCTCATTCGAAGAGTCTCCCGATCAGCTCGTGCGCAACATGCGGTCCGTTGGCATGAATCTGGATCGCTGGCGCAAGCAGGGGCAGCTTTTCGTTCGGGCCGCGCGGCCCTCGGCGTTCGGACTCGAAATGCATCTCGTACAGATTCATCAGCTTATCCGGGATATTCACCCTCGCGTAGTCGTCATGGATCCGATATCGAGCCTGCTGGGTGACGGGGCCGATCATGAGGTCAAAACGATGGTTCTCCGAATGGTGGACCATTTGAAACACGCGGGCGCTACGGCGCTGTTCACAGCGATGGTGGATGATCCCGGTCTCGAAACCACCGATATCAACCTATCTTCCCTAGTCGATACCTGGATCCAACTGAAGAATGTTGAGACCGACGGGGAACGGAACCGCCTGATACAGGTTCTTAAATCTAGAGGTATGGCGCATTCCAATCAGGTACGAGAGTTCAATCTGAGCGCGAAGGGAATTCATCTCAATCCTGTTTATCTGGGGTCGGGCGGGGTCCTGACGGGTTCCGCTCGCGTGTTGCGGGAAGCGCAGGAGCGCGCGCTGGATGCTGCGCGCCAAGAGGAATTGCAACGCAAACACAATCTCATTCAGCGGGGCCTGAGAACGCTGGAAACACAAATCCACGCCCTCCAAGCAGAAAAAGAGGCTCAGGAGCATGAATTGGCTCTAATGGGAACGCAAGAATCATCGCATCGTGCCACGCTGAACGCCGAGCGCCAAACGCTTAGCATCAGCCGCCAGGAGCCAGGCAGTAAACCGAATGGAACGTCCAACAAAGCCGGGAGCAAGCGCGTATGAAGAACGGAACAGCTAAAGCCAAGACTCCAAAAAAGGAGATGGCCTACGACTTGCGATTGTATGTGGCCGGGCAAACGCCTCGATCGCTGCATGCTTTTTCAAATTTGAAGCGTATCTGCGATGAACATCTTGCCGGCAGATACCGGATTCAGATCATCGATCTGCTCGAAAATCCGAAATTGGCCAAGGGCGACCAGATTCTGGCGATCCCGACTCTGGTGCGAACCATCCCCAAACCGGCGCGGAAGATCATCGGCGATCTGTCGAATACCGACCGCGTTCTCGTGGGACTCGATATCCGCCCCGCCGGCAGCTGGGACGGACAGTAGATGGTTCAGCAAGATCTTGATTTGCGGCTCTATGTTGCGGGAACGGGCGCTAAATCGCTCCGTGCGATTCAGATCATCACGCGTCTTTGCGAAACGGAGTTGGCCGGCAGATATCGCCTGGAGATAGTGGATGTCTATCGCCACCCCGCGCGCGCTGTCGAGGATCAGGTTGTCGCCATTCCGACGCTGATCAAGCGGGCGCCAGGAGCGATTAAGCGGCTGGTGGGCGATCTCTCGCACGAAGCGCGCGTGCGCTCGGGACTGGGGCTGGCCGCCTAAGATATGGGAGTCACCGAAAAAAATCACTTTGCCCGGATCGCGGAGCTGGAAACGCGATTGGCTGAAGCCGAGGAAACACTGGATGCCATTCGCCAGGGAGGCGTCGACGCAGTAGTCATCAACGGACCCACCGGAGAGCAGGTTTATGCTCTGGAAGGGCCCGACCATCCTTATAGGGTTCTGGTGGAAGAGATGCACCAGGGTACGGTGACCCTGGATCCGGACGGCTTGATCCTATATTGCAACCGGCAGTTCGCCGCCATGGTGAAAACTCCGGCTGAAGAAGTCATCGGCTCGCGGATTCAACGGTTTCTCACCCAGGACGATGAGTCGGCGTTTTCGGCGCTAATCGCCACCGCGGCGAGCGGACATAGCCAAGGTGAATTGAGTCTTTTGACTGGCAACGACGAACTGGTGCCCGTCTTACTATCGCTGAACAGGTTGGAGATGAGCGGTATCGAACATCTCTGCGCAGTCATCACGGACTTAACAGAAGCCCGCAGGAACGAGGCGATCGTCAAGGAAGAGCAGCTCTCCCGGCTGATCCTGGAACAGACAGCCGAGCCTGTGATCGTAATCGATGCGCGTGGCAAGATCCTGCGCGCAGGCGAAGCCGCACGGCGCCTGGCCGGTTCAAGTGTAGTTTTTCAGGATTTCAGCAACGCCTTTCCGATTTTCGACCAGGAGGGTCCGGTTACCGTTTCCAGGCTGCTCTCGGTCGTTCGTTCGCAGCGCGGCGTGCGAAGTATCGAAGTAAGCATGCACAGCTCGCAGGGCCATGCGTACGCTCTTCTTCTGAGCGCCAGTCCGCTGTGGAGTCCCGGGCGCGAGTTACTGGGGTGCGTTCTGACTCTCACCGATATTACGGAGCGGAAGCACGCTGAGGAGGAACTTGCCCACCAGGCCGAACAATTGGCGCAATCCAACAGCGACCTTCGCCAGTTCGCATATTCGGCCAGCCATGATTTGCAAGAACCGCTCCGTCACCTGGCCATCTACACGGAACTGTTACAGCAGAGATACGAAGGCAAATTGGATCCGGAAGCGGATCAGTTCATACAGCGAACCATTGATGCGGCGCACCGCATGGAGCGACTGTTGAAAGACTTACTATCCTATACACATGCGACGGATGCGCCCCAGGGCGCCGCTGCGTCGGTGGACGCCAACACCGTTCTGGCCAAGGTCTTAGCTACTTTCGAACAGCGGATCGCAAAAGAGCATGCCGTAATCAACAGCAATACCCTGCCGGTGCTCTGCGTCCACGAGGTTCATCTCAGCCAGCTGTTTCAGAACCTCATCAGTAACTCATTCAAATACCATGGCAACGCCCCGCTGAAAATGCACATTTGGGCTGATCAGGCGCAGGATGGGACTTGGCAGCTATCGGTTGAGGATAATGGCATTGGAATTGATGGTCGTTATCATCAGCAGGTGTTCGGTTTGTTCAAACGCCTGCACGGCAGCAGCCGATACACTGGAAATGGGATCGGGCTTGCGATCTGTCAAAAAATCGTGCAACGTTATGGCGGAAAGGTTTGGGTTGAGTCAACGTCTGGCGAAGGCTCGATCTTCCGATTCACGTTGCCCGGAGAAGAGAGTAACCATGCGAAGGCCTAAGCGATGACCCCACGCTGGCAGCCAGATCGGCTCTCACTCCTCCTGGTCGAGGATAGCCCGGCCGATGTGTACCTCGTCCGCGAGGCCATGCGCCGGGAAGGTCTCAAAGTACATTGGGATATCGCCGACGATGGCGAGTGGGCCATCCGCATGATCGATGAGGTGGATTCGAACGCTTCCACCCCTTGTCCGGATGTCCTACTGCTCGATTTGAACGTGCCACGGCGGACAGGCGACGAGGTTCTGGAGAGAATCCGGCAGAGCCCGCGGCTGGCTCGCACTCCCGTCGTGATCATGACGTCTTCGGAATCGGCAGCAGATCGTGACCGGCTGATGAAGCTCGGCGCCACCGAGTACTTTAGAAAACCTTCGAATTTGAGGGAGTTTATGAAGCTGGGGCGGCTGGTTCGAGAAGTCCACGAGCGTAGTGCCCCCCTGGAATAAGAAAGGGCCGGGCGCACGCACCCGACCCTCCCAGCGATTACCCGCTATTTACGTTGAGCGCGCATTGCTGGCGCCTTTGGAGCCGTGGCCGGTTTCTTAGATACCGGTTGATCGTCGATTTCCTCGTCGTCTTCTTGGGAGGATCCTGCTCCGTTGCTCCGGCTCGTGGCATCCTGCATTAGGCCCATGGCGATCTCAGTTAGTTTCTTGTCGGCAGCTTTCTCCTCGTCTTCGGTCTCTTCCAGCAGAGACGCGACCTCATTCTCCCCGATATGCGTGGCCATCGCCTTGGCCGTCCCGTAGGCGGAGATCTCGTAGTGTTCTACGCGTTGGGCGGCGGCGATGAGGGCCAGATCGTTAATCGGTTCCTCGGAGTCTTCTTCGATGACTTCGCCGCCTTCTTCGATCAAGCCCTTCATGGCTTTGCATGTCTTGCCTTTGGCAGTTTTGTCCAGTTGCTCGAAGGCTTGCTCCAGGCGCTGCACCTGGTTCGTGGTTTCCTCCAAATGATCTTCAATGGCCTGGCGCAATTCGTCCGAATCGGCGGCCTTAGCCATTTTCGGCAAGGCGCGAACCAATTGCTTTTCAGCATCGTACAAATCACGAATCTGTTCTACCAATAAATCCTCGACAGTTGACATCGTTGAGGGCATAAGATTTCCTTTCACTTCGGTGAACCCGTGCTGTGCCGGGCTACACGGTGGATTGCAACTTTGTAGAGACCGTTACCAACAGAAGTGCCTGCAGAACGTGCGTGCGAAGTCAGTATCGGACGGTCAAAAGTACCCGCATCATGAACAACCCTTCCCTGAGCAATTGATACTTCAGTGGTTCCTTGGATGGCGAGCCGCTTGCATAGTGACCCGGTATGAGGAAAACCTACATAAGCGGAATTTTTCTTGCATTACTAACTTGTTCCGCGGTCACCTCGCCGGCACAAGAAAAGCAAGACAACACGAAAGTAAACCAGCGCGATCGAAATCCAGGCGAAGCGACCGCGGACCAGCAAAAAGAAACCGCAGCCGATCGGGACTTGGCGGCCAAAATCAGACGGGAGATCACGAAGGATAAATCTCTCTCGACATACGGCCACAACGTCAAGATCATCGTCCAGAATGGCATCGTGACGCTGAAGGGTCCCGTCCGTTCGGATGCCGAGATTCAAACGATTACGACAACGGCATCGCGAATCGCAGGCGGTGACGCCAAAGTAACGAACCAACTAACTGTCGAACCTTCGAAACCCTAGAATTTGATCTCAACAAAGGAGAGACTAATTATGGAAAACAAGAAAACCGCGGTGTTCGGGATTTACACCACCACCAACCAGGCCGAGGCGGCCGTGAACCAACTGATGTCCCAAGGGTTCTCGGGCGACGATATCTCGGTGCTGATGGAGGATAGCAATAGTTCGCGCCAGTTCGCGCACGAAAAGAATACGAAAGTTCCGGAAGGAACCACCACCGGCGCAACGGCCGGCGGAGTGATCGGTGGAACACTGGGGCTATTAGCGGGTCTCGGCGCCCTTGCGATTCCCGGCGTCGGACCGCTGATCGCGGCCGGACCAATTATGGGAACGCTGGCGGGCATGGGTGCCGGCGGAGCTGTTGGAGGTATCATCGGCGCCCTGGTGGGCCTGGGCATTCCGGAATACGAAGCCAAGCGCTATGAAGGCCGCATCAAGGATGGCGGGGTGCTTCTATCCGTGCACTGCAATACGTCGAATGAGATCGATCGCGCTAAGGAAGGCCTGAAGCGCAGCGGCGCACAGGATATTTCTTCGACCTCGGAATCGTCGGCCAAGTATCCGGCTCAGTCGAGGGCCTAAGACAGATCGGCAAACGGGAGTAGAGCATGATACGGAAATTGCCTTCGGGACAATATCGTCTCTACTCCCGCAAGAAGAACCCGAAAACCGGCAAGCGTCGAAACCTGGGCACCTTCTCGACGCGTGAAGCCGCCCAACGGCATGAACGGGCGGTCCAGTATTTTAAGCGAGCGGGCTGACTAAGCTGCTGCCGAATGAAACTTGGGAGCGGCGGCAACGTAGGCTTTGCGCCGCACGCGGATGTTTTCCGCAGCTTGGCGAGCGGCCCTCCGCGCTCTCAATAGCCGAATCCGAATCGCCGTCTGACTAACGCCCTGATCGTGAGCAATTTCCTCTGCTGTCTGCCCGACCATTTGAGCTTCCAGCAATTGTCGATCCGGCAAACGGCAGAATCGGAGGATTCGACGAAGCTCCATTCCCGCCCAGTTCATGGTCGATTTTGCGTACAGCGGATCCTGCAGGCCTTGAAAGCGCCGTTCCTGGCGGATCGCCCGCCGGTAGAGATTGAGGGCGATGGTATTGACCCAAGTGGAAATCAATTCTTCACTTCGCAGTTGGCCAAGGCGTTCCCAACCTCGCATCCAAGCCGCTTGGCTGATCTCCTCTGCGGTATCTCGAGCTACTCCGCGCGAAAGGAGGAATCGGAACGTCAGGGGGAGTCCATCCTGATACGCCCGTGAATAAGCTTCTCTGGTCATCGTCGGCAAAGGAGTGCAATTCATGCACCAGCCGCTTCCAAAAACCTACCTTATTGATAGTAAGTAGCTTATGACTTTAAGCGAGTGCAAATTTTGCAGCGTCGGCAAATGTTGCAGTCGATTTCAGCTACCATAAAGTGCCCCGAGTGGGGTATCGTCGCTGCCATTTCAGGAAACTTTTGCCGGGGCCAGCGATCTAACGTAGGAGTTGGAATAGGGACTAGAGTTTCGGCCGCCAACCGGAAGGGACCCGGATTAATGAATGTACTGGCCGTGACCGGCGATGGAGAGCGCTGCCTATGATGCCTGACGATCAAGTGAAGCCTAGGCCAGGGGCCGATTCCGACTCTGCGCGAGTTTCGACATCGAAAAAGACCGTCCTTGTGGTGGAGGACGATCCCATGGAACGAGTCGGCCTGTCCCAGATGGTGTCGTCTCTGGGCTATGCAGTGGAACAGGCGGGCGATGGAGAAGAAGCGCTCGCGAAGCTGGACACCACGCCGATCACGGCCATCGTAACGGACCTCATGATGCCGAAGATGGATGGCTTTGAGCTGCTTCGAAGCCTCGCCTCCGCAGGCCAAGCACCTCCAGCGATCGTCCTCACCGGATTCGGCAACATTGCCCAGGCTGTTTCGATCGTGCATGAGCTGCGCGCTTTCTGGTTTCTGGAAAAGCCCGCGGATCCTTCCGTGCTGGGAACGCTTCTGGAACGCGCGGTCGAGTACGGTTCGTTGGTTCGCGAAACCGAGCGGCTGCAGAGAGAGCTGGGTTATCACGGTATTTTGGGGGACCTGGTAGGTGCGTCGAAGCCCATGCAACAAGTCAGCACCCTGATCCAGCGCGTGGCGCCTACTACTGCCTCGGTGTTGATCACAGGTGAGAGCGGAACTGGTAAAGAGATGGTGGCCAGGACCATTCACCGGCTGAGCCCGCGGGCGGCACGGCCGTTCGTGGCGATCAACTGCGCGGCAGTCCCACAGGACCTGATTGAGAGCGAGCTGTTCGGCCACGAGAAGGGCGCATTCACCGGGGCGATCGGTCGCCGGGCCGGCTGTTTCGAACAAGCCGATGGTGGGACGCTGTTGCTGGACGAAATCGGAGAGATGCCTTTGGCTATGCAAGCGCGTCTGTTGCGCGCGCTGGAAGAATCGAAAGTGCGCCGATTAGGTGGAACGTCCGAAACTGCTGTGAATGTTCGCGTGCTCGCGGCCACGAATCGCCTGGTGAGCGCGCTGGATCGAAAAACTCTTCGGGAAGACTTGTACTATCGCCTGAATGTGTTTAACATTCACATGCCGCCGCTGCGGGAGCGGAAAGACGATATCGCGCTGCTGTCGCAGGCCATCCTGACGGATTTGAATCGCAAACATGAAACTCATGTCACCAATCTCCATGCGGGAGCGCTGGAGCGTTTGATGTCGCATTCCTGGCCCGGCAATGTCCGTGAATTGAGAAACGTGCTGGAATGGTCGGTCATCACAGTGGGTAAAGGCACGATTCATCCCTGGCATCTGCCCAAGACCTTCGGCGCTCCGGTGGATGCTCCCGCGGCAGAGGAACGCCCGATGCCTCGCGCCGAGGGTGGCAAGACACTCGATGAAGTGGAGATGGACTACATCATGTACACTCTTCAGCTCGCGAACAATGACCGCAAGAAAGCCGCGCACATGCTGGGGATCAGCGTGAGAACTCTTTACAATCGTTTAGCCCGGCCGGCGGTTCCTGAAAAGGAAAACGCTCAGACGGCAGGAAGTGAAGTGGCATGAGCTCGCAGGCGGCGACAGGCTTGAGCGAACCTGCGCCGGACGCCGACGCGCGTATCGAATCCCTGGAACGGCAGTTGGCGGCCGCTCATGACCGTGCCAGCCAGCTGCAAGGAAAACTGAAGACCGCGCAGGACGAGTTCCAGCAGTTCACCTTGCGCGCATCGCACGATTTTCAGGAGTCGTTGCGCGCGGTGAATACTTTCTCGCAGCTGATCGCCGAGGCTCGTGGAGAAAATCTATCGGATCGTGAGCGGCAATATCTGGATTTCATGCTCAACGGCACGGATCGGATGCGCGATCTGCTGGACTATATCCTGATTTATTCGCAAGCCGCGTCCGATAACCCTGCGAGTTACAGCATGGTGGATCTGAAAGGCGTCGCCCACGGCGCTGTGAAAAGCCTGCAGGGGCCCATTTCAAAAGCCGGAGTCAACATTGCCGTTAGCCCGGCCCTGCCGATGGTTTGGGCAAATTTCCTCAGGCTCCAGCAAGTGCTGCGTTGCTTGATCACCAACGCCATCAAATATCGAAGTCCGGATGCGCCCGTCGAGATACGAATCGAAGCGGAACCGCATGCCGAAGGCGAGTGGAAAGTTTCCGTGCGGGACAACGGGATTGGGATCGCCAAGCAATATCACGAGTCCGTTTTCGCGCCCTTCAAGCGCCTCCACGGCAAAAGTATTCCGGGATGCGGCATGGGTCTGGCAGTCTGCCGGAGGATTGTGGAAGCGCACGGCGGACACATTTGGGTGGAATCGAATCCCGAGGGCGGATCCGATTTTCACTTCACGCTGCGCGAAGACCCGCTTACTGCCTGAGGCCTGAATCCCTTAAGTGCGGTGCTCAGCAAGCACTTCTTCCAGAACTTCTCCGATCTTGAGAAACTCCTGATAGGATGTCGGCTTCCGGAAATAGCGGATAGCCCCTAGCGCGGCAGTTTCCCGGCGATCTTCGGGTGAGTTCGAAGATGTGAGGATGATCACGGGCACATGGCGGCAACGGACCGTTGACTTGACTTGCTCCAGCACCTCTCGGCCGGAACGTCGCGGTAAGTTCAGGTCCAGAAGAACCGCATCGGGGCAGGGGGCTGCGGGATCAGTGTCGGCATGCGCGAAATAACGTAACGCATCCTCTCCGTTGTCGAGCATCAGCAAACGAACGGGCAGCTTTCGAAGCCGTACCGCCTGTTCCACAAGAAATACGTCGGCCTGATTATCCTCGACGACCAGCACCAGAGCGCGTCGGTCTTCGGGGGTTTCTTGCAGCTCCGACTCGGGCAGTGGATCGCCGGATTCGCGGGGCTGGTTTCCTCCGGCCAAGGCATCCATTCCACTATCAGCCGGTTCGCCCAAGCCTACACTTTCTCCACGTTCCGTGTGAACAGACGTCTGGCTGACCATTTCCTTCGTAAGATCCGGCACCGATGCCTACTGTTTCCAGATATATTTGGCCGGATGCCGCCAGCGTTGTCACGCCAGGACTGGAGCCTTGCAAACTGCAAAAATTTCCGCCCCCAATTCCAAAAAGTGCTTAAGAGTCACAGGCTTGGATCGGTAGCGGGCTCCCTTGTTCTGGATTTCCGCCTGGGTCTCCGGGGTGGCTGCGGAAGACAAAACAAATACCTGGATGTGCACCAGCGCCGGCGCCTTCTTCAAAGCATCCAATATTTCGAGGCCGTTGTACCTGGGCAGATGAACGTCAAGCAGGATAACGCAAGGATCTGGGGCATGGATACCAGCGCGATGCTCGTCAATAAATCGCAGCGCTTCCTCTCCATCCTCGAGGACCTGGAGCTCATAATCTCCCTGCCGGTCTAACGCGAAGCGGAGCAATTCAATATCGGCGGCGTTATCTTCTATCACAAGAATTTTGGGTCTGCCCACGTTCTCTCCTTTTTTATAATGCCCTTCGTCCTTGAATTACACGTATCAACAACACTGCGATGGCGATGATCAGCAGGATATGTATGTAGCCGTACAAAGTGTACGAGGTGACCATCCCCAACAGCCACATCACGAGCAGAATTACGAAAATTGTCATCAACATATTCGCCTCCTACTTATGTGAAGCTGCACCCGTTACGAGTCGCAGACCGGTGTCTCGCTTCATGTTTACGGCCGGCACCTCCGGCAAAAATGTCACTTCTCCAGCCGTATTTATTACCTGGATAGTCTGTCCCTTGTGGGACTTCTCCGAAGTTTGTCCCGTAGAATTCAGACCCGCCCAGAAACCCAGCGCCAAAGTTGCAATCAAACCGAGCACCATGGCGATCGCCGTCAGCAAAGCCAGCGCTGAAACGTAAAACAGGAATGATCCGACCAAGCCGACTACCAGTACGCCGGCAAGGATGAGCATCAATCGGTCTATCATGCCTTTGGGATAAGCACCCCACGTGCCAATTCCTGCACACTGTCCGAGTTTTGACGCCTTCTGAAACGAAAGCAATTGCCGCGCATCCCCTTACCAGGTATGCTGCACCTCCTGCTCATCGATGACAATCCCGCAGATGTGCTGATGGTCCGCGAAGCGTTGCGGGCCTCGCCCATTCCCGCAGATGTGACCATTGCCTACGACGGCGAGCAGGCATTGAGACTGCTGGAAGAGGTGGGATCCAAATCCGATTTCATCATTTTGGACCTGAGCATCCCTAAGGGTGATGGCCACACCATTCTCGAGCTATGCAAGTCCTCCAGGACGCCCCCCATTGTGGTGTTTACCAGTTCCTCCAATGGAGAAGACAGACGCCGTGCCATGGCGAATGGCGCGAGCGATTACGTGATCAAGCCGGCTGGCTTTAATGCTTTTATGCATGCGGTCCAGGATATTGTAGAGCGCTGGGCGACGCCTCGACCGCCAGCGGTCAACGACTAGCGCTCAGGCGAGACGGTGGGCATGGCAAGCTAGCTTACAACTGCCACAGCAAGGAGAGATTTGACAGCTCATCCGAAGGCCTGTGCTGGCTGGCTCATTAGCAGCGCAGAGGCCTTCGGATTCATAGCTCCCTATCGAATTACTAGATCACTCTAGTGATACCGGTTGTAGTCCCGATTGCGGTCGTGATCCCACTTATGGTCATGGTTATTGCGGCCACGATCGCCGTCCCAATAGCCTTGGTAGAACATTCCTCCTTCATAACGCGGCCCGATCCAACGTGCGCTGGCGTAGGGAGGACGCGTCCAGTAGCCTTCGTGCCACGCATACTTGCGGCCATTCGGATACCAATACCCGTCTACCCAGACGTATCCAGCCCCCGGGCTATGCGGTTGAACGCGCACCACCCGCGGCGCAGGAGGCGCCCCTATTCTGACTCCGATTGAAACTTGGGCGCTGAGAATGGTGCCTCCCATCACGAACGCCAAGCCGAGCATCGCTTTCTTCACGTGTACTACCTCCTTTTTGAAAATCGTTATCGAATGGTCGCGCTTTCAATCTGAGTTCCGATGATCTCGCCCGAAACAACCAGCTCCACGCGACGATTTCGTTGCCGTCCCGCTGCCGTATCGTTGGAAACGACGGGTTGGGTTTTGCCGAAGCCTCGTACGGTGATGGAATCAGCCGGAAGGTTTTCGTGCACCAGATAGTCGCGAACAGTGGACGCACGTTGCTCCGAGAGCCGCATGTTATATTCATCTCCGCCGACGCTATCCGTGTGACCTTCGACCTGGAGCCGCAGGCCAGGGTGTCCCAAGATAACGCCCGACACTTTAGCCAGCTTCTCCCGGGCACCGGGCCGTAACGTGGACTTCCCGGTGTCAAACAGCACGTCCGACATATTCACGATCAGACCCCGCGCGGTGTCGCGAGTTTCGAGAATCAGGTTGAACTGCCGCAGTAGTTCAGCGCGAAGCTCGGCCTTCTCGGTTTCCGCTTTCAGACGTAGACGATCGGACTCCTGCGCGGCTAGCTTGGCTTTTTCGGTTTCCGCCATGGCTAACTGCTGTTGGTTTACCGCTGCCGCGCGCGCGGCTTCGGCTTCAGCCTTCTCTCGAGTTGCCCGATCGATATCCGCCAGGGCAGCGGCTCGCTGCGCATCGGTCTCGCGACGAATGCGCTCCGCTTCCTCGCGGGCTCTCCGTTCGTCTAACTGCGCTGCGGTTCGTTCCGCCTCCGCACGGGCTCTTTCGGCAGCCTCAGTTCTTTGCGCTGCCTCCGCCTGTGCTCTCCGTTGCGCTTCGGCTTGCGCTTCCGCGGTGGCCCGAGCTTCGCGATCGGCCGACGCCCGGCGTTCGGCGGCCAACTGTTCATCGGCAATTTTCTTGACGGTAATAATTCGTGCGTCCTCCGCCATCTGCACGGCTTCGCGGGCTACCGTTCCGATGGGCTTCTTCCCGCCTTTACCGACCAAGTAGCCTTCCGCGTTCTGCAACCCGATGACAGCTTTCTGATACGTATCGGGAGCGTACCGTTCGGCCCCTGTCCAGCGGGCGATCTGGACCGCATTGCGAGCTTCATACAGTTCCAGTGGGACCTTCTTGTCCATCCGCCACGGCTTCAGCTCTGCGGGATTCACATTAACCGAATATTGACCTCTTTGGAGAAGCTCATACTTCGCATCGATCTCCTCGATCGTTCCCGTCGTGTCCCGACGGGTGAAGTTCTCCATCACTACAACGTCGCTGGGTTGGGTAACGGCGAAATACGGTTCGGCTGTGACGATCAGGCCAAAACTTTGCAGCTCAGTCGTCGCATCGAGGGAGCTCTTATCGCCGTTCAGCACCACTTCGCCGACGTTGGTGGCACGGCCTTCCGGCGTGATCGCCCACAGTACATACGTCAAATATTCCGGGCCGAACTGGCCGGGCGGCTGCAGCTTCCGCATGTCGGCATTTATCTTGATGACGCCTTGTTTGCTCTCGACCTTGGCTTCTCCGCGGGCCTCCGGCATCAACGCCGTCCCTCGGAAGTCGATTTCCGTGGGTCCGCTACGGTGGTTGTAGTTGATGGCTTTGGTAGTGCGAGCCACCACCGTCACCCGGTAGATCGGTACGGGCGCGCCGGGTTGTTCTGTCACGTTACGTTGCGCCGGATTTGGCGCCTGAGGCGGCTGTGCCAGCATTACCCCGCACGCTACTAAGGATCCGACTATGATTTTCATTTCTGAACCCTTTCCTTTCGGTCCTACAAACATTCCTACGCCAGCACACGCTTGTAAGCGTGCTCAAACGTCTGGCGATGACGCGCAACCTGTTCTTTCCCTTTTTCCACCAGATCGACTGCGGAATCGCGGAGGCCGGACGCTTGGTCCTGGAAATAATCTGTGCTCTTGCGAATCTTGCGGGCGATCATCTTCTGAGTCTTTTCACCGGATCGCGGCGCTAACAAGACGCCTAGTGCGGCTCCTACGCCCAAGCCCAGCGAAAACCCGATCAAACAATCTTTGTTCATTTTGTTACCTCAGTGAGTCAGCGGACTCCTGTGACTGATAAGCAGATTGTGGTCCATTTCCAATTCCATGAAAAAAGAAGGGCTTGCAATCACGCAGCTGCGGGCCGACCAGGCAGATTCTACTTTGGCGTAAGAACAATCGGCCGAATGGCAGAGTGCAGATTCTGCACTTGGGGCATGTTTTGACTGCAGCATGCGCGCAAGCACGTGTAGAGTACTAGTAGCTTCAATGAGTTGACCGTGGCCATCGAGTTGCCTTTGATGACGCGACGTGAGTACCAAAAAAAGACGGTGGCTGATCGCGGCAGGCTTGATAGCGATAGCCATTGTCGTATCGATCGGGGTGATCTCTTCGATCCTGGCGAAGCGCTACGAGCCCTACATTCGCGATCAGGCGATTCGATATTTGCGCGAGCGCTTCGATAGCGAAGTGGAGCTAAGTGCTCTGCACATCCACATGCCGAGAGTTTCAACCTGGCGGTTGGCGCTTACGCACGGGCGTGGTTCGGTGGCCGAAGTGGACGGCGAAGGTCTCATCCTTCGCCATATGGGACGGCGTGATTTGCCTCCCATGTTCGCGATTAAAAAGTTTCATTTCGACGTCGATCTTGCATTGTTATTCGGAAAAAACAAGAAGGTGCCGCTGGTTCAGCTGGACGGAATGGAGATCTACGTTCCTCCGAAAGGAGAACGGCCAGCGCTCAATTCTTCTGCGCCCAAGCAACAGAGCGAGCTCGCAAAGAAAAAAGATGCCGGCGACGTGGTGATCGAAGAAGTGCTGATCAACGACGCCAGTCTGGTGATTCTGCCGCGCGATGCCAGCAAGATTCCCCTGAGTTTCGATATCCACCGGCTCCGGCTGGAATCAGCCGGCAAAGCTGTGGCGATGAACTACGATGCCGAGTTGACGAATCCGAAACCGCCAGGGCTGATTCACAGCCAAGGGACGTTTGGTCCGTGGGCTACAGAAGGTCCCGGCGATACGCCGCTCACGGGAAAATATACCTTCGAGAAGGCCGACCTGAGCGTCTTTCACGGGATCGCGGGAATCCTTAATTCCACGGGACAGTTTGAGGGGACGCTCGATACCATCCGCGCCTGGGGCCAGGCTTCGGTCGCAGACTTTCGCCTGAAATCGGCCGGGAATCCAGTGCCCCTCACCACCTCTTTTGAGGTGCAAGTGGACGGCACCAACGGGAACACGATTCTGAGTCCGGTGAAAGCCACGCTGGGAAGCACACACTTTACGACCAGCGGAGCCGTGATCAAACGCGAGAAGAAGGCGAGGCGCACCATTTCGCTGGATGTCTCGATGCCCGACGGCAATCTGAAAGACTTGCTCCGTTTGGCGGTGAAGGGCCAGCCGTCCATGGAAGGCCGGATCAAGATGACCACCAAGATCGATATTCCTCCCTTGACGGGTTCGGTGAAAGAGAAGCTGCTGCTAGATGGCCGGTTTGAGTTGTCGCAAAGCAAGTTCCTCAAGTCGAGCATTCAGGATCAAATCGATTCTTTGAGCCGGCGCGGACAGGGCAAGCCGGGCAACCAGGAAATCGATGAAGTGGTTTCGAATATGACGGGAGCGTTCAAGCTGGAGGATCAGGTCATTACGTTCAGCAGTTTGTTTTTCAACATACCTGGGGCGGCTGTCCAGCTGGCCGGCGACTATGACCTGGACGCCGACAAACTGGATTTCCATGGCGCCCTGGCTCTACAGGCGAAAGTTTCGCAGACCATGACCGGATGGAAACGGTGGGCTCTTAAACCGGTCGATCCAATATTCGCGAAGAACGGCGCTGGTACATTTCTGCACATCAAGGTGGAAGGAACCTCCCAGAGTCCTAAGTTCGGTTTGGACCGGGGAGGCAAAAAAGAAGTTGGATCCGCAGGCCAGTAGTAAAAACACCGTAAAAGGTCCACTCGGCGATGCAACCGGAGCCCCGGCGTCTAAAGTCGTCCTAAAGAACATTCGGGCCGTTTGCGAACTAGAGCAACAGGCCCTTGATCAACGATCTCTAGGAGAGCGCATCGGAGACGGAGTTTCCCGGCACGCCGGACGAGCCTGGTTCATCGTCTTGCACTTTTTTTGGTTTGCCACTTGGATTATTTTGAACGCTGGTTTCGCGCCGAGCGTTGTGAAATTCGATCCCTATCCCTATCCCTTTCTCACCTTTGCGGTTTCTCTGGAAGCGATCTTTCTTTCGCTGTTTATTTTGATGAGCCAGAATCGCGCGGCGCGGCAAGCGGATCAGCGTGCCCACCTGGATCTCCAGATCAATCTACTAGCCGAGCTGGAGTCTACGAGAATGCTCGAAATGCTCAAGGCTATCTGTGACCATCACGGTTTGGATGCGGCTTTAAGTTCTGACATCGAGCAGCTCGCCAAGCCGACCGAACCCAAAACACTCGTCAACGAGCTGCAAAATCGTCTTCCGGAATCGAACTGAGTTGGTATCGCGATTGCTAGATAACTTGTGGAGATTATTCGTATGAAATACTTAGCCGCATGGATGTTGGGAGTACCCGGAATTTTGGTCGTGATCTGGTTCTTGTTCTCGCACGGGCACTAGAAGAGCAGGCACGCGCCGCACGTTTCTGCAGTCCGTTTGCATAATCTACCAATCAATTGAAAAGGATACATGATGACTTCAGTTGTTTTTGAGACCGAACGGTTTCGTGTTCACATCACTGGGAAGGCCGCTTGGGTGGAAGCCAAAGACGGCGCTAACTGGGTGTTCTGCAATTGGCACGCTTTGCCGGTATCTGGCGACTGCAGTGATTCAGACGCATTGAAAGCCGCGGTAGCCGACTACGAGGAAGCGCGCGGCGAGAACAGCCTGCGCATCGCGCTTACCGGTATCGGGCAGACGGCAGCCAGACCGGCGATTAAGCAATCCATTCTCTCAGCGTTGAAGCCGGCGGCGAGTGCCGCACCGGCGCCCGCCAGGTCACAACGGGTCGCATCGTCCGTGCGCGTGAAGAGAGCGTCCGGATATTACGGGTTTCGGTCGCCGCTACGCCCGCCTTTGCTGACGCCAGTAGTCGCTTCGCTGGGGCCGAATGCTCCCAACCACTGAGCCCGCCATAGAAACGCCTGTAAGTACTGAGGCTCCTCCGGTTGAGGTGTCGCTCGGACACCCGGCTGGGGTTAAGACCTTCAGCTCCCTTATTGCAGTCTTGGCGGCTGTCGCGTTCCTGCGATACGCTGCCGCGGTATTTATTCCCATCGTGTTGGCGGTATTAGTCGGTTACGCTTTGGACCCCCTGGTTTCGCGGTTGGTTCGCTGCCGTATACCGCGCCCGTTAGGAGCCATGCTAGCGGTTCTCGCGGTTTTGATCGGGGCAGGAAGCTCGGCATACGCGTTGCGTCATCGTTTCGTCGCGGTGATTGAGAGCCTGCCCGACAATGCCCGAAAACTACGGCAAGCGATTGAGAGCCAAGTGGATACTCCGGATAATTCCGGCACCCTGGATCGCATCAAAGAAGCGGCTAAGGAAATCGAAAATACGGCAAATGCTACGGCGACTCCTTCGGCCGCCAAGGCCGGTGTCACCCGTGTCCAGGTGGAAGCGCCCGTGTTTCGAGTAAGCGAGTACATCTGGCTGGGTTCACGCAGTTTAGTCGATCTCGCGGGTCAGGCTACCGTGATTCTTTTCTTGGCCTTTTTCTTACTGGCTTCGGGCGATCTATACAAACGCAAACTGGTACGCATGGTGGGTGGCGATTTCACCCAAAAACGAATCACAGTGGAAGCAATTCACGAAATCGACCATCAGATCGAACGTTTCCTCGCGGTCCAGATCTGGACTAGCGTATTTGTGGGCGTGGCTACATTCTTGGCGTTGGAGCTGGTGGGCGTCTCGCAGCCCGCGATCTGGGCGGTCGCTGCGGGCATTTTGAATTTCATTCCATACTTTGGAGCGGTTATTGCAGCCGCCGGGTTAGGGATGGTGGCTTTCGTTCAGTTCGGAACGGTGGGGCCTAGCCTGGAAGTAGCAGGTCTGGTTTTATTTATTCGGATCATCGAGGGGGGCCTGATCAGTCCGATCTGGATGGGTAAGGCGGCCGGCATCAATGGCGCCGCGCTATTCATCTCCCTGCTGTTTTGGACCTGGATGTGGGGTTTGATCGGTACGCTGGTGGCAGTACCCCTAATGATGATCATCAAGACCGCGTGCGAGCGAATCGAGGGGCTGGAAGCATTTGGCGAGCTTCTCAACGAGAAGTAGCTTCTACGAGCCCCTTTCGAACTATTTTGTTTTGTCCTTCACCTTGTCAGCGCCTTCCGCCACTTTGTCTGCCGTTTTGTTCACTGCCTTCTTCGTTGCTTTCTTCGTAGCGCTACCGGTCTTTTTGGCCGCGTGACCGGTGGCTTTGGCGGCCTTCTTTACGTCTTTGCCGGCATCTTTGATGTCTTCTTTCGGTCCCTGCTGCGCGGAAAGGATCATCGCAACCGAGCCGGTAAGGACGAAAGCGAGCACTCCAAGGGTTGTTTTCATGCTGGTAGCATATCAAGCCTTCCTCCGCATTCCAACGACAATATTTGCGGAATGCTTCCGGAGCGTATGAATCTACTGAGTGGATCGAAAGCGACCCAAGCAAGGAGACTTACATGCCCGACTCAACCAATCTCGGATATCCGAACGAAACCCTCGGCGATAGCCTCGCCGAGGGCACCAAGAACCT
>Ga0207674_10003467_pt1 | contig 19288 bp, 18 predicted proteins | sample KBSCornC72_FD_184303 | JGI IMG/M metagenome (GOLD analysis project Ga0207674, IMG submission 184303) | Corn rhizosphere microbial communities from Kellogg Biological Station, Michigan, USA - KBS Corn C7-2 (SPAdes) (version 2) | ecosystem: Host-associated > Plants > Roots > Rhizosphere > Soil ... | reverse complement strand
GAAAACCGTGTAACTACTCTTAATAATCCGTGTAACTACTGTGGTGGTAAAAACATTTATTCAGTTCCTTTAGTAGAACCTTCCTTAAGAAAACACCCCGTTTAAAACAGATCTATCCCAGTTAAAGCTTTTCCTTCTGTCCCTGACTCCGCTCTAAATTTTAATTATATGCCTTCAAAAAAATCAAGCAAAAAAGTTGGTAAAAAGCTTCCTGCAACAAAACAACCAGTGAAGAAAACGGCTGCTAAAAAAGCCACGACAAAAACACCGGCAAAAAAAGCGCCTCCGAAAAGACCCGAAGAAAGATTGCACGTCTCAGAAGAAATTCTTGAATCCGGGCTACTTGCCAGGGAAACCAGGAGAGTTGGGACCGAAAAAGCATCTGAACTTGAAAAAGTATTAGACGAACTTGTTCAGAAGGGGGTGCCCGGCGTTGTATTGGCTGTACAATCAGACGACGGCTATTGGGCAACAGCAAGAGGCTATGCAAGGATCGAAGACAAAACGCCAATGCAGCTTTGTCACCTGCAATACCTTCAAAGTATTTCTAAAACATACATGGCTGTCGCCATTTTGAAGTTGCACGAAGAAAGAAAGATCGAACTTGATGAGCCAATAACAAAGTATTTGCCGCAACAATACCATCATTATATCACCGGAGCTGAAAAGGTTACCGTGCGCATGCTGCTGAATCACACGTCGGGGATCCCGGAATACAACTTTCAACCGGCTTACGTAAGTTATCTACTTCAACATCCTGATCACTATTTTCAGCCTGAAGATTACCTGAAATATATTGAAGGAAAGAAACTAGTTTTTACGCCTGGTAGCAAACATGTTTATACAAATACAAACTACGAAATACTGGCAATGATCGCTGATGCTATTTCAGGTGATCACGCAAAATTGATCAGGGAAGTAATTTTTAAACCACTTGGTCTGACTAATACATTTTACAGAAATGATCCGGGTTATTTGAAATATCCTGAGATCGTCAATTCATACTGGGACCGCTACAGTAATGGCATAGTTGAAAATGCCTCACAATTGCAACGGATGAACGTGGCGTCACTTGTGGGCGATGATGGGATCGTAACAACTCCTGTCGATGCGATAAAATTTTTGAAGGGATTGGCAGAAGGCAAACTGCTTTCTGATTCAACTATGAAGCAGATGAAGACCTGGGTTAATGATGATAAAGGAGAAAAGATATATGGACTAGGCCTTGTTTACCGGGTGATCAACGGCTTTGAAGCGTTTGGACACTCTGGCGGTGGCATAGGTTCCGGTTGTGAACTATATTATTTCCCTGAAAAACATCTTTACTATTTTATTGCCCTTAATTTGGGAACAGTAACCGATAGCCCACTGCATGCTGAGGTGTTAACAATCCGCGATAAGCTGTATGATATAATGTTGAAATAAGTCAAAGTAACGGACTAGCTAAATAGAAATCCCGGAGGTACAAGAGTGCGACGCAACGGCAGCCTAATCAGGGCTTTAAAGCCGGAAACACAATCGCAAAAAACCTTCATCCTAAGCCCCTAAACCCAAAAGTTTGGCCTATCTTTGCTGCCCCGAATTAAAACCCTCGGGATATAATCATGTTTCAAAACTTTTTTATTAAACAATTAAACGCTGATGAACAGGAGTCTGCCTCTGCCGAAACAGCAGAAGTAACTACAGCGACAACAACTGCACCTGTGGAGAGCCCGGCTGAAACGGCTCATGATGATTTTGATTGGAGCATTGACAAACGCAATGTGACTGTTTACAAGGAAGAAGAAAAACAAAAGTATGACAAGGTGTATGAAAATACTTTTGTAACCATCACAGACGGAACACTGATCAAAGGATTGGTGGTGGGCATCACAAAAACTGACGTTGTATTGAACATCGGTTTTAAGAGTGATGGTTTGGTATCTCTCAACGAATTTCGTGATACACCAGGGCTGAAAATTGGTGATGAAGTGGAAGTGATGGTGGTTGAAAAAGAGGATCGTGAAGGTCATTTGAATTTAAGCCGCCGCCAGGCACGTATTACCCGCGCATGGGAAAAGATAGTTGAAGTAAATAAGACCGGGGAAGTTATTACCGGAACTGTGACTTCAAAGACCAAAGGCGGATTGATCGTGGATGTGTTTGGAATGGAAACATTCTTACCGGGATCACAAATTGATGTGAAGCCGGTAACAGACTATGATCAGTTTGTGGGTAAGACAATGGAGTTTAAGGTTGTTAAGATCAATGAAGCCATTAAGAACGCGGTTGTATCTCACAAGGCACTTATTGAAAGTGATATTGAAGCACAACGTGCACAGATCATGAGCAAACTTGAAAAGGGCCAGGTGCTTGAAGGAACAGTAAAGAATATTACAGACTTCGGCGCATTCATGGACCTTGGTGGTTTGGATGGCCTGTTGTACATCACAGATATTTCATGGGGTCGTATCTCTCATCCGGGTGAAGTACTGAAGCTTGATCAGAAGATCAACGTGGTGGTCCTTGATTTCGATGATGAGAAAAAACGTATCAGCCTCGGCTTAAAACAATTGACGCCACATCCATGGGATGTTCTTCCTGAAAATATCAAAGAAGGTGAAATTGTAAAGGGTAGAGTAGTGAATATTGAAGATTACGGTGCTTTCCTTGAAATTCTTCCGGGCGTAGAAGGGCTTGTTCATGTTAGTGAGATCACATGGTCAAATTCACCAATCAACGCAAAAGAATTTTTCAAATTGGGCGATGAATACGAAGCTAAGATCGTGACGCTGGATAAAGATAATCGCAAGATGAGCTTATCCATTAAACAACTTAGCGAAGATCCGTGGAGCACTATCGAAACTAAATTCCCTGAAGGCAGCAAGCATACAGGTTTGGTAAAGAACATTACGCCTTATGGTGTGTTTGTTGAATTGGCCCCCGGTATCGGTGGTATGATCCACATCAGCGACCTCAGTTGGTTGAAACGCTTCAATCATCCATCCGAATACACAAAAGTTGGTGAGAACATTGAGGTTGTTATTCTCGGTATTGATAAGGACAACCGCAAACTTCAGTTAGGACACAAACAACTTGAGGAAGATCCCTGGAATACTCTGCAGGATACATTTGCCATTGGCTCTATTCATGAAGGAACAGTTATCCGGAGAGATGACAAAGGTGCTATTGTTCAGCTGCCTTATGGCCTTGAAGGGTTTGCCCCTGCACGCCATTTAATTAAAGAAGATGGAAAGGCCATTGCAGCGGATGAAGTGGCTCAATTCATGGTGATCGAATTTGACAGGAATGAAAAAAGAATTGTTCTTTCTCATACGCGCATCTGGGAACAGAGCAAATTAGAAGAAAGAGAAGCGGCTAAGAAAGAGGCGCGAGTGGAAACAGAGAAGACAAAAAAAGCCGTAAAGAATATTCAGAGCAAAGTGGAAAAAGCAACACTAGGCGACCTGGGCGCACTAGCTGAGATCAAGGCAAAATTGAAAGAAGAAGAAAAAACTGACGACAACAAGAAGGCTGAATAATTGGTAATTAGTTGTACTTAAGCGTCCCGACTTGTCGGGACGCTTTCTTTTGTCCAACTCCACTTATTCTATAACCACGGAGATTATAAAAGAAAAACAACAATAACACGCTGCGTTCACTATCTAACCTGAAACTATTTTGATTATACAAAAGGCAATAAAGGCAAGCACATCGACTGCAAAGAGAGCGGCTACCGCGATTTGAAAACCCAGGGGCCGGTCCCTGGTCGCTAGATTATTTTGAAAGATCGTCTCTGCCTTGTTCCTCAAATTAAAAAGCAAATGTCTCATGAAGGAGGTATGGACAGTTTTTCTCTCAATTTTAAGGCCAGTTAACCAATCGCTAATGCATTACAGAAATAAAATGCGAAAAATTTGTGGCATTGGGCAATCTATTGCTCATCAATCGTAAGTTTGCTGTCGCCCTTAATGATGTTGTGGCCAATCTCGTTGTCCTCCGGCCATACGTAGTTTGAGCATAATTTTTGCTTTATAAAACAAATTCATTACTCCTGCCTTTAAAACTAACTGGATATAACTCGAACGTTTTAGCCTTTTCACATGCTTAGAATTCTTATTATCGATGACGATGTGGATTTGTTATTTCTCGGAAGCTCGCTCTTGAAGCAGAAAGGGTTTGAGGTTTGTTCATTGTCCTCGGCTGATGAAGCTTTTGAAACAGTGCATTCATTTAAACCGCATTTAATTCTGCTTGATGTAAAATTGGGAGACAAGGATGGCAGAGATATTTGCCTCAGGCTTAAAAGAGATCCCGAAACTCATTTTGTCAAAATTATTTTATATTCAGCCTTTCCCGAGACCAGTGTGGAGTACTCAAAATATGGAGCCGACGATTTTATTGTCAAACCTTATGATTTTGGCCATCTGGTTGAAAGGATCCGTCACCACCTCGACCGATTAGCCGTGACAAAGAACTAAGATGTAGAATTATCTCCACAATATCTCTTTTGTCCGTAAGGTAAATCGCCCTGTCACAATAGATTTTTTTCTGGTACACTTTTTCGACAACCATTTTCTCTGAATACGAGAGGCCGTCCCTTTAAACATTACTTGACCTTAAAAAAATTGTGGTGTAGATGAAGTTGCTTACGCTCTTCTATAGAAGAAAGAATAAGCAAGTCTGAGCGATCGATTTTACACCAAAAAAGTGACTGCACGATAAACTTTTTCAGATAGTTAGTCAGGTTTATTAATTTCACAGGGCTCCTTTCCAGGAGCCTTTTTATTTAGAATTTGGTAAATTGTTTTGAATAGCCGCGAGAATTAAACAAACATGTCTGCCTTTTATGAAAAATTAAAAAGAGTGCGTATAGTCCGGGCGGTGGTATATGCCATTGTTGGCTTCGTTTCGTATCCCGGGCTTGTTTGGATCAATCGTTTAAAGATATCAGGTACTGAAAACATCGCACATTTGCCCCGCCGAAAAGTTTTATTTGTAAGCAATCATCAAACTTATTTTGCTGATGTCATTACTTTCTTACACATTTTTTGTGCAGTAAAATGGGGAAAGAAAAACAGGTTAGGGATACCTTATTATTTACTAAATCCATTTACCAGCGTTTATTACGTTGCTGCCGAGGAGACAATGAAGGGAAGTTGGATCAGCCGTTTCTTTACGCTCGCAGGAGCATTGACAGTAAAGCGGACATGGCGGATGGAAGGAACGGAAATTCGTCGCGGCCTGGACCCGTCGGATACAAGAAAAGTAACAAGGGCGCTGGAAGATAATTGGGTCATCACTTTTCCGCAGGGCACCACAAAACCGTTTGCACCGGGAAGAAAAGGAACCGCATTTATCATTAAGCATGCCAGGCCAATAGTGATCCCAGTTGTGATCAGTGGTTTTTGGCGCGCCTTCAACAAAAAGGGACTGAAGTTTAAAAAGAAAGGGTCACAATTGTCGGTTACATTTAAAAAGCCGTTAGAAATAGATTATACCGCAGCCCCCGAAAAAATCTTAGGCCAAGTGATGGATGCTATTGAACAGAGTAAAGTGCACATGATGATGGGAGCCCATCACTGGGAAACGATTGATAAATAATTTAAAATTCAAATTGTTTTTAAGGAATTGGCTTTGTTGGTGACGGATGGATAAGTAGAAATTATCTTAATTTTTGACCCTTTCTTTTTGGAGACTATTGCGAAAAATTACACTTATTATGATATGAATGTTATTCAGCCCACGATGTGGGTCCCTCCACCGCCTTCCAACCAGCCTTTTTTTGCCTTCGCTCTACCCACAATAAATGCTCACCCTCTCTGTCGGGTTTACTTTATTCGACATCGTCGGCACCAGTTGCGTGGCATTAAATTTCTCGCGGATACAGATCTGTCAGAAAATTCATCCTGCAATGCATATACAAGAGAATGCAAATATTGCTCGTCATGATCATCAGGCCATAGGAAAAACAACTAAATAAGGAAAGAAAAAAAAGGAAAATCAATGGACTCTATTTACCGGGTTTTTGGCCGGTGGAATTTTGTTGCACACTTTATTCCTCCTTTATAAAAAGGGCTTTTAGCTCGAGCGCATCATGGGGTTTCATTTTTCCTCCCAGGACCAATCTTAACTGTCTTCTCCGCAAAGCTCCTTCAAATAATTTAGTGTCTTCCTCTGTTTCAGGAATCAATTGAGGTACCGGTTTCGGGCGGCTGCTTGCATCCAGCGCTACGAATGTATAATAAGCTTCGTTACTTTTGTATTTGTACTGTTGAATATGATCTTCGCCCCACACCTTTAAATGCACCTCCATAGAAGTATTAAATGCCCTTGTGACATTTGCCTGGATATGTACAGTATTTCCAAGTTTAATGGGACTCTCAAAAGAGATATTGTCTACAGAGGCGGTGACCACTGGCGCGTTACAATGTTTTTGAGCTGCAATTGCAGCGGCTATATCCATCCAATACATCAGCCTTCCACCCATTAAACTTCCAAATACGTTTGTGTCATTCGGAAGAACGATCTCGGTCATCATCGTTAAACTTTCCGATGGCTTTCTTGATTCCATTGCAGTAAGTTTTTTGTAAAGATAAACTGCGTAGTGATAATGAGTAATGAGATAATGTCTGATGGGCGCCACCTAAGCATCGTCAGGTTATCTATTGTTAATTGTCAATTGTCAATTGCCCGTTGACTATTACCTTTGCCAGCATTTAAGAGCTTGCTATGGATCCAAACCCCTCCATCTCTTTCGATAATACTGAGAATGCATTTGCCTATAAATCGGATAGCGAATTAAAACGGGCCAGATTTCTTTTCAAAAGCATGAGCTATTCCGCGCTGGTGAAAATTGGTACTCGCATAACCCCATGGGCTATCCGGAGCGGTTTGCCCATCAAAAGGCTTATCCGTAACACGATCTTCAAACAATTTGTTGGTGGTGAGACTTTGGAAGAAACTGCGAGTGTCGCAAAAAAGCTCGGTCGATTTGGAGTCCAGGTAATACTCGATTATGGCGTTGAAGGGGGTGAACACAGCGATGCATTTGATCATGCTACTGATGAATTTATCCGTGTTATTAACTATGCCGGAACACAGGCTAATATTCCGTACATGAGTGTAAAAGTTACCGGCATTGCAAGATTTGGATTGTTGGAAAAACTCGATCATTCTGTTGAGAGGAACGCTGGTTCTTTAATGAAAAGGTTTTCAAAGGCAGTTGAATCTTTGACAGAGGATGAAAAGGTGGAATGGCACAAGATACAGGATAGGTTATTGCGCATATGTCAAGCAGCAGCTCAAAGAAACGTGGGTGTATTTATTGATGCAGAAGAAACGTGGATCCAGGATCCTATCGATGTGATCACAATCCTGATGATGGAACAGTTTAATAAAAACAAAGTAGTGGTGTACAACACTCTTCAGCTGTATCGCCACGATCGCCTGCAGTTTTTGAAGGATTCCTATGAAGCGGCTCTTCAAAGAAATTTTATTTTAGGAGCTAAGATCGTTCGTGGCGCTTATATGGAGAAAGAAAGAAAAAGGGCCGAACAAATGAACTATCCTTCACCCATCCAAGCTGATAAGGAAGCGACTGACAAGGATTTTAATGAAGCCATTCAATTTTGTATTGATCACATACACCGGGTTGCGGTAGTAGTAGCCTCTCACAACGAATACAGTAATCTTCTTACCACCCAATTACTCCAACAAAAAAAATTACCATTGAATCATTCACACGTTCACTTTTCACAACTGTACGGCATGAGTGATAACATTACTTTCAATCTTGCGATTGCGGGTTGTCATGTCAGCAAGTACCTTCCCTTTGGTCCCATCAGTGATGTCATCCCTTACCTGATGCGGCGTGCCCAGGAAAATACATCAGTAAAAGGACAAACGGGGAGAGAACTGGCATTGATAAAAAAAGAAATGAAACGAAGAGGTTTGTAGGCTTGCGCGGTAAACTTTGGCAATTTTCATATTGTGGATTAGAACCTATTTTGGATGGATATAAGAGAAATGTGAAGCAGCGAATAGATGCCTATATGCATAAAAATAATTTTCATCACAGTTTGCCCACATCCACTCACCATTCACCATTCACCACTCACCTTTTCCCTATCTTGCATTCATGCAACAATATCTCGATCTTCTTCAACATATACTTGACAGTGGTGTAGAAAAGGCTGACCGGACGGGGACAGGGACAAAAAGTTGTTTTGGGTACCAGATGCGCTTTGACCTGGAAAAGGGTTTTCCGTTAGTTACCACAAAAAAACTTCATCTTAAAAGCATTATTTATGAATTGCTTTGGTTTTTAAAGGGAGAAACAAATATTGCTTACCTGAAAGAGAATGGGGTAAGTATATGGAACGAATGGGCTGATGAAAATGGTGAATTAGGCCCAGTGTATGGAAAACAGTGGCGCAGTTGGCAGGGAGCGGATGGAACGATCATTGATCAGATCAACGACCTGGTCACGCAAATTAAAGCGACTCCCGATAGCCGCCGGTTGATTGTTAGCGCATGGAACGTTGCCGATCTTCCGGCAATGGCGTTAATGCCTTGTCACACACTTTTTCAATTCTATGTTGCTGATGGTAAGGTTAGCTGCCAACTCTACCAGAGAAGCGCCGATGTTTTTTTGGGAGTTCCGTTTAATATAGCTTCCTATGCTTTGCTGACAATGATGATCGCGCAGGTCTGCGACCTGCAACCGGGAGAATTCATTCATACATTCGGTGACGCGCATATATACAATAATCATATTGATCAGGTCAATCTGCAGTTAAGCAGGAAACCTCTTCCTCTCCCGGCGATGAAGCTAAATCCATCCGTGAAAAATATTTTCGATTTTTCATTTGAGGATTTTACATTGGAAAATTATCATTCGCATCCGGCCATAAAAGCTCCGGTGGCTGTTTAGGTGAATTTTGGATTTTGGATTTGTGATTTTAGATTTGTTGATCAATCCAAAATCCGCAACCTGCCTACCGGCAGGCAGGTCTAAAATCTAAAATAGTGGTAATAAGTTTTATCGTGGCTGCTTCGGAAAATAATGTAATAGGAAGGAACAACAAGCTTCCCTGGTGTCTGCCTACCGATATGAAGTATTTTAAAAATGTCACGTGGGGAATGCCGGTGATCATGGGACGAAAAAGTTTCGAATCGCTTGGTAAAGCACTAAAAGGAAGAACGAATATAGTGGTTACAAGAAACAAAAATTGGAAGGCGGACGATGTACAGGCTGTGCAGACCATTGACCAGGCCATCACTCTTGCCGCTCAAACCGATGCCAAGGAAATTTTTATTATTGGAGGAGCTGAAATTTTTCGCTCAGCTTTACCATCAGCTGACAGGATCTATTTAACTCTCGTACACGGAAATTTTGATGGCGATGCGTTTTTCCCTGAAATGGAACGAGGTGAATGGAAGCTGATCAGTAATCGCGATTGCGAAGCGGATGAGAAAAACCATTTTGCTCTGTCCTTCCAGGTTTGGGAAAGAAAGCCTGCAACCCAAACCCCATCCCCTAAAGGAAAGTAATGTTCATTTGATAAGGATTGCAATTTTATTTTAATAAAGTTCCGACTAAACTTTATCTTTTAAAAAATTCCCCGTTAGGGGATAGGGCTTGATAGGGGCATGTACTCTTCACTTCAATTAGCATTAAAATACCTTAATTACCGTGTGACGGCTGCCAACGGAAAAGGGCACGGCATTCATTCTCCCTTTGTATTTGATTTTATTACAAATGTTTTAACTGACAGGACTGAATACGATGATTATAATGAGGTAGAGAAGTTGAGGAAACAATTGTTGAACGATCAAACAATTCTTACGATTGAAGATCATGGTGCAGGTTCATCATCGGGATCAAAAGAACGATCAGTTTCATCTATTGCTCGACATGCGGTCAAATCAAAAAAGTATGCGCAGCTTTTGTATCGCATTGTCAAATATTATCGCCCTCATTCCATTGTTGAACTGGGTACATCGTTGGGAATAACAACTAGCTATCTTGCATTGGCGAGCCCTGGTGGAAATGTTTTCACACTTGAGGGCGCACCCGAAATAGCCGGCACTGCAAGGAAAAACTTTGAGACATTAGAAGTTAGGAATGTAAAGTTAATAGAAGGGAATTTTAATTACACCTTACCATCGGTGCTTTACCATCTTGCTTCAGTTGACCTTGCATTCATCGATGGTAACCATCGTCGGGAGCCGACAGAAAATTATTTTCATTGGCTCCTGGAGGAATCAAATACAAATTCCATTTTTATTTTTGATGATATTCACTGGAGTAAAGGAATGGAGCAGGCCTGGGAGCACATTAAAGCTCATCCTGTAGTCCGATGTTCTATTGATCTTTTCTTTATCGGTATTATTTTTTTCAGGCAGGAATTCAAAGAGAAGCAGCATTTCAGCATCAGGTTCTGACATAGATATATGAAGTTTGTTTTTGTTTTTATCTTTTCTCTTTTTGTCTTTTCCTATATGCACAGGACTTAATTGAATATAAGAAAGACATATTTGCTAGAAACGATCAACAACTACCTTATCGCATTCTTTATCCACTGATCAACGCCTTTCATGAAAAGGACCTGCTTCCCTGGTTATTTAGTAAATCAAAAAAATAATAAATGAATTTTGAAATCATTATTAGTTCTAACTCACCAGCGTCCTAAATATTTTTTTTCGTCGGGAAGGCGTTAAGTGATCCATTTTATCTTAACGTCTTAGCCTCTTCCGGCCACCTAAAATCGTTTGAATGTTAAAAGTCATTGGAAAGCTTATCCAGCAAGACTTTCAAAGAACTGAAATTTTCACATTTAGGACGGCAATGATTCTAACTCAGAATTTTATTTATCTTGAAGTATTTTAAGAAAGGAATATGACGATAGGCCTGCTAAAAGAACCTCCTCATGAAACAAGAGTCTCGCTTCTTCCAGACGCAGTAGCGGTGCTGGTAAAGAAAAATTTACAGGTAATTGTTGAACCAGGCGCCGGTGATAAATCATTTGCATTGGACGAAGAATATGAACAGGCCGGCGCAAAGCTTTTACCACGCAAGGAAATAATTAGTTCATCCCAAGTCATACTGACAATCCACAAGATTTCGTTAGATGATGTGTCATTGATGAGATCTAAAGTTGCTGTTGGGCTGTACCTGCCTTTGTATCACATACCGCGCATGCATGAATGGGCTTCAACCGGAGTCACTGTCTTTAGTCTTGACATGTTGCCTCGTACAACGCGGGCGCAGACCATGGATGTGTTGAGTTCGCAGGCGAATATTGCCGGTTACAAGTCAGTGCTTGTTGCAGCCGATTTATATTCCAGGTATTTTCCCATGTTTATGACGGCAGCAGGGACAATCGCTCCTGCAAAGGCATTGGTACTTGGTGCTGGCGTTGCTGGTTTGCAAGCGGTAGCCACGGCGAGAAGATTAGGAGCTGTTGTAGAGGTGTTCGATACAAGGCCTGCAGTCAAAGAGGAAGTGATAAGCCTTGGTGCAAAGTTCATTGAAGTGGAAGGAGCAGCCGATGTTTCTGAGTCGGGAGGTTATGCGGTAGTACAAAGCGAAGAATTTATGAAGAGGCAAAAACAAAAGATAGCAGAAAGCATTATGAAATCTGATATCGTGATCACAACTGCACAGATACCCGGAAAGCCGGCTCCACTATTGGTTACAACGGAAATGGTTGAAACAATGAGAAGAGGATCCGTGATCATAGACCTCGCTGCATCAACGGGCGGCAATTGCGAGCTGAGCCGGAACAAAGAGACGATAGTCTACAAGGGGGTGACCATTGTGGGCAACTCAAACTTGGCAGCGGGAATGCCTTCGGATGCGAGTAAATTATATGGCAAGAATGTTCTGAATTTTTTACAGCTGATCATTGATAAAGACGGAAACCTGAACCTAAATTGGGAGGATGAGCTTGTAAGGGGCTGTTGTATTACACATAATGACGAAGTAGTGAATGAAAGGGTGAAATCGTTAATTGCGATTGGGGACTAATGAGTGATGAGTGATGGGTATGTTTCGGGCACCTTAATTACTATCACCTTTTGTTGCGTCGCACACTTGTGCGTCCTGGTGTTTATTGAGCATTGATCCCGAGAGCTATTGGGATTGATCATTGAACATTGAATATTTTTTTATGAATAGCTTTTTATCATGGATCACGGCTAACCAGCAAATGATCTACATCGTCATCCTGATGATATTCGTAGGCATTGAAGTGATCGGTCGTGTGCCAAGCGTCTTGCATACACCGCTCATGAGTGGTGCCAATGCGATTCATGGCGTTGTTATTATCGGTGCCATCATCGTTATGGGTAAAGCAGAATCTGATAATTATTTAGCATTGATTCTGGGATTTCTAGCGGTGATATTAGGGACGTTGAATGTTGTCGGTGGTTTTGTGGTGACTGACAGGATGCTGGAAATGTTTAAGAAGAAGAAGTAGAAGCCACGATTTTCGGGGCTTATTTTTTCGGTATTAAACACTCAATATTCAATGTTCAATATTCAATGCCCAATGTTCACGAAAATTGTTTATTTATTATCAGCAATTGAATATTGAAAATTGAGTGTTGAACATTGAACTTTATTTTAAAAGGATTTAAAAAAGATTAAAAGGAAAAATGGAATTTGACATACTTACGATTTGCTATCTACTTGGCTCAGTTACTTTCATTCTCGGTTTGAAAATGCTTTCCAACCCTGCAAAGGCAAGAAGAGGAAATTTGATTGCTGCCTTTGGGATGTCGATAGCTATTTTCGCAACAATCTTTTTATATCGCGATGATGAAGGAAATCGCCTTCATAATTACGCCTGGATCTTCGGTGGAATTTTGATTGGCGGAACGATTGGAACATTGGCAGCAAAAAAAATCAAGATGACCGCCATGCCGGAGATGGTGAGTATGTTTAACGGGATGGGGGGAGCTTGTGCGGCATTGATTTCCGTCGTTGAGTTTCATCATATTTACCGGTCATATTTAAGTCAGTCGAATTTGCAACATACAATCGCACTGCAAGAACATGGTTGGTTTTTGTCTGAACTTATAATCATATTCGCCGGTCTTGTAATTGGATCTGTGTCATTTGCAGGAAGCATGATCGCCTGGGGAAAACTAAATGGAAAAATAAAAGACTTTGCTTTTAAAGGACAACACATCGTGAATATCTTGGTTCTCCTGGCTATTATTTCTTTGTCGGTTTTGACCATCGTTAACATAAGAACTTCACCAACCGATTCGATTTTTAGTATTAATTTTCTATACCTGGTTTTTTTTCTTGCACTCCTTTATGGCGTTCTCTTCGTCATGCCGATCGGCGGCGCTGATATGCCTGTTGTCATTTCCATTCTTAATTCTTTTACCGGGGTGGCGGCAGCTTGCGGAGGATTTCTCTATAACAACAAGGTTATGCTTACCGGTGGTATTCTTGTTGGTGCTGCAGGTACCTTGCTGACTATCTTGATGTGCAAAGCAATGAATCGTTCACTCGGCAACGTGCTGATTGGTTCATTTGGGGGCGGAAGCGCTGCTGCCGTTAAAAAACAACAGGGAGCTTATAAAGAGATCACATTAAGCGACGCAGCAGTAGTAATGGCTTATGCTGAAAAGGTAATGATCGTTCCAGGTTATGGTTTGGCAGTAGCGCAGGCACAACATGCCTGTCACGATCTTGAAAAAATATTAACTGACCGGGGCATTGATGTGAAGTATGCAATTCATCCAGTAGCGGGTCGTATGCCCGGTCACATGAATGTATTACTTGCCGAAGCCGATGTAAGCTACGATCAATTGGAAGAGATGGAACAGGCCAACGAAGAATTTCCATCGACTGATGTTGTATTGATTCTTGGTGCCAATGACGTGGTGAACCCCGCTGCCAAGACAGACCCTTCTTCACCCATTTATGGAATGCCAATTCTTGATGTGGAATTAGCAAAAGCAATTATTGTCAACAAACGCACTATGAAACCAGGCTATGCGGGAATTGAAAATGAACTTTTTTTTGCCAAGAAAACTTCTATGCTTTTTGGTGACGCAAAAAAAGTATTGCAGGATCTGATAGCTGAAATAAAGCAACTTTGATCAACATTTAATTCATTGGGCTTAAAGCCCATTTGATTTAGATGCTATTGCCGGAGCCTAAAGGCCCCGGCAATAAAATAGGAGCTGAGATCAACTTTAATTCCCTTTCATAAATTTTTATTTGAAGGGCTAAAGCCCAATTGAGATTAATATCAATTGCAGGAGTCCTAAGGCTCCGGCGATAAAATAGACTCGTGCCAGTTGGCTTTAGCCGAAAAATTTTTTAGAGCGATTGCACCCCAAATTTTCTTTGGTAGGCGATCAGAAAGGCAATCACTTCACTGTATGTTCGCTTACCTGCAGGTTGATTGTTTGCCTGTAAATATTTTCCATAGATCCAGGTGATAACCGGCTCAATGGGGTTGCGATATTTTTTTAAAAACCTTCTTAACTCTTCATAGTCCTTTTTTACTTGTGGATGTAACGAATCGATATATTTTCTTGCGCGGGCTGAATCATTCCTGTATAGCTCATTAATAGAATAGTTATACATATCGAAATAAACGGAATAACGAAAGACAGGTGAAGGATGCAATCGACATGCAAGAAACCCCGAAAAGTTCGCTTCATTTTCTTTTGCATATCCAACCTGGTGACCGATCTCGTGACAGGCGACAAAAGGTTGTTCAAAAACGGGAACAGTGGTGTTTACCTGCCCTTCGCCAGAAAAAGGGTTGTAATATCCCTCGAAACCCAATACATTTCCAGCATAGCTATACAATGACGGCTTAATGGACCGGGGTCGGTATTTTAGAAATGAATACTGCTGGCTTGCCAGTTTGTAGGCCTCATAACTTTCATGAAAAAGATTTCTCTTTTTATAAAATGAGTCCCGCTGTCCAGGTTTAACTAATGAAGCATAATAGTTCAATCGTTGTTCAAGGACTCCAGTAAGGGTGTCTAATTCTCCCAGGGTATAAGTGGTCAATTTCAGATCCAGCTGTCTTGCGATGCCCTTTCTACTGTAGTTCAGTCCCCACAGCAAATAGAAGAATACATATACACAGAGAATAAAAAATATGATCTGTGTTAAACCGGCAAAAAAATATTGTCGGGTAAACTTTCTCTTAAACAAAATCCTAAGGATCTGCCAGGTCTTTACCAAAAGAACCACGATAAAAAAGCCATACAAAAGATCGCCAACACTAAAGGGCACCCAGCCAAGCAGGACCCGCTGAATTTTCGAAACGAGAGGGTATATCCCATTTGAATAATAACGCTCAATAAAGCCTGAAGAGGACGAAGAGAACTTTATCAAAATGGCGAGCAAAGCCAACAATGCCCAACTCCAGACCTTCATTAATTTGCTGAGGACAGAGCCTAAAAATTGCCTCAAGGAATTAAAATTTGGTTACCTTCAAAATAAGGGTATTAAATTAGTCGAAAGGCTTAAATTAATTCAAAAACGTGCTCAATTTTTAGAATTTATCCCGTACCTTTGCGTCCCTCGAATTAGTCCTTAGGGAACTGAGTTTTTGGACAAAAAAGCGGAATGATGAGCCACAGAAGGGAATACGAGATAGCGTTTGTGGGGCTAAAAGCCGGGATTCATGAGTTCGACTATGAAATCAGGGACAAGTTCTTTGAGGAATTTCAGCACCAGGATTTTCGGAATTGCAACGCACATGTCAAGCTGAACCTCGATAAAAAGAATGGCTTCATGTTGCTGAAGTTCGAGTTAGGAGGTTCAATAGAAGTCACTTGCGACCGGTGCAACAGTGATCTGCCGCTCCAGCTTTGGGACGAGTTCAATATCATTGTAAAGATGGTTGAAGAACCGGACGTGATGAACGAACAAGAGGATGATCCTGATGTGTACTATATAGGCCGTAATGAAAGTCATGTAAGCGTTGAGAACTGGATCTATGAATTCATAAACCTCAGCATACCGATGCATAAGACCTGTAACTACGAAAATATGGACGGCCCATATTGCAATAAAGAGGCTAAGGATATGCTGAAGAAAATGGAAGAGAAAGGCGAGAAAAAAGAAAACCCGATTTGGAAAGGGTTGGAGAAGTTTAGAGATCTTGAGAACTAAATAGTGAATGCTTGCCTGCCGGTAGGCAGTCAAGGGTGAATTGTGAATGGTTTCACCAACGACGAACATTTAATTGACAATTGACCATTCACGACTGACAAAAAATATAAGTTATGCCAAATCCGAAACGCAGACACAGTCAACAGCGAAGCGCTAAACGCAGAACGCACTACAAGGCAACGACTGCCACGTTGAGTACCGATGGTACAACCGGTGAAACTCACGTACGTCACCGTGCTCACTGGAGCGAGGGAAAGCTGTATTATAAGGGCCGACTGGTAGCAGATAAGACCGCTGAAAAAAAATAACTTGAAAACACAACAAGTGATGAGTTCCAAATTCCATTGATGAGTTAATTGGAATTTGGAATTTTGCTTTTGTCTAAAGGACTTCTCCCGGAGAGATTTTTCAATGAATATTGGCTTAGATATGATGGGTGGCGATTTTGCGCCACTTGAAGCAGTAAAGGGTGTGCTTCATTACCTGTCTGAACAAAACAGCTCGGCTCATCTCACCTTGATCGGTGATAAAACAAAAATAAAAGCTGTTTTAGAAGAATTGCAAGTTCCTGCAACAAACATTTCGGTGATCCATGCCGAGCAGGTGATCGACATGCATGAGCATCCTACAAAGGCTTTGAAGGAAAAACAACGATCATCAATCGCTATCGGTTTTCATTTACTTGCATCTGAAAAAATTGATGCATTTATCAGCGCTGGAAACACAGGGGCAATGTTAGTGGGCGCATTGTTTAGTTTAAAGGCCATCGACGGCGTTTTAAGACCAACGATTTCAAGCGTTATTCCTAAGGAAAATGGCAAGACCGGGTTGATCCTTGATGTAGGATTAAATGCCGACTGTAAGCCGGAGCAGTTGAATCAATTTGCCGTGATGGGCTCGGTGTATGTGCAACAAATTTTAGGTATTGACAAACCGCGGGTTGCTCTGCTAAATGTGGGAGAAGAGGAAGGCAAAGGAAATATTTTGACTCAGGCAGCTTATCCTTTGCTCAAAGAAAATAAGCATATTCATTTTATTGGCAACATCGAAGGCCGCGACGTTTTGCTTGATTCGGCTGACGTGATCGTTTGTGAAGGATTTACCGGCAATGTGATTCTGAAGCTTGCCGAATCACTTTACGAGATCAGTGAAAGGCAGAATCTTGAACACGAATATTTCGACCGTTTCAACTTTGAAAATTACGGCGGCACCCCCGTGCTTGGTGTTGCAAAGCCTGTGATCATCGGTCATGGTATTTCTCATGCGAAAGCATTTAAGAATATGATCATCCTAGCTCAAAAGATGATAGAAAAAGATGTGATGTCTAAGATGAAGGATGAGTTAGAAAGCTAAGATCTTTTTCCATCGATCAAGCCGGGTTAGAAACGATTTTGATGAAATAATAATAGTTCTGTATTTTCCGATTCATGCGACGATTCATATTGCTGCTGTTCTGTTTAAAGATTTCCTCCTTTTGTTTTTCCCAAACTGATTCTTCATTATTTACTCCGGTAGTCACAACTTATTATTTTGATTGGGGCAAGGATTCAACGGGTATCCTTGTGAGCCAATATGGAAGCAGAAAAGGCCTTGTGATAATTCACTTGCACGATGATGAGATCTCTTCTGCAGAAGCAGCAAAAAAAGTACTTGGGCACACCGGAGGAATTCTTATAGAACTTGGCAACAATGGAAAAAGGCTGGTCAGTTTTAAGAAGGAAGGAAAGAAAGTTCAATTCGATCCAAACCGCATTTTTACTGCAAAGGGCCGTTCTCAAAACCTCCATTACCTGAATAAAACGGTCACCCCTGGGATAACACGTTCTGTAAAAGCATTTACTGCTTTCATCCTTCAGAAGATCCCCAAATCCCTTGTCACCCTGGTCGCTGTACATAATAACCAAAACGGCAATTACTCCATCAACAGTTATAAGCCGGGCACCTATTCAAAAGATGTATTAAAGTGGTATAAAAATCCTAAACGCGATCCCGATAATTTTTTTATCGTGAACAACAATGAAATGTTCAAAGGGATAAAGAAGCAGTATTTCAATGTTGTTTTACAGAATAGCATGAAAGCGACTGATGACGGCTCACTTAGTGTTTACTATGGGAAAAAAAACCTGGTGTACGTCAATATTGAAACACAGAAAGGGAAACTGGACGAACAGGTAGCAATGCTGAATGCCGTTTTCAATACTTTGAAATGAAAAGCGCATAAATAAATCTTTTCTTGTTTGTACTTTATTTTGCATATCTTTTCCCTTCGTCCCCTCTATTTAACTCTCCATTTAATTTTATTATTTAAAAAAACCACAAATGAGAAAATTGTTTATTGTGATTTTACTAATTCCTGTTTTGGGAATAGGTCAGGCAAAAAATGTCGTTAACTCAACCCGCGTTTTTCCAAAAGGAGATAAGGTTGCCGAGTTTGAAAAAGCGTTGGCTGCACATGCTCAAAAGTATCACACCGGTGACTGGAAATGGCGGGTATTCGAAATTCAATCAGGACCGGATGCAGGCGGTTATCATATCACCGAAGGGCCACTAAGCTGGGAAGCCTTTAACGACAGGGGGAACCTTGGAGAGGCTCACACAAATGACTGGAACAAAACAGTTGCGATTTATCTTTCAGACAGGAGTCAAGAATCCTATTCTGTTTACGTCGATTCTCTCAGCACCGTTGCAATTACGAACTATTCAGACAAGATTATCATTAATCACATGTATCCAAAGCCTGGTATGATCAATGGTGCTATTGATCTTGTAAAAAAACTGAAGAAGGTATGGACCGATGGAAATGAAAATGTCGCTGTTTATATGGCTTCTGTTTCCGGCGACCCGCAAATTGTAACAGTGACAAGGCTTAAAGAGGGCTTGAAGGAATTGGCAGGTGGCTATAGACAATCGACAGCAGTACGATACAATACGGCGTATGGTGCGGGTGCCTGGGACGCTTACCTGGCGGATTATGCAAAATACATCGACAAACGTTGGAATGAACTGCTTTATCTCCGCGCCGATCTCAGCTCAAAATAAGCTAATAGCAAAGAATTTCAGGACAGCCTGAAGTTCTTTGCTGTTAAGAAAAGAAAATTGCACTGGTCATAGATTCTCGATCACCATCGCGCTGGCCCCGCTGCT
>Ga0207674_10003464_pt1 | contig 19302 bp, 21 predicted proteins | sample KBSCornC72_FD_184303 | JGI IMG/M metagenome (GOLD analysis project Ga0207674, IMG submission 184303) | Corn rhizosphere microbial communities from Kellogg Biological Station, Michigan, USA - KBS Corn C7-2 (SPAdes) (version 2) | ecosystem: Host-associated > Plants > Roots > Rhizosphere > Soil ... | reverse complement strand
GGCTCCCCGGGTGGCGGTCACATCGGTCGAGCACCTTCGACGAGCGTTCGTCCGGTGGCACGACCGAAGGGTACCGTCACACCCGTCGCGGTTGACGGGTCCGGCTCGCCTCCCTAGCGTGCGCGACGTGACCGCTCGGGTGGCCGTCCTCGCTTCGGGAGCCGGAACCAACCTACAGGCGCTCCTGGACGATCCGATCGTCGACCGGTGGGTGGTCCTTGCGATCAGCGATCGGGGTGATGCGAAGGCGCTCGACCGTGCGCGGTCTCGGTCCGTCGAGGCGGTGCACGTCGACCCGGCGAGCTCCGCGGATCGAGCCGCGTTCGATCACGCGCTCGTCGAGACCCTGCGCGAGCGGGCGATCGACCTGGTCGTGCTCGCGGGCTTCATGCGGATCGTGGGTCCCGAGCTCGTGGGTGCGTTCCGCGACCGGATCCTGAACGTGCATCCGGCACTGCTCCCGGCGTTCCCCGGGACCCGCGCGGTCGCCGACGCGCTCGCGTGGGGCGTCAAGCTGACCGGGGTTACCGTGCACCTGGTCGACGAGGAGGTCGACCACGGCCCGGTGGTGTTCCAGGAAGCGGTGGAGGTCCGTCCGGACGACGACTGGGAGGCGCTCGAGGAGCGCATCCACGAGGTGGAGCACCGGCTGCTGCCCGCCGCTGTCCGGGCGCTCGGCGAAGGTCGGGTGGTGGTCGAGGGCCGCACGGTTCGCGTCCTGCAGGAGGTGCCGCGATGACCGACGTCCGTCCGGTCCGGCGAGCGCTCGTCGCCGTCTTCGACAAGGACGGGGTCGTCGAGCTGGCGCGCCAGCTCTCGGCGCTCGGCGTGGAGCTCGTTTCCTCCGGCGGGACCGCGGCGACGATCGCGGCCGCCGAGATCGCGGTGACGCCGGTGGAGACGGTCACCGGGTTCCCCGAGATGCTCGACGGTCGCGTGAAGACGCTGCACCCGAGGATCCATGCGGGCATCCTGGCCGACCGTCGCAAGCCAGAGCACGAGACCCAGCTCGCCGACCAGGGGATCGAGCCGTTCGATCTGGTGATCGTGAACCTGTATCCGTTCCGCGAGACGGTGGCCAGCGGTGCCGCCGAGGGCGACGTGATCGAGAAGATCGACATCGGCGGCCCGGCGATGGTCCGTGCGGCCGCGAAGAACTTCGCCTCGGTCGGCGTCGTCGTCAGCCCGTCTCGCTACGCCGGGGTTGTCGAGGCCATCCGGGCCGATGGTGGTCTGTCGCTGGAGCAGCGGCGCGACCTGGCCGCCGAGGCGTTCGCGCACACCGCGGCGTACGACGCTGCGGTCGCCGGGTGGTTCGCCTCGGACGACGCGGCGATGCCGACGTTCGTCGGGCTCGCGTTCGAGAAGGTGGCAGATCTGCGGTACGGCGAGAACCCGCACCAGCACGGAGCGCTGTACCGGGGTGCGGGCGCGCCTGGGGTGCTCGGCGGCGCGGACGTGCTCGTCGAGGGCAAGGAGATGTCGTTCAACAACTGGCTGGACGTCGACGCAGCACTCACGCTCGCGGCCGACCTCGAACGCCTCGGGCCGGCCGCGGTGATCGTGAAGCACAACAACCCCTGCGGCGCGGCCGTCCAGGGTTCGCCCGCGGCGTCCTACGCGGCGGCGTTCGACTCGGACACGGTGAGCGCGTTCGGGGGGATCGTGGCGTTCGGGCGCGAGGCGGACGAGGACGCGGCGCGGGCGATGGCCGACGTGTTCACCGAGGTCGTCGTCGCTCCGTCGTTCACCAACGGGGCGCTCGGGGCGTTCGCGGAACGCAAGGGGCTGCGCGTGGTCCGAGCCCCGCTGCCCGAACCCGGTGGCCTCGACGTGCGGGTGCTGCACGGGGGCGCGCTCGTCCAGGACGCCGACGCGGCACCCGAGAGCGGGGCCGAGCTGGAGGTCGTATCGAAGCGGCAGCCCACCGAGGACGAATGGCGCGACCTGCGGTTCGCGTGGATCGTCTCGATGCGCGTGAAGTCGAACGCGATCGTGTTCGCGCGAGACCTGGCGACGGTCGGTGTCGGGGCCGGGCAGATGTCGCGGGTGGACGCCTCGGTGCTCGCCGTCCGCAAGGCGGGGGACCGGGCGAAGGGCTCGGTGATGGCGAGCGACGCGTTCTTCCCGTTCCCCGACGCGGTCGAGGTCGCGGCGGACGCTGGGGTGAAGGCCGTCATCCACCCCGGGGGCTCGATCCGCGACGAGGAGGTGCTCGCGGTGGCGGAGGCCAGAGGCATTGCCGTCGTCGTGACGGGGCGTCGACACTTCCGGCACTGAGCGGATGCCCGACGATCCCCGCGACATCGTCGAATCGGGGTACGACGCGATCGCCGAACGCTACGCGGACGCGATCCGCGCGGGTCGCGGTCCCCAGACGTACTTCCGGACCTTCCTCGCGCGCGTGCTCGAGCGCATCCCCGAGGGAGGGACCGTCCTGGATCTGGGATGCGGAGCAGGGCTCGTCACCGCCGACCTCACGAGACATGCCCGTGTCGTCGCAGTGGACCGCTCCTCGGGGCAGCTCGGGCTCGCGAGGCGGAACGCACCGGACGCCACGCTCGTGCGGGCAGATATGACGGACGTCGCGTTCGCGCCGCGGTCGTTCGACGCGGTCGTGGCGTTCTGGACGTTGATCCACGTGCCGCGCGCGTTCCACCCTGCCGTGTTCGCTCGGATCCATGGGTGGGTCAGGCCGGGCGGCGTCTTCGCGGGGACGCTCGGGAGCGGCGACAACCTCGCCGAGCACGTGCAGGACTTCTACGGCGCCCCGATGTACTGGAGCCACTTCGATGGCGACTCCAACCGGAAGCTCCTACGGGAAGCCGGCTTCCAACTCCTCGAGGCCGACGAGATCGAGGACGAGGGTGAAACGCACCTGTGGGTGATCTCGACGGCGTGACCGGCGGTCGTGGGCTCAACCGTTCCTCCCGGTTAACCACCCGGACCGTCGGTAGGATTCGCCCGTGACCGCAACGATCCTGGACGGCAGGGCGATCGCCGCGCAGATCAAGGCGCAGGTGGCCGAGCGGGCCATGGCGCTCGTCGACCGCGGGATCCAGCCGGGGCTCGCGGCCGTGCTCGTGGGCGCCGACGAGGCGTCGCGGATCTACGTGGGAGCCAAGCACAAGGCCTGCTCCGAGGTCGGGATGCGTTCGGAGCAGGTGGACATGCCGGGGTTCATCACCGAAGGGGAGCTCCTCGCGACGATCCGGCGGCTGAACCGCGACCCCGAGATCCACGGGATCATCGTGCAGCTCCCGCTGCCGAGACACATCAGCGAGCTCGCGGTCCAGACCACGATCGATCCGCGCAAGGACGTCGACGGCCTGCACCCGCTCAACGTCGGGCTGATGGTACGCGGCGAGCCGTCGTTCCCGCCCGCGACCCCCTACGGGATCGTCGAGCTGCTGCTCCGCTCCGGCGTCGAGCTCGAGGGCGCCGAGATCGTGGTGGCGGGGTACGGCGACCTCGTCGGGGCGCCGCTGTCGATCCTGCTCGCCCAGGACTGGATCCGCGGCAACGCGACCGTGACGGTGTGCCATGTCAAGACGCGCGACCTCGCGGAGCACACGCGACGCGCCGACATCCTGGTCGCCGCGACCGGGCGACCGCAGCTCGTCACCGCCGACATGATCAAGCCGGGCGCGGTCGTCGTCGACGTCGGCGTGCACCGGACCGAGCACGGGCTCGTCGGCGACGTGGCGTTCGACGAGGTCAAGGAGGTCGCGGGGATGATCACGCCGGTCCCGGGCGGCGTCGGCCCCATGACGACCGCGATGCTCCTGCTCAACACGGTCTCCGCGGCCGAGAAGCTCTCCGAGCAGCATTGAGCGGATCGGCGAGCCGGCTCGAGGCGCTCGTGCGCTCGCGCCGCTTCGGCGTCACCTCCGAGGTGGTCCCCCCTAGGTCGAGCGACCCCGAACCGGTCGAGCGCCAGGCGCGCGAGCTCGTCGGATACGCCGACGCCGTGAACGTCACGGACAACCCGACGGCGAGCGCGCACATGTCGCCGGTCGCCGGCGCGGCGATCGTGGCGAGGACCGGTCTCGAACCCACGCTCCAGCTCACGGTCCGGGACCGGAACCGGCTCGCGATCGCGGCCGACCTGCTCGGCGCGTGGGCACTCGGCGCCCGCAACCTCCTGTGTCTCACCGGCGACCCGTTGTCGGTGGGGGACGCGCCCGACGCCGCCGCGGTGAACGACCTCGGGGTGCTCGAGCTGATGTCGCTCGCTGCGAGGCTGCGCGAAGAGTCTCGGCTCCCCTCGGGCGCCGAGATCGACCCGGCGCCCCGCTACTTCGTCGGCGTGGCCGACAGCCCGCTGGTCAAGCGCTACGACCCTGCCCGTCTCGAGGTCAAGCTGGACGCGGGCGCCGGGTTCGTCATGACCCAGATCGCCTACGACCTTGACCGGCTGGCCGAGTGGGCCGAGATCGTCCGCCCGCGCGGCGTGTTCGAACGGGCGGCCGTGTTCGTCGGCGTTGCGCCCCTTCGGAGCGCGAAGCAGGCCCGGTACATGAACGAGCACCTGCCGGGCGTCCACGTTCCAAACGGCCTGGTGCGCGCACTCGAGGACGCCGGGCCCGAGGCCGAGGCCCTGGGGACCGCCCAGTGCGTCGACATCGTCTCGGGGCTCCAGGCGATGCAGGGCGTCTCGGGCGTGCATGTGATGGGTCTGGGGCGCGAGGAGGCCGTTCGCCGTGTGATCGAGGGGGCCGGGCTGCTCCCACGACCCGCTCTCCCCTCCGCGTAGACTCGCCAAGCAACCCAACGAGGAGGAACGATGGCGGAGACCGTGACGATCCAAGGACAGAGTTACCTGAAACGCAACCCGCTCGGGGTACTGGGGCTCACGATCATCACGCTCGGGATCTATGGCCTGTACTGGTACTACAAGGCGAACGAGGAGATCCTGCTCTACACCGGCGACCAGACGATCAGCCCGTCCCGCTCGCTGCTGGCCGTGATCCCCGGCTTCCTGCTGATCGTCCCGCCGTTCATCGCCTACTACAACACCTCGAACCACATCGTCCAGATGCAGGAGCAGCGTGGGATCCAGTCGCAGGTCTCGCCGGCGCTCGTCGTGATCTTGGCGCTCGTGATCTGGTTCGGGATGGCGGCGTACGTGCAGGAGCACCTCAACCGTGTCTGGGATTCCGCTTCTGCGGGTGGCGCGCAGTCGCCGGCACCGCCACCTCCACCGCCTCCGGTCCCGGCCTAGCCGAGCTACCGCTCGTCGATCGGAACCCACGACTGGTCGCGGGGTCCGATGTACTCCGAACCGGGCCGGATCACGCGGTTGTCCGCATACTGTTCGCGGACGTGCGCCGTCCAGCCGGCCATGCGCGCGAGCGCGAAGATCGGCGTCATGAGATCGGTCGGGATGCCGAGCGTGTGGTACACGCTCGCGGCGTAGAAGTCGACGTTGGGGAACAGGCCCTTCTGCTCGGAGACGGTGCGTTCGATCGCCTCTGAGATCTCGTACCAGGACGTGTCGCCGTGGCGCTCGCCGGTCTCCTTCGACAGGCGCTTGAGCACGACCGCTCGCGGATCCATCGTCTTGTACACGGCATGACCGAACCCCATCACCTTCTGGTGGCGTTCGAGCTTGTCTCGCACGTAGGCCTCGGCGCGGTCGGGCGAGCCGATCTCCTCGAGCATCTTCATCGACTCCTCGTTGGCGCCGCCGTGCAGCGGTCCCTTGAGCGCGGCGATCGCCGCGGTGATCGCCGAGAACATGTCGGCCAGCGTCGAGGCCACGATCCGCGCCGTGAACGTCGAGGCGTTCATCGTGTGGTCGGCGTAGAGCACGAACGTCGTGTCGATCACCTCGGCGTCCTCCTGGGACGGCTCGAGGCCGAGCAGCATGTGGAGGAAGTTCGCTGCATGGGGGAGCTTCGTGTTCGGCGGCACGAGCTCCTGACCCGTCCGCAACCGGTGGTACATCGCGAGGAGGGTCGGGGTCTTGGCGATCAGCCGCAGCGCCTTGCGATGGTCGGCCTCCGGCGAGTCGTCCCACCCGTCCGGGTCGTACGCCGAGGCGGCCGAGACGCTCGTGCGGAGCATCGACATCGGCGAGGTTTGCTGCGCGAGCGTGGGCATCAGGTCCTGGAGGAACTTCGAGACCTCGCGCTCCTCGACCATGAAGTCGTGGAGCGTGTCCAGCTCGGCCTGGTTCGGCAGGCGGAGCTCGTGGAGCAGGTGCACGACCTCCTCGTAGGACGTGCGTCCGGCCAGGTCGTGGATGTCGTACCCCACATACCACAGACGGCCGGCCTGCCCGTCGATGTCGGACAGCCGTGTCTCGGCTGCCACGATCTCGCGAAGGCCTCGGTCGGTCACCGCACGCTCCGTCGGTTCGGCATGGTCGCTCCGCCCATCATCCCATCACAATCCCGGGCGTGACCGTGTATCGGATCGCGCTGATCCCCGGCGACGGGGCGGGCCCCGAGCTCGTCGACGCCGCTCGCCTGGCGATCGAGGCCACCGGCGTGGAGATCGAGTGGGACCTCCAGCCCGCGGGGCTCTCGGTGATCGAGGCCGAGGGCACGCCCCTTCCGGCCCGGGTGATCGAGTCGATCCGGACCCACCGCGTCGCGCTGAAGGGGCCGCTCGGCACCCCGGCCGGCTTCCGCAGCGTGAACGTCGGGCTGCGGGTCGCACTCGGCCTGTACGCGGCCGTGCGTCCGTGCACGCTGTATCCGGGGGTGCGGTCCCGCTACGAACGCGCGGACATCGTGGTCATCCGCGAGCTCACGGAAGGCTCGTACACGGGGATCGAGTTCGAGCAGGGGGCGCCGCAGACGACGGAGCTGATGGCGTTCATCGAACGTGCGACCGGCAAGCGCATCCGGGAGGAATCCGGGCTGTCGATCAAGGCGATCAGCGAGACCGCGAGCACGAGGATCGCGCGGTTCGCGTTCGAGCACGCGAGGGCGAACGGGCGCCGGAAAGTCACGGCGGGGCACAAGGCCAACATCATGAAGTTCTCCGACGGGCTGTTCCTGGAGGCCGCCCACGAGGTGGCCCGGGAGTACCCGGATGTGGCGTTCGAGGACCGGATCATCGACAACCTGGCGATGCAGCTCGTCCAGCGTCCCGAGGACCACGACGTGCTGGTGCTGCCGAACCTGTACGGCGACATCCTCTCGGACCTGTGCGCGGGGATCGTCGGCGGGCTCGGCGTGGCGCCCGGCGTGAACCTCGGTAACGCCTACGCGGTCTTCGAGGCGACCCACGGCACCGCCTCGCGCTACCGCGGACTGAACCGCGCTAACCCGATGGCGCTGATGCTCTGCGGCGCCATGCTGCTGCGCCACCTCGGCGAGACCGACGCGGGAGACCGGCTCGAGGCGGCGGTCGCGGCGGTCATCGCCGAGGGCCGGACCGTCACCTACGACCTCCGGCCGACGCGCGACGACCCGAACGCCGCGACCACGACCCAGGTCCGGGACGCGGTCATCCAGGAGCTCGTCTCACGATGACCGTCGTCGGCGCGTTGGGAAGGCTGAGGGCCCGAGGTGGGTTCGCACGAGCGAGGGACTGTCCGGGGGCAGCAGGGAGACCGACATGAGCAGACGGCCACTGATCGAGACGGCCCAGGGGACGAGGCGGGAGGCATTCGGGCCGCAGGAGTGGGGGCTGCTCGCCGCGATCGCGGCGATGTGGGGCTCGTCCTTCTTGTTCATCGAGATCGGCCTGGAGCACTTCGGGCCGGGGGTGATCGCGTTCGGGCGGGTTGCTGTCGGGGCGCTCACGCTCTCGCTGCTGCGCGGGTCCCATCGCCCCGTCGACCGGAGCGACCTGCCCCGGGTGGCGTTGCTCGGGGTCGTCTGGATGGCCGCGCCGCTGCTGCTGTTCCCGATCGGGCAGCAGTGGATCGACTCCTCGCTCGCCGGGATGCTCAACGGCGCCGTCCCGATCTTCGCGGCAGTCACCGCCGCGATCCTGCTGCGGCGACTGCCGGCCAGCCGACTCTTGGTCGGTATCGCCGTCGGCTTCGTCGGCGTCGTTGGCGTGCTCTGGCCGGCGACGCGCGACGCGGACGCGACGGCGCTCGGCGCCTCGCTCGTCCTGCTCGCGGTGCTCTGCTACGGGGTCGCCGTCAACATCGCCGTCCCGCTCCAGCAACGGTACGGGGCGCTGCCGGTGCTCCTGCGGGCACAGATGGTCGCGCTCGTCCTGCTCGCGCCGGCCGCGCTCGTCTCGCTGCCGAGCTCGGGATTCGCGTGGTCGAGCACGCTCGCGGTGGTCGCGCTCGGGTTCTTCGGGACGGGGTGGGCGTTCGTGGCGATGACCACGCTGGTCGGTCGCGTCGGCGCGACCCGCGGGTCCGTCGCGATCTACTTCCTTCCCGTGGTGGCGATCGTGCTCGGTGTGGTGTTCGAGGACGAGACGATCGCGGCGATCTCGCTCGTCGGGACCGGTCTCGTGCTCGCGGGCGCCTACCTCACGAGCCGCCGCGAGTAACGCCCCGGCCGCCGACGGCCGTGGTTCGCGCGGATAGGATGTCGCCGCCTCGAAGCGAAGGAGCACACGGATGCGGGTCACCGTCGTCGGAAGCGGGTTCGTCGGACAGACCACCGCGATGCGGCTGGTCGAACGCGGACTGGCCGAGGTCGTCCTGATCGACATCGTGGAGGGTCTGCCACAGGGGCTGGCGCTCGACATGCGGCAGTCGGCCCCGGTCGTCGGGTTCGAGCCGAACGTGATCGGCACGAACGACTACGCCGACACGGCCGGATCGGACGTCGTCGTGATCACGGCGGGGTTCCCGCGCCAGCCAGGGATGAGCCGGATGGACCTGCTCGGCAAGAACGCCGGGATCGTCCGCGACGTGGTCGAGCGCTTCGTCCCCGGGTCGCCGACCGCGATCATCATCGTCGTGACGAACCCGCTCGACGAGATGACCTTCCTCGCGGCCGACGTCTCGGGCTTCCCGAAGGAACGGGTGATGGGGATGGCGGGCGTCCTGGATTCGGCGCGTCTGCGCGCGTTCATCGCCGAGGAGCTCGGCGTCTCGCCGCTGGTGGTGGAGGCGATGACGCTCGGCTCCCACGGGGAAGCGATGGTGCCGCTGCCTCGCCACGCGACCGTGGACGGGAAGCCGCTCACCGAGCTCGCCGACGACGCGACGCTCGAGCGTCTCTATGCGCGGACGCGCGACGCCGGCGCCGAGATCGTGGGGCTCCTGAAGAAGGGGAGCGCGTACTACGCCCCGTCGGCCTCGGCCACGCGGATGGTCGAGGCGATCTCCGGCCACATCGACTCGCCGCTCCCGGTCTGCGCGTGGTGCACGGGCCAGTACGGCATCGACGGCGTCTACGTCGGCGTGCCGGTGAACCTCTCGGGCGCCGGCGTGGCCGAGATCGTCGAGCTCGACCTGAACGACGATGAGCTGGCCTCGCTCCGTGCGGCCGCCGAGGGCATCCGCGCCAAGTGCGCGGATCTCGCCACCCTCTAGCCGGGATCGCTCTCGACCGGGACGGTCGCGTTCGCGCCGTCGCGGCGCACCCACACGAGACCGAGGATGCCGCCCGCGACGAGCAGGACGCCGCCGGCCACGGTGATCCACAGCCCCGCCGAGATCTCGACGCGGAGGTCCTCCGCGAGCAGATCCCTGAGGCGCTCGCGTACCACGTCCTCCGGGAGCCCGACCTGCACCGAAAGCGTCTTCGCGAGCCGGTCCACGCCCTCGACGCCGCCGAAGCGGTCCTTCGCGCGGACCGCGTCGGCACCCGGGAGGGCGACGCAGAGCGCCCCGAGGACGATCAGGGCGATCGCCAGCCCGCGCCGCGTCCCGCGCGAGCCCGAGATCCGCATCGCGAGCATCACCAGGAGCGTGGCTACGGCCGCGAAGAGCACGAACTTGCCCTCCCACACGTCGATCCCGTGCACCGAGACGTCCGCCGCGTGTTGGACGTCGGCCTTGAACCCGATCGTCGCCCACTCGCGCGTGGCCCCCACGCCGGCCGCGATCGCCCCGAGCGCGACACACGCGGTGCCCGCGAGCCGGAGGCCGGTGGGACGAACCGTGGAGGTGATGCCCGAGGCCATCGCGGCATCCTCTCACCCGCACCGGACGCCCGGAAGCACCGCGGTTAGCATGGCCGTGCCATGGCCGAACCACGCGAGATCGATGCGGCGGAGATCACTCGGGTCGTCCGGGATCTCTGCATCGAGATCAACTACAAGGTCCCCGAGGAGATGGTGCGGCTGGTCAGGCGCGCCCGAGAGCTGGAGGAGTCGCCGCTCGGACGGCAGGTGCTCGATCTCCTGATCCGCAACCAGGAGCTGGCCGCGGAGGGGGAGTATCCCTACTGCCAGGACACGGGCTACACGGTGATCTTCCTCGACCTCGGCCAGGACGTGCACGTCACAGGTGCCGATCTGTATGAAGCTGTCAACGAGGGCGTTCGGCAAGGGTACGGCGACGGGTACCTGCGCGGTTCGATCGTTCGCGACCCGTTGTTCGAACGCCGGAACACCGGCGACAACACGCCCGCGTTCATCCACACGCGGGTCGTCCCGGGCGACCAGATCCGGATCCAGGTCGACGCCAAGGGGGCCGGCTCGGAGAACATGGGCAAGCACGCGATGCTCAAGCCCGCCGACGGGCTCGAGGGGGCCAAGGAGTTCGTCCTGCAGGCGGTGGCCGAGTCGGGACCGAACGCCTGCCCGCCCGGGATCATCGGCGTGGGGATCGGCGGCAACTTCGAGATGTCGGCCGTGATCGCCAAGCGGGCGCTGATGCGCAAGGTCGGGCAGCCGAGCTCCGACCCGCAGATCGCCGAGCTCGAGGCCGAGCTCTACGAGAAGTGCAACGCGCTGGGCCTGGGGCCCGAGGCGCTCGGCGGCACGCAGACGGTGCTCGCCGTCCACGTCGAGACGATGCCGACCCATATCGCGTCGCTGCCGGTCGCCGTGAACGTCGAGTGCCACGCCCACCGGACGGGTTCGAGGGTGATCTGAGGTGACGGTCGAGGTCCTGGACGACGGACGCAAGCGGATCGAGGCGCCCCTGTCGGACGAGGACGTCCGCGAGCTGAAGATCGGCGACGTCGTGCTGGTGCGCGGGACCGTCTACGCCGCGCGCGACGCGGCGCACAAGCGGATGGTCGAGATGCTCGACCGGGGTGAGGAGCTCCCCTTCGACATCGCCGGCCAGATCGTCTACTACGTGGGGCCCACGCCGGAGCGTCCCGGGCACGTGACGGGTTCGGCGGGTCCGACGACCGCGAGCCGGATGGACAAGTGGACCCCCCGGCTGCTCGAGCTCGGGTTGAAGGGGATCATGGGCAAGGGCGGTCGCGGACCCGCGATCCGCGGGGAGCTGAAGGAGCACACCGCCGTCTATATGGCCGCGCTCGGAGGCGGGGGGGCCCTCGCGGCGCTCACCGTGCGTTCGCAGGAGGTCATCGCGTTCGAGGACCTCGCGACCGAGGCGATCCGCCGGATGGAGCTCGACGACTTCCCGGTGTGGGTGGTCAACGACTGCGAGGGCCGCGACTTCTACGGCGAGACCGTCAAGCCGTGGCGGAAGAACGAGCTGCTCCCCGAGTCGCTCCACGTGTCCACGGACGAGTGGGCCGGCAAGAACGGAGGAGGCTGATGCGCCGGTTCTGGTCCGAGGCGAAGCGACACATCCGGAACTTCTTCACGAACTGGCACGAGTACGACGCTCCGATGTTGACCAAGCTCCGCCTCACGATCCGCAACCGGTTCCATGCGACGTTCTCACGGGCGCAGTGCTGCGGTCACCACGGCGAACCCGGCTGTTGACAGCTCCCACCTGGGGAACCCGGTCCGGGCTCCGAGCCGCATCCGCACCACCACTGAGCCGCTACCCGTAGCGCACGCCGGCGTGGTCGGCGACGCCGGCAGTTCGGAGCTCGAGGCCGACGATCACGTTCGCGATGCCGCCGGCCACCAGGCCGAGCGCGAAGCCGCCGAGCACGTCGAGCGGCGCGTGCGCCCCCAGGTAGACGCGTGCGAACGCCACCAGCCCGACCACGACCCACGGGAGCGCCCGCCAGGCGCCGCGCAGGTACGGCGTGAGGACCCACGCGAGCCCCGTCACCAGGATCACGTGGCCGGAGACGAACGAAGCCCCGGTCATCGGCGTGTCGCCGCGGACGATCGCGTCGGCGATCGTCTTGCCCGGTCGGGAGCGTTCGACGAGCTGCCACACGATGCGCTCGAACACGAGCTTCTCGAGCGTGACCAGGAGGCAGGCGATCGCGAGCCGCCACCGACGGAACAGGGCCGCGCCGACGGCGGCGATCGGACCGACCGCGAGGACGCCCAGCCACTGCACCCACTGCATGACCGGCGACAGGGCCTCGGGCAGCCCGTTGATCGCGTGGAACACCGCGAGCTCCACGGGCCCGACCGTGCCGTCCGAGGCGATCAGCGCGCACGGCACGAAGAGCGCGAGTCCCGCGAGCGCAACGAGGACGTCGGTACGCCGCCGGACGGCCTTGCCGCTCACGCCGAGAGCTCCCGATCGATCGCCGCGGCGACCTCGTCGGTCGACGAGGAGCCGCCGAGGTCGGGGGTGCGCACGTCGCCGCGTTCGAGCACCCGGTCGACCGCGCGCTCGACGGCCTCGGCCGCCGCCGGTTCTTTCACGTGGCGCAGCAGCATCGCGCCCGACAGGATCATCGCGATCGGGTTCGCGACGCCCTTGCCGGCGATGTCGGGTGCGCTGCCGTGGACGGGCTCGAACACCGCGTACTCCCACCCGAGGTTCGCGCCGGCCGCCAGGCCGAGCCCGCCGACCAGCCCGGCGCACAGGTCCGAGATGATGTCGCCGTACAGGTTCGGCAGCAGCAGGACATCGAACGCGGAGGGCTCCCGCACCAGCCGCATCGAGAGCTGGTCGATCTCCGTCTCCTCGAACCACACCTCCGGGTGCCCCTCGGCCTCGATCTGCCCGATCGACAGGAACAGCCCGTCGGAGAACCGCATGATGTTCGCCTTGTGGCCGAGGGTCACCTTCCGCCGGCCATGCGCGCGGACGTACTCGAGCGCGAACCGCACGATCCGCCGCGCGCCGGTCACCGAGATCGGCTTGACCGTGAACCCGGAGTCCTCACGCAACTCCCGTCCCGAGAGCCGTCGCAGCTCCTCCCGGAGCTCGAGCGCCTCGGGCGTACCCTTCTCGAACTCGATCCCCTGGTACAGGTCCTCGGTGTTCTCGCGGATCACGACGAGGTTCACATCGGGGTAGCGAGTCGGCAGTCCCGCGAGCGACCGCGAGGGTCGGACCGCCGCGAACAGGTCGAGCGTCTGCCGCAGCTCGACGTTGACGCTGCGGAACCCCGAGCCGACCGGGGTCGTGATCGGGCCCTTGATCGCCACCCGTGAGTCGCGGATCCGGTCCAGGACGCGTTCGGGGAGCGTGGTGCCCTCGCGCGCGAGGACCTCGGCACCCGCCTCCTCGACGACCCAATCGATCGAGACGCCCGTCGCGTCGAGCACGCGCCGGGTCGCCTCGGAGACCTCGGGCCCGATGCCGTCGCCGGGGATGAGTGTCACCAGGTGCGCCACGGCCGAACCCTACCGGGCGTCCGGCCTCGGGGCGGTCGAGCCGGGTAGGTGCCGGGCGACTCAGAAGCGGTCGAACAGGATCGAGCGCTTGACGTCCTGGATCGCCTTGGTCACCTCGATGCCGCGAGGGCACGCCTCCGTGCAGTTGAACGTCGTCCGGCAGCGGAAGACGCCGGTCTTCTCGGACAGGACCTCCAGGCGTTCCTTGGCGCCCTCGTCCCGCGAGTCGTAGATGAACCGGTGCGCGTTCACGATCGCCGCGGGACCGATGTACTCCTCGTCACCCCAGAAGATCGGGCATGAGGTCGTGCACGCGGCGCACAGGATGCACTTGGTCGTGTCGTCGAACTTGTGGCGCTCCTCGGGCGACTGGAGGCGTTCGGTGTCGGGTTCGCCCGAGTCGTTGATCAGGAAGGGGAGCACCGAGCGGTAGCCGGCGAAGAACGGCTCCATGTCGACGATCAGGTCCTTCAGGACGGGCAGGCCGCGGATCGGCTCGACCGTGACCTTCGGCGCCACGTCGCGGACGATCACCTTGCACGCGAGGGCGTTCTTGCCGTCGATCATCATCGCGTCCGAACCGCAGATGCCGTGCGCGCACGAGCGCCGGAGCGCCAGGGTCCCGTCGTGGTACCACTTGACCTGGTGCAACGCGTCGAGCAGCCGGTCGTCGGGGTCAGCCTGGATCTCGAACTCGTCCCACCACGACTCCTCGCCGCGGACCTCGGGGTTGTAGCGGCGGATCCTGAGCGTGAGCGTGACCTTGTGGTCCGCGCCGGCGGCGCGCAGGTCCGAACCCTCGAGGATCTCGCCGAGCCCGTCCGAGGCGGTCGCGGCCATCAGTACTTCCGTTCCATGGGTACGTAGGGTCCCAGTTTCACGGGCTTGTGCTCGAGCCGGATCGACCCGTCGTCGTCCCGGTAGGCGAGGGAGTGCCTGAGCCAGTTGGCGTCGTCGCGCAGCGGATGGTCCTCGCGGTAGTGGCCGCCCCGGCTCTCGTCGCGGGCGAGCGCCGCCGCCGCGAGCGCGTCGGCGCATTCGAGGAGGAACCCGAGCTCGACGACCTCCATCAGCTCGGTGTTGAACATCTTGCCCGTGTCCTGCACGTACACGTGGTCGAACCGTTCGCGCAGGCCCCCGAGGATCTCCTGCATCCTCCGCAGGCTCTCCTCGGTCCGGACCACGAACGCGAGGTCCTGCATCGAGTCCTGGAGCTCGTTCCGGATGTCGGCGGCGTTCGCGCCCTCGGGACGGTTCAGCAGGCCGTCGACCATCTCGCGGACCATCCCCTCGGGGCGTTCGGTGAGCTCGGGCAGGTCGGCCCGCTCGCAGAACCCGGCCGCGTGGACGCCGCCGCGGCGTCCGAACACCACGATGTCGAGCAGCGAGTTCGTCCCCAGGCGGTTCGCGCCGTGGACCGAGACGCACGCGCATTCTCCGGCCGCGTACAGGCCCGGGACCGGCGTCTCGTCCTCGCCGACGACGACCTGCCCGTCGACGTTGGTCGGGATGCCGCCCATCGCGTAGTGCGCGGTCGGCTGGATCGGGACGAGCTCGGTGGTCGGCTCGACGCCGAGGTAGACGCGGGCGAACTCGGTCACATCCGGCAGCTTCTCCTCGATCACCTCGCGCGGCAGGTGGCGGACGTCGAGCCACACCGCGTCGCGCTTGGGTCCGTCGCCGCGACCCTCCCTGATCTCCTGGAAGATCGCGCGGCTGACCATGTCTCGGGGGGCGAGGTCCTTGACGGTCGGCGCGTAGCGCTCCATGAAGCGCTCGCCCTCGCTGTTCAGCAGGATGCCGCCCTCGCCGCGGACCGCCTCCGAAAGGAGGATGCCCATCTTGTAGACGCCGGTCGGGTGGAACTGGAAGAACTCCATGTCCTCGAGCGGCAGCCCGCGACGGAACAGCACCGCGGGGCCGTCGCCCGTCAGCGTGTGCGCGTTGGAGGAGACCTTGAACATCCGGCCGTACCCTCCGGTGGCGTACAGGACGGCCTTGGAGCGGAACACGTGGAGCTCGCCCGTCGCGAGCTCGTACGCCACGACGCCGGCGCATACGCCGTCGACCATCAGCTGGTCCAGCACGTAGAACTCGTTGAAGAACCGAACGTTCCTCTTGACGCACTGCTGGTACAGCGTCTGCAGGATCATGTGTCCCGTTCGGTCGGCCGCGAAGCACGCGCGTCGCACCGGCGCCTCGCCGTGGTTGCGCGTGTGCCCGCCGAACCGCCGCTGGTCGATCTTCCCTTCGGGCGTCCGGTTGAACGGCAGACCCCAGTGCTCGAGCTGGTAGATCGCGTCGATGGCCTCCTCGCACATCAGCTGTGCCGCGGGCTGATCGACGAGGTAGTCCCCGCCTTTGACCGTGTCGAACGCGTGCCACTCGGGCGAGTCCTCCTCGACGTTCGCGAGCGCCGCGCAGACGCCGCCCTGCGCGGTCCCGGTGTGCGAGCGCGTGGGGTACAGCTTCGAGATCACGGCGGTCTTGACGCGGTCCGAGGTCTCGATCGCCGCCCGGAGCCCCGCGCCCCCGGCGCCGACGATCACCGCGTCGTACGTGTGGAAGGTCGTCATCCGCTCAGACCGTTCCCGGCCACTGGCTCGGGTCGAACGTGAACACGACGACCGTCCCGAGGACGAACAGCGCGAACCCGATCACGAAGAAGGCCATGTCGACGGCGAACCGGACGCCGGGCCACCGGACGTAGTCCTGCACGATGATGCGCAGGCCGTTGATCCCATGGATCAGCGCGAGGACCAGGAGCGCCCAGTCCCAGGTCCGCCAGAACGGGCTCTGCCACCGCGCGGCGACGAAGCCGAAGTTCACGCGCTCCACCCCGTCGTCGAGCACGTGCATGATCAGGACGTGCCCGACCGCGAGCACGAGCAGCACCAGCCCGCTGATCCGCATGTACAGCCACGACCAGAGCTCGAAGCCGCCGCCGGGCCGCTCGCGCCCGCGAGCACCCCGGGATCGGTCGCGCGGGGACGGCGTCGGGCGTTCGGGAGCCTCGACGGCCATCAGAAGACCCCCGCGGACTCGAGGATCGTGTTGCCCATGATGATCGTGATCGGGATCATGCAAAGCACGAAGATGATCGTGGAGGCGAGCGCGATCCCCTTCATGTGGCGGGCGCTCGACGGCCAGAAGTCGAAGATCATGATCTTCACGCCGTTGATCGCGTGGTACAGCACCGCGAAGACCAGTCCGAGCTCGAGCAGCTGGACCACCCAGTTGTGGTACACGCCGACCACGCGGTTGTAGGCCTCGGGGCCCCAGCCGACGACGGCGGTGTCCACCACGTGCGCGAACAGGAACAGGATCACGGCGACGCCGGTGATGCGGTGCAGCAGCCAGGACCACTGTCCCGGACTGCCCTTGTACAGGGTCCCGACGTCGGACTTCCGCTTCGCCATAAGCCCTCGAACACCTAGCCTAGACGCGCCTCCGGCGAACGCCTGCCCCGGAGCCGCGCGGAGTCTACGCGACCCGAAGGGCGACGAACACGCCGTCGCGGGTCGGCACGATCGTCGAGACGAATCGGTCGTCGTCCGCGATCAAACGGTTGTGCTCGACGATCGCGTTCGTGGTGGCCGCGTCGCGCCCGTGATCTCCCTCAGGGTCGGCGACAGCGCCCGACCACAGGACGTTGTCGCAGACGTAGAGCCCGCCCACGCGGATCCGTTCGCGAGCCGCCCGCCACGCGTCGGGGTATCCCTCCTTGTCGATGTCGTCATAGACGACGTCGAACTCGCCCTCGACGGCTGCGAGGTTCTCCACCGCGTCTCCGACGTGCCAGCGGATCGGCTCCGCCAGGCCGGCACGGGAAAGGTAGCCGAGCGCCTTCTGCTCGTTGGCCGGGTCTCCGTCCGTCGCGTGGACCTCGCCGCCGGGCCCCACCGCCCGCGAGAACCAATAGGCCGAGTAGCCGAACCCCGAGCCGAGCTCGAATACCCTCCTCGCGGCGATCGATCGTGCGAGCAGCTCGACCGTGACACCCACCAGACGCCCGATGATCGGGAAGCCGCGCTCCTTGCCCTCGGCCTCCATCTCGAGCAGGACCGGCTCGTCGTAGCGGGTGAGCAGCGTGCGCATGTAGTCCTCGACGCGCGGGTCGACGATGTCCACGGCCCCGATGCTACCGGCTACCCTGGGTTCGGGATGAGCGACGTCGAACCACGGTCGACCGACTCCGGGATCGACCTGGAGCCGGTCTACGAGCCGGTCGATCTCGGGGGCTTCGACCCCGAACGGGACCTGGGTCTGCCCGGCGAGCCGCCGTTCACCCGCGGCGTGTACCCGTCGATGTACCTCGGGCGACTGTGGACGATGCGGCAGTACGCGGGTATGGCCACGGCCGACGAGACCAACGCGCGGTTCCGATATCTGCTCGAGCATGGGCAGACGGGGCTCTCGGTCGCGTTCGACCTTCCGACGCAGATGGGCCTGGACTCGGACCACCCGCGCGCCGAGGGCGAGGTGGGCAAGACGGGCGTGGCGATCGACTCGATCGAGGACATGGGCCGACTGCTGGACGCGATCCCGCTCGACACGGTCTCGACGTCGATGACGATCAACGCGACCGCGCCGATCCTGCTCCTGCTCTACGAGCTCGTCGCCGAGGAACGGGGGATCGACGCCTCCGCGCTGAGCGGGACCGTGCAGAACGACCTGTTGAAGGAGTACGCGGCCCGCGGCACCTACATCTACCCGCCGAAGCCCTCGATGCGCCTGATCACCGATCTGTTCGCGTACTCCGGCCGGACCATCCCGCGCTGGAACACGATCTCGGTCAGCGGCTACCACATGCGCGAGGCCGGGGCGACTGCGGTCCAGGAGCTGGCGTTCACGCTCGCGGACGGGATCGCGTACGTCCAGGCGGCGATCGACGCCGGGCTCGAAGTCGACGCGTTCGCGCCGCGGGTCTCGTTCTTCTTCGCCTGCCACATGAACTTCTTCGAGGAGATCGCGAAGTTCCGGGCCGCCCGGCGGATGTGGGGCAAGGTCATGGCCGAGCGGTTCGGGGCGAAAGACCCGAGGAGCCTCATGCTGCGGTTCCACACGCAGACGGGCGGCGCGACGCTCACCGCCCAGCAGCCGCGGAACAACATCGTGCGGACGGCGCTCGAGGCGCTCGCGGCGGTGCTCGGCGGGACGCAGTCGCTGCACACGAACTCGTTCGACGAGGCCCTCGCGCTGCCCACCGAGCAGGCCGCGAAGATCGCCCTTCGGACCCAGCACGTGATCGGGCACGAGACGGGCGTCACGCACACCGTCGATCCCCTGGGCGGCTCCTACTACGTCGAGTCGCTCACCAACGAGGTCGAGGCGCTGGCGTGGGAGTACCTCGAGCGGATCGACCGGATGGGAGGCGCGGTCGAGGCGATCGAGGCTGGCTTCTACCAGGACGAGATCGCCGAGGCCGCGTACCGGATCCAGCAGGGGATCGAGTCGGGCGAACGCGTGGTGGTCGGTGTGAACGGGTTCGAGGACGCCGAGGAGCAGCCCGTGCAGATCCAGACGATCGGTCGGGAAGAGGTCGCTCGCCAGGTCGAGCGGCTCCGCGCGCTCCGGGCCTCGCGTGACCAGCCATCGGTGGACCGGGCGCTCGCCGAGGTCGAGGCGACCGCCCGTGGGACCGGCAACCTGCTCCCGCCGATGAAGGTCGCCCTGCGCGCCCGGGCGACCCTCGGCGAGGTCTCCGATGTGCTGCGCGGCGTGTTCGGGGAGTACCACCCCCGCTGA
>Ga0207674_10003462_pt1 | contig 19305 bp, 15 predicted proteins | sample KBSCornC72_FD_184303 | JGI IMG/M metagenome (GOLD analysis project Ga0207674, IMG submission 184303) | Corn rhizosphere microbial communities from Kellogg Biological Station, Michigan, USA - KBS Corn C7-2 (SPAdes) (version 2) | ecosystem: Host-associated > Plants > Roots > Rhizosphere > Soil ... | reverse complement strand
GCACCCCCTGATCCGGGTCGAAGCGCTTCACGGCCTTCATCAGGCCGACATTGCCTTCCTGGATCAGGTCGCCGTGGGGCAGCCCGTAACCCAGGTACTTGCGCGAGATCGAAACGACCAGACGCAAATGCGAGAGCACGAGCTTGCCGGCCGCGTCGAGGTCGCCGGTCGCGCGCAGCCGGGTGGCGTACGCGACTTCCTCCTCGTGGGTCAGCAGGGGCACACGGTTGGCCGCCGAGATGTAGGCGTCGAGATTGCCCAGCGAAGGCACCAAGGCCCAGGGGTCGCGAATCGTCAATGCAGCAGTCGAGGTTTTCATGGAGAGTTCAGACACGCCGAGCTCCTTTCGGTTCCGCAGATATTAGCACTCGACCCTCTAGAGTGCTGACGAGGCGGCCTATCGCGGCGATTCACCTGGTCAATCCTTCCACGAAAGGCGTCACATCGTCGTAAAAGTTAGTGTCTGCCAACCCGGATCGGGCAACGTCTGCATGGACAATCACGCCCTTTGCGCTGGTGCGAGCCGCCGGCGCCGACCTGAAAAGAGAGGCGACTCCGTTGTTCAAGAACCTGATCGTTTATCGCATCGGCGCGGGCTGGGCCCCCGCGGTCACCGACATCGAAGCCGCGCTCGACAAGGCGCCTTTCGTTCCCTGCGGGGCCACCCAGCCGGCATCCTCGGGCTGGGTCAGCCCGCGCGGCGTGGCGCACGGGCCGCTGGTCGAGTCGGTCGGCGGCCAGTGGCTGCTGCAGCTGATGGTCGAGCAGCGCGTGCTGCCGGGCGCAGTCGTGAAGCGCCGAATCGACGAGATCGCCGCGCAGATCGAGCACAGCACCGGGCGCAAGCCGGGCAAGAAGCAGAAGAAGGAGATCAAGGAAGACGTGCTGCTCGAGCTGCTGCCGCAGGCCTTCACGAAGCAGGCGTCGATCCGGGTCTGGATCGCCCCGGCGGCGCAGTTGCTGATGATCGACGCCAGCAGCCCCGCAAGGGCCGACGATGTCGTCAGCCTGCTCGTCAAGGCGATAGATGGCCTCGCGCTGGCGCCGCTGCACACCGCGCAATCGGCCGCCGCGGCGATGGCCGAATGGCTGACGAGCGGCGAGCCGCCGGCCGGCTTCAGCGTCGATCGCGAATGCGAGCTGAAGTCGTCGGACGAGATGAAGTCGGTGGTCCGCTATGCCCGCCATCCGCTCGACACCGAAGAGGTGCGGCAGCACATCGCCGCCGGCAAGCTGCCGACCAAGCTCGCGTTGACATGGCAGAGCCGGGTCTCGCTGCTGCTGACCGACACGATGCAGATCAAGAAGATCGCGTTTCTCGATGTCGTGTTCGAGGGCCGCAGCGCGGCGTCGCGCGACGAGGGCTTCGACGCCGATGCCGCGATCGCCACCGGCGAACTGGTGCAGCTGCTGCCGGACCTGATCGACGCGCTCGGCGGCGAGCAGGTGCCCGGCGCGATGCCGCTGGCGCTGGCAGCCTGACAAACGGACACACCGGCGACCGACCGGCGGCGGATACTGCGATCGCACGATCCGACCCGATGGACATCCCCGCCTGCCTGCCCGATGCCGCCTGGTGCCGCGAGGTGCGGCTGCGGGTGCTGACCCTGTGGCCGCTGAAGGCCCTGGCCAACAGCCTCGGGCTGGCGCTGTTCTTCGTCGCCTATTTCTGGGTCATGCGTCATCCGCAGGCCGAGGTGGCCGTCATGCCGCTCACCGCGGTCGACGGCTGGTTCGACTTCGCGCCGGCGGCGATGCCGCTCTATGCGTCGCTGTGGCTCTACCTCGGGCTGCCGATCGCGCTCCTGAGGACCAAGCGCGAGCTGCGCGCCTGCGGCCTCGCGGCGCTCGCGCTCAGCGGGGTCGGCATGGCGATCTTTCTGTTCCTGCCGACCGCGGTGCCGCCCGCGGCGATCGACTGGTCGCTGCATCCCGGCGTCGCCTTCATGAAGCACGTCGATGCTGGCGCGAACGCCTGCCCGTCGCTGCACGCGGCGTTCGCGGTGTTCACCGCGGTCTGGCTCGGCCGGCTGCTGGCCGAAATGCGGTCCGGCGCGGCCTTGCGCGCGCTGAACTGGGCCTGGTGCCTCGGGATCCTGTATTCGACCCTGGCCACGCGCCAGCATGTCGCGCTCGACCTGCTGGCCGGCGCCGCGCTCGGCCTCGTCGTCGCGCTGCTGCATGAAGCGGCGCCTCGGCCGCGCGGCGGCGCGGCGCTGCTGCCGGCGCGCGGCAGCGCGCTCTGAAGAGGGTGAGACGTAGCGGCGGCGCCGCGCGCAGGGCACTCAGGTGCCGAAGCGCGACTCGATCTGCTCGAGCAGGTCGTCGATGACCGCGAGCAGCTCGGCAACGCTGACCGGCTTGGTCAGGTAGCGCACGCAGCCGGCTTCGAACGCGGCGTCGATCTGCTGCGTCAATGCATCGGCCGAGACCACCACGACCGGGATGCCACCGGTGTGCGCATCGCTCTTCAGGTGGCGCAGCAGTTCCATCCCGTTGATGTCCGGCAGGTGCATGTCGAGCAGGATCAGGTCCGGGCGGCGCGCCCGGATCGCCGCCAGGCCGTCGAGCCCGGTCACCGACACCTGCAGCTCGACCTGCGGCCGCTGCGCGAGGATGCCGCGCATGACCTCGATGTTGGTCTCGTTGTCCTCGACATAGTGCACCAGCCGGCGGTGGTAGTCGGCCGGCACCGGCGCGAGCGCGTCGAGGTCGGAGCGCACCGTGTCCGGGTCGCTGGAGCACGGCAGCCGCAGCACGAACGCCGAACCCTGGCCGGCGACGCTGTGGGCGCGCAGCGCACCGCCCATCAGCTCGGCCAGGCGCTGGCTGATCACCAGCCCGATGCCCGTGCCCTGCTGCGACGAGCGCTCGCGCCCGAGGCGATTGAAGGGCTGGAACAGTTCGGCCAGTTGATCCGGCGTCATGCCCAGGCCGGTGTCGGTCACGGCGATCTCGACCGCGTCGCCGTTCAGCGGCCGGCAGGCGATGTGTACGCGGCCGCCTTCGGCGTTGTACTTGACCGCATTGCTCAGCAGGTTGGTGAGGATCTGCTTCACGCGCGTCGCGTCGCCGAGCACGGTCGAGGTGCCGGGCGCCAGGTCTTGCGTGATGCGGATGCTTCGCTGCTGCGCCTCGCCGTCGACCATGCCGACCGTCGCATTGATCAGCTCGGCGAGGTTCAGGGTCTCGACCTGCAGGCGCAGGTTGCCCGACTCGATGCGCGACAGGTCGAGCACGTCGTTGATCATCTCGAGCAGGTGCCAGCCGGCTTGCTGGATCTGGCTGACCCAGGGCTGCTGCTCGGGCGCGAGCGGATGCCGCTGATCGAGCTCGAGCAGCTGCGCGAAGCCGAGCATCGCGTTCAGCGGCGTGCGCAGCTCATGGCTCATGCGCGACAGGAAATCGCTCTTCGCCCGGTTCGACGCCTCGGCGGCTTCGCGCGCGCGCTCGGCTTCTTCGAGCTTCAGGTGCTCGGTGATGTCTTCGACGACGCCGACGATGCTGCGCGGCTTGCCGTCGGCATAACGCAGCAGCGAGACCGTCGCCTGCACCCACACCGTGGCGCCATGCTTGGAGATGTAGCGCTTGTGGCGCCGGTACATCGGGATCTCGCCGCGCACCAGCTGGCTCATCAGCTCGATGTCCTGCACCAGGTCGTCGGGATGCGTGTAGTCGGCCAGCGCCAGGCTCAGCAGTTCCTCGTCGCTGTAGCCGGTCAGCTCGCAAAAGCGCGGATTGGTCTGCTTGACGTTGCCGCGCAGGTCGGAATAGATCACGCCGATCGGCACGTGATTGAGAATGTTGCGAAAGCGCTGCTCGCTCTCGCGCAACGCGGCGTCGGCCCGTTCGCGCTCGTGCACCTCGGCCTGCAGCGCCGAGGTGCGTTCGCGCACCGCGCTCTCGATGCGGTGCGTGCGGCCGGTCACGGTCAGCAGGAAGCCGCCAAGCATCGCGGTCGAGAGCAGGCCGACGAGCGCGAACAGCCAGACGTCGGCGCCATGCGCCATGGGCAGATCACCGGCCTGCGCCGATACGCGCACCGCCCACCGCCGGCCCGCGTAATCGAGCACGTGCGTGCGCAGCAGGGACGTGGATGCGCTTTCGCAGCCGGCCGCGCCGGCGAGGCGGCGCGGCGCGGCGCCTTCGGTCGCGTCGAGCAGGCACAGCGCCAGGTGCGCCGGCAGCCGCGCCGCCAGCGCCTTCAATTGTTCGTCCATCCGCAAGGTCACGAACACGACCCCGCGCAGGGCGTCGGCGCGCTGCGCGGCCGGCGGGTCGACCGGGTCGTAGAGCGCCTGGTACAGCACCACGCCGACCTGGTTCTCGTTCGCGGCCTGCTGGGTCAACCGAAAACCCGCGCTCGCCACCGGCCGGCCGCTGCGGCGCGCGGCATCGATCGCGGCGCGCGCCGCCGGGATCGAGAGCACGTTGACGCCGAGCGCGGAGGCATTGCCGGCGCGCGGCTCGATGTAGTGGATCGCGACCACGTCGTCACCCGGCGCCGGCCCGGCGTCGGTGCGGTCGAACACCGCGAAGCGCGGCAGGCCCTCGGCACGCACGCGCGCTTCGAAGGCCGGCACGTCCTGGCGGCGCACCCGCTCGCTCCATCCCATCGCCTGCAGCGCGCCCGGCGCGAGCCAGGCGCGCGTCGCCAGGCGCATCTCGTCGGCGTTGACCTCGCTGGAGGCGATGAACACGCCGTGCAGCGCCTCGAGAGCCGCCAGCGGTTCGCGCAGCTGCGCGTCAAGCGCCAGTGCCGCATTCGCCGCGTCATGGTCGAACGCGGTCTGCACGCGCTCGGTGTTCCATTGCGCGACCTGGCGGATGCCCAGCGCCAGCAGCAGGGTCACCAGGCTCAATGTCAGCCCGACGCTGCGGCGGCGCGGGACCCACGCGGTGCGCGGCCGGCCGAACAGGGTCAGGATGACGGGCGTGCCAATCAGCACCCCGAGCAGGTCGCCGATCCACCAGGTCGCCAGGCTGAACGGCAATTCGGTCAGCACGACGATGTGCGTCGCCCACAGGCCGGCATTGGCGACGACTGCGCCGATCAGACACGAGGCCATGCCGGCAATCAGGAACGCCGTCACGTCGCGCGGTTCCGACAGCGTCAGCGGTTGGTGCGTTCTGCGCCGGATCAACTCGGCGCCGACGAACGCCTGCAGCGTCGCGCCCGCGGCCACCGCGAGCGGCAACGCGAGCAGCCGGGGCAGCGCCCCGATGCTGAACGGCGTGGCTTGCAGGCCGTGCGCCAGGTCGACGCAGAAGGCGCCGAGCGCGACCGCCGGCAGCATGCGCCAGCCGCCGATCAGCACCGCCGCCAGTCCGATCCCGGCGGCCGGATCGAGCGGTGTCGCATAGCCCGGCGGGATCGCCAACGACAGCGCCGCGAGCCCCGCGAGCACATAGCCGACCGTGGTCAGTGCGAATGCCGCGGCCCATCGGAGCACGTCGTCGGAGATCGGTGTCTTGGCCAAGCGCGGGCGGGGCTGGGGTGCGTGGCCCGGCGGCGCCGGATCGTCACAGCCCGCGATTTTGCGCGGTCGGCGCGCCAGTGCCGCCGCTCGGCCCGGAAATCGTTGCAAAGTCGACGCGCCCGACGGGTGAGCGCGTCGGCTCAGACGTTGAACAGGAAATTCAGCACGTCGCCGTCCTTGACGATGTACTCCTTGCCTTCGGCGCGCATCTTGCCGGCGTCCTTCGCGCCCTGTTCGCCCTTGAAGGCGATGAAGTCGTTGAACGCGATCGTCTGCGCGCGGATGAAGCCGCGTTCGAAGTCGGTGTGGATCACGCCGGCGGCCTGCGGCGCGGTGTCGCCGGCGTGGATGGTCCAGGCGCGCACTTCCTTGACGCCGGCCGTGAAGTAGGTCTGCAGGCCCAGAAGCTTGAAGGCGGCGCGGATCAGCCGGTTCAGCCCCGGCTCGGTCTGGCCCATCTCGCCGAGGAACATCAGGCGGTCGTCGTCGCTCATGTCGGCGAGCTCGGCCTCGGTCTTGGCGCAGATCGCGACCACCGGCGCCTTCTGGACCTCGGCGTAGGCGCGCAGCTTGTCGAGGTACGGGTTGTTCTCGAAGCCGTTCTCGTCGACGTTGCCGACGAACATCGCCGGCTTCGCGGTGATCAGGCACAGCGGCTTGAGCACCGCGAGTTCTTCCTTGCTGAACGCGATCCCGCGCACCGGTCGGGCCTCGTTGAGCACCGCCTGGCACTTCTGCAGCACTTCGACCAGGCGTGCCGCCTCCTTGTCGTTGCCCGATTTCGCGACCTTGATCGAGCGCGCGAGCGTCTTGTCGACGGTGGCCAGGTCGGCCAGGCACAGCTCGGTTTGGATCACCTCGATGTCGGAGATCGGGTCGACCTTGCCGGCGACGTGGATCACGTTCTCGTCGTCGAAGCAGCGCACCACGTTGACGATCGCATCGGTCTCGCGGATGTGCGCGAGGAACTGGTTGCCCAGCCCTTCGCCCTTCGACGCGCCCGCGACCAGCCCGGCGATGTCGACGAACTCGACGATCGCCGGCACGATGCGCTCGGGCTCGACGATCGCGGCCAGCGCCTGCAGCCGCTCGTCGGGCAGCTCGACGATGCCGACGTTCGGCTCGATGGTGCAGAACGGGTAATTCTCGGCGGCGATCCCGGCCTTGGTCAGCGCGTTGAAGAGGGTGGACTTGCCCACATTGGGCAGGCCGACGATGCCGCATTTGAGGCTCATGGGGGCTTTCTGCGTTCGAGAGACGAAAGGCGGATTTTAGACGGCCGGCCTACACTCGCCGGACACGTCCGAGGAGACTCCTGCATGCCCGAGCTTCAGACCCTGCATCCGCACGAAAAAGACCTGGGCGGCGGTTTCAAGGTGCGGCGCTCGCTGCCTTCGGCACAGCGTCAGGCGGTCGGTCCGTTTGTGTTCTTCGACCACTTCGGCCCGATCACCGCGCAGCCCGGCGACAACCACGACGTGCGCCCGCACCCCCATATCGGGCTGGCGACCGTGACCTACCTGTTCGAGGGCGCGATGATGCACCGCGACTCGACCGGCGTGGTGCAGCGCATCGAGCCGGGCGCGATCAACCTGATGACGGCCGGGCGCGGCATCGTGCACTCGGAGCGCACGCCGAAGGACCTGCTCGGCACGACGCGGCGCAGCCACGGGCTGCAGCTGTGGCTCGCGGTGCCGCCCGAGAACGAGGACGACGCGCCGGGCTTCCAGCACGTGCCCGGCGCCGAGATCCCGGCGCGCGAGCTCGACGGCGTGCTGGTGCGGGTGCTCATGGGCAGCGCGTATGGCCTGGTTTCGCCGGTGCTCACCTTGTCGCCGACGCTCTATGTCGACTTGAACTTCCCGCTCGCGTCGGGCGCGTCGATCGCGCTCCCGGCGGCCGCCGAAGAACGCGCGCTGTACAGCACCGACCACGATGTCGAACTCGACGGCGAACGGGTGCCGGCCTTCACGATGGTCGTGCTCGAGCCGGGCGCCGAGCCGGTGCTGAGCGCGCCACGCGGGGGGCGCATCGTGATCATCGGCGGCACGCCGCTGGGGCACCGCTTCATCGTCTGGAACTTCGTCTCGAGCCGCAAGGAGCGCATCGCCGAGGCGCAGGACGACTGGGAGGCGCAGCGCTTCGCACGGGTTCCCGGCGAGACCGAGTTCATCCCGCTGCCGCCGCGCCGGCCCTGATTGCGATGGCGGTGCCGGCGGGATTGTTCGCGGGCGACGACGGGGCATTGCGCTGCGCCTGGTGTCGTTCGACGCCGGCCTACCAGCACTACCACGACCATGAATGGGGCTTCCCGGTCAGCGACGACCGGCGCCTGTTCGAGAAGCTGTGCCTCGAGGGCTTCCAGGCCGGCCTGAGCTGGTTGACGATCCTGAACAAGCGCGAGGCGTTCCGCCGCGCGTTCGCCGACTTCGACGCCGAGCGGCTCGCGCGCTTCGACGCGGCCGACGTCGATCGGCTGCTCGGCGATGCCGGGATCGTGCGTCACCGCGGCAAGATCGAATCGACGATCAACAACGCGCAGCGCGTGCTCGAGCTGCGGGCCGAGTTCGGCTCGCTCGCCGCTTATGTCTGGCGCTATGAGCCGGCGGCGACGACGCGGCCGAAGCGCTTCACGCACGCTGCGCTGCAGGCGGTCGGCGTGTCGCCCGAAGCGGTCGCGATGTCGAAGGACCTGAAGCGGCGCGGCTGGAGCTTCGTCGGCCCGACCACGGTCTATGCGTTCATGCAGGCGATGGGCCTGGTCAATGACCATATCGAGCGCTGCCACGTTCGCGCGACGGCCGCCGCGCTGCCCCGGCCGGTGTCAGCCGCGCCGTAGCATCAGCACGTTGCCGCCGACCGCGAGCGCGGCGCCCGCGAAGGTCAGCGCGTCGGGCCGGAAGCCCTCGAAGACCATCGAGACGAGCAGCGCCAGCAGCGGCGTCATCACGCCGATCGTGCCGGTCGGGCCCGGACCGATGCGCTCCTGCAAGGTCAGGAAGCAGGCGAACGTGATCACCGAGCCGGCCAGCGACAGGTACAGCAGCGCGACCCACCACGACGGCTGACGCAACGCCGCGAACGACTCGCCGCCGGCGAGGCCGTGGCCCTGCACCAGCGCGACGATCACGCAGGCCGCCGCGCCGTACAGCATGCCGAAGCCCAGCGCCGGCCAGAACGGCAGGCCGTGCGTGCGGTTCCGGCTCGCGGTCAGGCTGCCGACCGTGGACAGCAGCACCGACGCGACCGTGAAAAGCGCGCCGAGCGTGGCCTCGCGGCTGCCCGCGGCGCGGCCGAACTCGGGCCAGAAGATCAGCGCCACGCCGGCCAGCCCGCACACGCCGCCGACCACGAAGCGCCGGCTCACGCGGGTGTCGAACAGCAGCCGGGCGCCGAGCCCGCTGACCAGCGGCGAGGCCGAGTAGCCGACCGCGACCAGCCCCGACACGACGTGTTGCTCGGCGTGGTAGACGCAGATATAGGCCACGCCGTACATGAACCCGCCCTGCAGCGTGAGCCGCGCATGTTCGTGGCGCGAGAAGCGCAGCGGCAGGCCGCGCCAGGCGCACATCGCCAGCACCACGCTGCCGGCCAGGCCGAAGCGCAGCGCGACGCCGATCTCCGGTGCGATCTGCCCGACCTGGAATGTGATCGCATACCAGGTCGTGCCCCAGGTCAGCACGCAGACCGCGAACAGCTGGGCGTTGCTCAGGCGGTCCATCGCGACATGGCGTCGATGAGAGCGGGCGTGGGCCGGTGCGCCGCCGCGGCCCGCCTGCGAGACATATGCACCTTCTAGTCGAAGCGGTAGGTCGCGCGACCGATGTCGCCGACGCGCAGCACGCGCTCGATGCCGTCGACGATCACCGCGTTCATGCCGAAGGTCAGCCGCCCCTGCATGCGCGCGTCGGCGCGGTAGCTCGCGAGCACGTCGCCGACCGCGTGGCCGCGCTCGGCGCTGAGCGGGTCGACATCCGGGATCGTGCAGCGCACGCAGGGCTTCACCAGTCTGATTCGCAGCGGGCCGGCAGCGCTGTCGAACACGATCTCGTCGAGCGCGTCTTCGCCGTGCGCATCGAGGCCGTCGAGCACGAGGTTCGGGCGGAAGCGCGCCATCGTCACCGACGCGTCGCCGCGCGCCTGCAGGCGACGGTTGAATTCGGCCAGACCGGCGCTCGACGCGACCAGCAGCGGGAAGGCATCGGCGAAGCCGTTCTCGGCATCGAGCGCGCCGGTCCAGCGGTGGTCTGACAGCCGCTTCTGCTCCGGGTCGAAGCGCACCAGTCGCAAGGGCTGTCCGAGGAAGTCGGTGAACCACTGCGCGCACAGATCGCCCATGTCGTAGGCGGCGACCTCGTCGTCCCAGACCGTCACACGCACCGGCACATCGACGCGGTCGAGCGCGACATGCAAGGCCAGCATGCCGGGCGCGCGCAATACCATCTCGCTCGCCTTCAAGGTCGGCTGCACCAGCGCCATGCGCGCCAGCTCGCGCTGCGTGACGAACCGGCCGGTTGGATCGACCAGCATCCAGGCGCGGTCGAACTCCAGGCCGGTCTCGATCAGCATCGACTCGGTCAGCGCGACGCCGGCGCAAGACTTGATCGGGTAGACATGCAGCGCCGCCACGCTCACGCGCAGGTCCTGCGGCTGCTCGCCAATGGCGCTGCCCACGCTGCTTACGCTGCTCATCGTCGTCCTCCGGCACTCGAAAAAGGACAGGCATTGTGCCTTTCGGCCCGGCTTCGCCCGGTAGACGCCGTCCCTACAATCCGGGCATGAAGGAATACGACGTGCTGGTGCAGGGCGCGGGCATCGTGGGGCGCAGCCTCGCGCTGGCGTTGGCCCGCGCCGGGCTGCAGGTCGCTTTGCGCCCCGAGCCCGCTCGCGCCGCCGGCGACGACGATGTGCGCGCCTATGCGCTGAACGAGGCCTCGGTCGAGCTGCTGCGCAGCCTGAAGGTCTGGGACGCCTTGCCCGGCGGCGCCGCGACGCCGGTGCTCGACATGCTGGTGCAGGGCGACGCCCCGCAGGCCGCGCTCGAGTTCTCGGCCTGGCAGCAGCATGTCAGCGCGCTGGCCTGGATCACCGATGCCGCGGTGCTCGAGCGCGAGCTCGGCGCCGCGCTGCGCTTCGCGCCGCACATCACCGTCGTCGCGCCCGACACCGAGGTGCGCGCGGCGCTGACCGCGCTGTGCGAGGGCAAGGCCTCGGCGACGCGCGAGGCGCTCGGCGTCGGCTTCGAGCGCCACGATTACGGCCACCGCGCGATCGCCGCGCGCCTGGTCAGTTCGCGCGCCCACCAGGGGATCGCGCGCCAGTGGTTCCGCGCCCCCGACGTGCTGGCGCTGCTGCCGTTCGACACGCCCCAGCCGGGGCATTCGTTCGCGCTGGTGTGGTCGCTGCCCGATGAGCGCGCCGCGACGCTGCTCGCGCTCGACGCGGCGGCGTTCGAACAGCAGCTGATGCAGGCGAGCGCCGGCGAGGCCGGCGTGCTGACGCTCGCGTCGAGCCGCGCCGCCTGGCCGCTGATGCAGGCCCACGCCAGCGCGTGGTGCGGCCCCGGCTGGGTGCTGCTCGGAGACGCCGCGCATGTCGTGCATCCGCTGGCCGGGCAGGGGCTGAACCTCGGTCTGGCCGACGTCGCCGCGCTGGTCGAGGTGATCCGCGCGCGCGAACCCTGGCGCGCGCTCGGCGACGAGAAGCTGCTGCGCCGCTATGCCCGCGCGCGCGCGGCGCCGACCTGGGCGATGAGCCAGCTGACGGACGGGTTGCTGCAACTTTTTTCACAGGATGCGCCGGCGCTGCGGGAACTTCGCAACCGCGGCCTGACTCTGGTGAACCGGCTCTCCCCGCTGAAGCGCTGGCTCACGGCGCGCGCGCTGCATTCCTGATCCGTGGCCGCACCGCCATTGCAACGACACCGAAAGCTCCCGATGAAGACACTTCTGCGCTCTGCACTGGCCGTGGCCCTGGTCGCGACATTCGCCCACGCGGCATCGGCCCAGGAGGCCGTGATCCGCAAGAACATTGCCGAGCGCCTGCCCGACTTCCCGAAGATCGACGAGGTCACGAAGACCCCGATCCCGGGCCTGTACGAGCTGCGCATCGGCACCGAGGTGCTGTACACCGACGAGCACGGCGACCACCTGATCGAAGGCTCGATCGTCGAGACCAGGTCGCGCACCAACCTGACCGAGGCGCGCATCAACAAGCTCACCGCGATCGACTTCGCGGCGCTGCCGCTGAAAGACGCGATCGTCTGGAAGCAGGGCACCGGCGCGCGCAAGCTGGTCGTGTTCGCCGATCCGAACTGCGGCTACTGCAAGAAGTTCGAGAAGGAGATGCAGCAGGTGAAAGACGTCACCGTCTACACCTTCCTGTACCCGATCCTCGGCGGCGATTCGCCCGACAAGTCGCGCGACATCTGGTGCGCCAAAGACAACGGCACGGTCTGGCGCGAGTGGATGATCCGCGGCACCGCGCCGGTGCGCAGCATGGGGCAGTGCGACACCTCGGCGCTGCAGCGCAATGTCGCGCTCGGCAAGAAGTACCGTGTCAACGGCACGCCGGCGCTGGTGTTCGAAGATGGCAAGCGCGTTCCCGGCGCGCTGCCGCCGGACCAGGTCGAGAAGCAACTGCTGGTGAGCCGCGGCAAGGCCTGAGTCGCAAGGCCTGACGCAGCCCGCGCGCCGTCGCGGGCCCGCCCGCTGGACCGGCCGCAGGGGCCGTCGATCCGTTCGTCAACGCAAGCGCGCGCCGCGCGGAGCGATCCATGAGCCCCACACCTGTCGCGCGCAGCCGCGTCATTCCCGGCCTGAAGGCGTTCTGGCCGGCCGCGGTCACGGTCGATGCACGCGAGCGCCTGCGCATGGTCGTCGGCGCCGGCTTCGGCATCGTCGTGACCGCGCTGCTGTGCCACAGCCTGGGCGTGTCCGGTGCGGCGGCGTGGATCATCGCGCCGATGGGCGCGAGCGCCGTGCTGGTGTTCTGCGTCCCGGCAAGCCCGCTGGCCCAGCCCTGGGCGGTGATCGGCGGCAACACCGTGTCGGCGCTCGTCGGCGTCGCCTGTGCGCGCTGGGCTTCGCCGGTCGATCTGGCGGCCGCGCTCGCGGTCGCGCTCGCGATCGGCGCGATGCTGGCGCTGCGCTGCCTGCACCCGCCGGGCGGTGCGACCGCGCTGCTGCTGTCGTTCGGCGGCGTCACCGACCCGCATGCGGTGCTCGCGCCGGTGCTGGTGAATGCGCTGGTGCTCACGGCCTGCGGCATGGCCTACAACAACCTGACGCGCCGGCCGTATCCGCACATCCAGGTGCCGCTGCCGAGCGAGCGCGACTCGGCCACCGAGCACGATCTCGACCAGGTGCTGGCGCGCTACAACCAAGTGCTCGACGTGAGCCGCGACGACCTGCAGGCGCTGCTCGACGACACCCAGATGCGCGCCCACGAACGCCGCCTGGCCGACACGCGCTGCAGCGACATCATGTCGCGCGAGCCGACCACGGTCGAGTTCGGCACGCCGCTGCAGGACGCCTGGGCGCTGCTGCGCCAGCGCCGCATCAAGGCGCTGCCGGTGGTCGACAAATGGCGGCGCATCGTCGGCATCCTGACGCTGGCCGACTTTCTGAAATCGGCCGATCTCGACCTGCACGACGGCTTCGACGCGCGGCTGCGCGGCTTCATCCGCGCGACCACTGCGAGCCATTCCGACAAGCCCGAGGTGGTCGGCCAGATCATGACGCGCCGGGTGCAGGTGACCAGCCAGCACCGCCACCTGGCCGACCTGGTGCCGCTGTTCGGCAGCACCGGCCACCATCACATCCCGGTGATCGGCGAGGGCGAGCGGCTGGTGGGCATCATCACGCAGTCGGACGTCGTCGCCGCCCTCAGCGCCCCTGATTGAGGGGCGCGCTGTCAGGCGTACTTCAGCTCGCCGGTCTTGCCGCGGAACACGCGGTACGAGAACACCGTGTAGCCGGCGATCGCCGGCACCGAGATGCACACCCCGATCAGGATCACCTTCAGCGCCTCGGGCGCGCTCGCGGCCTGCCAGATCGTCATCTGCCCGATCACGACATACGGATAGATGCTGTAGGCCAGGCCGAGAAAGCCGAGCACGAACACGACAATCAGCAGCACGAACGGCAACCAGCACACCGGGCCCAGCACCGCGCGCGAATTCAGCAGCCCGCGTACCGCGAGCAGCGCGACCCCGGTCATCAGCGGGATTGCCATCAGCGCGATGATCTCCGGCAGCGCGAACCACCTCTCGCGCACGACATCGCTGACCCACGGCGTGGCCATCGAGATCAGCACCATGCCGACGACCATTGGCGCCCACGCGATGCGGGCCCATTGCACCGCGCGCCGCTGCAGCTCGCCTTCGGTCTTCATGATCAGCCAGGTCGCGCCCATCAGCACATAGGCCATCGGCAGGGCGGCCGCGATCGCCGCGGCGAAGAGGGGGTAGTTCCAGCCGCTGCCGAAGCCGCTGACGTAGCGTCCGAGCATCCAGCCCTGCGAGACCGCGGCCAGCGTCGAGCCGGCGAAGAACAGGCGGTCCCACGTCTGCTTGTGGGTGTCTTTCGCCTTGACCCGGAAGTCGAACGCCACGCCGCGCAGCGTCAGCCCGATCAGCATCAGCGCGACCGGCAGGTAGAGCTCGCCCAGCACCACGCCGTGCGCGCGCGGGAACGCGATCAGCAGGATGCCCACGCCGAGCACCAGCCAGGTCTCGTTGGCGTCCCAGAAGGGGCCGATCGACGCGATCATCACGTCCTTCTCGGCGTCGGTCGCGCGGTGCATCAGCATGCCCACGCCGAGGTCGTAGCCGTCGCTGACGACGTAGACGAGCATCGAGATGCCCATCAGCGCCATGAAGATGATCGGCAGCGCGGTGTCGAAGCTCATCCAGCTCATGTAATGCTCCCTGCAGGCAGCACCGGCGAGGTCGCCGCGCCCAGTGGCGTGCGGGCCGCCTCGGCGGCATCGAGTGCGAGCACCTCGTCGGGCTTCTCGGCCATGTACTTCAGCACCGTCACATACGCGACGATCAGCGCCAGGTACAGCGCGATGTACAGCGCCAGGGTCACGCCGATCATCCCGGAGGTCGCGGTCTTCGACGCGACATCGGCGGTGCGGATCAGCCCGTAGACGATGAAGGGCTGGCGCCCGATCTCGGTGACGAACCAGCCGGCGACGGTGGCGAGCCAGCCGGCGAAGGTCATTGCCGCGAACAGCCACAGCAGCACGCGCGGCAGCGCCGCGGGCTGCCACTGCGCGCGCCGCAGCCGCCACCAGCCGAACCAGCTGACGCCAAGCATCAGCACGCCCATGCCGACCATGACGCGGAACGCGAAGAACAGCGGCAGCGGCGGCGGGTGGGCGTCGCCGAAGCTGTTCAGCCCCTTGATCTCGCCCTCGGGGTCGTGGGTCAGGATCAGGCTCGCGAGCTTCGGCACCTTGATCTCGAAATGGTTGCGGCGCTGCGCCGCATCGGGGACCGCGAACAGCAGCAGCGGCGCGGCGCGCTCGGTCTCCCACACACCTTCCATCGCGGCGATCTTGGCCGGCTGGTGCTCGAGCGTGTTCAGGCCGTGGGCGTCGCCCACCATGATCTGCACCGGGATCGCAAGCGCGGCCAGCGTCAGCCCGACCCGCATCACCTTCGGTGCGGCGCGCTGGCCCACGCCGCGCAGCACCTGCCAGGCCGCCAGGCCGGTGAGCAGGAAGGCCACCGTCAGCGCCGAGGCCAGCACCATGTGCGTGAAGCGGTACGGGAACGACGGGTTGAAGATCACCTCGGCCCAGCTCTTCACGTGGTACACGCCGTCGACGATCTCGTAGCCCGTCGGCGTCTGCATCCACGAGTTCAGCGCGAGGATCCAGAACGCGCTCAGCGTGGTGCCGAACGCGACGAAGAAGGTCGCCATCAGGTGCACGCGCTCGCTGACCTTGCCGTGCCCGAACAGCATGATGCCGAGGAAGCCGGCCTCGAGGAAGAACGCGGTCAGCACCTCGTAGCCGAGCAGCGGCCCGGCGATGTTGCCGACCCGCTCCATGTAGCCCGGCCAGTTGGTGCCGAACTGGAAGCTCATCGTGATGCCGCTGACGACGCCGAGCGCGAAGCTCAGCGCGAACACCTTGGTCCAGAAGCGGTAGGCATCGAGCCAGCCCTGCGCCGACGCGGCGTCAACGTCGCGCGTCTTCAGCCAGCGCAGCCGGAAGAACAGCAGCACCCAACCCATGCCGATGCTGATGGTCGGAAACAGGATGTGGAAGGTGATGTTGGCCCCGAACTGCATGCGGGCGAGAAGCAAGGCGTCCATGCGCAAAGCATAACGGCGAAAATGCCAGCGACCTGCCGAGAGCGCAGCCCGCCGCGGCGCCGTCGCGGCGCTGCCCGAGGCCCAGCCCACCGATGATCACCTACCGAATCGACGCCCGCGATCCGAACACCCACACGTTCCAGGTCACCCTGACCATCCCCGCACCGGCGGCCGAGCAGCGCCTGAGCCTGCCGGCCTGGGTGCCGGGCAGCTACCTGGTGCGCGAGTTCGCGCGCCACCTGTCGGGGCTCGAGGCATCGCAGGGCGGGCGTGCCGTCGCGCTCACGCAGCTCGACAAGGCGACCTGGCTCGCGCGCTGCAGTGGCCGCGCGGCGCTGACGGTGCGCTACCGCGTCTATGCGTTCGACACCTCGGTACGCACCGCGTATCTCGACGCGCAGCGCGGCTTCATCAACGGCACCTCGCTGTGCCTGCGGGTCGAAGGCCGCGAAGCGGATCCGCATCGTCTCGAGCTGCGCGCGCTGCCGGCCGGGTGGCAGGTCGCGACCGCGATGCGCGCGGCCCAGGTCGATGCGGCCGGCCGCGGCCGCTACGAGGCCGCCGGCTACGACGAGCTGGTCGACCATCCGATCGAGCTCGGCCGCTTCTGGCGCGGGCAGTTCGAAGCGCACGGCGTTTCGCATGAGTACATCGTCGCGGGCGCATTGCCCGACTTCGACGGCGCGCGGCTGCTCGCCGACGCGAAGCGCATCTGCGAGGCGCAGATCGGGTTCTGGCACGGCACGCCGTCGCGCGGCGCGGCCGCGGCCTCGCGCAAGCCGCCATTCGGCCGCTACGTGTTCCTGCACAACCTCATCGAAGATGGCCACGGCGGCCTCGAGCACCGCGCCAGCACCGCGCTGATCTCGCCGCGCCGCGACATGCCGGCGACCGGCGCGCGCGCCGACCGGCACGGCAAGCCCGAAGCCAGCGAGGGCTACGTCAACCTGCTCGGGCTGATCAGCCATGAGTATTTCCACACCTGGAACGTCAAGCGGCTGCGGCCGGCCGAGTTCGCGCAGCTCGACTACACGCGCGAGAACTACACCGAGCTGCTCTGGTTCTTCGAGGGCTTCACCTCGTACTACGACGATGCCTTCCTGCTGCGCACCGGGCTGATCGATGCGGGCCGCTACCTGCGGCTGATCGCGCGCACCGTCAGCGGCGTGCTGGCGATGCCGGGGCGCAAGGTGCAGAGCGTCGCGCAGGCCAGCTTCGACAGCTGGGTGAAGTACTACCGCAGCGACGAGAACACGCCGAACGCGACGATCAGCTACTACACCAAGGGCTCGCTCGTGGCGCTTGCGTTCGACCTGAGCCTGCGCAGCGAAGGCAAGGGCACGCTCGACGACGTGATGCGCCTGCTGTGGGCGCGCAGCGGTGGCGGGCCGATCAGCGAGGCGGACATCGCCGCGGCCCTGCAGCAGGTCGGCGGCCGCTCATTCGCGAAGGAGCTCGTGGCCTGGGTCCACGGCACCGACGACCTGCCGCTGCAGCCGCTGCTCGAGCGCGCCGGCGTCGAGTGGAGCGTCGACGCCGCGACGCTCGCGCAGCGCCTGGGCGTGCGCGTCGGCGAGAGCGCGCTGACCGGCATCAAGGTCAGCCATGTGCTGCGCGGCGGCGCCGCCGAACGCGCCGGCCTGGCCGCGGGCGACGAGCTGCTCGCGGTCGCCGGCTGGCGGGTGCGCCGGCTCGACGATGCGCTGCGCCTGCTGCAACCGGGCATGCCGGCGCCGCTGCTGGTGAATCGTGATCAGCGCGTGCTGACGCTGAACATCGTGCTGCCGCCGGCGGCGCACGGGGCCGACGGTGCCGTCACGCTGCGGGCCGCGGCCACGCCCGCGAAGCCGGCGCTGGCGCTGCGCAAGGCATGGCTCGGCGGCTGAACTCTCGACGCGGATCCGGCGGCCCGAGACCTGAACGGCGTCGCCGGATCACGCTGGCGCTGCTCGCGGTCGTCGTACTCGTGATCCATGGCGGCGTGACGCGCAACCTGGCGGATCGGATGCTCGACTTCGCGAAGGACAGCGCGATGCCGCCGCGCATCGAGGTGGCGTATGTGCGCGAGATGACGCTGGCGGCGCCGCCGCCGACCGCCGCGCCGGCCGCGCCGCCCGCGCCGCCGGCACGGCCGCGGCCGATCAAGCGGCCGAAGCCGCCTAAACCGGCGTCGGCGCCGCCGGTCACCGAGCCGGCGGTGGCCGCGGCGAGCGCGTCCGACGACAGCGCCGACCACGCCGCCGCAGAGGCCGCTGCGGCGGACGAGGCACTGGCGCAGGCGGGCGCGCCGGTGGCGTCGGCAGCGTCGCCGGTCGCGGCTGCGGCAAGCGCGCCGGAGCCGGCCGCCGCGGCCTCCGACAGCCCGGTCGTCGCGGCCGCGCCGGCATCTGGCGCGAGCGCGCCGGTCGCGTTCGAGTGGCCGGCGTCGACGCGCCTGAGCTATACGCTGACGGGCAACTACCGCGGCGAGGTCAACGGCAGCGCGCAGGTCGAGTGGATCCGCGCCGGCGCGCGCTACCAGGTCCACCTGGATCTGGTGGTCGGCCCGAGCGCCGCGCCGATCATCACGCGGCGCATGAGCAGCGACGGCGAGATCACCGCCGAGGGCCTCGCGCCGCGCCGCTACGACCAGGACACCAAGGCCATCCTGCGCGACCGCAGCCGCGTCACGCTGACCTTCGAGCCCGACGCCGTCGTGCTCGCCAACGGCGAGCGCCGCGCCCGGGTGCCGGGCGTACAGGACACCGCGAGCCAGTTCGTGCAGCTGACCTACGTGTTCAGCACCCGTCCCGAGCTGCTGCGCATCGGCGGCACGGTCGACATCCCGCTCGCGCTGCCGCACAAGGTCGATGTCTGGACCTACGACGTCGTCGACGAGGAGATCCTGAACACCGCGTTCGGCCCGCTGCCCAGCATCCACCTGAAGCCGCGCCCGCGCCCGGTGCGCAAGGCCAACGAGCTCAGCGCCGAGATCTGGTTCGCGCCGCAGCTGCGCTACCTGCCGGTGCGCATCCGCATCGAGCAGGACGCCGCGACCTACGTCGACCTGATGATCGCGCGCCGCCCCGAAATCGGCGCGCCCTGAACGCTAAAGTCAGGTCTTCACGATGGAGAGCACCCGATGACCTTCGAAAACATCCTGACCGCGCTGCTCGGCGACGGGCCGCGCAAGACCGCGCTGATCACGCTGAACCGCCCGAAACAGCTGAACGCGCTGAACGACGCGCTGATGGACGAGCTCGGCGCCGCGCTGAAGACCTTCGATGCCGACGCCGGCGTCGGCTGCATCGTGATCACCGGCAGCGAGAAGGCGTTCGCGGCCGGCGCCGACATCAGCGCGATGGCGAAGCTGACCCTGACCGAGACCTACGGCGGCGACTTCATCACGCGCAACTGGGAGACGATCCGCAGCGTGCGAAAGCCGGTGATCGGCGCGGTCGCCGGCTTCGCGCTCGGCGGCGGCTGCGAGCTCGCGATGATGTGCGACTTCATCATCG
>Ga0207674_10003457_pt1 | contig 19316 bp, 15 predicted proteins | sample KBSCornC72_FD_184303 | JGI IMG/M metagenome (GOLD analysis project Ga0207674, IMG submission 184303) | Corn rhizosphere microbial communities from Kellogg Biological Station, Michigan, USA - KBS Corn C7-2 (SPAdes) (version 2) | ecosystem: Host-associated > Plants > Roots > Rhizosphere > Soil ... | reverse complement strand
GAGATGGCCGTAAGCGTAGGCCTTTTTGTCCTGGGTGTCGGCCAGTTGCACGAGTGGCGCGCCCGACTTGGGTAGCGAGACGGGGATCATGACAGAGAACCCGGCGGCGTCCGCCGCATCGCCACCGGCGCCGGTCGCGCGCGGCTGAAATAATCGGCGCGGGTAGACCCAGTTCAGGATCGGGGTGGTGGCGGCGGTCGTCACCAATGCCATGATCACCATCATGGTGTAAAGCGTCGGCGTAATGACGTTCAACTGGAGGCCGGCGGTGAGGATCACCAGCTCCATCAGTCCGCGTGTGTTCATCAGGATGCCGATCGCCGACGCCTCGCGCCAGGACAGCCCGGTCGCGCGCCCGGCCGCCGCACTGCCGCCGAATTTGCCCAGGGTCGCGACGCCGACGATCAGCGCGGTGCAGCCCCACGTTCGGGGTGAATTGAGGAGGCCGACCTGGGTCTTGAGGCCGGCGAAGGCGAAGAAGATCGGCAGGAGGAAGACGACGGTGAAGTCTTCCAGCTTTTCCGACAGGTGGCGGACGAACTGCGTCCCCTTGGGCATGATGCAGCCCATCAGGAAGGCGCCGAAGAGCGGGTGGATGCCGATCGCTTCGGTGGTGTACGCCGACGCGAGCACGAGCAGGAAGATGACCGAGACGATCGGCTGGGAGAGTCGTCCCTGCCGGTCGTAGACGATCTCGATCCGCCGGACGAACGGCCGGACGACGAGGAACATGACGGCGACGTACGTCCCGGCGAAGAGCAGCGTCCACATGGCCATCGTCGGGCCGGTCACGCGCGCGATGGCGACGACGACGGCGAGCATCCACCAGGCCGCGACGTCGTCGAAGGCGGCGCACGTGATCGCCAGGGCGCCGATGCGGGTGCGCTGGAGGTTTCTCTCGGTCAGGATGCGCGCGAGCACGGGGAACGCCGTGACGCTCATCGCGGCGCCGATGAACAGGGCGGTGGCGATCATCCGGGCGGGCGGGATGTCGGCGAGCACGGTCTTGCCCAGGGCGATCGTCAACCCCACGCCCAGGACGAACGGGATCGCGATCGACGCCCCCGAGATCGCCGCCGCCGAGCGCCCCTGGGAGCGAATGAGCTTCGGGTCGAGCTCCAGACCGACCAGGAACAGGAAGAACACGACGCCGACCTGCGAGAGGATTTCGAGGAATGGCCAACTGCTCGTCGGAAACAGCCCGCCGTCGGCGTAGACGGCCGGGTAAAGCCACCCCAGCAGTGAGGGCCCGAGCATGATCCCCGCAAGCATTTCACCGATGACCTGCGGCTGACGAAGCCGCGCCATCACCGCCCCGATCACGCGCCCCAGCGCGACGATGACGATCACCTGTAAGAAAAGCAACCCGATCTGCATATCAACCGCGCGGCGGCCGCGCCGCCTGACCCGTTCCCGCCCGCAAGCCTAGCCGCACCAACCCCCAAATGACAGCGCCGCGCCGACCGGGACGATTGACGACGGACGGCCGACGTTTGACCTCACTGTTTCCCCATCGCGACCGCGGCCCCGCGCCGGTATACTCGGCGCGTGGAGGTCCGATGTCCCAGCGGCTGGTCGAGAAACAGGTCATCTTCAGTGGCAGCAAGGTCCGCCTCGAACTGCACCATTTCGAAAACGAGGACGGCGAGCGCTCCCGACGCGAAGTCTGCGTTCACCCCGGCGCCGTGGTGGTCCTCCCGATCCTCGACGACGGGCGAGTCCTGCTCATCCGCAACCGCCGCTACGCGATCGGCAGCCAGATCCTGATCGAGCTCCCCGCGGGCACGCTGGAGAAGAACGAGGACCCGATGAACTGCGCCGGCCGCGAGTTGCTGGAGGAAACGGGGCACCTTGCGGGCCGGCTGAAGCCGCTGGGCAACTTCTTTTCCTCGCCGGGAATCCTGAGCGAGAAGATGTACGCGTTTGCGGCCTATGATCTGGAACAGAAGACCACCGCGCTGGAAGAAGGTGAAGAGATCGAAGTGATGCCGACGACGTTCGACGACGCCGTGTCGATGATCAAGGACGGTCGGATTCACGACGGCAAGACGATCGCGACGCTGCTGATGTACGACCGGTTTTTCCGCGGAGAATAACAGGCGCGCGCAAGGACGTTTGGCGATGGGCTGGCAGGATCGATCCTATTACCGTGATTCCGGGCGCGGGTCGGGCAATCCGCTGCTCTGGCTTATCAGCGGCTCGGTGCCGCTGTTCACCGTGTTCGGCATTCGCGTCCGCGCGCACGCGACGCTCCTGGTCGTCATGGTGCTCATCCTGCTCCTGGGTTGGGGGAGTCCGGGCATGCCGGTTCTCGACCGCGCCATCAGCTCCGCCGCCCTCTTCGGCATCGTCCTCCTCCACGAGTTCGGTCACTGTTTCGCGTGCCGCTACATGCGCGGGACCGCCGACGAGATCATCATGCACCCGCTGGGCGGGGTAGCCCTCGCGCAACCCCCGCGCCGCCCGTGGCCGACCTTCGTAACCGTCGCCGGTGGCCCGCTCGTCAACGTTCTCATCTGCCTGGTCGCGGGCGTGATCCTCTGGGCGTTTTTTCATCGTTTCCCGCTCAACCCGCTCGACCCCGGCTTCCCCAAGCTGACCGTCGATAACGCCGAAGCCTTTTGGACCTGGGGCCGCTGGGTCTGGTGGATCCACGCCACCTCCTGGATGCTTTTGTGCTTTAACCTCCTTCCAATTTACCCGTTGGACGGCGGGCAGATCGCCCAGACGATGTTCTGGCCGAAGTTCGGCTTTTACCGCTCCATGATGTACTCCTGCGTCGTCGGCATGGTGGCCTCCGGTATTGTTGCCATCCTCTCGCTGGTCTCGTTGAGCCTCGGGATGCTTGTCCTGGCCGGCCTCGGCTTTTACGCCTGCTTCACGATGCGCCAGCATCTCCTCGCCGAGGGGCCTTGGGGTTTCCAGGAAGAAGACGGCGTGGATTACAGCGCCAGCCTCTTCAACACGTCTTCGATGACCGAATCGGCGCACAAGCACAAGAAGCTCAACAAGCGCATGATCCGCAAGGCCCAGAAGCGCGAGTTGGACGAGCGCGCCGAGCGCGAACACGTGGACGCGATACTGGCCAAGGTTTCCCAACACGGCATGCACAGCCTCACGTTTTGGGAGAAGCGCACGCTCCGCAAGGCCACCGAGCACCAGCGGAAGCGCGACGCCGGCCTGAGGGAAGAAATGCAGCGCAAGGGGTTTTGATCGGGCAATTGCTCCTGAGGCACTTGGGCACCGCCCGCAAGCGGGCCGGCTGAACTGTTTAACTAGCGCTTAATCCGCGCGCTCCCACCCTTGAAGACGTGATTGAGTTCGTCGAGGTCGATCTGACTGGTATCGCCCCGGGTCGTTTGAAGTAGCGCCCCGTGCGCGGCGCCGAGGTCCACGCACTCCTGCGGCGACTTGCCGTTCAGGAAGCCGTAAGCGAATCCGGAGCTGAAGCCGTCGCCACCGCCCACGCGGTCTTCGATCTCGAGGCTGTCGTACCGGCGCGACTCGTAGAATTGCCCCTCGACGTAGAGGATCGCGGACCAATTATTCACCAGCCCGCTCGTCACCTCGCGGAGGGTCGTGCCGACAACCTTCACGTTCGGATACGCCTTCACCACGCGCTCGACCATCTTCTTGTACGCCCCGGTGTCCAGGGCTGAAAGGTTCTCGTGCTGGCCTTCGACGTCAAACCCCAACACCTTTTGGAAGTCTTCTTCGTTACCGATGAGGCAGTCGATGTACGGCACGAGATCTTTGGTCTTGCGCTGCGCCTCGGCCGCGCTCCAGAGCTTGCTGCGAAAGTTCAGGTCATAGCTGGTCACGGTGCCCGCCTCCTTCGCCGCCTTCAGCGCCGCCAGGCAGGTCTGCGCGCACGAGTCCGAAAGCGCCGTGAAGATCCCGCCCGTGTGCAGCCACCGGGTCCCTTGGGCGCCAAGGACCCGTTTCCAATCCAGGTCGCCGGGCTTCATGTGCGACGCCGCGCTGTGTCCGCGGTCGTACATCGTCACGCTCGCCCGCACGCCCGTCCCGACTTCGGTAAAGTTCAGTCCGATGCGGTCGGACCGGCCCACCCCGTCATATGGAGCGACCACCACGTTGCCAACGTCCACGCCGACCGCCCGCGCGTGGTTCAGCACGATCCGCCCCAGCGGGTTATCCACCAGCCGCGAGCAAAACCCGGTCCGTAAGCCCAACCGCGCCAGGGCGTAGGCGACGTTGTATTCCCCACCTCCCACCCAGACCTCCAGCGTCGGCGAGAACTCGATTCGCCCGTGCCCCGGCGGTGACAGCCGGATCATGCATTCACCCAGGGACAGAAGGTCGTACCGGCAAGATTGGGCGTCACGCGGCGTTAGCATAAGGTATATCTCCGCAGCCGCCGGCGGCTTGTCAAATGGGCCCATAAATCGGGCATCAGCCACCCGCGGGCGCGGGGGACGATCGGCATTGAAGCGACCGCCGACATACACTACACTTGGAGGTGCCCCCAAGCCGCCAATCGCCGTCAATCCGGTTGGGGATCATAACCATAGACCGCGGTAAATCCGGAGTTTAGGACATGTCTGTCACCAGCGAAGTAGAAAAACGCAGCGCGACCAAACCCGCCGGCACGAACGGCAGCAGCGACGCCAATCGAGGCCAGGTCGAGCGCGAGCGCCTGCGGATGATGATGCTCATTCGCCGCTTCGAGGAACGGACGTTCCAGGAGTACACCAAGCCGGGTCAGAAGATCGGCGGTTTTTGTCACCTTTATTCGGGTCAGGAAGCGATCGCCGTCGGCATTGCCGCGATCTTCAACAAGGGCATTGACGCACTGGTCAATGGTTACCGTTGCCACGGCCACTCACTCGCTTTGGGCATGGATCCTCGCGCGGCGATCGCCGAGCTTTACGGCAAGGAGACCGGTTGCTCGAAGGGGAAGGGGGGCTCGATGCACCTTTTCGACGCCGAAGTCGGCAACCATGGTGGACACGGCATCGTAGGCGGCCATATTCCCCTTGGCCTCGGCATGGCGTTCGCCCAGCAGTACAAGAAATCGTCGGGCGTAACCTACTGCCTCTTCGGTGACGGCGCCGTCAACCAGGGGACATTTAACGAAGCGTTGAACATGGCCAGCCTTCTCAAAGTGCCGGCCATTTTCATTGTGGAGAACAACGGTGTGGCGATGGGCACGCAGGTCGAACGGCACAGCGCCGAAAAGGACCTCGCCCAGCGCGCCTGCGGCTTCAACATGCCTCATTACAACATCGACGCTAACGACCTCGACGTTGTGATCTCCGAAATGACCAAGGCCGCCGATCGCGGCCGCCGGGGTGAAGGGCCCACCTTCATCTCCGCGAACACCTTCCGCTTCCGGGGGCATTCGATGTCGGATCCGCTCAAGTACCGCACGAAAGAACAGCAGGAGCGGGCCAAACTCCGCGACCCGATTACCCTCTACGTCCACCGCCTCCGCGAGAAGGGTCTCATCAGCGAACAGCAAGTCGAGGAGATCGAAGCCGACGTCGCCGAGCAGGTCAACCAGGCCTTCGCCCAAGCCGACACCGACCCGCACCCGCCGCTCGAATCGCGGTTCGAAGACGCGCTGGCGGAGAAATACCCGTACCAGCCGAAGTGAGGGGACGATGGCCGAGCACGAACAGATCGACTTCGAAGAAGAACTCCGCCGTTACTGGCGCCGAGATCCCTTTCTACCGTTTGACATCGTAACCACGAGCGCCGATCGCTACCACATTACCGACCCGGGCCAGATCGCGTTTGGTTCCAACGCGATCATTGTCGCACTGCGGAGCACGGGCATTCAAATGGTGCGGAAAAACCAGATTGTCGCCGTCCACGTGCACGAGCCGAGCCTCTGACCCAATACCACTCACAACGAATTACTGACCACGGACAAGAGCCCCAATGCCCACCATGCAATTCCGACAAGCCCTTCGCGAAGCCATGACCGAGGAAATGGACCGCGACGAGAACGTCTTCCTCATTGGCGAAGAGGTCGCGCAGTACAACGGGGCCTACAAGGTCTCCGAAGGGATGCTCGACAAGTACGGCCCCAAGCGCGTGATCGACACGCCGATCTCCGAGGCCGCGTTTTCCGGCCTGGGCGTCGGGGCTGCCTGCATGGGGTTGCGGCCGATCGTCGAATTCATGAGCTGGTCCTTCACCTGGGTCTGCATGGACCAGATCATCAACAACGCCGCCAACGTCCGTTACATGTCCGGCGGGCAGTACAAGGTTCCGATCGTCTTCCGCGGCGGCAACGGCATCGCCCACCAGCTCGCCGCGACGCACTCGCACCGAATGGAGGCGGTGTACGCCCGGGTGCCGGGCCTGATCGTCGTCGCCCCCAGCACGCCGGCCGAGGCGAAGGGCCTGCTGAAGTCGTCCATCCGCTGTGACGATCCGGTGATCTTCCTCGAATCGGAGAAGATGTTGAACGAGGAAGGCGATGTTCCGGAAGGGGATGACTTTACGCTGCCGCTCGGCATCGCCAACGTCGAGCGGCCCGGCAAGGACGTGACGATCGTCAGTTACGGCCGCCCGCTTTCCCGCGTGGTCCGCCCCGCCGTGGAACATCTCGTGAAAGACCACGGGATCGACGCCGAGGTCATTGACCTCCGGACGCTGCGCCCGTTGGACGTGGATACGGTCATCAAGAGTGTGAAGAAGACCAACCGCTGCGTGATCGTGGATGAAGACTGGGGGTACTGCGGCATGGGATCGGGCATTTTGTACAAGCTGCAAAAGCCCTGCTTCGATTACCTCGACGCGCCGATCGAGTACGTGCACAGCGACGAGATCCCCGTCCCCTTCAACCACTACCTCGAAGAGGCCATGCTGCCGAGCGTGGATCGGATCGTCACCGCCGTCAAGGAAGTTTGCTACCGATAAGAGATGTAGGCGGTAGGCAGTAGGCGGAAGGCAGAGAATGACTGCTCCGTTTACGGCGACCGCCTGACTGCTACTGGAGACGAGATGCCCGCTGAAATCACAATGCCCCAGCAGAGCGACACGATGACCGAGGGGACGGTCGTGAAGTGGCTGAAGAAGGAGGGGGACAAGGTCAAGGCGGGTGAGATCATCGCCGAAATCGAGACCGACAAGGCGACGATGGAGATGGAGGCGTTCGATTCGGGTACGCTCGCCGTCATCCTGGTCAAGGCGGGTGAGAAGGCGGCGGTGGGCGCGGCGATCGCGGCGCTGGCGACCGCCAAGGAATCGGTGGACGACGTGAAGAAGAAGTATGCGGGCGGCGGCGGGGCGGGTGCTACGCAGACCGCGAAGCCGCAAGCGGCGGCGAGTGCCGGCGGCGCGTCGAGTACGCCAGTGGCGCAATCGTCGTCTCGTACTGCGACGCTCGAAGGGGCGAACACCGCCGAACTAAAAGAGCCCGACGACTGCACGGGTCACCAGGCCAGCCGGGAGGCCGCCACCGCCGTCCCGCCGCTGCCCGGTAACGGTAACGGCGGTAACGGTGAAAACCGCCTGCGCGTTTCGCCCCTCGCCCGGCGTATCGCCGACGATCGCGGCGTGGATCTGCACCAGGTCGCCGGCACCGGGCCCGGCGGCCGGATCGTTCAGAAAGACGTCCTCTCCGCCGCGGAAAAGGGCACCCCCAAGTCCGCCGCCCCCATCCCCGCGACGTCCTCGCTCGCGCCGCGCGTCGCCACCGGACAGACCGAGAAGATCCAGCTCACCAAGATGCGGACGGCCATCGCCACGGCACTGCAACGCTCCAAGCAGAACGTCCCGCACTTCTACGAGACGATGGACATCGACGTGGAGGAGATCAGCACGCTTCGCGAGCGCCTCAACCATCGCCTCGAAAAGGAAAAGATCCGCCTGTCGCTGGGGGATTTCGTTACGCAGGCGGTTGCCGCCGCGCTCAAGCGGCACCCGATCCTCAACGCCACCTTCGACTCGGCGAAGAACGAGATTACCCGCTACGGGGACGTGAACCTTGGCGTCGCCGTCGCGCTCCCCGACGGCCTGATCGTCCCCGTCCTCAAAGGGGTGGATCAAATGGGCCTCAAGGAGATTCGCCAGCGCAGTGTGGACCTCGTCGAGCGCGCCCGCGGGCAGCGACTCAAGGGGGAGGAGATGAAAGGCGCCACCTTCACCGTCAGCAACCTCGGCGCGTTCGGCGTCCGCGAGTTCATGGCGATCGTCAACCCGCCCGAAGTCGGCATTCTCGCCGTCGGGGGCGCGGAGAAGCGGCCGGTCGTGCGCGACGGCGAGATCGTCGCCCGCACGATCATGACCGTCACGCTCAGCGCCGATCACCGCGTCGTGGACGGGGCCGCGGCGGCCGAGTTCCTTCGCACGCTCAAGGGATTGCTCGAAGAGCCGGCGATGCAGTTGCTGTAGTGCCGGCGGGTGACCCGACTGTAATCCAGTGCCCACGCGCGTGAGTCGCGCGTGGGCACAGTTTTTTGGCGTGGCGCGAGGCCGGCGGCGAGACATGACAAAGGCGGGACGTTTCCCTATTATTCCACGTCCAAATTCAGCAAAACGGAAGGACGCGCGCGATGCCCATTGAAATCACGATGCCCCAGCAGAGCGACACGATGACCGAGGGGACGGTCGTGAAGTGGCTCAAGAAGGAGGGGGACAAGGTCAAGGCGGGTGAGATCATCGCCGAGATCGAGACGGACAAGGCGACGATGGAAATGGAGGCGTTCGACAGCGGGACGCTGGCGGTCATCCTGGTGAGCGCGGGGGGAAAAGCGGCGGTGGGGGCGGCGATCGCGGTGCTGGCGTCGGCGAAAGAATCGGTGGACGAGGTGAAGAAGAAGTTTGCGGGCGGGGGCGGTTCGTCCGGGGCACCGGCGAAGCCACAAGCGGCGGCAGCCGCACCGGTATCGGCGCCGGCGGCGAACAAGCCGCAAGGTCAGACCGCGCCCGCGGCGCCGGCAGCCGCGCGACCCGCGCCCGCCGCGGCTCCTTCGGCGCAGGAGAAGCGGCCCGGGAATTATCACTACGACATGATCGTCATCGGCGGCGGGCCCGCCGGGTACGCCGCCGCCATCCGCGCCGGGCAGCTCAAGCAGCGCGTCCTCTGCGTCGAAAAGGAAAACCTCGGCGGCACCTGCCTCAACTGGGGTTGCATTCCGACCAAGGCGCTGCTCGAAGACGGCTCGTTCGTCCGGCGCCTGCGCGAGGAATCCGCCGAGCGGGGCGTCACCGTCGGCGACATCAAGGTCGATTTCGGCAAGATCGTCGGCCGCTCGCGCACGATCGCCGACAAGCTCCAGAAGGGGATCGGCCACCTCTTCAAAAAGTACCTCGTCCAGCACGTCATGGGCGTCGGCCAGGTGCTCGGACCGCACAAGGTCAAGGTCACCGGCAAGGACGGCACCAAGGAATACACCGCCCGACACGTTATCATCGCCGTCGGCGCCCGGCCCACCGAACTGCCGTTCGCCAAGTTCGACGGCAAGCAGATCATCACCTCGCGCGAGGCCATGACGCTGCCGACCCTTCCCAAGCGCATGGCCATCATCGGCGCGGGCGCGATCGGGTGTGAGTTCGGAGATTTTTATAACTCGCTGGGCACCGAGGTCACGATCGTCGAGATGCTGCCGCACCTCCTGCCCAACGAGGACGAGGACGTCTCGCGCCTGCTCGAGCGCGTCTTCGACAAGCGCGGCGTCAAGCTTCACCTCAAGACCAAGACTGACAAAATCGAAAAGACGGCGAACGGCGTGAAGCTGACCCTCAGCGGCGAGAAGGCCGGCACGGTCGAGGCGGACGTGGTCCTGGTCGCCGTCGGCGTCGTCGGCAACACCGAGGGGCTCGTGGGCCCTGATTCCGGTCTCGAGCTCGACCGCGGCCGGGTCAAGGTCGACTGCCACTACCGCGCCAACCTCGAAGACGTTTACGCCGTCGGTGACTGCATCGCCATGCACTTCCCCGAGCAGATGGCCATGGGCGGCTACCGCCATCCCGACCTCGCCCACGTCGCCCACCACGAGGCCGTCCACGTCGTCGAGCACATCGTCGGCCTGCACGAGGGGACGATCGACTACAAGAGCATCCCCGGCTGCACGTACACGCACCCGCAGGTCGCGTCGATGGGCTCGACGGAGAAAAAACTCCGCGACGAGGGGCGGCAGATCAAGATCGGCAAGTTCCCGTTCAGCGCGTCCGGGCGCGCGCTGGCGGCGGGCGAGACCGACGGTTTCGTCAAGTTGATCTTCGACGCCAAGTACGGCGAGCTGCTGGGCGCGCACATGATCGGCGAGAACGTCACCGAGCTGCTGGCAGAGCTGGTGCTGGCGCGCAAGCTGGAGGCGACCGAGGCCGAGATCATCGACGCCATGCACCCGCACCCGACGATGAGCGAGGCCGTCATGGAAGCCGCCGGCGTTTCGGACAATCGTGCAATCCATTTATAGCAAACACGATTAAGCAGGGGGCTAACTTCCTGCGACCAAAAAAGACTTCATTTCCCGCCATTTTTCTCTGGATTCGGGGGGTGAAGCTAGGGTAGTTGTAGCGGTCAGAGAGGTTCACTTCACGCGACCGGCGCGCCAAACCCGCCCGATCAGGCGGACGGCGCCGAAAACCCTTTGACGGCCAAATCGATCGGCACGCGTGCCGAACCGAGCGCCGGGAAAGGACTGCAAAACCCAAGGCAGTAGACGGCCCGCCAGACCGACCGACCCTATGCGTAAAAGCTATAGCGGGGCCGGCGGAATGCGCGCGGAACGGCTCGACGGCGGGGCCAAACCCCAGAAGCCGCGGCCCGCACAGTCCCATCAGGTTCGTCCGGCATTGGACGAACGCCCGCGAGGATGAAACTCGCGGCGGGGACGGTGCGGCGCGAAACGGCACGTGGGCGCGAGGCGTCGAATGACGAAAGACGCATTTCACCCGTCCGGGCGAGATCAACACTGCGAAGGGAATGACGAGAATCCCAGGGGCGTTGCCGAATCCGACGCAAAACGCGGGTTCGGCCAAGCCGCGAGAACGGCCCGGTGGGGTCCGGAACGTGTGCCGCAGACGAGACCGGCCACGAATGACCCGCGCGGGGCGGCGTCTCCGAAACGCGAAACTGAAAGCAGCGGAGACGCGAGGCACTGAAAACCGCAAGGACGCGAGTCGGTCAAGGCTTGGGCGCCTAGGCCGGCAAACGAACGTCGTAGCGGGATGGTCCGCGGGCCGGTCGCCCGCGGACGGTACGGCGCGGCCCGCAAACGCCGAAGGGAACGCCAAAACGCGAAACCTCACGAGAGGCGCCCCGCCGGCCTGTCAGCGCGCATCACGCGCGGGCGGCGAACCGGTGGGGCCGGTGTGACGACGGTAGAAGGCGCTGAAGCGAGCGCCACCGCGAAAGACCGACGCGGACGACGCGTTAAGGAAGGGAAGTTAGCGTCCGAAGCGCAGTCAGTGGATCGGGTCGCCCGAAAAACGGGCGGCCACGGGTAAGCCAATGAGCCCGGCCGATTCGCCGACGAGTGTTTTTCGCAGAGCGTGGCCAATCGCAGGAGTGCCCCCGCGGGGACGACGAAAGTCGCCGCCCCGGACGACGCCACGCCGTGACCCTCTGAAGAGGACGCACGGACACGCGAAGCGACGGAATCTCTTGTAGAGTCTCTTTCACGAGCGGTCGGCGACGACCGCTCTTTTTCTTTGACATCGGCCTCGTCCCCCCTAGAATTCGCCGTCAGAAAGGCGCCCATGCCGACGTCCTCCCTCCGAATTCGAATTCAGCGGAAATACGTCTCGGGCACGTAGGCATCGCCTTCTTCTTCATCGACCTTGGCCCTGGAACTTATCGTCTTCCAGGGTTTTTTTGTATCGTAACAACGCTCGGCACAGCGCATGGACGCTACATTGGATTATCAACAAGCCGAACCACGGCGCTCGCCCCTCGCCGAGCTCTTGCTGCTGGCCATCCCCACCATCGCGCAGATGGTCTCCTACACGGCCATGCAGTTCGCCGACACGTGGATGCTGTCGCGGTTGGGGATTGACCAACCGACCGCCGCGGGCAACGCCGGCCTCTCGGCTTGGTCCATTATCGGGTTCGGCGTCGGGGTGATGTTCTGCGTGAACGCGCTGGTCAGCCAGCACTTCGGTCGCAAGGATTTCACCGCCTGCGGCCAATTCCTGTGGCAGGGCGTATGGTTCGGGCTGCTGTTCGCCGTCGTCACGGCCCCGTTAATCCTGTTCGCGCCACGATTGTTCAGTTTCCTCGGCCACGACCCGTCACTCGCGCGGCTGGAAGGCACATTTTTTCAGATCACGGTCGCGTTCACGGCGGTCAAGCTCGCCTCGACGGCGTTCGGGCAGTTTCTGCTGGCAATCAACCGCCCCTGGATGGTTTTGGCGGCCGCGGTCTGCGGCGTCAGTGCCAACGCCGGGGTCAACTACTTTCTGATCTTCGGCCACGGCGGCTTCCCGCAGATGGGCGTCGCGGGCGCGGCGTGGGGTACGAATGTCGGCGTGACGGTCGAATTGCTCTTTCTGGCCGGCGTCGCTTTGGGGCCGCGCATTCGGGCGATGTTTAATACGCTCGACTGGGAGCCCCGCCTGCCGCTCATGCGATCGCTCCTGGCGATCGGCCTGCCGTCGGGCGTGCAGCTCGTCGCCGACATCGCCGCGTGGATGCTCTTCCAGACCTGGGTGATGGCGCAGTTCGGCACGGCGGCGATGTCGGCCAACACGTTCATGTTCCGATACCTGTCGGTCAGCTTCATGCCCGCGTTCGGCATCGCGTCGGCGGTCACCGCGCTGGTGGGCCGCTATTACGGCGCCGGCCGCCCCGCACTGGCGCTCCATCGCGCGCACCTCGGGTTCGTCGTCGCCGGGGTCTACATGGTCGCCTGCGGCGTCGGCTACGTGGTCGGCCGAAACGCGCTGATGAGCCTGTTCACGAGCGATCCCGAGGTGCTCCGCCTGGGGGCGATCCTGATGGTCTTCGCCGGGATTTACCAGATCTTCGACGCGATGTACCTGGTTTATAACGGCGCGCTCCGAGGCGTCGGGGACACGTTCGTCCCCGCAGTCGTCCTGGCGACGCTTTGCTGGGGGATCACCGTCGGCGGTGGATACGCCGCGGCGCACTGGCGACCTCAGTGGGGCATCGCCGGGCCTTGGACGCTGGCGAGCATTTATGGCCTGATCCTGGGCGTTTTCATGCTCCTGCGGTTCACCAACGGCCGCTGGCGGACCACGCCGGTGGACACGACCGACACGTCCAGTACAGTACGTGATTTCGAGCCGCTCACGGCGACCGCGGCCACGACCGAATAACGCAAAGACCGCTTATGTCCACCGACGCACCGCAGCAACAGCAGCAACAGCAGAAGAAGAACTTCAAGGAGACGCTCAATCTCCCGCAGACCGATTTCCCGATGAAGGCGGATCTGGTCGCCAGCGAGCCCGCGCGCCTCAAGCGGTGGCAGGAGGAGCACCTCTACCGCCGCCTGATCGTCGAGCGCTCGGAATCACCCAAGGGCAAGTGGATCCTGCACGACGGCCCGCCGTTCGCCAACGGCGACATCCACATCGGTCACCTGATCAACAAGACGCTCAAAGACGTCATCATGCGGTTCCGCTCGATGCAGGGATACCAGACGCCGTACGTCCCCGGCTGGGACTGCCATGGCCTGCCGATCGAGCACAAGATCCAGCAGGACCTGGGCCCGAAGCTGCGCGACATGAGCACGGTCGAGGTGCGCGGCAAGTGCTTCGAGTACGCCGCCAAGTACGTCAAGATCCAGAGCGACCAGTTCCAGCGCCTGGGCATCCTGGGCGAGTGGGACGACCCGTACCTGACGATGGAGAAGGGGTACGAGGCCGGCACGCTGGAGGTCTTCGCCAAATTCGTCGAGAACGGCCTGGTCTACAAACAACTCAAACCCGTGCCGTGGTCGGTCTCGAACCAGACGGCGCTGGCGGACGCGGAGCTGGAGTACCAGGACGTCGAAGACCCGAGCGTTTACGCCGAGTTTCCGGCGGCTGATCCGGTCAAACTGCACGAGGCGTTTTCGGGCGGGATGGGCAAGTCGCCGCGGCCGGTGGCGTTCCTCGTCTGGACGACCACACCCTGGACGCTACCGGCGAACCTGGCGATCGCGGTGCATCCGGACGTCGAATACGCCTTGGTCGCGTACGGCGATCGCGCCGTCGTGCTGGCGAGCGACCTTGTGACGCAGGTCTTCAGGCTGCGGGGCGACTTGTCGCATGATGTCGTCACGACGGTGAAGGGGAGCGACCTACTCGGCCTCGAATACCGCCACCCGTTTATCGACCGCGTCGGCCGGATCGTCGCCGCCGATTACGTCACCACGACCGACGGCACGGGCCTGGTGCACACGGCACCGGGCCACGGCGAAGAGGACTACAACACCGGTGTGCGCGAGGGTCTTGAAACTTACAGCCCCGTCCTCGCCAATGGCCGGTTCGACGACACCGCGCCCGAGTTCGTCCGCGGCAAGACCGTCTGGGAAGGCAACCCGCTCATCGCCCAGCGGCTCAGGGACGCCGGCCTGCTCTTCGCCGAGGTGAAGATCCGCCACAGCTACCCGCACGACTGGCGGAGCAAGAAGCCCATCATCTTCCGCGCGACCGAGCAGTGGTTCATCGCGATGGACAAGCCGTTCGCTCTGTCGCCATCGGATACGTCACTCTCCCTGCGCGACCGCGCCAAACGGGCCTGCGCGGAACAGATCAAGTTCATCCCCGAATGGGGCCAGGCGCGACTCAACGGCATGCTCGAATCGCGCCCGGACTGGTGCGTCTCGCGCCAACGCGCGTGGGGCCTGCCGATTCCGGTCTTCTACAACGAGCGGGGCCAGGCCCTGCTCACGCCCGAATCGGTGCTGGCCGTCTCGCGGCGATTTCGCGAGCACGGCTCGGACGCGTGGTTCAACCTGACGCCTAAGGAACTGCTCGGGCACGATTTCAATTTCCCGGCCGGCTTCGAGGCCGACAAGCTTCGCAAGGAGCAGGACATCTTCGACGTCTGGTTCGAATCAGGGAGTTCGTGGCATTCCGTGCTGCAACACCGCTCGTACCTGCATTTCCCGGCCGACATGTATCTCGAAGGCTCGGACCAACATCGCGGCTGGTTCCAGCTCTCGATGCTGCCGAGCATCGGGTTTAATGGCGTCGCGCCGTTCAAGTCGGTGTTGACCCACGGCTTTGCGGTGAAGCCCGACGGCACCAAGGTGTCGAAGAGCGATAAGGAGTACGTGACCGCGACGCAGGAGATCAACCGGCACGGCGCCGACGTGCTGCGGCTCTGGTGTTGCTCGGTGGATTACCAGTACGACCTGCCCGTCAGCCCGAAGATGATCGAAGAGTTCGGCGACAAGTACCGCAAGATCCGCAACACGCTTCGGTATCTGCTCTCCAACCTGTACGATTTCACGCCCGCCACGGATGCGGTCGAAGCCAGCCCGTCGAGCCTCGACGGCTGGGTGGCGGCGGAGCTCGACAATGTGATCCGCGAAGTCACCGCGGCGTACGACCGCTACGAACTGCACAAGGTCTTCCGCCTGATCCACGAGTTCTGCGCCGTACAGATCAGCTCGGTTTACGCCAACGCCATGAAGGACCGTCTCTACTGCGACGCCCCGGATTCGCCGCTGCGGCGGCGGACGCAAACGGTCATGCACCGCATGCTGATCGCGCTGACCAAGCTGCTGGCGCCGATGGCGGTCTTCACCGCCGACGAGACGTGGGAATACGTCCGTCACCGCCCGAAGGAAGACGCCAAGTGCGAGAGCGTGCACCTGACGCTCCTGCCGCAGCCGTCGGGCCGGGATGTATCGGAGCAACAGGCGCAGGAGTGGCGGCTGATCATGGAACTGCGCGAGCAGGCGACCCAGGAGCTCGACAAGCTCAAGAAAGAGGCCGGCATGAACAAGGCGCTGGACGCCGAGATCGTCTATTACGTGGACGACCCGGATCTGCTCCGCCGGCTCGAAGCATACGGCGTGGATCTCGCCGACCTCGCCGCCGCCGGCTTCCATTCGTTCGCCGAAAAGGACACGCCCGGCCCGGCGGTGGAGGTGAAGGTGTTCGACCGCCGTGACAAGTACGCCGCCTGCGCCCGCAGTTGGAAGCGCCGCCCGGACGTCGGCTCGGATGCGGAATATCCGGACCTCAGCCTGCGCGACGCGCTGGTGATGAAGGGGTTGAAGAAGTGACGCCGCCGTCACCGGCCGCCCCGCTTCGCGTCGCGGTGCTGGTCAGCGGCAGCGGGCGCACGCTACAGAACTTCATCGACCTGCGCGCCGCCGGTCAGTTACCGATCGAGATCCCGATCGTCGTCGGTTCACGCCCGAATCTGCCAGGCCTGACGCGCGCCACCGACGCCGGCATCGCCAGCGAGGTGATCGAGCGAAAGCGCTTCGCCGATCAGCTCGCCTACGACGACGCGATCTTCGGACTGTGCGACCGCGCGAAGGTCGACCTGATCTGCCTCGCCGGCTGGCTTTGCCTGCTCAACATTCCCGACCGCTACCTCGGCCGAATGATGAACATCCACCCCGCGCTGCTCCCCAGCTTCGGCGGCAAAGGGATGTGGGGCCACCACGTGCACCAAGCCGTCATCGACCACGGGTGCAAGATCTCCGGCTGCACCGTCCACTTCCTCGACAACAGCTACGACACCGGCCCGATCGTCCTCCAGCGGACGTGCCCCGTGCTCGACGACGACACGCCCGACACGCTCGCCGCCCGGGTCTTCGAACAGGAACTGATCGCCTATCCCGAGGCCGTCCGCCTCTTCGCGCAAGGCCGCCTGAAGATCGACGGCCGCCGCGTACGGACGCTGACGAACTCGCCGACCACCTAGTTGTTCGCCAGTGTACGCGTCGGGCGCGTTTGCGTCGCGGCGGCAGGCGTCGTGACACGTCGCGCGACGCCGGCTTCGGTCTTAATCGGTGGCGTCGGCGGGGGTGGGGTGACCTGTGGCGACGCCTCGCCCTTGACCGTAAACCGCGACGTCAGCACGAACCCCTCGACCTTGCACCCCAACCTCTCGAGCCACTGCGCCGTGAAGTGGTTGCAGTTGTGCCCCACGCCGTACGGCTCGTCGTCCTTCACGAAGTACAACTGGTGCACCGGCGAATAGACGATCGAATCCAGCCGCGCCGAGAACCGCTGGTCCAGCGCCCGGTCCAAGGCCTCGACGCGGTCCACCGGCGCGTCGAAGCGGATCACCTTCTCGGCCCCCAGCGCCTCCAGCAATCCCGACTGATCCGGTTCGCGGTAGAGCAACCGCCGGCCCAGCGTCGCCTGGTCGGACGCGAAGAGCGCGTGCAGCGCGTTGCCGACCGACTTCTGATTGTGGCCGAAATAGCTCCAGTCGCCGTACGCGTACTCGACCATTCCACCGCCGTTGGGCCGCGGGAGAATGAGCGTGCTGTGGTAGCCGTAATCGGCGACGAAGACCGGGGCGAGCGAAACTGGCGTGGCCGCGCCGCTCGCGGTCGTGACCGTCGTCGGCGGCGGCACGATCGTCGCCGAGCAGCCCCCGCACGCCAGCCATGCCAGAAGTAAGAATGTCGTTCGTCGCCACGCCATGCGTGGCGGATTCTATATCGCCTCCGCGCCCCGGTCGATTTCTTCTTCGAGCCGCACGCGCCGACGCGGGCGGAAGATCAATCCGTCGAGCGACATCCAGCCCGGCCCGCAGAGCATGATTGCCAGGGCGGTGCCCAGGAAGACAAGGTTCGGGTGGAACGGCAGCCCCGGCATGGTCACGCCCAGCGCCATCATGAAGCTGATCAGCAGCAGCGTCATGACACCCGCCGACACGCGCGTCAGGAGTCCGATGATGACCAGGATGCCGACCGACAGCTCGACCCACGGCAGCGCCGTCAGGTATCGCCGGGCCAGGTCCTCGGGCAAATACTTCGGCGCGTCGGGGAGGTGGGCCTGGGTGAACTTATCGATGCCCATGTGCAACTTCCCCACCGATGCGACGATGAAGTAGGCGCCGAGCGGGATCCGCGCCAGTAGCAGTCCGAGGCTCGCGGAAGTCGAACAACGGTTGACAGTCGTCGTCGTGCTGTTCTCAATGGCCATGAGGTTCTCCAAGTCAAAGCGGTGCACTTCGCCGCACGTCCGGGAACGTCATGCCATCGTCGCGCGCCGACCGCGCGTTACGCGCCCAGTTCCTTCCCGCGCCGCTCGGCCGCTTTCACCGCTTCGCCGATGATACCCCCCACCCCGCCCTCCTCCATACGGACAATTGCCGCGTGAGTGGTGCCGTTGGGCGTGGTCACTTTGCGCCGCAATTCCTGCGGCGAATCGCCGCTCGTCAGCAGCATTTTCGCCGCCCCCAGCGCCGTCTTGCTCGCCAGGCGGTGCGCCTGCTCCGCCGACAAACCCAGCTCCACCCCGGCCCGGATCAAGTGCTCGACGAAGTAGAAAAAGTACGCGGGCCCCGATCCCGACACCGCCGTCACCGCGTCGATCTGATCCTCGCGAACGTCGATGACGTCGGCCGACGCCCCGAAAATCCGCCGCGCCGCGTCGAGATCTGACGCCGTCGCGTGCGCGCCGGGCGCGATCGCGACCATCCCCTCGCCGACCAGCATCGGGGTATTGGGCATGGTCCGCACGACCCGCCACGGCTTTCCCGCGCCCAGGAATTTCTCGATCGACGCCGAGCGAATCCCCGCCACGATCGAGATCACCAGCGTTTCCGGCCGCAGCACCGCCCCGATCCCGCCCAACACGTCCTGCATGTGATACGGCTTGACCGAGAGCAGCAGGGCGTCCGCCTGCCGCGCCACCTCGGCGTTGTCGGTCACCGCGTTGATTCCTAGCTCATTCGAAAAGAGCGCCCGCCGCGCCTCGGCCACGTCGGCGGCGATCAACTGGTCCGCCCGGTAAAGCCCCGCCTTCAACAGCCCGCGGACGATGGCCTCCGCCATCTGCCCGGCGCCGACGATTCCCAATGCGTAAGACATGCCGCCCAATTTACAGGAAACGGCGGCCGCTGTCCGCGACCGCCGTTCGATTGCGTTTGATGTTGCCTCACGAGGCGTCGTCTATTCCAGCGGCCCGCCCAGCGCCTCGTGCACGGACCGGGGCGCGGTCACGACGAGGTTGCCGTTGTAATACCGGATCGAGGCTTCGCCGCCGTTCTCGCGCCAGATTTCCGGCCGGATGACCTCGCGGATCATCTTGACCAGCGCGTCGGCGCGTTCGGTCTTGGTCAAGGTCTTTTCGGTCTGCTGACCGCCACCCCCACCGCCGCCGAAGATTCCGCCGCCCCCGCCGCCGCCACCACCGCCGTAACCACCCCCACCGCCGCCGCGCCCGCCACCCCCACCCCCTCGGCTCCC
>Ga0207674_10003456_pt1 | contig 19320 bp, 19 predicted proteins | sample KBSCornC72_FD_184303 | JGI IMG/M metagenome (GOLD analysis project Ga0207674, IMG submission 184303) | Corn rhizosphere microbial communities from Kellogg Biological Station, Michigan, USA - KBS Corn C7-2 (SPAdes) (version 2) | ecosystem: Host-associated > Plants > Roots > Rhizosphere > Soil ... | reverse complement strand
GCCCCGTGCATTTGTACACATCGGCGGCTGCGCACGATGCGGCGAATACGCCGATCGCCGCCAGTGCCGCAGCTAGCTGCCGCGCGCGCACCATGCGCCGTCCGATTGCAGAATGTTCTGACCGGCGCGACCGGGCACCGCGTACGTTCACTTGCCGCCGACGGCTTGCCACATCGCGACCGTCGCGCCCGCCGGATCGCGGATGACGCTCATAAGGCCGAAGTCGCCGACGGCCAGCACGTCCTGCAGCACGGTCGCGCCGAGCGCCTTTGCCTGGGCGGTCTTCGCGCGGACGTTGTCGACGCCGACATAGGCCAGCCAGTACGGGACCGCATCGCTGCGCTCCTCTTGCATCATGCCGCCGCCCGTGCCTTCGCCGACATTGATCATCGTGTACGTGCCGCCGCCACCGGGCATCGGCATGTCCTGCAGGTCCCACCCGAAGAGGCTCGCGTAGAACGCTTTTGCCTTAGGCAGATCACGCGTATGCAACTCGACGTGGACGAACGGACTGGCCATCGTGTTCCCCTTGGGATGCGGTGGTTGCGCGACGCGGCGCTCGCGGCGGGGATGGCGTCACGCCGGCCCCGAGCCTGGGCGGCAAGCGTACTCCAAGTCCGCACACCCGGCAGCCCCCGGATGACAGGCTCTGTTAACCGGCCTAGCCCGCGACAAGCCGTACGCGCGTGATCTCGGACGGCGCGCCGAAACGCTTTGGCGGACCCCAGTATCCGGTCCCGCGGCTCGTATAGACCCAGAGCCTGCCAAGCTTTGCGAGGCCGGCCGTGAACGGCTGCTGGAACCGGACGAAGAAATTCCACGGCAGGAACTGGCCGCCGTGCGTGTGGCCGGACAACTGCAGGTCGAAGCCGGCGCGGTGTGCCGCAGCGGCCGAGCGTGGTTGATGCGCGAGCAGCACTTTGGCACCTGCGTCGCCCGGCGCGCCGGCGAGTGCTGCGCCCGGGTCGCTGCGATGCGATGCGTCGTAGTGATGGGCGCCGAAATCGGTGACGCCCGCGAGCACGAGCGATGCGCCCTCGTGGTCGAGGACGACGTGCTCGTTGACGAGAACGTTGAGCCCAAGCCTGCGCAGCTCGCTGACCCATGCGCCCACGCCCGAGTAGTACTCGTGGTTGCCCGTGACGAAGAACGTCCCGTGCCGCGACGCGAGGCGCGCGAGTGGCTGGACATGCGCCGAGAGCTGCCGCACGCTGCCGTCGACGAGATCACCGGTGATCGCGACGACGTCGGCCTCGAGACGGTTGACCGACGCGACGATCTTTTCCACGTACTCGCGGCCGATCGTCGGCCCGACGTGCAGGTCCGTGATCTGCACGATCGTGAAGCCGTGCAGCGCCGCCGGCAGCGCCGTGATCGGCACGTCGATGTTGCGTACCTGTGCGACCCGCCGCGCGTTTACGTAGCCGAGTGCAGTGATCAACAGCGTCAACAGCGGTACCGCAATTGCGGTGTCGCGCGCAATCGCCGCGATCGGCAGCGCGGCACCTGTCCAGTGCACGAGGGCCAGCATGCCGAACAGCACGGCGTCGCGGAGCACCGTCAGCACGAACAGCGTCGAGAAAGCGCCCATCGCGAGCAGTCCAGCCCACATACGACGCGATTCGGCCTGGCCGAACTTGCGCTGGCGGGCGTTGAAACCGTAAGGAATCACCCAGGCCGACGCGGCCAGAATGGCGATGCCGACGACAACGCCCGCCACGCCCCCCGGGAGATCGGAAAGCAGTCGCGCCCCGATGTATGCGTGGAGTGCGATGATGACGAAGGACAATCGTGACATGCGATCCTTGGATGATTCGCCACACCGCGTCACGCGGCGGCCGCCGCCGGCCGTGCGGCACGGCGGCAACCGCATCGACGATGGGAACCCTGCAAATGGGGGTTGTACAGCACCTGGACAAGCGCACTGTTGCATCGAGGAACAACGAAGATGATCAAAGACGAGCCTGATCGATCCAAAGCACGCCGCGATGCGCTGCGGATCATCGCCGGCGGCCTGCTGCTCGGCGGGTGGCCGGCGGCAAATCCTGCGCACGCGCAAACCGGTAACCGGGCTGGCTGCGTGCTCGCGCCCGCCCAGACGGAAGGCCCGTACTTCGTGGACGAGCGACTCGATCGCTCGGACGTTCGCGAAGACCCGGCCACCGGCGCGGCGCGACCGGGTGCCGTGCTGACGCTCGATCTCGGCGTCGCCGCCGTCGACGGCGCCCGCTGCATGCCGTTGCGCGGCGCGATTGTCGACATATGGCAATGCGATGCGCTCGGCAATTATTCCGACGTCAACGACAGCCGCGGTCGGCGCTTCCTCCGCGGCTACCAGGCGACCGACGCGAACGGGCGCGTGCGCTTCACCACGATCTATCCCGGCGCGTATCCGGGGCGCGCTGTCCATATCCATTTCAAGATTCGTGCAGCGGGTGCCGGGCGCAACACCGAATTCACGTCGCAGTTCTACTTCGACGATGCGCTGACCGATCGCGTGCATGCGATGGGCGTGTATGCGGGTGCTGCACAACGACGCACGCGCAACGCGCGCGACGGCCTCTACCGGGGCGGCGGCAGCGATCTCACGCTCGACGTGACCGCCAAGGGCGAGGCGTACGCCGCCACGTACGACATCGGCGTGCGTACAGGCTAGCGTCGCGCACGCAGGCCGGGTGAACGCGACGCGCGCGCGTTGGTCCAATCGAAGTCGCGTTGGATCACGGAGCATTGCCATGCCGGACAAGAAAACGCTCGAGCGAGCGACGAAGGACAAGCAGCAAGGCAAGGCGCCCACCACGCAGGCTGGCGAGTTCGTCCGCGAGGAGATGGACCACATCCGCGAGGGCAAGCACGGCGCCCGGTCCACGAAGCAGGCCATTGCAATCGGACTGTCGAAGGCCCGGCGCGCCGGCGTCGACCTGCCGCCCCCGAAAGCCGGCACTGCATCGGCGCAAACGCGCGCAGCCGCCAAGCGGGACGTCGCTTCCGGCGCGCACCACGACGATGCGGTGTCACCTGCACGATCGCGTGCTGCATTGAAGGCCTTGAAACGCGAACCGCACGCCGCGGCGTCACCGCGCGCGCTCGCAAGCCACGCCAGAACGGCGGCGCGGAAACGTACGGCGAGCGAACGATCGGCAGCCGCGGAACAAGCGGCCGAGACGAAAGGCGCCGAAGGTCGCTCCGCAGCAGCTCGCAAGGCGGCGCGAACGCGCGCACGTAGCGCCTAGCTGGCCGCAACCCTTCGAGATCGTCTCGCCCGTACGCTCGTCCGGCGAATGCGGCGGGAACGCCGTCGACGTCGCGTCAGCGGCTCAACGTCCTCCTGCGCGACGTCGCTTTCGCGCCGAAGTTGTTGCGGCAGACGCCTTGTTCCGGCGACTTCGCTTCGCGGGCGCCGCAATTCCGGTCTTGCGGTATGCGCTGCTCAATTCGTTGCGCGAGCGGTCGAGCTCGTCGGATAGCCAGTCGCGAAACGCCGCGAGCGCCGGCCACGCGCGCATCCCCGGTGGATACACGAGATGGTACGGAAGCGCATCGGCGGGCATGATCGAGATCGGGGACAGCCGCACGAGTCGACCTTCCCGCAGCGCGTCAGCGGCGAGCAGGTCGCGCGACAACGCGAGGCCGAGATTCTGCTCCGCGGCCTGCAGCATCAGGCCGGCGTCGTTGAACACGGCCACCGTTCGCACGTTCGTGCGCAATCCCGCCGCGGCAAACCAGTCGTTCCACATGTCGTCGTCGCCGAGCAGCGGCTCGCGAGCGAGCGCCTCCGGCTGCGCACCCTGCAACCGGCGCGCAGCCGACGGCGAGCCGACGATGATGATCGGCGGCTGCTCCCATAGCCGCTCCGAATCGAGTCCCGCCCACGGTCCCTTGCCCTGGCGCACGGCGGCATGGAAACCCTCCCGCTGCAGGTCGAGCACACGAATCGACGCCTCGATCTCGAGCGGCAGGTCCGGGTGACGCTCGCGCCAGCGACTCATCCGCGGCATCAGCCAGCGATTGGCGAACGATGGCAACACCGTGACGCGCAACCGCTGCGCCGCACCCCCCGCCGCCGCGGCTGCGGCCTGTACGCCGTCGTCGAGCAGCGCCAGCGCGGACTGCACGCTGCGCAGAAGCGCCTGGCCGGCGGCGTTCAGCACGACGCGACGACCGCGACGATCGAACAACGCAAACCCGAGTTGCTCCTCCAGCCCGCGAATCTGCTGACTGACCGCACTGTGCGTGAGGTGCATTGCTTCGGCCGCAGCGCGCAGGTTCTCGAGCTCGGCCACGGCGCGAAACGCGATGAGCGTGTTCAGCGGCAGGCGTGGCGCATTGCTCATCGAGGGCTTGAGGGGATTCTAATTGGTAAGTGCAGCTTACCAGAATGGTCGGAACAAATCGATTCCATGGCGGATGCTGGGCAGTTAGCATTACCAGCGTACCCACTACACCGGAACAACGCCATGCCTCATCCCAACGAGCTTTGCACCCCCTCGGCGTTCCGCGAACATCGCGTGCGCCCTTTTTCGCAAGCGCCATCCGGGAGCGCATCGTGACCGGGTTGCGCGAGATAGCCCGCCGCCTCGATCAATGGTGGCGGAGCGCGCGTGCCGCCGCAGCGGACCGCGGGTCGCTCGCCGCGTTGAGCGACCGCGAACTGACGGACATCGGAATGCGTGACGTCGGCGCGAAATGCATCGGCGACCGGCCGTGGCTCAACACGTTCCCGAACTAGGGCCCGTTAACAGGCACTAGACGCGCAATTGCGGCGGCGCGTCGCCACGCCGCGAAGGCTTCGCGGATCGGGACCGCTCGGCCTCGTCATCACCCACGTTCCGCGGGGCGGCGCGAGCCGCCCTTCAGTTGCCTTCGAACACCGGTTTGGAGCGGGCGACGAACGCGCGATAGGCGCGCTCGAAGTCATTGGTCTGCATGCAGATCGCCTGCGCCTGCGCCTCGGCTTCGATACATTCGCCGAGGCCGGAGCTCCACTCCTGCCACAGCATCGTCTTGGTCATCGCGTGACCGAACGTCGGTCCGTCGGCGAGACCCTGCGCCATCGCCGTCGCCTCGACGAGCAAGCTGTCGGGTGCCGCAAGCCGGTTGTAGAAACCGATGCGCTCGCCTTCGTCGCCGTCGACGACCCGTCCCGTGTAGAGGAGATCCGCGGCGCGCGACAGGCCGATCAGCCGCGGCAACAGCGTGCACGCGCCCATGTCGGCGCCGGCCAGCCCCACGCGGACGAACAGGAACGCGAGCTTGCTGCGCGCCGTTGCATAGCGAAGGTCGGAGGCACAAGCGATCATCGCACCCGCACCCGTGCATACGCCGTCGATGGCGGCAACGATCGGCTGCGGACACGCGCGCATCGCCTTGACGAGCTCGCCGGTCATCCGCGTGAACCGCAGCAGTCCCGGCATGTCCATCGCGACGAGCGGTCCGATGATCTCGTGCACGTCGCCGCCCGAGCAGAAATTGCCGCCCTCTCCGGTGAAGACCACCGCCTTGATGTCGGATGCGCGCGCGAGCTTGCGAAACAGGATCCCCAGCTCGTCGTACGCCTCGAACGTCAGCGGATTCTTCCGGTCCGGCCGGTCCAGCGTGATCGTCGCGACGTTGCCGCTCGCGACGTAGCGGAAGTGTTGCGCTTCGTAACCACCCATCTCGGTCTCTTGCATCGACGTGCCCTCGCGGAAGTTGGCTGGCGTTCCCGGCCTGCAATCGTACTCGCGCGCCGCGCCGGCGACGTTTTGGCATCGCGACCCTGTCGGGCGGGCTTCGCGTCGGAAGGATCGCAATCGGCAGGGTTGCATTTAAGATGACGGTTGCGTGACACGGAGCGATTCGATGAGCGAAACACCGGAAGCGGCACAGATCCATCGGGGCTTGAAGGGCGTCTATTTCGACCGCTCGCGCGTCTGCTTCATCGACGGGCGCGCCGGCGAGCTCCTGTATCGCGGCTATTCGATCCACGATCTCGCCGCGCAGTCGACGTTCGAGGAGACGTGCTATCTGCTGCTCCACGGCGAGCTGCCGTCGCCCGACGCGCTCGCGCGCTTCGACGGCGAGCTCAAGGCGGCGCGAACCCTTCCCGATCGGATCTACGACATCATCCGCGCGATCAGCGACGCGCATCCAATGGACGTGCTGCGCACGGCCGTTTCCGCGCTCGCCGCATTCGATGTCGACAGCAGCGACAACTCGCCGGCAGCGACAATGCGCAAAGGCATCAGGCTGACGTCGCAGGTGCCGATGCTGGTAACCGCGCACGAGCACATCCGCAACGGCCGCGTGCCGGTGGCGCCCGATCCCTCGCTCGGCCACGCGGCGAATTTCCTGTGGATGCTCAAGGGGACGCCGCCCACCCCCGACGCCGCGCGACTGATGGACATCGACATGATCCTGCACGCCGAACATGGCTCCAACGCGTCGGCGTTCACCGCCCGCGTCGTCGCCGGTACCGAGGCGAACCTGCATGCGGCGATGACGGCCGCCATCGCGGCGCTGTCCGGTCCTGCGCACGGCGGCGCCGCTGAGAACGTGATGCGGATGGCGCAGGAGATCGGCACGCCCGACGCCGCGGCCGAATACGTGAAGCGCAAGCGCACGAACAAGGAAGCGATCATGGGCTTCGGTCACCGCGTCTATCGTGCCGAAGACCCGCGCGCCCGTCACATGCGCGCCGGCGTCGAGCAAATGTCACAGGCAATGGGCGAGCCGAAGTGGTACCGGATTCTCGCAGCGCTCGTCGAGGCGATGAAGCCGTATGCGCGCCACGGCGTCAACGTCAACGTCGACTTCTACGCGGGCGTCGTGTATTTCCTGAACGGCATCGCCGAGGACCTGTTCGTGCCGATCTTCGCTTCCGGCCGCGTGCCCGGGTGGACGGTGCAGATGCTGGAGCAGATGGAGAACAACATCCTGATCCGGCCGCTGACGCTCTACAACGGGCCCGAGCCGCGCGAGTACGTGGCGATCGACGCGCGCTGACGCGCGGGTTCAGGACGCGGCGGAACGCTCGGCGAACGTCAGCAGAAGCACCGTCGTCGCGACGATATCGTCGACACTGGCGCCCCGCGACAGGTCGCTGATCGGACGCGCGAAGCCCTGCAGCACGGGTCCGATCGCCCGGGCGCCCGCCAATTGCTGCGACAGCTTGTACGCGATATTGCCGGCGTCGAGATCCGGAAACACCAGTACGTTCGCGCGCCCCGCCACGGCACCCGGTTCCTTCAGTTTCTTCGCCGCGACGGCGGCCGACAGCGCGGTGTCGGCCTGCAGTTCCCCGTCGATGGCAAGGCCCGGCGCGCGCGCCTGCGCAAGTTCGAGCGCACGCACCACCTTGTCGACCCGCACATGCGACGCACTGCCTTTCGTCGAGAACGACAGCAGCGCGACGCGCGGCTCGGCGCCAAGCAGCCGTCGATAGCTGTCCGCGGATGCAAGCGCGATGTCGGCGAGCGCGTCGGGCGACGGGTCCGCATTGACGGCGCAGTCCGCGTAAAGCAGCACGCGCTGCGGCAGCACGATGACGAAAAAGCTCGACGGCGTGCGAATGCCTGCGCCGAGGCCGATCGTCATCAGTCCTGCCTCGATCACTCGCGCCGTCGGATTGGCGGCGCCCGCGACCATGGCGTCGGCGTCATCGGCGGCGACCATCAGGCCAGCGTGAAACAGCGGCTTTGCGGCGAGGCGGCGTGCGACCGCCGGATTCGCGTCCGGACGCCTCTGCATATACAGATCGGCGTAGGTGGACAGCCGCGCGCTCGCGGCAGGATTGTCGACGAGGATCGGCTCGGCCAGCCGCTCATCGCGCAGCCGCTGCGCCGCGGCGACGATGCGCTCGTCCGCCGTCTCGGGAAAGACGACGCGCAGGCCGCGTCCGCGGATCTTGTCGCGACAGCGGTCGAGGACGTCGATCAACTCGGTGCTACGCCCGGCTACGCGAGCGTGTACGCCGTCTTCACCGTGGTGTAGAACTCCGCCGCATAGCGGCCCTGTTCGCGCGGCCCGTAGCTCGAGCCCTTGCGGCCGCCGAACGGAACGTGATAGTCGACGCCTGCCGTCGGCAGGTTGACCATCACCATGCCGGCTTCGGCGTTGCGCTTGAAATGCGTCGCGTGCTTCAGGCTCGTCGTGCAGATGCCGGCAACGAGGCCGAACGGCGTGTCGTTGGCGATCGCGAGCGCCGCGTCGTAGTCCTTCGCACGAATCACCGCGGCGACCGGACCGAAGATCTCCTCGCGCGCGATCCGCATGTCGTTGCGCACGTCGGTGAAGAGCGCCGGTGCGACGTAGAACCCGGGCGCGTCGCGACGCAGCACGTCGCCGCCGGCGACGAGCCGTGCGCCCTCGTCCTTCCCGATGCCGATGTAGCGCAAGTCCTGGTCGAGCTGGCTCTGGTCGACTGCCGGACCGATGTGCGTGCCGGATTTGAGCGCATCGTCGACGACGAGCGTCTTCATCCGTTCGGTGAGAGCGGCGACGAATCGATCGTGGATGCCTTCGGTGACGACCAGCCGCGAGGATGCTGTGCAGCGCTGGCCGGTCGCGAAGAACGCGCCGTTGGCCGCGCATTCGACTGCCACGGCGAGGTCGGCATCGTCGAGCACGACGAGTGGATTCTTGCCGCCCATTTCGAGCTGGAATTTCTTCATGCCGGCCACGCACGCGGCGGCGATGCTCTGGCCGGTGGCCACCGATCCGGTGAACGAGATCGCGGCGATGTCGGGATGCCGGATGAGCGTTTCGCCTACGACCGACCCCCGTCCCATGACAAGGTTGAACACGCCCGCCGGAATGCCCGACGCGGCGATGATCTTCGACAACGCATGCGCAGTTCCCGGCACGAGATCGGCCGGCTTGAACACGACGCAGTTGCCGTACGCGAGCGCCGGCGCGATCTTCCACGCGGGAATCGCGATCGGGAAATTCCACGGCGTGATGAGCCCGACGACCCCGACCGGTTCACGCGTGACCTCGATGTCGATGCCCGGGCGCACGGACGCGATCTTCTCGCCGCCCAGCCGCACGCATTCGGCGGCGAAGAACAGGAAGATCTGGCCGGCGCGTACGGTCTCGCCTACACCTTCGGCGAGTGTCTTGCCTTCCTCGCGCGCGAGCAACCGGCCGAGCTCGTCCTTGCGAGCGAGGATCTCGTCGCCGATCCGTTTCAGGATGTCGTGACGTTGCTGGATCGACCCGCGCGACCAGGCGGGGAATGCCGCCTTCGCCGCCGCGATCGCGCGTTCGGTCGCCGTCGCGTCGGCACGCGCGAACAATCCGACGACGTCGCCCGTGTTGGACGGGTTGATGTCCTCGGCCGCTTCCGACGATGCGATCCATTCGCCTGCGATGTAGTTGCCTGCTGCGTCCATGCCGGTCCTTTGAAGTCGATCGGGGCCTTTCCAGCCCCTGGTTCGCCAATGCTACGCGCGCCCTGGTGCTAGCGGCCCCGCGCGAGCCGCCACGCAGCGAAGTCGCGCGTCGTCTGCTCTTCGGTGGCCGGATAGAGTCCGACGATCGAGCGCCCCTTCATCACTTCCTCGGTGACGAAGTCCTCGAACGCCGTCATCTCGACGGCCTCGTCGGCAATCTCGGTGGCCAGATGCGCCGGAACGACGACGACACCCTCGGCATCGCCGACGATGACGTCGCCGGGAAAGACCGGTGCGTCGCCGCACGCGATCGGCACGTTGAGGTCGAGCGCCTGATGCACGGTCAGGTTCGTCGGCGCCGCTGGGCGGTGATGGTAAGCGGGAATGGCAAGCTGCGCGATTTCCGGCGAGTCGCGGAAGCCGCCGTCTGTCACGACGCCGGCAACGCCGCGCTGCATCAACCGCGCAACGAGGATCGACCCCGCCGACGCGGCCCGCGCATCCTTGCGACTGTCGATGACGAGCACCGCACCGGGCGGGCACTCCTCCACTGCCCTGCGCTGCGGATGCGAGCGATCGCGAAACACCGTGATCGGATTCAAATCCTCGCGCGCGGGGATGTAGCGCAGCGTATACGCCTCGCCAACCATCGGTCCGCCAGCGGGATTCAGCGGCCGCACGTCCTGGATGAACTGGATGCGCAGTCCGCGCTTGAAGAGCGCCGTCGTCAGCGTCGCCGTGCTGACGGTTGCGAGCTTCGCGCGCGTGGCATCGGACAGTGCGCTCATCGCTGGGCCTCTTGTCAGTTGCCGGGCAGGTCGGCGGTGATCGGCAGGTAATAGTCCGTCCACGCCGCCGGCATCGCTTTCAGCGTGCCCACTTTGTGCAGGTGCGCCGCGAATTTCATCGTGCCTTGGGGCGCCGCCGTCCATTCCATCATGCCGGGCTGCTTCAGCATGTCGAGGATGTCCTCGGCACTCATCTTGTCCTTCGTGACCTCGCGATAGATCTCGACGGCGGCCGGCGTGTCCTTCTTGATGAAATCGATCGCCGTGAACGTTGCCGCCTTGATCGCCGCGATCACCTTCGGATTAGCGTCGGCGAATTTCGTTGTCGTGAAGAACTGCGATTGCGTGAGCGGACCGCCGATGATGTCGGGCGACGACAGCACGACGTGCGCGCCCTTGACCGTCTTCAGCTCGTAGTACTGATAGGGCGGCGCGGCGAAATGGCTCGTCACCTCGCCTTGCGGATTCGCCATCATGATCGCCGCGTCAGGATGGCCGAGCTGCACGGCATTCGCGTCGAGCTTCGTCGTCTGGTCGGAGCCGAAGGCCTTCTCGCTCGCCATTTGCAGCAGGATCGCCTGCGTCGACACCTTGAGCGTCGGCACGGCGATCCGGTCGTTGGCCGTGTAGTCCTTCAACGACTTGATGTTCGGGTTGCGCGTGACGAGCGTCAGCGGCAGCGCCGAGTTCGCGACAATGCCCTTGACGCCGCCCTTCGTCCGGTCCCACAGCAGCAGCAGGTTGCCGACACCAGTGTTGACGATGTCGACGTTGCCCGACAGCAGTGCGTCCGTCTGCGCGCCACCGCCGCTCAGGCTCGCCCAGGTGACCTTCAAGTTGGGCACGCCGAGCTTGGCGGCCTCCTTCTCGATCAGCTGCTGCTTTTCCATCACGTGCGAGGGCAGGTACAGGATGCCCGGCTGCCGCGTGATCGAGATTTCGGATTTTTGCTGCGCGTCCGCGGGCGCGGAAGCTGCGAGCACACCGGCGAGTGCAATGCCGATCGAAAACATGACTTGCAGACGATTCACGCGGCCTCCGTCGTGGTGATCCCGTTGGATCGATGGAAAATCGGCTCGCGTATCCGGTGCTGGCGCCCGGGCCATCGCGCATCGATTTGCCTACAGCTTAACGGAGCCCGTGTCTGCCCACCTCGTCCGACGCTCGTTTCGGCCACGCGCCGGACGCGCCCACCGTGACGAGGAGCTCGCGCATGCCTTTTGCGGACAGCCGAATCCTACGTGCGATCGGCACGCCGGTGTCTGGTGCGAAACAGGTTTGCGCGTTATCGTCGCCGGATGCTCACGTCGGCCGCATCCTGATGGCGTCGTTGCGCGTCGAAACTCGCGGCAAGCGACGCCCGGATTCCGCGCGCGCCGCCGCGGCTCCTGCGCCCACGCTACCCGACGATACGGAAAGCGTCGTGCTGGACATCGGTGGCCGCGACGTTCGACTGACGAACCTGCGCAAGCCCTTCTGGGCCGAGCGCGGCATCACCAAACGTGACCTGCTGCAGTACTACGCGACCGTGGCGCCCGTGCTGCTGCCGCATCTCGCCGACCGCGCGATGGTAATGAAGCGCTATCCCAACGGTGCAGCGGGCGAGTGCTTTTTCATGAAGCGGGCACCGCAACCGCGTCCGCCATGGATCGAGACGTGCTCGATCACGCACGGCTCGGGCAACGTCATCGCATTTCCGATCGTCCAGGATCTCGCATCGCTGCTGTGGCTCGTCAATTTGGGATGCATCGATCTGAACCCGTGGTACGCGCGGTGTGACGACGTCGACCGGCCGGATTTCCTGCATTTCGATCTCGATCCGGTACCGCCGGCGACGTTCGATGCGGTGCGTGCGACGGCGCTGGTGCTGCGCGACGCCCTGACGGCGCTGCGCATGCCTGCGCACGTGAAGACCACCGGCTCGAAAGGCGTCCACGTGTACGTACCGATCGTCCGTGGTCCGATACAGAAAGCGGTATGGACATTCGCCAAACAGCTCGCGCTCGTGCTGGCCGATCGGCACCCGGACCTGATCACGGCCGAATACCGGATTGCGAAGCGGCCCGCGGGCCGCGTACTCGTCGATTACAACCAGAATGCGTGGGGCCGCACGCTCGCGTCGGTGTATTCGCCGCGTCCAACTCCGGACGCGACTGTCTCGACGCCGATCACGTGGCCGGAGCTCGAAGCCGGTGCGACGACCGGCGACTTCCGCATCGACAACGTTCCCGCGCGGATTGCAGCGCTGGGCGACCTCTGGGCCCCGATGGCCGACCGGCGACATCGATTCGACCTCTCCCCGCTGCTCGCGCCGCCGGCGCGGGCACGAGCCCAACGCCGATGACGCTCGCGCTGCCGACGGACTACGCGCCGATGGAGGCGAAGCTCGTCGCCGTGCTGCCCGAGGGGCCGCAATGGCAGTACGAGCCGAAATGGGACGGGTTCCGCTGCCTCGCATTCAAGGAAGGTGCGGATATCGAGCTGCGGTCGAAGGCCGGGCAGCCGTTCAACCGCTACTTTCCCGAGATCGTCGCGGCGATGCAGGCGCTGCCGGTGCCGTGCTGCGTGCTCGACGGCGAGCTCGTCGTTCCGCAAGGCGGCACGCTGTCGTTCGACGAGCTGCTGATGCGCATCCATCCGGCGGAGAGCCGCGTGCAGAAGCTCGCGCGCGAACATCCGGCGGTCTACATCGTGTTCGACCTGCTCGTCGACAGCGATGGAACGCCGCTCGTCGAGCGCTCGCTTGGCGAACGGCGCGCCGCACTCGAGGCACTCGCGCAAAAGGCGTTCGGCGACCGACCGGCGTTTCGGTTGTCGCCGACAACGCATGCGCGCGCCGACGTGGACCGCTGGTTCGAATCGCTCGGCACCGAGCTTGACGGCGTGATCGCGAAACGGAGTGATCTGCCCTACCGCACCGGCGATCGGACGGGGATGCAGAAGTTCAAACAGATGCGCACGGCGGACTGCGTCGTCGGCGGCTTTCGCTATGGCACGAGCACCGACGTCGTCGGGTCACTGCTGCTGGGCCTCTTCGACGACGATGGACTCCTTCATCACGTCGGCTTCACGTCGAACATCCCGCGGGACGATCGCAAGTCACTCACCGCGAAGCTGGAAAAACTGATTGAGCCGCCGGGCTTCACCGGCCGCGCACCCGGCGGTCCCAGCCGCTGGAGCACCGAGCGCAGCGGTGAATGGCAGCCGCTGCGCAACGCGCTCGTCGTCGAAGTCCGCTACGATCACTTCAGCGCGGGACGGTTTCGTCATGGCACGAGTCTCCTGCGCTTTCGGCCCGACAAGGCCCCTGCGCAGTGCACGTTCGAACAGGTGCGGCACGAGCCCGCGGGGACGCTGCTGCCTCGCTCGCGGGTACCTAGCGCCTAGCGGCAGAGACCGAGCACGCGCTCCTGCTGCGGACACGCCGGCGACGAAGGGACGAATGGCGTCGGCTGCCCCGGCATTGGCGCGGCGCGGACGCGCGTGGCGATGCACGCCTGCAGCTCGCGCGTGGTCGGCGCATAGTAAGCCCAGCCCCGGCCGAGATCAGGCAGCGCGAGACTCACCTCGCGCCATTTCGGATGACCGTTCGACTGCAGGATGAAAAAGTTGCGACACATGTCGCGCGCGAACCGACGCAGGTGTTCGCGTGTGTTGCCGAGGTTGAAGTCGTAGGTGACGAGGTAGGCTTTGACCGCCAGCGACGGCAGATCCTCGGTCAGCAGGTTCGGGTAGCTCGTCGCGCGCACGGTCGCGGGAAAATACGTCTGCAACACGGCTTCGCTCGACGCGTCCTTCGGGTCGAAGCGCAACAGCTTCACGTATTGCCGCGATTCCGGCTTCATGTCCGTCAGCACTTTCGCCGGCTGCCCCGCGATGATCGCGACGACGTCGATCGACCGGTCGGTCACGAGCTTCGCCAGCGCTTCTTCGTTGGACAGGAAGCTCGCATTCGCATCGGCGAGCGGCTCCTTGAACATCAGGTTGTAGAGCGTTGTCGTCGTCAGCGCCGTCCCGGAACCGACGGGACCGGCGTTGATGCGCATGCCGCGGATATCGTGGACGTAGTTCAACGGCGAATCGGCACGAGCGACGAAATAGATCTCTTCGTTGTACAGCGGCATCACGACCCGCAGCGGCATGATCAGGTTGCGCGCCTCCGCGTTGCCTGCAGCCGCCTGATCCAGAAATGCCTGGTAGACGTCGGATTGCACGAGCGCGAGCTTGACGCCAGGCTCGAAGCGAAGCCTGTGCACGTTCTCGGCGGACCCGGCTGAAGGCAGCGCGTCGAGCTGAATGTCGGCCAGCGGCGCGATGTAGCGCGCGAGATCCTTGCCGATCTGGATGTAAGTGCCGCGCTCGGACGCCGTGACGATCTTGAAGGACGCCGCGGCGTCGGCGACGGCGGCATGGCCGATCATTGCCGTTGCGAGGAAGGCGGCGAACAGGCGATGCATGCTCAGGGTCCCTAGCGCCCGCAAAGTCCAAGGGCGGCGACACTAGCGGTGCAGTTGCCTGTGATCACGGGGGCTGCCGGCGTAACCGGCGGCGCCAGCAGGGCTGGTGCGTCGGTGCTTGGCGCGGGCGTCACGGCCGACGAGGGCACACTCGACCGCCGTACGGGTGGCGACACGCCACCTGCTGACGACGGCGCACGCGGCGTGCGCGTGGCCGTGCGGAATTCGTTCGCGGAAGGACGGCGCGGAGTCGCCGCGCGCGGTGGGGCAGCGGACTCGACCGGACGATCGGCCCTCGGAGCCGGCGGATCACTTGCAGTGGATAAAGGCGCTTCGGTCGCCGGCGGCGAAGACGCAACAGCCGGCGACGCTTGCGATCCTTTGTCAAGCGTCACAGCAGCGGGCGATGACAGCGACGGCGTGGCTTCGCCAGGCGCACCGGGATCGGGCGACGCCGCAGCGGCGGCGTCAGACCGGATTGCCGACGGTTGAGTCGCTTCGCCAGCCGGTTGCGTCGCCGTCGTGGCGGGCGGGCCGGTGCCGGCCGACGACGTCGTCGGTTGTGCGGGTGCCCTTGTCGATTGTGCCGACGCTGTCGTGGGCGGCGCGGGCGTTGGCTCGGCCTGCACGGCGTTCGGTACCGTGACTGCGAGCGGCACCGACGACTCCGGCGCCGCGTCGCGAATGATCGTGCGCGTGTATCCGTAATAGACGGCAGCGGCGACGACCAGAAGGAGTCCTGCGACGATGGCCGCGCGCGGAACACGCCGACGATCGGTCCGCGCATTGGCGTCCGAATCGATGACCGGCGTATCGTTGATCACGCGCAGCGGCAGTACATCGACTTGACGCGCTGCGGCCGGCGGTTCTTCGCCTTTCATCGTCCGAGCCACTTCGACCGCCTGCATCGAGTCGCGCCAGAATGCATCGAGGCGCTCGGCAGCCGATGCCAGTTCCCGCGCAGACGCGGAAGCAGGCTTGCCGGCGACATCGGATGCCGGAGCGCCGGTCAACTGGGCGATCGCCTCTGCCGGTCTCGTCGGCGCAGGCGGCTTATCCGCTGCGGTCCCTTCCGCCTGCGCAGCACCGGCTACAGCCGTTGCCGCAGGGGCGCCGAGCAGCGCGCCGCACTGATGGCAATACGTCGCCGAAATGTCGTTGATGGCTTCGCACTGCGCGCACGGACGCAACCCGAGACCGGCGCCGCATTCATTGCAGAACTTGGCGCCAATCGGATTGGCGTGATCGCAAAAGGAGCAGTTGTTTGTTGCCATCGTTGACCAGGCCGCGACTTCGAATGATGCAACGAATTTGCAGGCCGGTGTTGCCGGCCCGTTCAACGGGACGGGTGGTCAATGCCGCCCGTCGGCGCGATTGTCGAGCGCGACTACGCCGCTGCGGTCTCGGAAGGTACGGCAGGCAGCGATGTGGCGATCGCGTCGTCCACGCTGTCCATCCACACGAACTCGAGTTGCGCACGCGCATCCGCGGGAATGTCCTCGAGATCGCGCTGGTTCCGCGCGGGCAGCATCACCGTCCGGATGCCGGCACGCAGCGCGGCCAGCACTTTCTCCTTGACCCCGCCGATCGGCAGCACCAGACCGCGCAGGCTGATCTCGCCTGTCATCGCGACGTCGCTGCGCACCGGCCTTCCGGTCAAAAGCGACGTCAACGCGACGAAGATCGCCACACCGGCACTCGGTCCGTCCTTGGGCGTGGCGCCCGCCGGGACGTGGATGTGGATGTCCGAATTCTCGAGCGCCTGCGCAACGCCCAGTTGCGCAGCGCGCGCCTTGACGAGCGATAGCGCCGCCTGCGCGCTTTCCTTCATCACGTCGCCGAGCTGGCCCGTCAGGATCAGCTTGCCCGAACCCGGCATACGCGCCGCCTCGACGAACAGGATGTCGCCGCCGACCGGGGTCCAGGCGAGCCCTGTGGCGACGCCGGGCACGCTGCTGCGCATTGCCACTTCCGCGTCGAACTTGCGTGCGCCGAGTATTGCGTGCAGGTCATGCGCATCGATCGCGATCGTCTGCGCCGTTCCTTCGGCGATGCGCACGGCGACATTGCGCAGCACGTTGCCGATCTCGCGCTCGAGATTGCGCACACCCGCCTCGCGCGTGTAGTCGTGGATGATCGCGAGCAGCGCGGTGTCGGCGATGTCGCACTGCCCGGCGGCAAGTCCGGTGGCCGTCATCTGCCGAGGCACGAGGTAGCGCTTCGCAATCTGCAGCTTCTCCTGCGCCGTGTAGCCGGGCAACTGGATGATCTCCATCCGGTCGCGCAACGGCCCCGGAATCGTGTCGAGGACGTTGGCCGTGCAGATGAACATCTCGTGCGACAGGTCGAACGGCACCGCGAGGTAATTGTCGCGGAACGTCGAGTTCTGTTCCGGATCGAGCACTTCGAGCAGCGCCGACGACGGGTCGCCGTGAAAGCCGCCCGCGCCGAGCTTGTCCACTTCGTCGAGCATCATCACGCCGTTGCGCGTCCCGGACTTGCGGATGCTCTGGATGATGTTGCCCGGCAACGATCCGATGTACGTGCGTCGGTGGCCGCGAATCTCGGCCTCGTCGTGAACGCCGCCGAGGCTGACGCGGACGAACTTGCGACCGGTGGCCTTCGCGATGCTCTGGCCGAGCGACGTCTTGCCCACGCCGGGCGGGCCGACGAAGCACAGGATCGGACTGCGGCCCTCGGGATTGAGCTTGCGCACCGCCAGGTATTCGAGGATGCGGCGCTTGATCTTCTCGAGACCGAAGTGATCGTCATCGAGAATTCGCCGTGCCTCGCCGATGTCGATCGGCGCGCCGGCGTCGAGCGCCCACGGCAACTCGATCAGCCACTCGAGGTACGTGCGGACCATCGAATACTCGCCCGCGGCCTCAGGCATCCGTTCGAGGCGCTTCAGCTCCTTGCGCGCGGCCTTCTCGACTTCCTCGGGCATGCGCGCTTCGGTGATGGCCTTTTCGAGCTCCGCGATGTCAGCGCCGCTCTCGTCGCCTTCTCCAAGCTCCTTCTGGATCGTGCGCAGCTGCTCGCGCAGCAGGTGCTTGCGGTTGGTGTCGGTGATCGATTCGCGCGTGCGCTCGTCGATCTCGCGCGACACCTTCAGCACTTCGATGCGCCGCGCGAGCAGCTCGAGCAGCTTGTCGAGCCGCGCCTTGAGATCGAACGTCTCGAGCAGCGCCTGCTTTTCCTCGGCGCTGACGTCCATCAGGCCCGAGATAAAATCGGCGAGCTTGGCCGCGCCGTCGACGCTCTGCAGCGCAGCAACCATTTCCTCGGGGACCTGCGGCAGCAGTTGCAGGATCTCGACAGCGCGCTGCTTCAACGCGCGCGCCCGCCCCTCGATCTCGGTGCCGACCTCGTCAGGATCGTCGATGAACTGCACGCGCGCGACCGGGAACGGCCAGCCGTCCAGGAATTGCAGCACGCGAAAGCGCCGCAGGCCGCGGGCGATCGCGTGATGCGTGCCGTCGGGCGTGGTCACGTAGCGAATCACCGCGGCGCTCGAGCCGACCCAGTGCAGGTCCTCGCTGGCGGGCTCCTCGACGTCCGGCTTGCTCTGCAACAGGACGCCGAGCGGACGCTCGAGGCGCACGGCCTCCTGCGCTGCCGCGCGCGACCGCTCGCGCCCCACCGTCAGCGGGACGACGGTGCCGGGGAACATCACGACGTTGCGCACCGGCAGGATGATCAGCGCGTCGTCGGGAATCGGGCGCGCCGCAACCTCGGCGTGCGCGTGGGCGGCGGCTCCCCCGGCGTCGACGGATGTCCGGCCTTCGACGGAAACGGGATGGTCGATCGGATGCGTGTCTTCGGTCATGGAGTCAGCCATTCCTTCGCAGGCGCAGCACCAGGCAGCCATGGGTCAGTTCGGGCGTGCCGACTTCGAACCGGCCCTGGGGAAGTTGAACGCGGCGCTCGAATGCGCCGTACGGTATTTCCAGTTGCCGCACGGCCAGCCGAAGGCCGGTGAATGGCAGCGGACGCTCGCCGCGGATGACCAGCGCACCGCGCTCGTGAACGACGTGCACGCGCTCGGCGGCCACGCCGGGCATCGCGACGACGATGACGATCTCGCGCTCGCCCTCGAACATGTCCACGGGCGGCTCCCACGCCGCTTGGGCAGCAGTCGACGGCGCGAGCCGGAAGAACCGCCGGTGCATCCGTTCGGCCTCGTCGAGCACGTCGCAGGCTTGCGCCCACATCCAGTCACCGGGATCAGTTCTGCGCATGGGTTGTGATCCACTGCATCAATTGGGGGAGCGGCAGTGCGCCGGATTGGCGCGCGATTTCCCGGCCGTTGCGAAATGCGACGAGCGTCGGGATGCTGCGGATCGCGAAGCGCGACGCGATCTCGGGCTCGGCTTCGGTGTCGACCTTGGCGAGGTGCACGCCGGGCGCGACCTTCGCCGCAGCCTGTTCGTACGCCGGCGCCATCATCCGGCACGGCCCGCACCACGCTGCCCAGAAGTCGACGACGATCGGCAGCTCGGTCTTCGCGACGACCTTGTCGAAGCTCGCGTCGTCGAGCGCAACGGGCGCGGCGGGCAGCAGCTCCTGCTTGCACTGGCCGCAGGTCGGCGCTTCCGCGAGACGGGAGTCCGGGACGCGGTTCGTGGTCCTGCAGCGGGCGCAGACGATCAGCATCGTGCGCCGTCTCGGCAATCGGGATTCCCGAAACCGGCCGCCGGTACC
>Ga0207674_10003453_pt1 | contig 19331 bp, 17 predicted proteins | sample KBSCornC72_FD_184303 | JGI IMG/M metagenome (GOLD analysis project Ga0207674, IMG submission 184303) | Corn rhizosphere microbial communities from Kellogg Biological Station, Michigan, USA - KBS Corn C7-2 (SPAdes) (version 2) | ecosystem: Host-associated > Plants > Roots > Rhizosphere > Soil ... | reverse complement strand
GGGAACCGAGTGGAACGCGAGAGGCTTGATCTTCTTGCCGCGAATATCGACGATGGCGACGTCGATACCGTCGAGCGACGTGCCGCTCATGATGCCTGCTACACGCATAAGAATGGCCGCAAATGAACGCGAATGAACGCGAATGTCAAGCCAACTCCTTTTGAATCTCGGATAGAAGTTGGAGTGCATCGATAGGTCGAAGTTCGTCCAGCTTTAGCGCGCGGATCCGGGCGGCGAGCTGATGATTGACCGGCTCGAACAACTGGATCTGCATAGGTCCGCTGGGCGGCGTAAGCTCTTCGGTCACCGCCGATTCGTGATGCGCCAGGATCTCGCGAGCCCGCTCGATCACACTCATCGGCAGCGCAGCCAGGCGCGCTACTTCGATGCCGTAGCTGCGGTCTGCCGATCCCGGTTCGACGCGGCGCAGGAAGAGGATCTGGTCGCCGGATTCTTTGACGGAAACATGAAGATTGCGGACGCCTTCCAGCTGGCCGGCCAGCTCGGTGAGCTCGTGGTAGTGTGTCGCGAAAAGCGTCTTCGCGCGGATGAGTCGATGGATGTGTTCGATGACCGCCCAGGCCAGTGCCAAGCCGTCATAGGTCGATGTGCCGCGGCCGATTTCGTCGAGGATGATCAGGCTGCGCTGCGTGGCGGAGTTCAGGATGACCGCGGTTTCGGTCATCTCGACCATGAAAGTAGATCGCCCGCGCGCCAGGTTATCGGCCGCACCAATGCGGGTGAATACGCGATCGACGATGGGCAGCAGTGCGGATTCCGCGGGGATATACGATCCCATCTGCGCCAGGATCGTGAGAAGCGCGGCCTGTCGCAGGTAGGTAGATTTCCCGCCCATGTTGGGTCCGGTGATGACGGCGATGAATTGCGTTTCAGGATGAAAGTAAAGATCGTTGGGAATGAAGCGCTGGGCGTCTTGGGCTGCGAGTCTCTCGATGACGGGATGTCGTCCCGCCATCACGCGCATTTCACCCGAGTCGGAAAATCGAGGCCGGATGTAGCGGTTTTCGGCGGCCACCTCGGCGAGACCGACAGCGACATCGAGCTCGGCGACCGCGGCGGCAGTGGCTTTGATGCGCGCGGCGTGCGACGAAGCCAGCACGCGGAGCTGCTCGAAGATGTCGCGCTCGATGGCGATCGATCTTTCCTCGGCTTCCAGAATCTTGACTTCGAGTTCCTTGAGCTCGGGCGTGGTGAAACGCTCGGCGTTGACCAGCGTCTGCTTGCGCTGGTAATCCGCCGGGGCCAGATGCTGGTTGGATTTCGAAATTTCGATGTAGTAACCGAAGACGTTGTTAAATCGGACCTTGAGGGACGCGATGCCGGTGCGGGCGCGCTCGCGCTGCTCGATCTGGACCAGGTACGTGCGGCTGTTCTGGGAGATGTCTCGAAGTTCATCGAGGCGCGCGTCGTAACCCGAGCGTATCGTCCCGCCGTCGGACAGATTCACAGGCGGCTCGTCGGCGATGGCCGAGAGGACGCGGTCGCGAAGTTCGGGAATGGGGTCGAGACGGGACTGGATGTCCAGAAGTAACCCCGTCCTTACGGCTAGGGCTGAAAGCGAAGGTATGACGGCGAGAGAGCGCGCGAGCGCGAGAAGATCGCGGGGGCCGGCCGAGGCAAGGGAGATCTTCGCCAGCAGGCGCTCGAGATCGAGAATCGATTCCAGATGCTTGCCGAATTCCGCACGGAGAATCGGCGATGCATGGAGTTCCTCGACGGCATCCAGGCGAGCTTCGATCTCGGCGACGTCGATCGAGGGCGCGAGCAATCGGCGGCGGAGCAAGCGTCCGCCCATGCCGGTTCGGGTGCGGTCGAGCACATGCAGCAAGGTCGATTCTTTGGATTCGCCGGCGAAGAGCGGCTCGACAAGTTCCAGATTGCGAATGGTGGTGGCATCGAGAATGAGCGCGTCGGCGCGATTGTAAAACGTCGGCCGCTCCAGGTGATCGAGCGCGTTGCGCTGGGTGTCGCGAAGATAGTGCAGGATCGCCGCGGCTGCGCCCGTGGCTAACGGACGGGACTCGAGACCACAACCGTCGAGCGCCAGCAGATGGAAGTGATCGCACAGGCTGCGCGCGGCGTAGTCGGCGCCGAATACCCAAGCGTCGAGAGGCGTTTTCAGACAGGGCAGAGAATCCGCCATGCCTTATGGGACCACGACCTCTCGCGTATTTAGAGTCTCAAGAGTGGTGCGAATTTCGGCGGCGTCGATCTCGGTGGCGCGAAACTCTCCGGTGGAGATATCGACATGCGCTACGCCGGCTCTACCCGCACGTGGGTCCGAACCCGGCATCACGGCAGCAAGGTAATTGTTCTCGTGCGAGCGCAGCACTTGCGCATTCATCGCGGTGCCGGGTGTGACGATGCGGGTGACTTCGCGCTTGACTAACTTCGTCGCGGCGGTGGCGACTTCCATTTGGTCGCAGATGGCGACGCGGTAGCCTTTCTGGATCAGGCGCGCGATGTAGTTTTCGGATGCGTGATACGGCACACCGCACATGGGAATGGGCTGGCCCTTTTCTTTGTTGCGGGCGGTCAGCGTGATTTCGAGCTCGCGCGCGGCGGTGACGGCGTCGTCGTAGAAGAGCTCGTAGAAATCGCCCAACCGGAATAGCAGCAGAGCGTTGGGAACTTGCTGCTTGATGCCGTGGTATTGCCGCATCAGCGGCGTGGAGGGGTCAGCTGTCATCAAAAGGTACTGCTTTTGATTTTAGCGTCCGACGACTTTGACAACTTTGGCGGTCTCAGCCTCCGCGGCCTGGAGGTGTTCTGTCACTTCGTCCCAACGGTGGTCGAGCATGGATCCCGCGGCCAGTCCGAAAAGCAACTGGAAGCGAGCGACGGCAGCGGCGGTGTCGGCGTTCAACGATGCATGCTGGGAGGCCAGCCTGGCGTTCATATCGCCAGCGCTCTTCCAGGCAGAGGCGGCGCGTTTTGCGTCCGTGGTGTAACGGGCTTGCAGGTCGCTGAAGGTTTCTTTATCCGCGGCGGCGACATTCGCAACATCGGGCGGTGTTAAGGCGAAGGGCGGTTCGGCGGCTACTGGCGGAGGCACTGGTTCGAAGGTGAGTTGTTCAGGCTGGCCGCCAGCCCAGGCGCAGGGGAACGCCGAGATGCGAGTCGAAAGACGGCCGAGCGATGCGCGCATCTGTGCGTTGCTGGAGTAAGCGTTCATCGTTCTGACGTACGCAGCCATGCTGCGGACCATCAGGCGATTTGCGGCGTAATCAGCGGCGGTGAGTGCTGAGCAGTATGAGCCGGCTCCAGCCAGATAATTGTCGAAGCGGCCGAGATCGTCCATGGTCACCCGCGAAGGTTGCTGGCCGAGGATGCCGCCGAGGTTGCCGCGCCACAAGGATCCGGCGCTTACACCGCCGACGCGGGGAACGATTTGGGCGTATGTGGTCAGTCCGGTCAGAAGAACAAGAGCCGAGGCGAAACGCATTTTACTTTCTGACGACGTCGCCGACCACCGGAGCAGGGCCGCCCGATGGAGCAAATGTTCCCGTCGAGATGCGATCGCGAACGTTGGTGATGGTGAGCGTGCCGATGGGAGAGGTCTGCACATCCAGCACCTCGCCCGTCTTGGGATCCTTAATTTCCTTGCCCTTGTGATAGATGGTGAAGGTCTGGCCCTTGGCGAGACCGGCCGCGCTTCCGGCATTGATGGTCAGGCTGGTTCCGTCCACGTCGGCGACGATTGCGTCGAGGTCGTTTTCACGGCTGCCTGCGCTGCCCGTCGTGGGACCGGCGGCGATCTGCTGCGAGAGCTTGTTCACGGCGTCCATGGTGGCCTCGCCGATGATGGTTTCGGCGAAGTTGGAGCTAGTCATGTTGAATCCGCCGCCAACGCCTACACCGCCGGCGAACATGGCAGCTCCGAATCCCTTGCTGGTGCGCTTGGATTCGCCGCGTGCTTCACCGCTGCCGACGACTTCACTGGTCTCGGCGTCGACCAGACGGTAGTCGATTACCACGACCGCCTTCGCATCGGACTTGGATCCGCCGGCGACTCCGCCTGCGCCGGGAACGATTGCGCCGACTGCGGCGCTGGTCTTGCGGTCATCGCGTCCGAACACGACGATATCGCCCATCAACGTGAGATCCGCGCCGCGGATCTGACCTACGCGTGCGCCGGTTCCTTGCTTGACACGGTTGCTGGCGGCGAAATCCTGTTCCTTGGTAAGGTTCGCCACCTTGCGGCGTTCCACGACAGTGAACTTGCCATCCTGCGTAACGCGCGTAGTGAGCATGGCGGCGATGCCCGTGCCGATGTTCTGCTGCGTGCCAAAGATTGCCTGCACGCCAGTCATGACGGCTGAGTAATCGAAGGGATCAATGATCAGCGCCTTCTTGGTTTGCGCCGAAGCGAGTGTCGCCGATGCGGCGAGCAGGCCTACCAGGAGTTTTCTGTTCATGATAGTTGTCCTTATATCTTCTTGCGCGCCATGAAACCGTTTTGCGCGGCCGATCCGGTGTAGTTACCAGTCGCAATCTTCTCGCGCACGCTGGTGATGGTCATTTCGCCGGTCTTTTCGGTGACGACATCCAGAGTTTCCTTGGTCACCGGATCTTTGACTTCGCGGACAATGCGAAGAACCTCGAACACGTCGCCGGCACTCACGCCATCGTTCGATCCGACGTTAAGCGTTAACACCTTTCCAGAAACATCGGCCACGCGGCCTTCCACGGGGCGAACCGTCTTCTTCATCGTCGCGGTCTGCGTCAGCAGAATCTCGGCGATCTTATTGACTGCATCCTGCGTGGCTTCGCCGATGATGGTCTGGGCGAAGTTGGAACTGGTCATATCGATCTGGACACCGGCTGCGCCCTTGCCGATGGCTCCGCCGATCGCACCGAGAGCATTTCCCTTGCGAACCGATTCGCCCCGAGCCTCGCCGGTGGCGATGACTTCGGAGGTTTCGGCGTCGATCAGGCGGTAGTCGATGGCGACCACGGCCTTGTCCTCATTCTTGGCGGAGGCTATAGCGCCGAATGCGCCGCCGATGAGGCCGCCGCCCTTGACGCTCTTCTTCTTGTCGTCGCGGCCGAAGATCACGATGTCGCCGGAGAGAAGGGCGTCGGCTCCGGAGATCTGACCCACGCGAGCGCCGCTGCCTTGCTTCACGCGGTTGCTGGTGTTGAAGTCCTGTTCCTTGATGAGCGTGTCCATCTTGGCGCGCTCAACTACGACAACCTTATTCGCCTGGGCCAGCCTGGTGACCAGCATGGCGCGGATACCTTTTCCGATGTTCTGCTGCGTTCCGAAGACCGCCTGTACGGAGGTCATCACAGCCGAATAGTCGAACTCATCGACGATGACGCGCTTCTTATCAGCCTGCGCCGTAGGTCCTGCGGGCGCCGGAGCTGCAGCCGCAACGGGTGCAGGCTCGGGGGCAGGAGCAGGGGCCGGAGCAGCAGCCGCTACGGGAGCTGGCGTTGGAGCTGGTGCCGCTGCGGCAGCCGGAGCTGCGGCGGATGCGGGATCCAACATGGCTTCGATGATCTTTTCCGACACGCCGGCGTTCTTCAGCTTCACCAGGTCGGCTGGCGCGAGATTCGCAGGCTTGTTCTCCCGTTGCAGAGTTCGGATGATCAGGCTTTCCGAGAGTCCGGCTTTCACGGATTCGATTACCGAATCCACGGCCGATGGGGCTTTGGGCGCAGCGGTCTTTGCCGGGGTGGCCTTCGGCGCGGCTTTAGGAGCTGCCGTCTGCCCCAAGGCAAGAGCTACCAATAGGGTCAAAGCGACGGCCAGATTGGCAATCGCGAAAAGCTTGCGTCTCATTCAGATTCCTCCTGATGCACTAAGAACGGGAACTCCGCCGCACGACGGTTTCCCGGCAAAACTGTTGGGATGCTGGGGATAGTATGTCGAGGTTGTCTTATCGCTGTCAAGCGGTGGTAAAATCGCCACGGCGGCTTAACGTGATCATGCGGAGACACATCGCGCTGCTGCTCGGCGCCGGGTTTTTCGCGGCGGGCGTCGCCACGGCCCAATTCACGCCGCGGATCAAGCCTCCCAAAAAGGAAAAAGAGCTGGAGACCCAGACGCTCCCGCTGCCTCCTGAGCCTCCCTCGGCCGTGATCGCCGAAACCGGCAAGCTGACGTTCCATGTCTCTCCTCTATCGGCCAAAGGGCTGCTGACGCAACAGGTCCGCGATGCGTTAAAAGCGCTGGATCGGGCGAACAGCGGTGGGACTTTCGTCAAGTTGCGGGCGTTCGTTGCAGGCACCGGCGATATGCGCCGCGTGGCGGCGATTGTAAGCGAGGACTTTTCCGAGAAGAAAATGCCCCTGCCGGCCGTGACGACGATGCAGGTGGGCGCGCTGCCGATGGAGGGCGCGCAGGTGGTGATCGAGAGCATCAGCGTGGATAAGAAGACCGTGAATCCGAATGGCCTGGTATTCTTCTCCGCGTCGCCTCCCGCCAACTTAGCAGCGGCGGCCAAGGCGCGACAGGCGGATTTGGTGCAGGTCACCTGCTTCGTGGCGGATGCTCGGGCGCCGATGACGCAGTTCCCAGGCGCCGTCGTGAATTTGGTCCAACCCACCCGGTTAGCGATGGAAGCAGAGACCTCCTGCGAAGGCGTGGGGCGGCTTCAGATGCCTGGGAAGAGCCCTGCGAAGCTGGTCTTCACCGGCATACAAATGGCGTTCGGCGATCAGGACGAGGCCCTCCGTTTGGCATACGGGCGGCTGGGGCGCGCCTTGGAATCCGTGAAGGCGCGTTATGGCGATTCCGTGGTCATGAACATCTATTCCTTGAACCGGAGCACGGCGGAGAAGGCAGCCGCCCTGGTACCCGAATTCCTGGGATCGAGGACCCCTGTTTACACCACACGAGTGGTTGAAGGCTTACCCTCTCTAGACGCCGCCCTGGCGATTGAGCTAGTGGCCGTCGGGCCTTGACAAGCATCCTTGACACACGGGCCTCCAAGTGTTACTTTCTACATGAGATACGCGAATCAGACCGATTACCTCAACGGATGTATTCGCAACCGGAATCTGTAATTTAGAGTCCGGTAGGCTCCTGGAGAATTAGATGGCATACACGCTGAAAGTGAACGGGCAGTCTAAGACTGTTGATGTGCCCGCGGATACGCCCCTATTGTGGGTACTCCGAGACGTTCTTGACATGAAGGGCACCAAGTTCGGCTGTGGAGCCGGCTTGTGCGGAGCCTGTACGGTCCACGTGAACGGCAAAGCGGTCCGCTCCTGCCAGACACAAGTGGGGACCGTGAAAGATCCGGTCACGACCATCGAAGGGCTGTCGGCAGACGGCACGCATCCAGTGCAGAAGGCCTGGATGGAAGTGGACGTCCCGCAGTGCGGATATTGCCAGGCAGGCCAGATGATGTCGGCATCAGCGCTGCTGGCGACCAAGCCCCAGCCGACCGACAAGGACATCGATTCCGCCATGTATGGCAACCTGTGCCGCTGCGGCACGTACTTGAGAATTCGACAGGCGATTCACCGTGCGGCGCAGCTGGCTTCAGCGCGTCCGGGCGCCACCGGCGGCGGCGCCGGAAGGGCGAGGGAGTAACGGAGAACGATCATGAAGAAGAAAAATACCGTGAAGAATATCGATCGTCGCTCCTTTTTGACCGTGGCAGCCACCGGAACCGGCGGCGTGCTGTTCGGACTCGTATTCAAGGCAGACGCCCAGCAGCCGGGCGCACCCAAAGGCGCTCCTGCAGCTCCTCCGGCTGGCGGACGGGGCGGACCGGGCGGCTTTGGAGCTGCTCCGCTGAAACCTGCCGACTTCATCACCGTTAATTCTGACAACAGCGTCACCATCATCGCCAAGAACCCGGAAGTAGGGCAGGGTGTTCGCGCGATGCTGCCCATGTTGATCGCCGAAGAACTGGATGTGGATTGGAAGGACGTCAAGATCGTCCAGGCCGATCAGGATCAGGCCAAGTACGGTGGCCAGATCGCAGGAGGCAGCACGGCGACTCCGACCAACTGGATTCCAATGCGGCAGCTCGGCGCGCAGGCCAGGATGATGTTCGTCAACGCCGCCGCGCAGACCTGGAACGTTCCCGCGGCCGATCTGACTACAGGATCCGGCAAGGTGATGCACAAGGCATCCAACCGGACCGCCACTTACGGCGAACTGGCTTCGAAGGTTGCGTCCATGACGCCTCCCGATGCCGCGTCGATCAAGTTCAAGGATCCGAAAGACTACAAGATCATTGGGCAGACCATGGTCAGCCCCGATCTTCCGAAGATCCTCACTGGTAAGCCGGTGTTCGGCATCGACCAGATGGTTCCGGGCATGCTGTACGCCGTGTTCGAGAAATGCGGCGTATTCGGCGGCAAGGTAAAGACGCACAATCTGGACATGATCAAAACGCTGCCGGGCATCAAGGCTGCGTTCGTGGTCGATCGTCCGGATATCACCGCGGCTGTACTGCCGGGCGATCCGGGTCTCGAGAGCGGAATCGCGATCGTGGCTGAGTCGTGGTATCAGGCGAATTCGGCTCGAAAGAAACTGGTGGTTACCTGGGATGAAGGTACTCGGGCTACCGCAGATCACAGCAGCACTGCGTATGCCGCGAAGGCTCAGACCATCGGCACGGGCGAGCCGATGAGCACTACGCGCAAGGACGGCGATCCGGAAGCGGCGCTCAAGACTGCCGCGAAGACGGTCACGGCGAACTACTCGTATCCGTTCATTTCACACGCTCCGCTGGAGCCGCAGAACTGCACGGCGCACTTCAAGGACGGCAAGCTGGAGCTCTGGACCAGCAGTCAGATTCCGACGGGCGCTCGCGGCTTGGCTGCGGCGGCCTGCGGCATCGACCAGAGTGCGATCACGCTGCACATGGTCCGCGGCGGCGGCGGGTTCGGCCGTCGGTTGACCAACGATTACGCAGCGGAAGCGGCGTACATCTCGAAAGAAGTCGGCGCACCGGTGAAGCTGCTGTGGACCCGTGAAGACGATATGAAGCATGACTACTATCGTCCGGGCGGCTACCAGTTCCTGTCGGCGGGCGTGGACGCGTCGGGCAAGGTGGTCGCGTGGCGGAATCACTTCGTCACCTACGGCGCCAAGAACGACGGCCAGGCCAAGGGCCCGGCGATTCAGTCGGTAAGCGCTGGCGGCATCGGGGCGACCGAGTTCCCGCAACCGTTCATCGAGAACTTCGCGCTGTACACTTCGGCGCAGCCGCTGGCGATCCGCACAGGTTCGCTGCGCGCTCCCACCAGCAACGCGATGGCGTTCGTCACGCAGAGCTTCATCGACGAGCTGGCTCATGCTGCGGGTAAGGATCCGGTGCAGTTCCGCCGCGATCTGTTGTCGCAGACCAAGCCGGTTCCGCCTCCCGCTCCTGGCGGATTCGGCGGCGGCAACGCGTTCAATGCGTCCCGTATGCGGGGCGTTCTGGACCTGGTCGCCGAAAAGTCGGGCTGGGGCAAGAAGACTTTGCCCAAGGGCACCGCGATGGGCGTCGGATTCCACTTCAGCCACAGCGGCTATTTCGCTGAGGTCGCCGAAGTCACCGTCACCAACAAGAAGGTGAAGGTGAACAAGGTATGGGTGGCGGCCGACATCGGCAGCACCATCATCAATCCCGGCCAAGCGCTGAACATGGCGCAGGGCGCCATCATCGATGGCATGGGCGCGATGATGGAGCAGGAGATCACGGTCGATCGCGGCCGCGTGGTGCAATCGAACTTCGATACGCATCCGCTGCTTCGGATTTCCGCGGCTCCGTCCGACATCGAAGTGCACTACGTGAAATCGGAAAATCCTCCGACGGGTATGGGCGAGCCGTCCATGCCGCCGATTCTGCCGGCGATCGCGAATGCGATCTTCACGGCAACCGGCGACCGCGTCCGGGCGCTGCCTTTCAAGAAGGCGGGCTATAGCTGGGCGTAATCGCCAGGCACAAGCCTTAAGATGAGGAGGGGGTGCGAAAGCACTCCCTCTTTTTCGTTTATGACACGCCGGCACATTCTTCCGATATGCGCGCTGCTGCTGGCGGCGGCTGCCGCGGTGTTCGCCGAAACCGACACTGTGAGCCTGGCGTCACCCGACGGCCAATTGGTGTTGCGGCTGTTCATCGTGTCGCCCAAGGACAGTATTCTCGTGCGGCTGGCCTATTCGGTGACCTTTCACGGAAAGCTTCTGATGGATACGTCGTTGTTGGGGATCGCGATCCACGATCAGGAAGTGTTTCTGGGCGAAACCGTTGGCTTGATCAGCGCGAAGGAGGAGTCCGCGGATCACTACAATTCCCTGATCGCGCAGTACATTCAGAATGGTTCACTGGGGCGGCGCATCACGATCGAGGCGCGCGCGTACGATGATGGCGTCGCGTTCCGCTACTACATTCCACGCACGAGTACGGTAGAAGATCTGCAGATCGAGGAAGAGCTGACGGATTTCCATTTCGCGCAGGACGGCGCCGCGTATACGTCAGTTGTCAGTGACTATCAGTCGGCGAAGGGCGAGTACAGCAAGACTAACGCGTTGGGCAGCATCCCGCGAAGTTCATTGCTGGCGCTGCCGGTTCTGGTCGAACAGCCTGGCGTAGGGTGGGTGGCGATTACCCAGGCGCAACTCGACAATTATCCGGGGATGTTTGTTTTCCATCCTGAAGGCGCCACCATGCGTACGACGCTGGCGCCGCGCGCGGACAATCAGGCCATGGCGATGCACGGCATGACGCCAGCAGAGACTCCCTGGCGGGTTCTGATGGTCGCGTCCGAACCTCGTAAGCTCCTGGATTCCGATATCGTGCGGAATCTGAATCCCGCGTCTAGGATCGCGGATACTTCGTGGATCAAGCCGCCCAAGGAACTGGTCGCGATCGCCGATGTGACGGGACTAGAGGAGCAGTTCGCGAGCCTGGAGAAGAAGGGCGTCGCTGGCGTGAAGATCGATCTGATGAATCGCGTCGATCAGGAGACGATCAATCTCTATCGTCGCGCGGTTGAAACCGCTGCGGCACATCACTTAATGATCGAGTTTCAGAATGGCCCTTCGGATGGCGTCCAGCGAACGTGGCCGAATGTGATCTCGCGCGAGGATGCAGCGTTCAGGCGAATAGCTCTGCAAGCAAAACCGTGAGGGTCGGATTCTCAGTGCGGAGAACGCCGTCTTTGACTTCCGTGGCTCCAGTCGGCGTGTAGATCCAGGCCTGGCGCGAACGCGGATTGATCACCCAGACGTACGGGACTCCAAAGGTCAGATAGTCGTCGATCTTTGCGTGGGTGTTTTCGAGCGTATCGTCCCGCGAAAGGATCTCGACGCATACGAACGGCGGGTCGCGAAAGATCTGCTCGTCAGGCTCCTTGCCTAAAACCAGGCAAACGTCCGGAATTCGAAAACGACGCGGAGCCATCTGCACACGCTGTTCCGGGAAGCAGAAAGCCTTCCATTCCTGTTCCTTGGCACAGAAGTAGCGAATGAGTTCTCGCTGAGTCCTGCTATGATCTCGCTCGCCGACGTTGCGTTCTAGGACTTTTCCATCGATGTAGTCGCGATCTGGACTATACGACGTGTGTAGATACTGCGTGACAGAAGTCATTTACTCCTCGCCGCGGATCAGATCGTCGAGTGTCTCGCGCGAGCGGATCACGCGCCAGGAGCCGTTTTCGATGAGCACTTCGGCGGGTCGGGGACGGGCGTTGTAGGTAGATGCTTGGACGAAACCATACGCTCCGGCCGTGCACACGGCGAGAAGATCGCCGGGAAAGACTTCGGGCATCTGCCGATCCTGGGCCAGGAAGTCGCCCGATTCGCAGACGGGTCCAACGACGTCGGCGCGCAGGGTACAACCGGCCGAGCTTGCACGCAGCGGCAGGATTTCATGGTGCGCGTCATATAGCGCGGGCCGGATCAGATCATTCATCGCCGCATCGATGATCACGAATTCCTTGTCGCCGCTTTTCTTTCGATAGAGCACACGCGTGATCAGGACTCCAGAGTTGCCGATGATCGAACGGCCGGGTTCGAGGAACAAATGCAGATCGCGTCCGGCAACTTTCTCTCGCAGTGCTGAGACGAACTGGCCGATATCGGGCGAGACCTCGTCCCGCTTATAGGCGATCCCCAGACCACCCCCCAGATCCACGTGACGAATGGTGAACCCCTTGGCGCGCAGGCGTTCGATGAGATCCAGAACGCGATCGACGGCCTCCATCATGGGTGCTTGGTCGAATTGCTGCGAGCCGATATGGCAGCTTACGCCCTCCAGCAGCAGATTGCTTAACTGGCGGGCCCGATCATAGACACCCTCGGCTTCCGCGATATCGATCCCGAATTTATGGGCCAGGCTGCCGGTTGAGATGTACGCGTGCGTCGAGGCATCCACGTTGGGATTCACACGCAAGGCCACGCGCGCCTGAATTCCGTGCCGATGCGCCAATGAGTCCAGTAGCGCGAGCTCGGGTTCGGATTCACAGTTGAACGCGAAGATGCCCGCGATCAGTGCCGCGTCAATCTCCTCGGCGGTCTTGCCGACGCCAGAAAATACGATTTTGGCCGGATCTCCGCCGGCTTTGAGGACGCGAAACAGCTCGCCTGCGGAGACGATATCGAAACCTGCGCCGGCTTGGGATAGCAATTTAAGAATCGCCAGATTACCGTTGGCCTTCATGGCATAGCAGATGGTATGAGGAAGACCCTGGAGGGGTTTCTCATAGGCGCGATAGTTCTCGAGAATTGTGGCGGCAGAATACACGTAGCAGGGCGTGCCGGTCTTCGCGGCAATGTCGGCCAGGTCGATGCCGTCACAGGTCAGAGTGCGATCCACATATTGAACCGGTTTCAAGACAACACCCGCAGGACCACTACGGTTTGATCGTCGGAAATAGGCACAGCTCCGCGGAAGGAATCGACCGCGGCTATAAGCGCGTCGGCGATCGCTTGGGGAGGTTCATGCCCGTGTTTCTTTACCACGCGAATAATACGCTCCCGGCCATATTCCTCGCCCTTTTCGCTGAGCTGTTCATCGACCCCGTCGGAATAGAACACGACGGCATCGCCGGGCTCGGCCGCGATCTCCACTTCGTCATATACCCGGTCGTCGAGCAATCCAATCGGAACGCCCTCGATTTTGGTCTCGATCACGTCGCCTTTGCGAAGGACGAGGGGCGGCGCTGAACCGGCATTGGAAAGCAAAAATCTTCGGAGGAGCGGCTGCCACAGGGCCACCACCAACGTGGCGTACTGAGCGTCCACTTTACGCTCCAGCAGCGTTTCGTTCAGCTTTTGAATCAGTTCAGCAGGATTGCGACGCTGGGCAAGCGTGCGAAGCAGTCCCATGATCAACGCTCCATACAAAGCGGCTGCCGCGCCTTTGCCGCTGACGTCGCCGAAGGCAATCACGCAGGCATTCTCGGCGTGCTCGAAGAAACCGTACACATCGCCCGAGATTTCCCGCGCCGGCCGGGAGCGAATGCCTGTGGCCAGACCTTCGACCCCTGGATCCTCTCTGGGCAGCAGGATGCGCTGCAGCTTGCGAGCCGCCTTCAGATCCTGATCCATGCGCTGTTCGCGCTCGGCAACTTCGCCATACAGACGAGCGTTTTCCACGGAACTGGCGATCTGCTGGGCCAGCAAGGAAAGAGTCCGCTGATGATCTTCAGTGAAGAACGAGATGCGCTCGCTTTCGACGTCCAGAACACCCACCGCCCGATCCTGGACGATCAGGGGGACGGCCAGCTCGGATCGAATTCCAGGATGTGAGGCGATGTAGCGCGGATCGGCGGCGGTATCGAGCACTCGAATGGCCTCACGGGATTCGACGGCCGCACCGCTGATGCCTTTTCCCAGAGGAATGTTGTCGATCTTCACGCGCTTGTCGAAGCGAACGCTGAAGCGGTTGCGGAGGATGTTGCGATCGTTATCGACCAGAAACACGCTGAATGCGTCGTAGGGGATCAGCGCGCGGGTGGCGGCAGCGATCTTGGTGAGCAGTTCGTCCAGATCCAGGATCGCGCTGAATTCACGCGACAAGTGTGCCAGTGTTCTCAAGGTGCGGTTCTGGCGATCCACACGACGGTAGAGTCGAGCATTCTCAATGGACGCCGCTACGCGGGAGCCGATTAAGCTGAGCATGGAACGTTCCTGCTCGCCGTAGGCTTTCAGGCGCGTGGATTGAACATCGATCACGCCCACCAGCTTGCCCCGGGCGGTCATAGGTACCGCCAGTTCGCTGCGGACCGCATCCAAAGCATTCAAATACCGGTCATCCCGCGTCACGTCTTCTACCAGGACCGGCTCGCGGCGCGCGGCTGCGGTTCCGACGATGCCTTCGCCCAACGGTATCGACAAGCTGCGCACGACTTCTTCGCGATGCCCGATGGCGTGCCGGATGGTGAGCGCCTTGGTCCGGTCGTCGTACAGGAGAATGGCGAACACATCGTAGGGAACCACCTCTTTGACGATGGAAGCGATGGCGGAAAGCTGCTCCGCCAGATCCAGCGTTTCAGAAGTGACTCGCGATACTTCGAGGAGAAAATCCAGCAGCTCGGAGCGTTCGCGAAAGCGCTGAGAAGCTCGGCGAGGCGTCATGGAGTCTCCATGCAGCGAATCATGATCTGTACTCCGGCACTGGTGCCGATACGATTAGCGCCTGCGGCCACCATTGCCTGAAGGTCCTCCAGCGTGCGCACGCCGCCGGAAGCTTTTACGCCCATCGTGGGACCGACGATGCCGCGCATCAGTGCAACGTCGGCCACAGTCGCCCCGCTCGTCGAGAAGCCGGTGGATGTCTTTACGAAATCGGCGCCAGCGTCCTTGCTCAGATGGCAAGCAGCGGTCTTTTGTTCGCCGTTGAGCAACGCGGTTTCGAAGATCACCTTTACCATCGCTCCACCGTTATGGGACGCTGCCACCACGGCGGCGATGTCGCGATGGACCGCGTCGATATTACCGCCGCACAACTCGCCAATGTTCAGGACCATATCGACTTCATGCGCTCCCGCAGCGATGGCAGTCTCGGCTTCCTTCACTTTGATCTCCGTCGTATTGGCTCCCAGAGGAAATCCGGTCACAGTCGCCACGCGCACCGCCGATCCGGCCAATTCCACCGCCGCCAAGGGAACCCAGTAGGGATTCACGCAGACTGCAACGAATTGATATTGCCGGGCTTCCTGGCACAGCCGGCGGATATCGGCATCCGTCGCCTGCGGTTTTAGCAGGGTATGGTCGATCATGGCGGCGATGTCGCGGACGCGTAGCCCGGACTGGGTCGGAAGCATTCTTCATGATAACTTGGCCGGCTATGGTTATGATGAAAAGACCATGGAAACTGCCGCGGCGATACCTGCAACCTCAGTGATGGACCTGGAACAACGCTATCTGTTCCAGAACTATGCGCGGCTCCCGCTGGTGCTCGAGCGCGGCAAGGGATGCTATGTCTACGATACGTCGGGTAAGCGCTACCTGGACCTGATCGCCGGGATCGGAGTCACCGCGCTGGGTTATGCCCATCCTCGCCTGACCAAGGTGATTCGCGAGCAGGCCGGCAAGCTGATCCACTCTTCGAATCTGTATTATCACGAGTATCAGGGTCCGCTGGCGGAGCGAATCGCGAAGGTCACGGGACTGGATCGCGTCTTCTTCTGCAACTCGGGAACTGAGGCGATGGAAGGGGCGCTGAAGATCATCCGCGCGCATGGCCGCAAAATCAGTCCGACCAAGTTTGAGACCGTGGCATTGCACGATTCTTTCCACGGGCGGACGTTTGGCGCACTCTCGATTACCGGTCAGGAGAAGTATCGCCGCGATTTCGAGCCCATGCTGCCGGGCGCTCGCTTCGTGCATCGGAATGACATCGGCGGGCTGGAACAAGTGGTGTGCGAAAACACAGCCGGCATCGTTATCGAGTTGATCCAGGGCGAGGGTGGTATCAATCCGCTGAGCGACGAATATATCCGCAAGGCGCGCGAATTGGCGGATCGTCACAACGCGCTTCTGGTGTTCGACGAGATCCAGTGCGGCGTGGGACGGCCGGGAACATATTTCTCGTATCAGATGCTGGATCCCATCGTGATGCCGGATATTACGACGGCAGCGAAACCGTTAGCATGCGGGATCCCACTCGGGTTCGTCGCGGCGACGGAGCGTGCGGCGAGCGCGATCGGCAAGGGCCAGCACGGGACAACCTTCGGCGGAGGAGCGCTAGCATGCCGCGTCGCGCTGGAATTCTTCGACATTCTGGAAGACCTGCTGCCCAATATCATCCATGTGGGCGGATATTTCCGCATGAATCTGATGGAGCTCGCCAAGAAGTTTTCATTCATCCGAGAAGTGCGCGGCTACGGCCTGATGATCGGAGTGGAGCTGGACTTCGCGGGCAAAGACATCGTGATGGATGCGATGGAACAGGGGCTGCTGATCAACTGCACGCACGACAAGGTTCTGCGCGCGCTGCCGCCTTATATCCTGACCGAGCAGGATGTGGATCGAGCTGTGACGGTGCTGAAGCGGGTGTTCAAGAAGGCTAAGCCGCCGGAGGCGTGAGAGCTAGCTGCTACAGCAGGTGGTGATGACCCGCGTTTTCGAGCAGCTTGACCAAGTCGCCGACTTGCTGAGCGTGGCCGCGGTCGGCGATCAGTAACGCGTCGGGCGTATCGACTACGATCAAGTCCTTGACCCCCAGTAGGGCCACCAGTTTTTTGGCGGCGTCCACGTAATTGCCGGAACTGTCCTCTATCATCGTGTGCGAGCGGAGCGCATTACCTGCGCGATCGCGCGCGTGCAGCTCATATACGGCATTCCAACTGCCGACGTCGTTCCAAGCGATATCACCGGCCGGCAGACCGACCACGTTCGCTGCGCGTTCCAGCACGGCGTAATCGATCGAGATATTCTCACACTTGGGAAAGGCCTCTATGAGGCCCTTTGCAAAACGTCGTGATTCGAAATCGGGCAGGCTGGCCAGTAAGCTGGCGGTCTTGGGCAGGTGCTGCCGCATAGCGTCCAGCAGAACGGACGTCTGCCAGAAGAACATGCCGGCGTTCCAATAGAAGTGGCCCGCTTTGAGGAAACGGGCTGCAGTTCTGGCGTCGGGCTTCTCGCGGAATCTCTTCACTGGAAGGGCAGTAGAACTGCCTGGTTTCACGCCCTTAGGAAACTCGATGTAGCCGTACCCGGTTTCAGGCCAGCGTGGCTGGATACCCAGCACCACGATCTTGCCTGCTCTGGCGGTCTTAAGCGCGGCCTTCAGCAGGCGGACGTATTCGCGGGGCTTGCCGATTACGTGATCGGCGGGAAACACGCCCATGATCGATTCCGGATCGATGCCGTGGAGAATCTGGGCCGCGAGCCCGATCGCCGGTGCAGTGTTGCGCTGGGCAGGCTCGGCCAGGATCTGGCGCTTGGGGACTTCCGGAAGCTGGCGGACAATCTCGTCCCGTAGGTGGCCGTTGGTGAGGATCCAGATGCGCTCAGGCGGCAGCACGGGCCGCAGCCTGTCGATGGTCTGCTGGATGAGCGAGCGGTCGCCGAACAGGCTGAGGACCTGCTTGGCGCTGCTACGGCGGCTTTTGGGCCAGAATCGAGTCCCCCGGCCACCGGCCAGGATCAACCCGTATACATGTTTCATGGACGATCTATTCGACGGGCCAGCCGCGGACGAGTTTCAGTTCGCGGTCCCAGCGAGTCTTGAAGAAGAAGTTTTTGGCCAGGTCCACGAAGTGGTCGGCGCTGTAGCCCACCAGGTCGGCCGTAGGCGCGTCGTAGGACCAGAAGATCAGAAGAGGTTTGCCAATAATGTTCTCACGCGGCACGAAGCCCCAGTAGCGGCTGTCGAGCGAATTGTCACGATTGTCGCCCATCGCGAAATAGCTTTCGGGCGGGACCACCAGTTCACCGTCGACAACGTGCTGGGCGAGCATATCCATGGCGCGTCCGGCTACCGGCCCATGGGGCTCAGAGGGAAAGTTATCGCGATACGGTTCCAGGTTGGGGAAGATGTGCTGCGCGTACGGTTCTTTCAGCGCCTTGCCGTTCAGATACACGACCTTATCCACCACCTTAATGTGGTCTCCGGGCACACCCATCACACGCTTCACGTAGTTCTGGGAGATGTCCATGGGGTAACGGAACACGATGATGTCGCCACGTTTCGGCTCGGTGTAGGGCAGCAGGTAGCGTGCAAAGGATCCGGGAGGAGCGTAGGACAGCTTATCCACCAGCAGGTGGTCCCCTACCATCACAGTTGTGTCCATGGACGGCGTCGGCACGATGAAAGCCTGGACCAAAGTGGTTGTGCCGAACAGCAGAATCAGGATGTTCAGGCTCCACTCGTGGACGAAATTCCGTATGGGCTCGGCGTATCGGCTCATGTGTATTTACTTGATCTGATAGCTGTGGATCAGCATGAAGCTGCGGCGCCAGCGGGTTTTGGTGAAGAAGTTCTGCGCCAGATCGACAATATGCTCGACGCTGATAGAGGAAGTGTTGAGCTGGTCTGTGGGTGCGTCGTAGGACCAGTAAATCACCAGAGGCTTACCGATGATGTTTTCGCGCGGCACGAAGCCCCAATAGCGGCTATCGAGCGACGAATCGCGATTGTCGCCCATGGCGAAGTATGAATTCTGCGGAACGACAACATCTCCATTGATCACGTGGTTCAGGAGCATGTCGGACGCGCGGCGGTCCACCGAGACGTTGGGCTCGCCGGGAAAATTGTCGCGGTAAGAATCGATGTAATCCGACTTGTGATACGTGTAGGGCTCGTCGAGTCGAACGCCGTTGAGATAAACCTGTTTATTGATGACGCGGATGCGGTCGCCGGGAACGCCGATGCAGCGCTTGACGAATGTCTGGCTGATGTCCACCGGGTAGCGGAACACGATGATGTCGCCGCGTTTGACATCGGTGTAGGGCAGAATATATTTGCTCACCGGTCCGGGCGGAGCGAAGGCTAGCTTGTCTACCAGCAAGTGATCGCCGATGAGCAGCGTATCTTCCATGGAACCGGTCGGAATTACATAGGCCTGGACCAGAGTGGTGGTCAGGAACAGCAGAAGGAGTACGGTAATGGTCCACTCGGCCAGGGTGCTGCGGGGACGCTCATAGTGTGGATCGTCATACGGATCCACAACTGAGGCGGTAGTGACAGGCGTCGCGTCTCCGTTGAGCGGAACTGGTTCGGATGCAGGGACTTCGGTAAAGGGTCCGCCTTGCTGCGGGACCTCTGAAACGGTACCCGAACTTAAGGGCAGGGAAGGTTCCGTGGGATCTTGGGGGCTCACTGCTTCTATCTTAGCGGATAGGCAATTGCCGCGACAAAACGAGCCCATGAAGCGGTCTTCACAATCATTTCACAACCTTCTTACAG